>Ga0153996_1000026_pt1 | contig 110528 bp, 94 predicted proteins | sample TSNC080MetaG_FD_104728 | JGI IMG/M metagenome (GOLD analysis project Ga0153996, IMG submission 104728) | Attine ant fungus gardens microbial communities from North Carolina, USA - TSNC080 MetaG | ecosystem: Host-associated > Fungi > Mycelium > Unclassified | place: USA: North Carolina, Lumber... | reverse complement strand
GCCAGACTGGCTTCTAATATATTTGGCAGAGGATGAGATCTTAACATTGACTTTAGTTGATACGGGGACTCATTCTGATTTGTTCGATATGTAATGGAAGACTAATAAAGATAAAATTGTAACAAGACTGTGGCAACATTTTGGCAACAAAAAATCAGTAAGTCAAAATAATATATGTAATTAGAGTAAAAATCGGCATGAAAAAGTAATAAAACTTAACAAAGGTGCTTAGTAACACGAATGGACAGGCTGAGTTTGAGTGAGTAGTTGCTTAGTCTTTGAAAATCCTTATTTTATAGGGTGTTCAAGGACTTTCATTTGTTTTTGGCTACAAATTGGCTACAGTTTCTAATTGGCTACTATCAGAATTTTGGTGTAAGGGAATAGCCTGTCCGAAGGTTGTAAATCATAGCACTTGTCCATATATTCCTTTAAGCAACTGCATAAGGTCAGGGGGACTGTAACAACCCGATTGCTTTTTGGTGTTTTCGGCGGTGTAATCACATCACGTCCTTTGATACGTTGGAACGATTTGCTGATGGCAATCGTACCTTTTTCCAAGTCAACGTCTGCCGGAGTAAGGGCGGTTACTTCTCCTATACGCATTCCAGTATAATAAAGTGTCATAAAAGCTGTATAGGAAGAATACGATATAAAAGGTGGATGTGGTCGTCAAACTATCCCAGAAAGAAATCCTCTTATCATAGCCAGAAAAACTGACTAAGATAGGAGGATTTCTTTATAAATACGCTTCCGTCTTACCCCTCAAGCACGGAACCGTCACTTAGAGTAATGGTGTACCCATTGTAGTTGATGGTACCATTATTGGTCAAGCTGGTGATGGTGCAGTTGCCAGTGAGATTCCAAATACAGTCTTCGTCAATGGTCACCACGGCATTATTATCGACTGCCGTCCCATTTTCGGCATTTTCAATGATGTTAATAGTACCTGTAAGGACGGAACCGTTGGTTAAAACCATATCTAAAGTGGAAATGGTATCTACAGCAATGTCTCCCTCCAGGGTTTGTTCGTCCGCGGTAAATTCCACCTGTGCGCCATTCGCTCCTGCAGTTCCCCAGCCATGGCTTGCGCTGTTGCCGGTAACAAGTAGTAGATAGCCATCGGTTTCCTTATTTACAATGTTTACTCCAGACAGAGTAAGCAGACAATGGGTATTAGTGACGAAAAAGAGGTCGCCGTTATTGTTTGTCAGGCTGCCGCCTGTCATCGAAAAAGAGGAGGTTCCGACATCCGCATCACCAGACATGGATTGGTAGATCATGACGTTGTGTACATTCTCATCGGAGCTGGTCCCTTGGGTATCACTCATATTGCCAGTTGCATCGCAATCAATCAGGGACATGGAATTATGACCCTCGATGACCAAGGCCTCTGAGTTTTCAGCAGTCAGGGTGGCGCCTGATACGGTAATGTCTGCGGTAGAATAAACGGCGGGAGAGTTGTAACCGCTGGAGGTATAGGAGCCACTATCCACAATCACGGTGCCGCCGCCCCGGTCGGAGCGAATCGCCGCCGAGGAGTTTCCAGCGGTTGAGACAGTTAAATTATTGGCATTCATAGTCGCGCCTCCCGTGGTTTGGATACCGCCAGAGTTATCGGCGGTGGTCGTAATGTTTGAGTCAGAAATGGTCACGACCGTTCCATCGCCATAGCTGAATACCCCGTTACCGTTCTGCGCAGAGGTAGTAACAGTAGTATTTGTAATCGTCACATCGGCCTCGTCGGTGGCCAACAGGCCGGCATTCATACCGTAAAAATCACCATCCTCCGTATTGGATGTTGCTCCACCGGACTTGTTCACGGTAATGCCGTCCAACATAACTGTCGCATCTACTACTCGCAGAGCATTTTCGTCGTCACCATCGGAGGTATAAGTGGTGTCGCTATAGTCGCCGTCCTCTGTTATGGTGTTTGCGGAAGTTCCCTGAGTTACATCGCTGGAACCGCCAAAGCCGGTCTGTTCGCCCATGCCGCCCATATTGCCACCCAGATCTTTCACTGTGACGGAGGTCACAGTATTGCCATCTCCGATCTCAATGACAAGCACATCGTCCACTGCAATATCGGACAGTGAGTCCTCGGTGGACTCGGAGCCAGACTCAATCAAGAAAGAGGCTCCATCCAGATCAAGCGTGACGGTTTCCTCTCCGGCTGTAAATTCTGTCATTGCTCCACCCATAGTGCCCCCAGACCCTTTTCCGGACGGAAGTTCACCATCGGGAATGTCGCCGGTTTCATCACCGGTTCGGGCTTTATCAGAGGGGGCATCCCCAGTAGGAATCTCCCCGTCGGTGGGCATTTCTCTGTCAGTAGGCATTTCACCATCGGGAACTTCGCCGACTCTATCGCCGCCGGGTTTTGTACTGTTTTCCATAGAGCTGTCAAACTCCCGTTCGGTTAATTCTCCCAGTTGTAATGTTACGGCTGTCGCTTCTATAGAAATAACTTGACCGGTCAATGTGGAGTTGCTGTAATCTGCAGTAGAATTGGTGCTGTTGTCTTTGGTAGTCTCGCAGCCGGCCAGGGACACAATTAAGACAATGGTGCAGATAAGTGAAAATAATTTTTTCATTAAGATAATCCTTCCTTTCTTTGTTATTTAGAAAAACAAACAATGCTAATTTAATCTCCCAAGTAAGTGCCCCTCTTAGGCGGTGGGTAGGACTTACTTGTTTCAGGAGAGTGCAAGCTCCCACTGAAATAGCAGCGGAGCTGCTGGGAGGTTATGAGCAAGTAGCGAAGCGGATTGCGAAATCTGCTTTGACTTGTTTATATATCATTTTAGCATTGAAAGGTGTTAACTATTTGAAATTTTAGTTAAAATTTCGTGAAATATTCACTAAATAAGGGAGATTCAAAGGTGAAGCATATGCACCTTCAAGTGCCCGGTCGGCCAGCCCTGCCAGCAGGTGCGCAAACAGAAAAAAGCCTGTACCCTACGTCAAAGCGTTAAGCACCGATATCCATGTCAAAGGTTTTGTAAAAGGCGATGTCCAGCTCGCGCATCAGGCAGCGCATATGCTGTACTTAATCGTAACGCCATCAAAGTCTGACGGTATTAACTGGATTACATTCGGCACAATGCTTGACCAAAACAGGGTAAAGAGAGTTGCAAACTGCCTCTTTTCGTGTAAAACTTCCAACGCTTCACTCAGCAGCTCGTCTTTGACCTCGACATCGTAGCCCATCACATGGAACAAGCTGTGTTCTGCCGTATATTAATCCATAGCAAATAGTTGGTTCATATCCTTTTCTGACAGCTCGAAAAAGTTCACCTCGTGGGCAGAGCGCCGGGCAATTTCTTTCTTGTAATTGCTGGCCTCGCCTTTCAGCCTTTTTTCATGAAGCTGTCGTATTGATGTAGTATTTCCCCTTTCTATTTTCATGCCGTTTACAAATACCTTGCGGTGGGCTGGGCTTACGATAACGCCGTGGTCAAAGTAGACGGTAACGGGCATAAGTTCACTGCTAAATTCGGTAAATCGACGTATCAGGGCAAGGATGGACATAGCCACTTCGTCCGGGGATAGAGGAAGTTCCATAAACTGATCTGCGCCGTTGGCAAGGGTGGCAATCTTTGAGGAAGCGTCAACGGGTTCCTCTGCGACAACAGCAATAGGGATATTCGTCAGGCTTCGGAGTATTTTCAGCTGGTTTTGTATCAGTACGACTATTTCATGGTTAAGCAAATAATTTTTGTTGCCATCCTTACAGTACGATGAAAATACAAATGATTGACAATGTAAACCTAGAAGAGTATAATAATTCTAAAGTTGTGATGATTATGGCAACAGTACCAACACAAATCAGAATTGATGAAGAATTAAAAAAACAAGCGATAGAGTTGTTTGGGCAGCTTGGAACAGATATATCTAGTGCTACAAATATGTTTTTAAGACAGTGCGTTTTAAGAGGTGGGCTGCTTTTCAATGTGGAACTTCCAAATTATAAACCAGAAGTATGTAATTAATACACCTAGATTAACATCCCGTGAGACGAGTTCGATTAATTAAACTAGAGGATAAAATTTTTGTTGACATCGTAGAATGCATAAAAGATACAAATTAGAGGAGGGTGAGAGAGTATGCCGGAATTACCAGAGGTGGAAACAGTTCGCAGAACACTGAAGAATTTTATTATCGGAAAAAAGATTGAGAAAATAACTGTTCACTACGATAAAATCGTGACTGGAGAAACAAAAGTATTTGTAAACTCGTTAACGGGTCAAACGATTCAAGATATCGATCGGGTCGGGAAATATTTGATCTTTATTTTAGACCATGATGCGTTTATCTCCCATCTGCGGATGGAAGGGAAATATCATATTACGGAAGCATCAAAGCCGTTGAACAAGCATGAGCACCTGACCTTCTATTTCAGTGACGGTACTGAGCTTAGGTATCAGGATACCCGTAAATTCGGCCGCCTGGAACTGGCAGACCGTGAAACCTACCGTCAGGATCAGCCGCTTGCCAAACTTGGTCCGGAGCCATGGGACGCAGATTTTAAAGAAATATATGCAAGAATACATAAAAGCAGTCTGCCGATTAAAACGCTGTTATTAGATCAGAGTATCATAACTGGGATTGGCAATATCTATGCCAATGAAATCTGTTTTCGGATGAAGATGCATCCGGAAACACCAGGGAAGCGAATCAGCAGAAAACGGGTCGGGGAAATGATTGAGGCATCGAAGAATATTCTGGAAAAAGCCATTGAAGAGGGCGGAACAACCATTCACTCTTTTGATGCCAATGGAATATCCGGACTATTTCAAGTGCAGCTACAGGTACATATGCAGAAAAACTGTTCCGCATGCGGCAAAGCAATAACAAAAGAAATGATCCGTGGGCGAGGGACTTATTACTGTAAGGGATGCCAGAAAAAGCGGGGATAATTATATAATCCTAATGATTATTATTTATAGTGCCATTATTATTTTATTCCTAGGTCGTGGTGTGAACTGTAACCTTTGATCCCAAGAACCCACGTTGTAATAAATGCCACTACGATTGATATTGCTACAACCGCCACTGCAAGCCAAAAGTTTGTCATATCCCCAGAACCATCGGTTGGAATAAACGTGGGAAGGGCTGCTAACCCGGGTGATACGACCGCATATTGTTTTAAATGTACGATTCCTGCAAAGAGACCTCCAACAGCACCGCCGGCCATGGCACCAATAAATGGTTTCTTAAAGGGCAGTAAGACACCAAAGATAGAAGGCTCGGTAATTCCTAACACTCCTGTTAGCCCCGCAGAAAGAGATAAGGCTTTCGTATCTTTATTTTTCGATTTCACATAAATAGCCAAGGCTGCAGCTCCAACCGCTACGTTGGCGGCTAACATACCAGGCATTACAAAAGCATCATAACCATCGGCTGCCATGGCTGCAAATACCAATGGAAATAGTGATTGATTCATACCTGTCATAACCAATAATGGTGTAAGTGCTCCGATCAGACCTACTGAAAACCAGCCTAATTGGGTATTAATAAAGGTCAGGGCAATCGCCACGTAATTACCGCAGATCACACCTAGTGGTCCTAACACAATGAGCGTAACTGGTGTAGCGATAAGAATCGTAATCAGTGGCTTTGCAAAAAATCTGATTTCTTTTGGAATCCATTTATCATTGAACTTTTCGATTACACTCATAAACAAAACACCTAAAACAATAGGAATTGCTGAAGTATTGTAAGTTGCTTGTGTGATTGGTATCCCAAGGAATTCCAGTCCTGCCACCCCGTCTATATTGGAGTGAACAAGAATCGCCCCCAAATACATCCCCATCATAGGGTTGATAGAAAGCTTATGAGCTGCGGAATATCCAAGATAGGCCGGCAGGAAGAAGAACCCTGCACTATTGATGGTATTCAGTACAGTATACGTTCCAGTCTCTGAGGATAGGTCAAAGAAAGTAACACAGATATTAAGCACGGCTGATACGAGTCCTGCGGCTACCAATATCGGTAATACCGGTACAAAGGTACCACTAATAAAATCGATTATTGTTCCAAATATATTTTTCTTGCCGTCCTCATTTACCAAACCGCCTTTTTTAAAGTTCCCCAGCTTGATAAATGCATTGTACACAGATCCAACATCTGTTCCTATTACAATTTGTATCTCATGTCCTCTTTCGACGATTCCCATAACCCCTGGTTCTTTTTTAAGGTCTTCCAATGAGGCTTTACCTGAACTATTTATTGTAAGTCGTAAACGGGTGGCACAGTGGTTTACAACTGCTACATTTGAACCCCCTCCACAATACTCTAATATTTCTTTTGCTAAACACTCAAATTTCTCCATAAGAATCCCTACCTTCCCCAGTCGCTTCCGTTTGACTTGATCAGCCGTGAATACCAGTAAAACGAATCCTTCTTCACTCTTCTCAAATCAAGAACCTCTTTGTCTGTTGTGTTAACGTAAATCAAACCATATCGTTTAGCCATACCATTCCCCGTGCTAAGTAAATCCGTAAATGACCATGGATTATAAGAAATTACTTCACACCCATCCATGATTGCCATACCAACTTGATAGATCTGATCCCTAAGGAACTCGATCCGCTTTGCATCATGTACCTTACCATCTTCAGAAATGGTCTCATGGGCACCGTATCCATTTTCGGTGATCATAATAGGTATTTGATAGTGATCCCAAATATAACGAAGCATATAGCGCATCGCAGTCGGATCGATTTCCCAATCCCAGTCTGTGGTTTCCACATATGGATTAGCTGTTAGCTGATAGAACCCAGGATATTTCGGATATACAAATTGCCCTTTTACACCGTCTTGATTGAGTTTCAATTCTAAGAAGTCAGAATCTGGTTTACAATCTTTCGCAACATTACTACGATAACAATTAAGAGCCATAAAATCGATCTTTGCCGACTTTATCAATTCCATGTCACCGGGACGGATATCTGGATGGATATCGTTTTCTTTCCAAAAGCGTTTAATAAATCCGTTATACTCTCCATGAACATACAGATCGTTCCACATTTTCTCAGTCAGTTCTTCTGCATTCATAGCAGCTATCTGATCCTCTGGTTTACAGGATTCTGGATAAATGGGCACATAGCCGGGTACTGGTCCGATTTTGCCGCCTTCTACCAGTTCGTGGCAGGAATTCACGGCCTTAGCATGACATAAATTCATAATATGGTTAATATCCCATTTTTCTTTTTCCCAGTTCGTACATCCTTTATCAACACCCAGCCAGCTTCCATAACAGATCTGCATATTTTGCTCATTGATCGACAACCAGTATTTCACCCGGTCTCCAAAAGCTTCAAAGCAAACTCTTGCATAATGCTCAAAGGCATCAATGATCTTGCGGTCTTGCCAGCCGCCGATTTCTTCATCCGCCCACACAGGCATATCATAATGGTATAGGGTAACAATAGGTTTAATGTTTTTGGCAATTAATTCATCGATCAGATTATTATAAAATTCAATTCCTTTAGGATTGACCTTGCCATTCTTATTGGGAATGATCCTTGGCCAAGCCAGCGAAAAACGATAAGATGAAAAACCACATTCAGCCATAAGAGCTACATCTTCTTTATAGTGATGATAATGATCTGCGGCAATCGAATTATCTGTAAATGGCTTTTTCTTTTTACTGTTCAAATCAATAATTGCAGCCGTTCTTCCATCTTCTGATACTCCGCCTTCTACCTGCCAAGCGGCACTAGAGGCACCCCACATAAAATCTGGGGGAAACTCAGGGTCTGTCTTATAATACATAAATTCTCCTCCCTATTTGAGGGCATGAATATTTCCGTATTTTTGTACATAGACACTGTAAATCACATCAAACATATAGTTTATTCCATATTTTCCATATACCGATTTCCCCTCGGACAGGTCGTTAACGCTAAGATGATAGACTTTATCATACCAATTTTGAAATTCAGGGTTCCGGTTTACCGTTACCAATGCCTTATAGGCATTGCACTGGGTAATAAAATCCTTGGCTGCATCCGCAAAGGTTCCCGTAGCGGATATGGTCATGATATAGTCTCTCTCATCCAATTTAGTGATCAATGTATTATCGGTATAAGTATTGGAAATCGAATATATTATCTTTCCATGAAAAATCATGGACTGTTGGAATTCTCTAATGATGGATGCGGAAGTGTCTGAGGTCAGGAAAACCATATAACGGCTTTTATGGATCCGCTCTGCTATTTTATTTGTCTCGTCAGTATTCATACGCTGATTCAATTCCCTGATCATGGAATTGATTTCATTAGTCAATCGTTCCCGATAGTTGTCCCGATTTGCATGATACATATAAAATGCATATTGGTCATCATATTCCCGAAACTCTGTTTTCAAATCCAGAAAATTTTCATACCCGATGGATTGGCAAAACCGCCTTACGCTAGATCTGGACATAAAGCAGTCAGCTGCCACATCATAAATATTTAGTTCCGACACTTTATGGTAGTGTTCTAAAAAATAATGAGCCAGAACATAATTAGAGTCTTCCTCATTGTTCTCGTTGATCACAGAAAATAAAGAGTTTAACAGGCTCATACGGTTAATTCTCATTGGTTCACCTCCATTACTCACCCACTGCCATTTGTCTATTTCATTATAGCAGTCTGTTAATTTGTCTGCGTATCAGCTTTTGCTCCCTGTCAGGGTATTTTCTCTAAATAAGGAGTGTATGGGATGGACAGGATAGTATTAGAAAAGAAATATAAGGATAATTGAAAATCTGGAACAGGGAATTCTCCCGTTTTGGATAAAAAATGGTAGACAAAGAATATGGAGGTTATATTGTAAACTTCGATGAAAATGGAAAACCGACCGGCGATCATGAAAAAATGCTTGTGACGCAGACGAGAATGATATGGGGATTTTCCGCACTCTACAAGCAAATCATAATTCGGCTTTTTTCCGCTGTTTTCAATCGCTTTAAAGTATCGCACGGTAATGCCTAATCTTTCTGCTAACTGCGATTGCGTTCTTCCTTTTGCTTGTCGGGCGGATTTGACTATGCTGCACAAGCGGTCAACGTCATTTTTATCTTGCACAGCATAGTAGCGCCTCTCATATCATGGTATCTTTGAATTTCTATCCGTTGTACCGCACCTCTCTCCGTGCATATGCAATCGTGCCGACAATCGTCAGTGTCACCGCTATAACCGTAACAAGCACAAACGGCGCGGTGCGAAACTCGTCAATCGGGTAGTCCGGCAATGCGCCGAATGCTGTAATTTTCACAAGTGCGGACGGTAAATCGGCAAGCCGCCCCATGTATACCGCAAAGAACGACAGCCCGAAGTATGCCCACACAAAAGAGGTCAGTTTTGGCAATACTCCTGTTAGAAATACGCAGAGTCCCGCAAGTAGCCAAATGCCCGGTAGTTTCACGATACACGCCATCAGAATGTCCGAGAGCGCGAACGGTTCCGCCATCACCGCGCTCGCTGCAATCCACAGCCCAAAGGACAGCGCAAGTTGCAGCAACACTGACAAGCTTACCGCGATTACAATATACGGCAGGAATTGCCCAACCTTTGACACCGAACGCGCATAGAGCGGTTCAAGACGATTCTTCTTTTCCTCCGAACGCAATTTCAAAACGCAATTAATCACAGGAATTGCCGCGACATTAGCCATAATCAGCGTGATGTAGGTCATAAAACTCAATATCATATTCCCGCTGGCATCTGCGGCAATAATCATTTGAAGCATTTCGCTCTGACTGATAAACGATTCGAAATCACCAAAAATTGAACCGTACATCAGTCCCAACACAAACATTACAACTATCCAAACAATCGCGGTGTTTTTCGTCAGCCGCAAGGCCAGTGCGAACGGCGAGGACAGCGACGATTTCGCATGGGCGCGTCCCTTTTTTTGCGGCAATAATCCCGCACCGAGGTCACGCACGGAGCTTAACCGAATGGCAATCATCGCGATTATCAACATTTCCACAAGTATAATAATTATCGGGTAAATTCGATTGCCTGCGAACGGCAACGCTTTGAATACAATGCCGAGCGGCGAGATATACGACAACGCACCTCCCTGAATATTCCCTATCGCGGCAAGCATATATAGCACTCCGAGTGTGAGAAAACTGCCGCCTATCCCGCCGCGCGAGGTGTGGCAGAGTTGCGAAAACAACATTGCAATAGCTGCGAATAGCAATCCGGCTGCGCAGAAAATAGCGCCGAGCAGAAAGCACCCACCGGGACTCATACTCTCAACCCCACAAGCGGCAAGCCCTACTGCACAGAGCAATCCTATGATGAAATTGGCGAGAATCGCAACTGTCAAAGTGGAAGATAGAATCGCCACACGCCCGACAGGGAGTGAACGAAGCACCTCAATTTTGCCCTCCTCCTCGTCGCGCCTTGTGTGCCGCGATACGAGAAAAAAGTTCATCACGCCGATAAGAATTAATACCCAGACCGTCATCATCTGCGTGTACATCACGCCGTAGGTGTACGGTTGTGCATAAAGCGGTCCGCAAAGGGCGATCATCGCGGGATTTTTCATGGTTTCGGCGTACATCGCGAGGTCGGCAGGGGATTTTGCTATCTGTGTGAACAACGGAGCGCATATAACCGTAAAAAATACAATACCGATAATCCACACCGGCAGGAAAAACCGGTCGCGTCTGAGCGCAAAGCGCAACAATGTACCTGTGTTAGTAAATCGTTTCATCATGAACTCCTCCCTATGCCCCATAATGGCTCAAAAACAGTTCTTCAAGCGTCGGCGGCGTGACAGTTATGCGTGTAATCCCAGCGTTTGCAAGTATACTCATCACCGTACCCGTCACGTCGCTATTAGCATGGAATGTGAGTTCACCCTCATTTTCCGATACATCAAAGACGCCGCTTACCTCACGCAAATTTGGAATAGGTTTTTCGGTTTCTACCGTGATGTTGTTGCGCGATAAATGCCGCAGCTCACGCAGCGTTCCCGTATCAATGATTTTGCCGTTTCGGATAATGGACAGCCTATCGCAGAGCGTCTCAACCTCGGAAAGGATATGGCTTGATAGCAGGACTGTTTTCCCCTCACTTTTGACCTTTGCCACGCACTCTTGAAATACAAGTTCCATCAGCGGATCAAGTCCACTCGTTGGTTCGTCGAGAATGTATAAATCTGCGTCCGATGCGAATGCCGCGACAAGCGCAACCTTTTGACGATTTCCCTTTGAGTATGTGCCGGACTTCTTCGTCGGGTCAAAGTCAAATTTTTCGATAAGTTCTTCTTTATAGCGTTTGTCTGCGCCGCGCCGAAGCCGTACGAACAAGTCGATAATCTCCCCGCCCGTCAGGTTATCCCACAGGTTCACGTCGCCGGGAACGTAGGCAATCCGCTTGTGAATGTCCACCGCGTCATTCCAAGCGTCGTGTCCAAAGATTTTAGCCGAGCCGGAATCGGTTTTCAACACTCCGAGCAAAACCCGAATGGTTGTGCTTTTGCCCGCTCCGTTCGGTCCGATAAAGCCGTAGACCTCGCCTTGTTCCGCCGCAAGGGTTACACCGTCGAGTGCCTTTGTTTTGCCGAAAGTTTTTACTAAATTTTCAGCGTTGATTACGTTGTTTGACATAATGATACCTCCTATTTGTACAGCCCACGCCTAAGCGCGCCCATATATTTGTCTAAGTCTTCTGCTACGCGGTTCCAGCTTTCTGTTGTCGTGTCTACCGCACCGCTTGACAGTACCTTGTCGGTGTATTTTTCGCATACCCACGCGATTATCTCGGCAGCGACATTTTTCTCTACATTATCGCGAAGCAGGCTGTCATCCAGCAAGCCACATACAACATCAAAGTAGTTGTACGACATACCTATCATTTTTTCACGTTGCCGCAATAGGCTTTCCGGAAGATTCGCCACCCATGCGGCAATCAAAAAGCCTGTTTCCTTTGGATATCGCAAACACACCGCAATTTTAAGCTGAATGATTGATTTTATAATGGCGAACACATCGCCGCTTTCAGTTGGTAAAGCAGTTAAAGCTTCGCCTGCTATGCGCCGCGCCGATTCCTCCATCAGAAATTTGTACAAACCCTCCTTGTTCCCGAAATAGCGAAATAGTAGACCCTTGCTGATACCCGCCTTTTTTGTGATGATGTTCGTTGACGCTTCACCATAGCCTTTCTCAAGAAATTCGTCATAGGCCGATGCCAATACACGCTCCCGCTTTTCATCGTTTAGCTTCAAAAAGTGCGCATATTCTTCGTTACTGGCGTTATAAGCCTTTGTCAACGCCTGTGTTGGTTCATGCTCATCTTTACCCAAGGGAATCACTCCTTTTACTGTGTTTGACCACTAGGTCAATTATTATTGTAGCATATGTTGACCATGCGGTCAATAGATTTCTAAAGAATATTATTCCGCATATTAAGTTTTCGCAAAGTCATGGAGTTCTTTGAGGGCGGACTAAAGATAAAATAAATGCAGTAAGAGGGATTGGGACTAGAGTATCGGCTATACTTGGAACACTTGGAATGCTTCTTTGAGAAGAGAGTTTACGTGCGTTCAGTCTAATTATACAATATGAGCGCCATGAACGTAAGAGAAATAAACTTTTGATAGCAAGCAACGGGGAAATGGTATATAATTAGTATATGCAAGTATGATATATCGTTAGTAACAAAAATATTGTTGCCAGACGGTGATCAAATAATATTGAATGCATGCTTTGATGATACATGGCCAAATGGTGTGTGAAAATGCCGAGCAGTTTATTAACAATGCGAACTAATTTGCAGATGCCAATAGAAAAAATTTGGAAATGTGCCATTCGAGTGGCAGTATGGGAGTATAAAACTAATGTTAAAATTAACAGAAATACGAAAATCATATAAAACCTTTGACTTTACCCAGACGGCTCTGGACGGGGTTTCGGTATCGTTCCGAAACAATGAGTTCGCGGCCATTTTAGGACCTTCGGGGTCGGGGAAAACAACGATGCTAAATATCATCGGCGGACTTGACCATTACGATTCCGGGGATTTGGAAATCGATGGTATATCGACAAAAAAATACAAATCAGGCGACTGGGATACATATCGCAACAATCGTATCGGCTTTGTCTTTCAAAGTTATAACCTGATTCCGCATCAGTCAATTTTAGCTAATGTGGAGTTGGCGTTAACCCTCAGCGGGGTCTCCAAGGCAGAGCGTAAAGAACGGGCCACGAAAGCTCTGAGTGATGTGGGTCTGGGCGAGCATGTCAGAAAATTGCCGAGCCAGCTGAGCGGCGGGCAAATGCAGAGAGTGGCGATTGCCCGGGCGTTGATTAATGATCCGGAGATTTTATTGGCCGATGAGCCCACCGGAGCGCTGGATACCAAAACCAGTAAACAGGTTATGGAGCTTTTACGTCAAATTGCGAAGGAGCGTCTGGTTATCATGGTAACGCATAATCCGGAACTGGCCGACGAATATGCAAATCGCATTATTCGTCTGCAGGATGGACAGTTGGTTGACGATACCAATCCGCTGGATCCCGAGAAAGAAGAACAACGTTCCGGCGCCGCGCCGCGCAAAGTTAGTATGTCACTATTTACTGCTATTTCGTTGTCGCTTAGTAATCTGATGACAAAGAAGGGCCGCACCTTTGTGGTGTCTTTGGCCGGTTCAATTGGAATCATTGGTATTGCCGCCATTCTAGCCCTGGCCAGCGGCATCAACGCCTATATTGAGAATATTGAAGAGGAGACAATGAGCATCTATCCATTGACTATTCAGGAGTCCGGGATTGATTTTAGCAGCCTGCTTGCCAGTTTCGGTGGGGGCGGGGCGGATACCGCAGACGAGGATGAAGGCCAGGCTGGTAATCATCAGAAGACCGGTACGGTTGAAGAACGAAAGATCGTTGAGAGTCTCTTTCAAAGTCAGAACAAGAATGATTTGAAATCTTTAAAAGCCTATATTAAGCAAAACGAAACAGGAATCGCCCCTTACGTCAAGACGATTCAGTACATATATGATGTCACTCCGCAGATTTATTTAAGTGATACCGAGGAAGGGATTGATCAGGTGAGCCCCGATGCCTTACTTAGCAGTTACGGTATTGGCGCCAATAGTGTTATGACTTCCATGTTTGGCGGTGGCAGTTCCTCAGGGCTGAATGTCTTTCACGAATTACCTGGTGCGAATGAGATGTACGACTACCAGTATGAGATTAAGGCCGGGCGCTGGCCGGCAAGTTATGATGAAACAGTTTTGGTGCTGCTGCCGGATGGCAGTATTTCTGATTATGTGCTTTATGCAATGGGCCTTAGAGATCGGGGTGAATTAAAAGATATGCTATCTTCCCTGCTCAGCAATCCTGATGAAGAGGCGAAACTTGAAAATAAGGAAATTGATCTGACGTATGAAGACCTGATGTCAGCTAAGTTTAAGGTTGTCAGCGCCGCCAAACGTTACCAATACGATGATAAATACAATGTCTGGGTCGAGCGTTCAGACAATACTGCATACATGAAAAAAGTTATCTCAGAAGGAATTGATTTAAAGATTGTTGGAGTGGTCCAACCGGCTCCCGATATCACGGCAACCTCGCTGTCTTCAGGCATTAACTATACCTCGGAATTAGTTCCGTATTTAATAGAAGAGGCCGCTGCTGCGGATATTGTCAAACAACAACTTGACCATCCGGAGGTAAATGTTTTAACCGCTAAGACTTTTGCCGAAGAGAAGGAGGAAGATTCACAAGCGAACTTTGATTTTGCTGATTTAATTACAATTGATGAAGAGGCAATTAAAGATGCCTTTACCATCGATGAATCAAAAATAAATCTTGACTTTTCAGATATGGGAGATATGTCAGGTCTTGAGCTATCAGGTCTTGATATGTCAGGTTTGGATTTATCGGGTCTTGATATGTCAGGTATGGATTTATCGGGATTGGATTTATCAGGTCTTGATTTATCTAGTTGGGATGATTTGTCCATTGATGTAGAGGGCATCGAGCTGCCGGCGATGGACTTGAGTGCCCTGACCGCCTCTCTGGCCGGTCAGGTTAATATTCCTGCAGATGCGTTGAATGCGATTATGGTTCAAGTGCTCCAGGGCTTTCTGACCGATCAGATTGCACAGGGTGTTCTGGATCCGGCCCAAATTGCTGCGAATTTCCAGGAATATCTGAATAATCCGGAGATTCAGGCACAGATTGCCGGACAAATCGGTCAACTGGTCGATTCCTCGCAGCTCGAGAACCAGGTCAATGAAGTCATCGGACAGTATCTGCAAACAACGATGCAAACGTACATGGAACAGGTAATGTCTTCTATACAGAGTCAAATACAGAGTCAAATGCAAAATCAGATAGCTAATCTGCAGACGCAGTTAGTAAGTCAGCTGCAAACCCAGATTCAAAGTGCACTGGAAAGTCAGATGAGCCAACTTGTAAATCAGCTGCAAACTCAGATTCAAAGCGCAGTGGGGAGTCAGATGAATCAGCTTGGAGAACAGTTGCAGTCACAGATTCAGAGCCAGATGGAAACGGTCATGCAGCAATTGCCGGAGCAGTTACAAGAAGCAATCGGGATTGATCAGAATGCTTTTGCCACTGCCTTTCAGGTGAGCATGTCGGAGAACGAGATTATGGAACTGCTGACAACCATGATGAATCAGGAAGACAGCACTTATGAGAACAATCTGAAGAAGCTGGGGTATGCCACCACTGATAATCCATCGCAAATTAATATTTACCCGAAAAATTTTAGTGCGAAATCCGAAGTGGAAGACTTTTTGCATGATTATAACGACCGGATGGAAGAATCAGGTGACGAGGAGAAAGTTATCAACTACACCGATCTGGTTGGCACTTTGATGTCATCGGTTACTGATATCGTAGATACTATCAGCTATGCGCTGATTGCTTTTGTTGGAATCTCCCTGATCGTTTCTTCGATTATGATAGGCGTCATCACTTATATTTCGGTACTGGAGCGAAAAAAAGAGATCGGTATCCTGCGGGCCCTCGGGGCCAGCAAACGTGATGTCCGGAGGGTATTCAATGCGGAGACCTTAATCATCGGTTTTGTCGCCGGATTGCTGGGAGTTGCGGTTACGTATCTGATTAGTATTATCGCTAATATCATCGTCTATGGTAAGCTGGGAATCAAAGATATTACCCAACTACAGGCGGATGCGGCCTTGATTCTGACCGGCATTAGTATGTTACTGGCCTTTATATCCGGCTTGTTCCCGGCCTCTGCTGCCGCACGGAAAGATCCGGTTGAAGCACTGCGAAGTGAATAGGAGCTAAATGAACAATCCGCATCATCACTAGAAATACCGGGGGTGCGGATTGTTTTAGCTCCCATTTCCTTCATGAATGCAACAGTATGAAAAAGCTGAAAAATATTTGTCTTATTTTTGTTTTTGTGGAACTAGATGAAAGGTGTTCAATTTATTTCAGCATCAAAAGCAAAAGATGAGATTCAAAGCGGGTATTCGCAGTTCGTACCTCATGCTGAAGTTGTATGCAAAACAATATAATCCATAAGTGACTGCATGGATTTTGTAACAAATTTATTTTTATGAACCATTAAATAATAGTTGCGTGGAAAAGAGACATCTGCAATAGGTATTTCACGCAACTTTTTTAATGCAATATAATGGGCAGCAATTGCCTTTGGGAGAAATGTAATACCAAGCCCCTCCTGAGCAGATAGAATCAAAAACTGGCTGCTCACGCTGCTGATTACAGGAACAATGGAAAGTCCATTTTTGGCAAAGATTTGTTCAACAGCAGTTCGGGAGCCACTGCCTGGTTCACGCAATAGAAAATTTTCATGACATAAATCATCTAGCAGAAAAGTTTTATTAAGGTGAAGTGGGTAATTAGGACTGCATACCGCAATCATATGCGTTTTTTTAATAAGCTGATGTTTAATTAATGGAGACGAAGAAAGATTATCAACAATTGCAAAGTCCAACTCATGATTCAATAAGTTCTTTTCGATGTCAGAGGAATTGTTAACAAAAGTGGAGATCATAATTTCGGGGTATTTCAAAGTAAATTCTTTTAAAATCTCCGGAAGATATGAAATGGCATACGATATATTGGAACCCAGGCGAATTGGTGTAAGCTGCTTAGATTCTGTCAGAATGTTTTTTGCTTCATCTAAATAATTCAAAATTGTCTGAACATAATTGCATAGTAATTCTCCTGCATCAGTGAGATAAATCCTGCGATTCATCCGTTCAAATAATTTGACACCATAGTAAGTTTCAAGATCCTTGATAACAACGCTTACGGCTGGCTGTGAAATGTTCAATCTTTGGGCGGCGAGGGTGATGCTTTCAGCTTTACATACTTCATAAAAGATTACAAGGTGCTTTAATGTCATAAGATTCTCCTTATCCATAACAAAAATAATATATAAAACATAATAACATAATAATTTATTTATTTCAAAGATGCATGTATAATAAGAAGGAGGAAAAATATGATATGAGAGAATGGAGAGTTCTATGATTTATTTGATTGTTTTTTTTGTGTGCTTTGGAGCATCTATTATTGGTACTGTTTGTGGAATCGGCGGCGGTGTTATTATTAAGCCGGTCTTAGATGCCCTTGGGGTGATGGATGTTACTGCCCTTAGTTTTTTATCAGGCTGTACGGTCTTATCCATGTCTACTTATTCCTTCTTAAAAAATAAACAAAGTAGTACCTCCAATAAAACAAATACGGCATTTCCTTTGGCCATCGGCGCTGCCTGCGGCGGGGTTGCCGGTAAAATGATGTTTCAGTACATTTTATCTATAGCGAGTGACCAGAGTAAGGTGGCGTTAATACAGGCACTATGTCTTCTTATTGTGACAATTGGGACATTGATTTATACTATATATAAGGAGAGGATAAAGACACATCGGATGACTAGTGCAGCAGTATGCGTACTGATAGGTATTGCCCTTGGGATGTTGTCTTCTTTTTTAGGAATTGGAGGTGGTCCGATTAATCTGGTGGTTTTATTTTACTTTTTTTCAATGAAGCATAAAACGGCTGCAGAAAATTCCCTTTATATCATCTTTTATTCACAGCTGGCAAGCCTGGTTCAGACGATTGTAACCGGAAGTGTACCGGATATTTCCATTGGTGTTTTAATTCTGATGGTAACGGGTGGTATATACGGTGGAATCTGTGGTCATGTCTTACATAGAAAAATGGACGAAAAAGTTTCAGAAAAACTCTTTATCGGCCTTATGGCTGCTATCATATTGATTAATGTTTATAATATATATAAGTTTATGTAAGTGTGTGTTTAACCGCTTTAACTTGAGGAAAGGGTATCCCAAAGTGACACCCTCTTGCAGCTAACATTCCAGCAAAGATAATTTTTTCAATAATTCTGTCAAGATTCTTTCGTCTTCTTTTGAAATGGTAGAAAATATCTCTTGATTAAAGGCTTCTACCACTTTTGATACATCCTCTTCCAGATCTCGCCCCCGCTGGGTCAATTCCACTTGTATGTAGCGCCGGTCTTCCTTGCTGATGTTCCGGATAATCAGCATTTTCTTCTCCATCCGCTCTAACACGCCGGAAACGGTTGAATTTTCCAACATGAGCATCTCTGCAATTTGTTTTGGACTTGAGGCATTCTCTTTCCAAATGCAGTCTAGCACACCATATTGCACCGGTGTTAAATCAAATTGCGACAGTCTGCCGCTGAGAGATTGAAATATATTATGTTGTGCTGTAGTCAGCAGATAGTTGATACAATGCTTTAATTCCATATGTGTTCCTCTTTTCTAATTCTTATAACTTGTGTCATTCCTGATTCGCCTTGAGATATTATACCATAAATATTACTTAACTGTATCCCTTTTATTACCCTCCACAATGGAGGGTAATAAACTTTAAGAATTCATTCAAACCACATATGGCATAAAACTTTGCATGAAATCATGCATTTTTATTATCTAAAGAGTGCACCGCTAATGATTAGTTTTTGAATTTCATTCGTTCCTTCATAGATTTGTGTAATCTTTGCATCACGCATCATACGTTCAACATGATAACCTTTCATGTAACCATTTCCTCCCATGAACTGAACTGCTTCAGTGGTTACATGCATAGCGGCGTTTGTGCAGGCATATTTGGCTTTTGCTGCTGAGATAGAATATGGCTTTCCTTCATCCTTATCGATTGCAGCTTTGTATAGAAGGTATTTAGCAGATTCTATTTCTATTTCCAGTTCGGCCATTTTAAATGCGATATATTGATTTTTGAAAATAGGCTTTCCAAACTGTTCTCTTGTCTTTAAATACTCTACTGCAGCTTCAAAAGCACCTTCTGCAATACCAAGACCCTGTGCGGCAACGCCGATACGTCCGCCATCCAATGTTTTCATGGCGAGAGAGAAGCCCTTTCCGTGTTTTGTAATGAGGTTTTCTGCAGGTACGCAGACATCCTCGAGGATCAGCTCTGAAACCTGGGCCGAACGTATTCCCATCTTATCTTCGATATTACCAATTTTTAATCCAGGCATTCCTTTTTCTACAACAAAAGCAGATAAGCCTTTCGCTTTTTGTTCCGGTTCTGTCAGTGCGTATATGACAGAATATCCTGCGAGTGGTCCATTGGTATTAAAACATTTCAATCCATTCAGAATATATTTGTCTCCATCCTTTACTGCGGTAGTGATACATCCTCCAGCATCAGAGCCGGCGCCTGGTTCGGTCAAACCGAAAGAGCCAAATGTCTTGCCGCTTAATACTTCCGGCAAGAAGGCTTTTTTCTGCACATCTGTTGCGGCTGAGTTCATAATACTGCCACCGTATAATGAAGTGGATACTGAATAAGCAATGCCAACTGATGCATCGACTTTAGAAATTTCTTCTACAGCCAGAGCGTATGCTAAATATCCTGCTCCCTGTCCGCCGAATTCTTTTGCATAAGGCAGTCCGATAAAACCTAAGTCCCCTAATTTCTTGTATGCATCCACTGGAAATTCACTAGCGGCGTCTCGCTCAAGTACCCCTGGGAGTAATTCCGTTTGAGTAAAATTGCGGGCGGCTTCCTGAATAGCTTTTTGTTCAGATGTTAAATCAAAATTCATCTTGTTCCCTCCTTTATAGACCCTCCATTGTCATCGGAGGGTAGTCATACTAAATTATGGCTAATCAATTTCAATGATTATTGCGCATACATATATTTAAAATAACTAATAATTGGTATGCTAATTATAATTCTTGAAGAATGGTTTTGTCAAGCTTTTTGCTATGAAAAACTTAACAAATATTTCTGTTATTATTTTAACATTAATTCTATTGACTTTTTCAAATACTACAATTATATTGGTAGTATCAGATTAATAATTCGTATACAAAATATTGGTATAATAATAATTGGCTGCATTGATATGCATTTGTAACTTGTTACCCATTGACAATGGAGGGTAATGTTAACGGAATTATTTTAATCTAAGGAGGAACTATATCATGAATAATTTATTGCTGGAAGTCGAAAACCAAGTTGCGGTTATAATAATCAATCGCCCAAAATCATTAAATGCACTCAACAGCGAGACCCTATCGGAGTTGGATCAATTATTAACCGAAATTCAGATGCGTAAAGATGTGAAAGTGGTTATACTTACCGGTTCCGGTCAGAAAGCATTCGTTGCCGGTGCAGATATTTCCGAAATGGTAAATGCTTCGCCTAAGGAAGGAAGGGATATGGCATTGCTTGCCTGTGAAGCATTCCTAAAATTGGAGAATATGCCTCAGATAACGATTGCCGCAGTAAATGGTTACGCATTAGGCGGCGGCTGCGAAATTTCTATGGCATGTGATATCCGGATTGCCTCGGAAAATGCAAAGTTCGGGCAGCCCGAGACAGGTCTTGGTATCATTCCTGGATTTGGAGGAACCCAGAGACTTGCCCGTCTCATCGGTAAAGGCCGTGCAAAAGAGATGATTTTTACTTGTGGACAGATTGATGCCGCGGAGGCATATAGGATTGGCCTGGCAAATAAAGTGGTACCCCTTAACGAACTTCTTCCTTATTGTAAAGGAATGGCTGCTGCCATAATTTCTAAGGGAAGCTATGCCAATTCTCTTGCAAAGTCAGCTATTAATTCCGGCCTGGATATGGATCTTGCCAATGGTTTAAAATACGAAGCGGATCTATTCGGTCTTTCTTTCGCAACCGATGATAAAAAGGAAGGCATGACTGCATTTCTAGAAAAACGTAAGGCTGTCCTGACAGACTTTTAGAAAATTATAGGAGAAATAACTATGGGAAAAATAAAAGTTATCTCTGCTTGTGAAGCAGCGGATATGGTAAAAGATAATATGACAATCTCTACGAGCGGCTTTGTTGCAAGCGGTTTGCCGGAGGCTTTGACAAAAGCTTTGGAACGACGTTTTTTAGAGACCGGTTCACCAAAAAGCCTGACCCTTTTCTACGCAGCCGCCCAGGGGAATAGGGATGGCAGCGGGGCCGACCACTTTGCCCATGAGGGTATGACGAAACGGGTAATCGGCGGGCATTGGAACATGGTTCCTGAACTGGGCCGGCTGGTGATGGAAAATAAAATTGAAGCCTATAATCTTCCCCAGGGCACACTATCACAACTCTTCCGTGACATCGCCGGTCACCGCCCCGGAACAATCACTCATGTGGGTTTAAATACATTTGTAGACCCTAGGATAGAAGGGGGTAAATTAAATAGTATCACCACTGAAGACATTGTTGAAGTGGTAGATATTCTAGGAACAGAAAAATTATTATATAAGTCATTTCCAGTAGACTTTGCATTTATCCGGGGTACCTGTGCAGATGAAGACGGTAATATTACTTTAGATCATGAAGTGGTCACTCTGGAAGCGACCTCCATCGCACAGGCAGTCAGAAACAGTGGCGGAACAGTCGTTGTTCAGGTAGAAAAAGTTGTTGCCGGCGGCACTCTTGATCCAAGGCTGGTAAAAATTCCTGGTATATACGTAGATGCTGTAGTTGTAGCCCCACAGAAAGAAGACCAGGCACAAAGTGTTGGCTGTGACTATGATGGAAGTCTAACCGGTGATTACAGGATACCGCTTGGCAGCATTGAATGCCCGGGTATGTGTACAAAGAAAATAATCGGCAGGCGGGCAGCGATGGAATTAACGGAAAATGCAATAGTGAACTTAGGCATAGGCATTCCCGAATACATATCTATGGTGGCAAATGAAGAAGGTATTAATGATTATATGACGCTGACCGTTGAAGCAGGCCCGATTGGCGGTGTTCCTCAGGGTGGGCCCCGATTTGGCGCTTCAATAAATCCCCAGGCAATTCTGGATCAGGCTTATCAATTTGACTTTTATGACGGCGGTGGATTGGATATTGCATTTTTGGGTCTTGCACAGGTCGATAAACAAGGAAATATTGATGTCAGTAAATTTGGTCCCAGGATAGCAGGCTGTGGTGGTTTTATAAACATTACCCAGAATTCCAAAAGAGTAATTTTTTGTGGTACTTTTACTGCGGGCGGTTTGAAAACGGAAGTGGAAGATGGAAAATTAGTCATTCTGCAAGAGGGCAGAGAAATCAAATTCAGGGACAGCGTAGAACAAATCACCTTCAGCGGCATCTATGCAAATAAAACCGATCAACCCGTTATGTATATTACGGAACGCGCCGTGTTTGAACTGAGAAAGGATGGTGTCTATTTGATAGAGGTGGCACCTGGTATTGATATTCAAACTCAGATAATAGATTTGATGCAATTTACACCTAAATTGGATGGTACACTTAAACTTATGGATGGAAGAATTTTTGTAGATGAATTAATGGGGTTAAGGAAATAACCGGGGAGGTTAATCTATGGACATACAGATTTTAGTTCTTTTAATTGCTATTGTTTTATTTGGAGTATTGGCTTTCAAACAAATAAGTGCTATCATATTGGCGCCTCTTGTAGCGATATTTGTAATTGTTTGTACCCAGTCGCCGATCCTAGAAACCTTACAGACGGCTTTCATGCCGGCTGCTGCGGATTATTTCACGAAGTATTTTCTGATATTTTTTGTCGGTGCGTTGTTTGGAGCTGTTTATCAGTTTACAGGCGCCGCCGAGTCTATTGCCCGTTTTCTTGCCGGGCTTTGCAAGGGAAAATTTATCGCCCCCCTCATTATGTGCATTACCGGCGTTTTGACTTATGGCGGGGTCAGTGGTTTTGTCGTTTTCTTTGTTGTTTATCCGATTGCCCTACAGATGTTTAAAGAAGGAAATTTAACCCGGCGCCTGATTCCGGCAGCAATATCCGCCGGCTGCTGGACATGGTCCATGAATGGTCCTGGTTCACCTTCCATTCAAAACACGATCGCAATGAAAAGCCTTGGGACACCTGCGACGGCGGCATTCCTTCCCTCCCTGATTACAAGTGTCATTATGTTCGCTTTAATATTTGGATGGTTGGAATACCGTTCCAGAGTTTTTACAAAAAAAGGAATCGTTTTTACTGATGCTTCCCTGACACACCAATTGGAGGGCACAGAAATAACAGTCGGCGAAGATAAGAAATTGCCTAATGCCATTATTTCCTTTCTTCCAATTGCAGTAATATTGTTCTGTTTTAATATTATCAAGCTTCCGGTTGAAACCTCGGTTATCATCGGTGTTATTATCGCTGTTGTATTGATGTTCAAATGGGTAGAATCGGGCATAAACGGCTGGATCAAGGTATTTAATAAGGGCGCCGGCGATTCGGTGGTTGCCATTCTAAATACTGCTATTGTGGTGGGATTTGGAGGTGTCGTCCAAAATACGGACGCTTTTGGGAATCTTGTCGAGGCATTGAAAAGTTTCTCTATGAATCCGTTGATTTTTGTAATGATTACCGTCGCGATTTGTGCCGGAGTTTGTGGTTCTGCTTCTGGTGGCATGGGCGTTGCCTTTAATGCATTGACCGACACTTACATCAAGCTAGGCGTAGACTTACAATACGTACACCGGATTTCCGCGATAGCAGCCGGAACTTTGGATACGTTACCTCATCAAGGTGCACAGATTACTTTACTGGGAATCTGTAAACTGACCCACAAAGAAGCATATTGGGATATTGCGGTTACGCAAATTTTTATTCCTTTTATAGCATGTGGTATATTTATCCTGTTGGCAGCGTTAGGATTGTAATTTGATAAAATTGAAAGAGACAAAAAGAAACACCCGCGTAATCGTGGGTGTTTCTAATATGATAAAGTCTTTTGCATTTAGAAATATCTTTTAACAAATGCTTTTGTAACTTCGGCAGCTTTCTTTACATTTTCATCATGACTCATTTTATAGTATTCCGGCCTGAATTCTTCGATGGTGCAAACACCGTCGAATCCGATTTTTTTAAGTGCATTAGCGATGCCTTTATGGTCTATCACACCTTCTTCGGGCCATAAGCGTTTATCGTCACCGCAAGAACCTAGCGGAAGATCTTCACAATCATTTAAATGATATGCAAATATTTTACTTCCATCCGCAGCTTCTAAATCACATAGTTTTGAGCACATTTCATGGAAATGAAATGTATCTACTGTTATGCCTACATTATCTTTGTTTACGCCGCAAACAACGTCGTAAGCCGTTCCAAATTGATTAATGGAGCAATTTGGGGCACCACAAAATTCCAAAGATATTTTCATATCGGAACCGACCTTATCGGAAAGATAAGTCAGGCGTTTAATTGCTTCTTCCTTAATTTCGGTAATAGTTTTATCTTTCACATCAAAACTAGGTACAGTGATTAGCATTTTCATTCCGATAGCCTTGGAAACCTTCATAATGAAATCTACCTCATCATCAATTTCTTTTTTACCGGCTTTGTCTCTTTCATTAAAGAAAATGAGGGTATTATAAGCCCATGGTTTCAGATGATGGTTCCTAAACCACTCAGCTAATTCTTCTAAAGTATGTTCTTTCAGGTATTCCTTGATGCAGTCGAAGCGGATTTCGATATAATCAAATCCGTATTTTTCACACGCCTCCAAATCGGCAATTAATGATTGTCCTTGACATTCTAAAGCAGTTGCCTGGTTAAATCCTATTTTCATGATAAATCCTCCTTAATGGTTAAAATGTTATACAATAAATATTTAGAATCAGGCTGCGATACCTAATGGTGAGAAGAGTATGTATATACCCACAGCTATAGCGATACCGATCGCGGCTGCGATATAACGATATTTCCAGGGCGTCAGATCTACGGCCTTTACATCCTTAATAACAAACGCTTCCTTTGTTGGGGCAAATTTGTTACACGCCCACATTATAAATAACTCAATTGGAAATTGAACTGCAACAGCGTATAGATAGTGGATAGGCTCTTGAGTTCCCGGATAATTAGGTTTGATAAGTAAAAATATCGCATAAGTTACGACATGGAAAACCGTAACTAATTTGGGGGCAAATTTAGGAATCCGTTTAAACATTAAAACGCCTAAAATTGTCATTAGTACAGGCAGCGCCACGAACTGGGACAGCGAGTTTAATAATGTCGTGATTCCGGATGAAGCATAAAAAACAAATGGTGCTACACAAATGGAAACAGCGCCTGCTATCGTTGAATATATTTTGCCTACTTTAACATAATAGACATCCGATTTACCGGGGCGGAATACGCTTTTGTATAAGTCTAAAGTAAACATAGTGGCGGCAGAGTTTAAAACAGAATTAAAAGACGATAAAATTGCACCAAATACAACTGCGGCAATAACCCCCATAACAGGCCGCGGAACAATTTCAGCGATCAACGCAGGGTATGCAAAGTCCATTGCATTTACGGAAGGATCCAAGTTTGCAATGCGATCCTGTACAGACGGCAAATGGTAAGCAATAATTCCTGGAATTACTAAATATAATGGTCCAAGACATTTTAAGAGCCCGCAATATATGGCGCCCTTTTGGCCTTCCTTTAAACTTTTGGCGGCTAAGCTTCTTTGTACAAATGACTGGTTTGTACACCACCAATAGAGGTTGTTAAAGAACATCCCGGTGAATAACAACGGCCAGGGGACTTCAGGCTCTGGGGCATTAGCAGCGTTAATGGCATTGAGTTTTGTAGGATCTGCTTCGATAATATATTTAATTCCATCAATAAACCCAGTTCCGCCGGTTGCTTTTCCTAATGCTACGAATCCTATAATAGGCAGGATGAACCCGGCGGCAATCAGGCCAACGCCGTTTATTGTATCTGATACGGCGACAGCTTTCAGGCCGCCGAATATGGCGTAGCATCCGCCGATTATGCCGATAATAATACATAAGATAGCAACTGCTGTAAATGGTGATACCCCTAAAAGGCCTGAAATATCAAAAATGTTTTCAAATACAACAGCTCCGGAATATAATATAACAGGCAAATTTAGGATGGAATACATAATTACAATTACCAGAGAAAAAATAGTTTTTGTCTGCTTATCGTAGCGTTCTTCCATTAATTGAGGCATTGTTGTAGCGCCCATTTTCAGATATTTTGGTAAAAAGAAAAATGCAAGTGCTAATAATGTAAAGAGAGAACCTACTTCCCAGGCAATTGGTCCCATATTTGATTTCCAGCTTTGTCCATTCAGGCCGACCAACTGTTCGGCCGATAGGTTTGTCAATAACAGGGAACCGGCAATAACAATCCCACTTAAGCTTCTGCTCGCTAAAAAATATCCATCCGCTGTTTGAAGATTATCTCCCTTTGTTTTCCAACTGGCAATGATCGCAACCAGGGCGGTGAAGAGTAAAAATGTAACAATGATCCATGCATTAGAACTGAAAAAATTCATCCTTCGTTCCTCCTTGTTTTCCTCCTTATTTGTTTGACTAGAAATTGTAATAATTAACTAAAATCCGGGCTTATGTACTTAATATAGTATAACCTATACTTATGTGTACGCGTGCACGCAAAGCCTTGAAAAAATATCAGACAAATATAGTACAATCAGGAAACAGTATCTTGGTAAAAATTGTGCAATTTATCTGATGGGCTTATTCTAACTTATATATGCACTAAAATCAATAATAATTTTTGCAAAAATTAAAAATTGTTATATTTGCACGAAAATTAGGTATAAATTTTAATAAAATTTTAGGTAAAAAGTGGTTATATCGAAAACTATGTTTAGATTGCTTTCTAATCTGATATCAGTTAACATAGATGATGTAGATATATTCTAATTTTATTTCATTGGGGAGAATAGTAAATGCGTGTGACGTTAAAACAAATTGCAGAACTTGCCGGGGTTTCCCGCGGAACCGTGGACAGGGCTTTGTATGACCGGGGAAGGGTAGATCCGGGGACAGCTCAAAAAATCAAAAAGATAGCGGATGATTTAGGCTATCGGCCGAATACGGCAGGAAGGGCTTTAGCTTTATCAAGAAATCCGATCAAAATAGGGGTTATTGTGCAATTATATGAGACGCCTTTTATGCAGGCTGTGCTGCAGGGGGTGAATAGTGCGACAGAAGAGATTGAACTGTTAGGCGGGCAGGTATTGCTCCGAAAGGTCAAATCGATAAATCCATTTGCAGTTATGGAGGCTATGGATGAATTATTATTACTGGGAGTAAATGGAATTGCCATGGTTCCAAATGATGATGAACGGGTATGCAGTAAAATTGATGAATTTGTATTGGAACACAATATTGATATCGTAACTTTAAATTCCGATGTACAGGATACAAAACGTCTCTGCTTTGTCGGTCAGGATTCTGAGAAGAGTGGACGAACTGCAGCAGGACTCATGGGGGAGATACTGGGCGGAAAGGGGACTGTCTCAATTATAACAGGGCATATGGATAACCTGGCGCTTCAAAATCGTGTTAAAGGTTTTGAAAAGGAGCTAAAGATGAATTTCCCTCATATAAATATACTTCCCGTCGAATATGCATATGATGATTATAAAATAGCAAAAGAGATTGCCATGAAGCAATTGCAGGAACATCCTTACATTGACAGCTTTTTTTATACCTCTTATGGCGTCGGAGGTGTATGTCAGCTATTAAAGGAAAAACAGCTGGATCAAAAAATAAAAGTCATATGTTATGATTTGACAGAGGAAAATATCAAAAATTTAAGAACTGGTGCTATTAATTTCTTGATTGGGCAGGATGCTTATATACAGGGGTATAAACCTGTAACAATATTATTTCAAAAATATTTTCAAGGGCTGGAGCCGGAACAAGAATTCTTATATACGGATATCGAAATAAAAACAAAATATAACTTGTGAATTGGCTGATCCTCGTTAACTGAAGAGTCATCAATCGGATCAGAATGGATATATCAACTTTTTGTGATACATCCATTTTTTTATGAATACTAGTCAAAAAATGAGCCTTATATTTGTAAATAATGCCAGTTGCGTACGCGTGCACGCAATGATATAATCAGGACACAAATATTAAAAATAATCAGGAGGATAAGAAATGGATTTGCGGGTAGGCGTTATAGGAACTGGTGCAATCGGACAGGAACATGTACATAGATTGCAGACGAAATTAGCCGGAGCAAAGGTGACGGCAGTTACAGATATTGATTTAGAGAGGGCGGAACGGATTGCCAAAAAGTATGGAGCAAGAATGGAGAAGACTGGATATTCCCTGATAAATGCACCGGATATTGATGCGGTTGTTGTTACCTCATGGGGGCCTGCCCATGAAAAAGCTGTGCTAGAGGCGATCGCAGCCGGTAAGCCGGTATTTTGTGAAAAGCCTCTGGCGACCACTGCCGAAGGCTGTAAGAACATTGTTAAAGCAGAGATTGCTGCCGGAAAACAACTTGTCCAGGTGGGCTTCATGCGCCGTTATGACAAAGGTTACAAACAGCTAAAGGAATTAATGGAACAAAAGGCATATGGTGAGCCGCTGATGCTTCGCTGTACCCATAGAAATCCGGCGGTTGATGAAAGTTATGATACAAGTATGGCAGTTACAGATACTGCAATTCATGAAATTGACTGCCTTCATTGGTTAATTGATGATGATTATGCCACAGCGCAGGTGGTATTTCCAAAAGAAACGAAATATACACATTCCCGGTTAAAAGATCCTCAATTAATGATTCTTACGACAAAAAGCGGTATAAATATTACAATAGAGGTATTTGTAAACTGTCAGTTTGGCTATGATATTCAATGTGAGATAGTGTGCGAAGAAGGTGTTGTTAAAATGGCGGAACCCTCTTTCCCGACAATCCGCAGCAAAGAAAAATTATCTCAAAAACTGGAGAATGATTGGAAGAAACGCTTTATAGATGCTTATGATGTAGAAATGCAGGAATGGATTAATGATACTAAAAAAGGTATTGTCAATGGGCCTAGTGCATGGGATGGATATGTGGCTGCCGTAACAGCCGATGCATTGGTAAAAGCACAGGAAACTGGAAAAGCCTGGGTAATTAAGACAGGGAATTGCCCGGATTTTTATAAATAGGAGGACTATATGCTGGATAAAGAAAAAGTGCTATTAGGCGTGGCGCCCATTGCCTGGACAAATGATGATATGCCGGATCTGGGAAAGGAAAATACATTTGAACAATGCATTAGTGAAATGGCACTGGCCGGATATAAAGGAACGGAAATTGGAGGGAAATACCCCAATGATATCGATGTTTTAAAAAAGACCTTAAGCCTTAGAAATTTACAGGTATGTAACTGTTGGTTTTCGAGCTTTCTCATTTCAAGACCCTTTGAAGAAACAAGGGAAGCATTCATTGCCCAGACAGATTTCCTAAAAGCCACGGGTGCCGGCGTGATCGGCGTTTCAGAGCAGAGCTATAGTATTCAGGGGATAATTGGGCAGCCGGTTTTTGAAGGAAAACATATCATGAATGATAAAGAGTGGGATGTGCTTTGCGACGGATTAAACAGGCTGGGTAAAATTGCAAAAGATAAAGGCATGACTCTCACCTTCCACCATCATATGGGGACAGTTGTCCAGACAGTGGAAGAGATTGAGAGATTAATGCAGTGCACTGATCCGGAATATGTAAATTTACTTTTTGACAGCGGACATTTATCATATGCAGATGAAGAACCTTTATATATCCTGGAAAAATATGCAGCCAGAATTAAGCATGTACACCTTAAAGATATCCGTAGTGAGGTAGTAAAGCAGGTGCGAAAGGAAGGATTAAGCTTTCTTGCAGGGATCAGAAAAGGGACTTTTACTGTTCCAGGAGATGGAGATGTTGATTTTGAACCTATTTTTAATAAACTGGAAGAAAAAGGATACCAAGGCTGGGTTGTTGTTGAGGCTGAACAGGATCCGGCGATTGCAAACCCATTTGAATATGCAAAAAAGGCACGTGAATATATTAAGGAAAAAACAGGATTGTAAAGGGAGGATTAGAGTTGAAGATAGCATTTGATGTTGATGTATTAGCAAAACAGATGGACATTAACCGTATGGTTCATCAGGTTGCCGACTGGGGCTACAAATATATTGAGCAATCCCCGCACCCGGGCATTAACCCATTTTATAAACACCCGTTGTTTTCTCAAGAATGTGAATTGGAATATCGGAAAGCTTTAAAAGAGACAGGCGTGGAAATTTCATCTTTCATTGTGGTGTACCGTTGGTCTGGGCCTGCGGAGGAACAACGGAAATTTGCAGTTGCAAACTGGAAGAGGATGATTGAGATTGCGGTTAATATGGGTGTTCCGGTCATTAATACAGAGTTGTCCGGAGATCCCAACCAAGAAGAAATCTGCAATGGGATGTGGTTTAGATCCATGGAAGAGCTCCTCCCTATGATCGAAAAAGAAGGGTTGAGGGTGGAGATTCAATCTCACCCATATGATTTTTGTGAGTTAAATAATGAGACTTGTGACATGGTCAAATCTTTCCGGTCTAAAAACCTTGGATATGTTTACTCTTCACCCCATGGCTTCTTCTATGATAAGGGAAAAGGTGATGTCCGCTCGATGCTTCGCTATGCAGGTGATGAGCTGACCCATGTATTGTTTGCGGATACCTATAACCATGCCTTAGATTGCAGGTATATAGCAAATCCACCCTGGCTTAATAGCAGAGGCAAAGCTGATGTGGCTATTCACCAGCATCTGGCAATGGGAGAGGGAGATGTAGATTTTGAAGGCATCTTTGAGACGCTGCGGGAAATGGACTTTGCCAATAAACAGTTAAAACCCGATGCCTCAAAGGTTGGCGGAGATAACATAGCCTGTGTTTCAATGTTTGGTTTTCCGGAAAAAATGGATAAGCAGGCACCGGAGGCGAGAGAAAAAATTGAGCGTGAACTCCTGGAGAAATAAGAAGGCTTTGAAACTGGAAAATCCCAACAAAAGCAAAAAGATAATATTGTTTTTGTTGGGATTTTTATATTGTAAAACTTCGTTACGTAATTGTCATGCACGGAACTTAAATAGTAACTATGCGAAGCATTGTTATTCTGAGATTGTAGTTATGGTAAAGGAAAGTCTTTCGTAGACAGGCACCAAAATTACCCTCTGCTGACCGCGTGTTACTTTGTCAACTGAGGGTGAATTCATTACTAAAAAGTTATATATTTATCCCGTGATTTCAGAAATTCTTACAGAACGGCTTTCTTCTAATGATTTCTTTGCTGCCATAGCTACAACGACAGACATGAGTCCGTCTTTTCCGTCTACCGGAATCAAGGTATCATTCATAACCGCATCTATGAAAGCGTTTGCCTCAGCGATAAAGGCATTATTATAACGCTCCAGGAAAAACCAGGTAGGTTTATCCACCGAAACGCCCTCTGACGTACTAATTGAGGCTGTTGTGGGCAAGTCATTTTGAACCTGGACACAGCCCTTATCGCAATGAACCTCTGTTCTCTGATCATAACCATATCGGGCTGCGCGGCTATTGTCAATCAATCCCAATGCACCATTCTCAAATTTCAGCATAACAGTGGCGGTGTCAACATCATTGTATTTCTTAAAACCTTCGTCTATTTTAACCGTACCATAGGCTGTCACCTCAGTGATTTCGCTTCCGGATAAATAGCGGGCCATATCAAAGTCATGGATCATCATATCTACGAATATCCCGCCGGATACCTCGACGTAGCTCATCGGCGGTTCCTCAGGATCTCTTGAGGTTATTTTAATAATGTGGGGGTTGCCCAGCAGGCCGGAAGCCACGGTATCTGCTACCTTTTTGTGATTATGGTCAAAGCGGCGGACAAAGCCGACAAAGAGTTTTACGCCGGCTTGTCCTACCTCGTGCAAAGCATCTTTGATTTTGTTTAAATCTGTATGTATTGGTTTCTCACACATAATGTGCTTTCCGGCCCTGGCGGCTTGGACAATAAAGTCGGCATGTGTGTCAGTTGACGAGCAAATGAAAACGGCGTCAATGGAGGGGTCATTTATTATTATATCTGTATCCTTGTAATAGTTGGTTATGCCTAAATTTTCAGCCCACTGCTTAATTTCTTCTGTCATATAAGGGTCAGCTATTGCCGCCACTTCAGCATTTGGTACAGAATAAACTAAGTTCTCGCAATGTAGCTTTCCAATCCGGCCGGCGCCTAATACCCCGATTCTTAATTTTTTCATTGTCTTATTTCCTTTCATTTAAATTAAATAATAATCTCTTGAAATAGCGTGGCCTGTTGTGTGATGTCAAAAACTTGATTGCCACGCCAATAGTGGCGCGTGCCACTTATGGATAAATCATACACTCATATGTATAACAATTCAATTGTCAATTTTTACAAAATATCCATTTAACAATGAGCATATTACACAAAATATTTTGATATCCAATAAATATGTTGACAAATATGATAGGGGCGTATTATGATAATACAAACAGAAGTGGCTCGAGCCACTAGGACTCGGTCGAAAGAAAGGAAAAGGACATTATGCTAGACAAAAATAAAGTAAAACTGGGAATTGCTCCGATTGCATGGACGAATGATGACTTGCCTGATTTGGGAAAAGAAAACACCTTTAAGCAATGCATCAGTGAAATGGCTTTGGCCGGATTTACGGGTTCGGAGATAGGTAATAAGTATCCTAAGGATGTACAAGTGTTAACAAAGGCATTGGCATTAAGAGGTATTGAGATTTGTAATGCATGGTTTTCCACTTTTTTGACAACCAGGCCCTATGAGGAGACAAAGAATGAGTTTCTAAAGCATATTAAATTCCTTGCGGCGGTGGGGGCAAAGATAGTCGGATTATCCGAACAGGGTCACGGGATTCAGGGACAGCAGGAGGCGTCTATCTTTGAAGATAAGTATAACATGAATGACAAGGACTGGGAATTATTATGTGATGGCCTGAACAAGTTGGGGAAAGAGGCAAAGGCTTATGGAATCAGCCTGACTTTCCATCACCACATGGGAACAGTGGTGCAAAATGCCGATGAAGTAGAGCGTCTCATGAGCAATACCGATGCGGCATATGTAAACTTATTATATGATACGGGGCATTTTGCTTATTGCGGTGTGGATCCGCTAGAGATGGTGAAGAAGTATGCATCAAGAATTAAGCATGTACATCTAAAGGATATCAGGCCGGAAATCGTGCGAAAGGTTAAGGAAGAGAAGCTGAGTTTCCTTGAGGGAGTAAGATTAGGTACCTTTACGGTGCCGGGAGATGGCGGTATTGATTTTGACCCGATCTTTAATGTATTAGAAGAGGTGGGGTATGAAGGCTACATGCTGGTGGAGGCAGAACAGGATCCTGCGAAGGCGGAACCTTTGGAGTATGCAATAAAAGCCAGAAACTACATAGCAGAAAAAACAGGTTTATGAAGGGAGAATAATTCAAGATGGCAAAAATCAGAGTAGGAGTTGCAGGATTAGGAAGATTGGGGAAAGTACATGCTGCAAACTTAGCGTATAAAATTCCGAATGCAGAATTAACCGCAGCTTGTTCCATTGTGCCTGAGGAATTGGGGTATGCAAAAAGAGAATTTGGAAATATCGATATCTATGATAATTATGAAGAGATGCTAAGGAACAAAAATATTGACGCAGTAGCCATAGTTACGACAAGCGGGGAGCACTGCAGGCAAATACAGGCGGCACTGGAAGCGGGAAAGCATGTTTTTTGTGATAAGCCTTTGGGCGTGACTGTTGAAGAATGTAAAATGGCGGAAAAAGCAGTGGAAAAACATCCTGAACTGATATTTTTCCTTGGATTTATGCGAAGATATGATCCGTCCTATGCTTATGCAAAAAAGAAGGTAGATGAAGGTGCCATTGGCGTGCCATATATGGTAAAGGCCACTGGAATTGATCCTGAGGCATCGGTGGAAAGCGCTATTAAATTTGCGGCGACCAGCGGAGGAATATTTATTGACATGGCTATTCATGATATTGATTTAATGCGTTGGTTCTTAAATACGGATCCTATCGAGGTTTATGCGGCAGGAGCAACATTTAAGCATCCGGAATTTAAGGAAGTTGGCGATGATGAAACAGGTGCCGCCCTTTTTAAGTTTGTCAATGGAGCTGTTGGTTCTATACATGTGGGTCGGACAGCGGCCCATGGCTATCATGTGGAAACGGAAATAATAGGAACTAAAGGGTCATTACGTGTCAGTCCGGTACCTGAGAAGAATTTATGCATGCTTTTCAATAAACAAGGCGCTATTAAGGAATGTGTCGAAAATTTCCCTGAAAGGTTTGATGCGTCCTATTGTTTAGAGATGGCCGAGTTTATAAATTGTGTGCAAAAAGGCGTAAAACCTGATGTAAATGTTTATGATGGAACGAAATCTACCCAGATTGCATTTGCAGCGACTAAATCCTATAAGGAAGGTAAAATTGTAAGCATTGGATATTAAGGTTATTATCACATTTTTTTATCTATTGGAAAGAGTGATTAATAATAAATAACTAAAAAGAGGAGGGAAAACATGAAGAAACGTGTATTGGCAATGCTGATTGTAATGACAATGGGAATTATGCTGACTGGGTGTGACAAGGAGGAAGCAGAAACAACGAATGCTAATGTAAGCACAGGTGAGTCAGGAACTGCTCCAGGAGAAGCCAAAAAGGATGGAAAAGACATTAAGATTGCAGCTGTTTTTAAAACTTTGAATTCTGAATATTGGGGTAATGTAAAAGATGGTGCTCAGGCAGCGGCGGATGAACTGGGAATTGAATGTACGATATTGGGGGCTAATGATGAAACTCAAATTACTGAGCAGGTGACTATCTTCGAGGAACAGCTTAGTCTGGGAATAGATGCCCTGGTGGCGGCGCCTATTGAAGAAAGTGCGGTTATTGGTGCCCTCGAGTCCTATGTTGATAGTGTGCCAATTATATTCGTTGATAGCGATGCGGCATTAGATGGAAAGAAAGCGTTTGTAGGGACTGGTAATACGGCTGCCGCTAAATTGGGAGGAGGATATATTGCAGACTTACTTGATGAGGGAAGTAAAGTAGTTCTCATCGGAGGGCAGCAGGGAGAAAGTACATCGTCTGAAAGAATACAAGGATTTGAAGAAGCTATGGAAAAGGCCGGAATAGAAATTCTTGAAACTCAATATGGTAAAAATGTTGCGGATTCAGCTATGGCCGTCATGGAAGATCTGTTAACTAAATATCCCGGAGAGATTGATGCGGTTCTCTCGATAAATGATGATATGGCACTAGGTTGTATGGAAGCGGTTGAGGCATCAGGAGAAGATATCTTAATACTTGGATTTGATGGAAATAAAGCAGCCCTGGAAGCAATTGCGGCCGGCGGCATGACCTGTACCGTGGCGCAGCAGCCTTTTGATATGGGATATCAGGCTGTTATGCAGGCATATGAAGCGGCCCTAGGTAATGAAATTGAAGCAATTCAGGAAGTGGATGTTGTACTCATTAATAAGGATAATGTAGCAGAACATATGAAATAAGATTGAGTTCTGATAAGAGGGTATGAGATGGCGGCATAAGCCGCCATTCACCTTTTGGCATTAGCAGAAAGGAATGAGTGGATGGAATACGTAGTAGAGCTTAAAAATGTTACAAAATATTTTCCGGGTGTTATAGCCCTTAATAATATGTCCATTCAAATCAGACCGGGAGAAATTCATGGCTTGATTGGGGAGAATGGTGCGGGAAAGTCAACCCTGATTAAAGTTTTGACCGGCGTATATCAACTTGATGAGGGTAAGATTTATATAGATGGTACAAAGAGGAAATTTCAGAGGCCCAATGACGCCAGAGAGGCCGGAATTTCATGTGTCTACCAGGAATTGAATATTGTCAAGCTATTGTCAATTACAGATAATATTTTCATGGGGAGGGCAATTAAATCAAAGTTTGGTTTGCTGGATTATGACAAAATGCATCATGAAGCCCGTGGTGCAATGGCAGCCTTAGGGCAAGATATTGATCCAAAAAAAATATGCGGGAATCTTGGGATGGGATTGCAGCAGATGGTTGAGATAGGAAAAGCCATCCACTTGAAATCAAAATTAATTATTATGGATGAGCCGACTTCGTCTCTTGGCGAAAAAGAAGTGGCACAGTTGATGGAAACCATTAGAAAATTAAAAGAGAAAGGCGTTTCCATACTGTTCGTTTCGCATAAATTAGAGGAATTATTTGAATTATGTGACCGGGTAACCGTCATGCGTGATGGGGAACATATTTGTACGAAGGATATTGAAGATTTGACCAACGACACACTCATACAAGCTATGGTGGGGCGTGACCTGGGAAATCTGTTCCCAAAAGAGTATGGTGAGAAACGGGAAGCACTTCTGAAAGTAACCAATTTAAAATCGATAGGAGTATTGAATAATGTTTCCTTTGCGGCGTATGGAGGAGAGATTCTTGGTTTCGCAGGACTAGTGGGAGCCGGACGTACGGAAACGATGAGAGCAATTTTCGGTGCCGATCCAATAGATGGCGGAGAAATATATATAAAAGGGAAAAAGGTGACAAATAAAAGTCCTAAGCAGGCGATCAAGAACGGTATTGCATTTTTGACAGAGGACAGAAAAGGACAAGGTTTGATCTTACCGCAATCAATTAGAAATAATCTCATATTGGCCAATATGAATGCTTTTACTAAATATGGATTTTTAGATAAGGAAATGATTGAAAAGAGGGCAAAAGAAAATGTTAACTCATTGCGGATTAAGACTCCGTCGATTGATGAGATTACCGGACAATTATCCGGTGGTAATCAGCAGAAGGTGGTTATTGGTAAATGGGCTAATTCAGACGCAGATATTTACATATTTGATGAACCTACCCGCGGTATAGATGTTGGCGCAAAAATTGAGGTATATAATGTCATGAACATGCTTGTAAAGGCGGGAAAGTGTGTGGTTATGGTTTCTTCTGAGCTTCCTGAGATTTTAGGCATGAGTGACCGTGTCATCGTTATGAGGGAGGGGGAAATAATGGCGGAAATTGAAAGAGATTCAGGGCATTTTAATCAGGAAGATATCATGAAAGCGGCATGGGGAGGTAATTTAAATGAATATAAAGTTTAGCATAAAAACAATCATTTCAAAACTGGGGCCATTGCTGGCACTGCTTATTTTATGTGTAATCTTATCGATTGCCAGTGACAAGTTTTTAAGCTACAGTAATTTTATGAATATCATCAAACAGGCCTCCATTAATTGCTTTATTTCAGCAGGGATGCTGGTCGTGTTGATTACGGCGGGCATTGATTTGTCGGTTGGTTTCAACTGCGTTTTAGCAACATGTTTGATGGGTGTGGGAATGCAGGCCGGTATAACAAATCCTTTTATTTTAATGGCGGGCGCTATTTTAGTTAGTGTACTAATTGGATATATTAATGGTAATCTTTTGACACGCTTAGATTTACCGCATCCATTCGTATCTACCTTGGGCATGAAGTTTATTACATGGGGCATTGCGCTCTATATTACTTCGGCTACGCCGATTGGCTTTAAAAACCAGGGAGTTGATAGTATTTTATTTTTAGGCTCCAAAACAATTAAAGGTTTTCCGATAAGCTTTATCGCAGTAATTATAGCCTTTATCATAATGCATATATTCCTGACTAAAACCAAATTGGGAAGGCAGATATATTGTGTTGGAGGAAATCCGGAGGCAGCCAGGTTATCAGGCATAGATTCTAAGAAAGTTCTCCGTATTACATATACGATTACGGGGCTTATGTGTGGCATTGCCGGCATTATCCTGGCCGGCCGGGTATCTACGGCAAATGCAAATGCAGGTACGACTTATGACACCGATGCGATTGCGGCCTGTATCATTGGCGGGGCTTCCTTTACAGGCGGTAAAGGCACTATCTGGGGAACGATGATTGGTGCACTGCTAATTGCTGTTATACGTAACGGACTTAATCTGTTGGGTGCACAGACTGATATCCAGTATATTATCATTGGCCTTGTTATCATTATAGCAGTGCTAATTGATGTAACAAGAGGAAAAGCAGAAGCCCGGGCCAGAAAAATGGCGATGATAAAATAATCTATTATTTACATAAATACATGCCCTCCATTGACAATGGGGGGTAGGACTGCCACAGAATGAGAACTTTGATATTCTGTGGCAGCCTATTTAGTCAAATTCCTATCAATCTTGCCCTGCTGCTTTAAAGCCAACAGCATACATCTCCTTCTGATAATTTTTCAAGGTCAGCCTAAGGTCCTTATCCGTAACTTCATTTTCAATATGCAGACCCCGATCCAAAGAGGTAACAGGACCCGGTACGCCAGGCACGCATACGGTCTGCTGCCCTTCTTTCAGGCCATCGATAAAGAAGTAAAGGTCTTTGTCTTTTTTTGTATAATAAAATTCCAACCCATTTTCCTGTATAACAGAAACCCTGCGGCTACAGCGGGTTTCATAAATGCCTTCCCCATTTATGGTAAGCCAGTCCCCCAAAGCCAGCAGCCGCTTCACCTGTTCTTCTGGTATGGTGCCATCGGCTTTCGGTCCAATATTCAATAGCAGGTTCCCGTTATTGGCAACCGTACTCACTAACAGGTTGACCAGCTTCGGGAGACTGATTAGATGTTTATCGCTTTCATTTTCGTTATAGCCGAAGGAAAGTCCCATTCCACGGCACATTTCCCATTTCTCGCCACGGGTTGCCTTACCATATTGATATTCCTTTGTTGTATAATCATGGTACAGTCCGTTAAACCGGTCATTGACAACACCGTCTTCGACCTGATTGTAATAATGAGCAAGGAAATATGGCATTGCATGTTCACTCTGTTTTGGCCAGCCAATATCATTCCAAAAGATAGAGGGTTGATACAGGTCAACCAATTCTCTCATCTGGTTGTAAGAATAATCTGCATACTCGTATGTAGGGCAGGCATTACTGAAATTCTGTCCGTCCGTAAAGATAGGGTCATTCGCATACTGCCAGTCAATCAAACCGGAATAATAAAGTCCCATCTTAAGCCCCGCTTCCCTGACGGAATCTGTAAGTTCCCTTGTTATGTCTTTTTTGGGTCCCATATTTAGCGTATGGAAATCTGTATATTTACTTTGGAACAGACAAAAGCCGTCATGATGCTTTGTAGTCAGAACCACATAGCGGGCACCGGCTTTCTTGAAAATCCCGGCCCATTGTGCCGGATTCCATTTTTCCGCCTTCCACATGGGAATAAAATCATCATATTGAAAATCTTTCCCATATTTCCGGACATGGTGCTGATAGGTTGGACCAATCCCCACATTGATTGAATTATAATACCACTCAGCATATGGGTTATTGCAGAACCATTCCTCATTTCCCTCTACCTCCCCCAACTCCCAAGTGCGTGGTGCATAGGCTGGGACCGAATAAATACCCCAGTGGATAAAAACACCAAATTTACAGTCCTCATACCAGCCCGGCACTTGGTGCCCCTTTACCGATTCCCATGTTCCTGTGTATTTTTTTTTCATATACTCATTCCTCCTCGTATATTGTCTGTAATAATTTAACCCTTAACCGCCCCCGCTGTCATGCCTGAGATAATCCATTTCTGTGCAAATGCATAAACGATGATAACCGGTATGGAAACTAAAACCACGTTTGCACATACCAGATTCCAGCTTCGGCTGAATTGGCCATAGAAGTTATATACAGATAATGGCAACGTCCATTTGGCGGAAGAATTCAGAAGGTACAGTGGGATCTGTAATTCGTTCCATACCCACATGAAATTCAGGACGCCCGTCGTCGCGATGGCCGGACTTAGCAGCGGAAGGATCACTTTCAGGAATAACCTGTAGCCCACTGCACCATCCATGACAGCGGCCTCATCTAGTTCCCTGGGAATACCCTTAATAAATCCGCTGAACATCATCGTCGTAAACGGCATATACAATGCGGTATACACCATACAAAGGCCGACCCGTGTACCATATATGCCTATCTGCTGCAAGAGCTGGATCGTGGGCAGTGCTGCAAATGGTGCGATAATCCCTAATGTCACAACCTTATAGGAGATCCTGCAGCCCCTTGTATCCCGCCGCACAATGAAAAAACCTAGGAATGCTGATAACGTGACAATAAGTATAACGGATAGGATGGAAATAAAAACACTGTTCAGTAGTGACTGAATGAAATTTTTTTCCAGAACGGTCAGGTAATTTTCAAAATGCCACTCACTTGGTAAAGATATGCTGAGATAAGATGCTTCTGCTTTACTCTTAAAAGAGGAAAGCAGAACCATCAGCATCGGATAAATGATCACAATACTGAAAACCCATAAAATAACCTCAAGTATCCGGTTCATTGTTTTTATTCTTTTATTCATTAGTCCACTGTCTCCCATCTTGAGCTGAATTTCTGGTAGATGAATGAAACAATCACCAGAAGAATCGTAAATATCAGGTTAACAGCTACAGATTGCGCATACCTGCCCGCCGACATTTCGTTCATCATCAGGGTTCCAAAGCTCTCCGTTGCATTCCCTGGACCTCCGCCGGTCATGACATAAATAAGATCAAACATTTTAAGCCCATAAATTAGGCTGAACAGAATATTCACATTTACTGTCGGCATAATTAATGGAAGGGTAATGTTTCTAAATAACTGCCATTCTGATGCCCCGTCCAGTTTTCCGGCCTCTAAGTAGTCGGAAGAAACGGATTGCATGCCTGCAAGGGTAATAACGATGGCATAGCCTACATTTCTCCATACCTCAGCCACACAAATGGCGAAAACTGCCGTCCCCCGCGAACCTAGCCACTGGATGCTGGCAATATCGAACACCCCCAGGATACTATTCAAGGTACCATGCCTGGTCTGAAAAACGGCACTGAAAATCAGACCGACAACAAGGCTGGAAAATATGGCAGGGATAAAATATACGGTGCGTAAGGCCGTTCTGGTTTTAATGCTGCGGTTCAGGATATATGCGAAAACAAACCCCAGCAATGTTACCATTACAGTTTTTACACCTGCATAAATTAAGGTATTTACAAAAGCAACCGGCACCTTTTGGTTTTGGATGACAGAGATGATATTTTGGAAACCTACGAATTTCAACCCGGATGTCCTTGCGGCACTCCAGTTTGTAAATGCATAATAATAGCCTATCGTTGATGGTATGATAAAAAAGATAATAAATACGACGGCAGGGATGACTGCAAGGGAAAAGGGATATATTTTTTTTCGGTTCATATTTACCTCCCTAGAGGTTCCAATTCAATCTTGGGTAAAAGATTCCAATGTTGCAATTCGTTCATTATCGATTAAGGTAATGCATTCTTCCACAGTAATATCCCCAGACATTAGCTGAAGCAACGCCTTTCCTCCTTCTACCTGGCTATAACCAACAATCTTAGGCTGTGCCGCCGAAGCACGAATCAGACGGTTAACACTCTCTTTATTTTCCTCATACTGCATGGAATTTACATTTGTCGTCTGCTGCTTAAAGACCGATGCCGTGGAGATACCCTCAAAGGCCACATTATAGTTGTCAGGTTCTGCCATGAAATTGATGAAATCCATGGCCAGCTCCACGTTTTCCCCATTCTTATTCGCCATCATCAGGTTCACGTTGCCGCCTTCGTAGGTTCCTTCGTCACAGGTTCCCATGAATGCTGGCATAATGCCAAATTCAGAGCTGGCATAATCATAGGATTCACTGTCATAATCGGTATCAAACCAGGTATCCCAGCAGAAAAGCATGGCTGCCTCGCCGATTCCAAGGACTTCGTTGGTATAATCCCATGAATCAGAAGCAAAATTCTGACCAAAATAGCCTTTTTCCGCAGCTGACTTAAACCATTCACACATAGCTGTAAATTCTGGGATATCTGCATATGTCATTGCACCTGAATTCAGGGCGTCAATGTATTCGGGATGTTCTTCCAGAACAGGATCCAATGCATACTGATATAAAACTGGCCATCCATCGGCGGCCGGCAGGTAGATCGGCTGAATGCCATTTTCCAGCAATGTATCGCATACGGCATCAAATTCGGCCTGTGATGTCGGCTGAGAAATCCCCAGCTCGGCAAAAATTTCTTTGTTATAGAAGCAGCCTGAGTTTGAAGCCTCCCAGAATGGAAGCCCAATAATTTTATCCTCAAATGTCGCCTGCGATAGGACGGAATCCTGTATATCAGAAACCCACTCTGCATCAGACCAGTCAACAAAATTTTCTGCCGGATTAAAGTTCTTTAGGTTACTGTTGCCGAAATGGATATACAGATCCGGAATATCGCCTGTGGTGAATTTCGTCAAAGCAATCGTTTCCGCATTGTCCGTGTCCAGTCCCTGCTGATCAATTTTATTGCCGGTTGATTCCTCCCACATGGAAATGATTTTCTGCATATATGGTTTTGCCAAATCGTCTGCATTCCCATACAAAGTAAGGGTCACACCATCTCCGGATGCCTCTGCCGTATTCTCCCCTGAGCCGCTATCCGCGTCAGATGTTTCTTCATTCAAGATATCTTCTCCGGAAGCTGTTTGGGTAGATGCCAAGCCGCCACCACATCCTGAAAGTGCCATCGTCAGCCATACTCCCGTAAATAATAAAGCAATTTTTCTTTTCATGTTTCACCCTCCAATCAATTTTAGTAAGATAATTATATTAAATCCCTTCGGGCAAATCCATGCATAATTGGAAGTTCGGGCATGTAATTTTTCCCACTCTAACACATCTTGCCGATATTTATGATATACTCTTTTATGGAGGCGGTTATCAGTATCTTATGGAGGAAAATGCGATGAAATTAAAAAAACTTTCTTTCCAGAAAAAAATATATCTTTCCTGCTTCACCCTGAATCTTATTTTGCTGTCCATATGTTCGTTTGGCTTTTACTTCTATACAGCACAATCCCTCAGACAGAATATGCAGGATACTGTCATGAGCAATACTTCCATGCTTCAAAATGATCTGGACCGTATTTTAAAGGATGCTGACAATATTTTAAAAGATCTTCAGACCAATCAGGAACTGCTTTATGAAGTGAAAAATATCGGTGAATCTGCTGACAATTATTTTACTACACATGTACCGGTAAGCTCCAAGTTCCAAAATACGTTTCGTTCCTTGCTGGTTTCCCAGGACTGCAATGGTTCTGTCAGCTATATCAGCAGATATTATGATAATGTCGGATTAGCAGTAGACACCGGTGCTCATGCATATGTGCAGAAAGACACGCTAAAAAGCAAGGCTGGGATCACGGAACTTTTGGAGGAAACTTCATATGTAACCTACCTTCTTCCCCATATCAGCTATTGGAACCAAGACCAGACCGTTTTTTCCGTGGCACGCTCCATGAGGGATACCTACCGGCAGTATGGCATACTCAAGCTGGACTTGAATATTTCCATATTGACGAACCTGTTAAATGATTTTGAGAGTCCCGAAAATTATTCCATTACATTATTAGATTCAGGAAAAAAACTGGTTTATACCAGTGAAAAAGACATGGACATAGGACTTGTCAATACCCCACAGTCTTATGCTTCATATTTTTATGCAGCCTATGAAAAGGCTGCCAAAGAAGCTGATTCAGGAACCTTTTCTTCCGATAATTTCACCTTATCCGGATACCAAGTGTCAGGTATGACGGGTTGGACCTTTATCCTTAGCAGCAGCACTGCAAATTATTTACAGTCTATAAAGCTGCTCCTGGTCATCTGCGCAGTCGTATTTTTCTCCCTGTTTATTATTATGTCAACATTCTTATACATGGTTACCCATCGTTTGGTCAAGCCTTTAAAACAGCTTACAAGCCAGCTGGGTAACTTAGAGCCGGGAAGGAACATCCATTTGCGGCAGATTTCCAGCGACAATGAGATAACCTTACTTACCAATGCGGTTCAAGCCTTTTTAGCGGAAATCTATGATCAGAACCAGCGTCTGACGGAAAGCAGGAAACGGACGCTACAGGCACATTACGATGCCATGGAAGCTCAGATGAACCCACATTTCCTATACAATACCTTATCTGTCATTGGCATGGCAGGACTAAGCAGCGGTAACATAAATGTATCGAAGATGTGCAGTGAGCTGGCAAGCCTGCTCCGCTATTCCCTCTCTTACACCGGGCAGTCTGTCCGGCTGGAAATGGAGACCACCAATGCCGGCAGATATCTGTATATTATGAAGATGCGCTACGAAGAGGCCTTGGACTATGTGTGGGATTTGGATCCTTCCCTAAATTCCCTCTTGGTTCCCAAATTAATCCTGCAGCCACTATTGGAAAACTGTTTCCAGCATGGGTTCCAACAGACGGAATACGAAATCCAGCCGCCTTTTAGGATTAAAATCCAATCTCACTGCGATGAATCCTATTGGTATCTGTCGGTAACCAATAATGGGGCTCCCTTTAAGGAAGAAAAAATACAAAAACTATACCAGCGGATTCAGCAATTTGAATTGACGGAATATATGGAAGAGGACTTTCAAGAGTTTGTGTTACGCCAAGGCTTTGGTTTGGAAAATACCATATTACGACTGAACATTTACTACCACGGACAGGAGTTTTTCCGCATTTCCAGCCCAGAGCCTTCTTGGACCACCGTTACCATCGGTGGTCCAAGAAATCCGTCTGTGTTATTTGGTTTCAAAGCATATGAAAGGAGTACGTTATGATCCGAATTATTATTGTAGAAGATGAATCCCCTATCGCCCGTGGGCTTTCCCTTTTGATTAGCCAAAATCATCCTGGCTTTGAGGTCGTTGCCATCTGCCACAATGGAAAAGAGGGGCTGGAAAAAATCCTTGATCAGAAACCGGATTTGGTATTTGCTGATATCAACATGCCTATTATGAGTGGCCTGGACATGATTGGGCAGATGCAGGAAGCCGGATTTCATACCCGCTGCATCATTTTAACCGGGTATGCAGATTTTGAGTATGCGCGTACTGCGATACACCTTGGCGTATCGGATTATCTTTTAAAACCGATTTCCCTGAATGCCCTAGATGAAATTATGGTATCCTGCCGCGAACAGCACCTTTCCACCATCCGTATCCTTCAGGCGGAATATCTGCAGCGCCACTTGCTCAGCAGGCAGGGCGCTTTGGAAAACAGCAATCCCTTGCTTCACTATTCCTGTACCCTGTTTGTCCTGTTTTTTGGATCCATGTGCGGCAATATTTATAATGAAGCCATGTTCGACACCGAGATTAAGTTGGCGGACAATAATTTGCGAAGCGGGATAGAAGCGCAATATCACCTTTCATTGCTCGTCCTGCGTGGCCATTACCATAACGAAAGTGTCTATGCCGCAGTTTATCCTACGCATCAGTCCGTTGACTTGGATTTAGTCGCCAAGGAATTATATCAGTCCTTCCGTCAATCAGATACTTATTTACATTTAATCATCTCTGATACGGTTACAGATGGTGAAGGTATTTATAGGGCAGCAAGGGATACATATTTATTTGCCTTATTCCATAATCAATTTGGGTTTGGTTCCATCAAACAATATAAACCGCTGCAGAACCAACCAATCCGCGTCTCAAAGGAAATCTTAAGAATCTGTGCCAGTATTCCCAGACCGCTAAGCTACGATACCCTCCGCCGTTTTATCCATTCCATGTTTTTTTATTGGCAGCAAGAACGAACCACACAATTTCAATTAGTCGCTGATCTTCGGTATTTTAGCAATATTGTCATACGTGATTATACAGAAGAAAATCTTTTCTGTCAGGATGTGGAGGAAATGGTTTCTTCCTGCCACTCCTACAAAGAACTGGAAAATGAGATCCTCGACGAATTAGAGCAGGCTTATGGTTTTGAAAGAGGGTTCCCGGACGAGCGGCAGCAATCCTTAGCCAGGCAGGTACGGAACTGGTTAGATAAAAACTTTACGACGCAGATTAGCTACAAAATCTTTCAGGATATATTCGGGTACAACGAGAAGTATATTTCTGCCCTATTCAAGGCGGAATTTGGCATGTCCCCCAGTAAGTACATTGGAGAGCTTAGGCTAAACCTGGCGAAAAAGCTGATGCAGGGGAATCCTGATATCCTTTTAAAGGACGTTGCTGAAATAGCAGGTTTTTCGGATGCCTTCTATTTCAGCAGGGTTTTTAAATCCCATGAGGGGATTTCACCCAGTCTTTATATAAAACAGCTAAGGCCATAATTGCCTATTTAGTCAAATCCCTCGATATTTTCATTAATGTATATTGAAGTAGGTGTCTTGATAAAGGTTTCAATTTCTTTGCTGCTATTGTGTATGGCTTCAAATAATGTTTCAACAACAATATAGCCCTCCTGGTATGGAGAAAGACCGATGGCATAATCGACGATGTCCTTTTTCACATAGGGCGCGGATTCCTGTATGTAATCACAGACAACAATGTTTATTTTTTCCTGAATACAGGATTCTTCAATAGCTTGGATAATTTTTTTGAGTCGCCCGGCGACGATAAAAATTCCGGTAATATCCGGATGTTCGGAAAGCAATCTCTTGGTTTCCAGATATTCAATGATATCTTGTTCGTGAGTCTCAATAGGATCAAAGGTTATCATATCAGGATATGATTCTGCAATGACCTGTTTAAAGCCCTTTGCCCGAAGCCGATGTGCCCGGATCTGATTAGATCCTGTGATCATGGCCACCTTGCCTTTGCTTTTCGCGCACTTGGCTAAAAGTACCGCGGCCATTCTGCCAATCTTATAATTATCCTCACCTACGAAGCAAACACGTCTTGAGTCAGGAATATCTGAATCGAAGGTGATGACTTTAATTCCTCTCTCTGTAAATTTGTCAATAGCCTGTCTGATGTAAGCATCATCTTTAAAACGAATGGCGATACCATGTATTTCTTTTTTTTCTAAATAATTTAAAACGGGTTTGATTTTTTCTTCGTTAAAGCCATCGGTATAGTAAAATTCCAGGTTTACGCCATATCCGCTTAATGATTTGGCAGCGGCGTCCATGCCGTCTTTTAACATTTGGAAAAACACGGCCCGGTTTGGATTTGGTATAATAATTGCGAAAATAAGCGGCTTTCCGGCGTTGCTTAAGGCGCGGGCAAACTGGTTAGGAACGTAATGATGCTCTTTTGCTATCTTTTTGACCTTTTCACGAACTTCGGGACTTATTCCGGGCCGGTCGTGTAATACTTTGTCAACAGCAGAACGTGAAACGCCTGCTATTTCTGCTATTTGCTTAATTGTAATGCTCATTTTTTCACCTGTCTGATTTTTTTAAGTTATAAAAATTCAATACGTGGCGCGAGCCATCATATAATTATATATTACCTAAATCTTTAAGTTGTGTCAATTGGTATATTGTGCTCTCTAAAGAACTCAATATACTCAGCTTTGGGTAATTGATCTGTAACAATATGATGGATATCGGAAAGATTACAATAGGTCATTAAAGTAAAGGTCCCAAATTTCGTATGGTCTGCCAGTAAAATTCGGGTTTTGCTATTTGCAACTACTGTTTTTTTGATAAGATATTCTTCGTAAGTAGCATTGGTTAAGCCGTTTTCAATTGTAATGCCGGTACAGCACATGAAAGCTTTATTGATGTTATATGCTTTTAGATAAAATTCTACTTCGTTCCCTACAAATGACATTGTATCCCTTTTGAGAGTTCCTGCCAGGGAGATGATGTTTAGGTTGGGATAGGGTATGGCTTTCAATGATATTTGAAGACTGTTTGTTATAATAGTACAGTGTTTGTCAGCAATATAATCAATTAAATTTTGACTGGTAGTTCCTGTATCAATATATACAATGTCATTATCGTCTATTAAGGATGCTGCATATCTGCATATTGCTCTTTTTTCTTTTTCAAGAATAGCACTTCTCAAGGAAAAAGGCGTGATAGTATTCAATTGGGAGGAATCTTCGGCTGCAATAACGCCGCCGTATACTTTTTTAATAGTGTCTCGTTCCACTAGAAAATTAATATCTCTGCGAATGGTGTTTTTGGATACCTGGAATACCTCACACAGCGTATCCAGAGAGACTTTCTTTTTTTCTAAAATATAGTTTTCGATTAAATCAATTCGTTCTATTCTCATAATATATTAAGCTCCTTTTTGTTAATTATAGTATGTTTTGAATTAATTGTGAATAGTTGGCTGTAAAAAATTACAGTTCAGCCATAAGCTAGATTTTACGTTGACAATATAATCAAAAGATGATAAAATTGACCATAATATAATAAAAATATAATCATAAAATCATCATAAGTCAAAGCGGAATTGAAATCTTTTAAAAAACAAAAAGTGATTAAGGAGGCTTAGAGAAATATGGCAAAGGTAAAGATGAGCCATCTATTAAAAAGGGCGGAAAAACAAAATATAGGTTGTGGTGCCTTCAGTGTGGGAAACATGGAAATGGTGATGGGAGCAATACAGGCTGCAGAAGAATTAGATACGCCAATTATCCTGCAGATCGCCGAAGTGAGATTAAAGCATTCCCCCCTGGAATTAATAGGACCGTTAATGGTTGGAGCGGCGAAAGCCTCCAAGGTTGATGTGGCGGTTCATTTAGATCATGGGATGACTTTTGAAACAATCAAAAAAGCGTTGGATATTGGCTTTACTTCCGTTATGCTGGATGCATCAAGAGAACCTTTTGAAAAAAATATTGCTATGACCCAAAAAGTAACAGCAATGGCACAAGCATATAACGCTTCTACTGAAGCGGAATTAGGACTTGTAGGAGGAAGCGAAGATGGAAGCCGTGACCACGGCGTCCGCTGTACTAATCCAACGGATGCAAAAATATTTTGTGAACAAACTGGAATTGATGCGTTGGCAGTTGCTATCGGAAATGCTCATGGAGATTATCCTGTCGCGCCGATCCTTGAATTTAAAGTGTTAGATGATATCCGTAGAAATGTAGGTATACCATTGGTGCTGCATGGAGGAAGTGGAATCACAGAACATGATTTCCAGCGTGCAATTACATTGGGGATCCGGAAAGTAAACATTGCGACGGCCAGTTTCTGGTCCTTGACAAAAAGGGTGGAAGAATACTTAAAAAGTGCCGGAAAACATGATTACTTTGGATTGAATGAAATGATGGTAATGGGAACCTATGAGAATGTGAAGAAGCATATCAGAGTTTTTAACCTTATCAGGGAAGTCCCCCCGATTCGGTAAGCGGTGGTAAGGGATTGCCTGTTTCGGCAGACGTGTGGGCGCCGTAATGCCACGAAGTGGCAATAAGGTTATATCGTGTGTCCACCGGGCACACGCGTAAGGAGCGAAAGCGGATTGCGAATATCTGGAATGGCTTAATATAAAAATAGGGCAGCCGGTGATATTCTAGAAGACTAATCGAAAAAGCACGCAAATACTTGCGTGCTTTTTTAAAATGTGTTATGATATTTACAGGAAATAAGAGAAGCAGAAGAAAGGAAAAGGAAATCATGTCAGGAACTATTCAGGAAATTGCAAAACTGGCAGGTGTATCCAGGGGGACTGTCGACCGTGCTTTGAATGAACGGGGACGAATCAATCCGGAAGTAGCTGATAGAATTTTGAAAATTGCTGATGAAATTGGTTATGTGCCAAGAAGAAAGATGAATTCGGAAAAAAAGCAGAATATTAAAATTGGAATAGTGACTCAGTTATCCGGTGCATCCTTTATGATTCAAATAAAAAAAGGGATTGAGGATGCCGGAGGGGAACTGTCCAACAGAGGCATAGAGCTGCTATTGGAAGAATGTCTGACAGTCGATGAAGAAGAACAGCAAAAGGCGCTTGATAAGCTGATCAGACAGGGAGTGGCCGGGATAGCAATCATGCCCGTTCAAAGCAATGGGATAAGAAATAAAATTAATGAGATAGTGGAGAGATTAAACATTCCGGTGGTTACTTTTAATTCAGATATTGTCGGAACCAAACGGAGCCATTTTGTAGGATTGAATAATCAGCAAAGCGGCCGAACGGCCGCCGGATTGATGGGGATGATGACCGGTGGAAAAGGAAAAGTACTTGCTATCACTGGATATTTTGGAAACAGTGTTAGCAGCATGCGTGTAGATGGATTTGTGGAAGAAATCAGGGAATCCTTTCCCGAAATGGAGTTTATCGGTGTACAAAGCAGCTTTGATAAAAGTGAAGAGGTGGAAAAGATTATTGTGAATGCGGTTAATACGTTCCCGGATTTAGATGGCATTGTAGTGTTTTCAAGTGGTCAGGCAGGGATACAAAGAGCTTTTGAACGATTGGAATTGAATAAGCGCCCATATATCATTATATACGATCTTACGCCTAAAAATATCAAAGCATTGCGGGAGAATACGGCAGATTTTCTGATTGATCAAAGTGGTTATACACAAGGATATCGCTCTTTATTACTTCTTGCAGATATAATCCGGAAAGGACAAGGGGAAAAAGAAGAGTTTTTATATACGGATATAACTATAAAGACAAAGTATAATCTATAGATCTTTCAATCTGCATAGTTATAAATTATGCAATCCGGAGAATGATTTTTATGTCTGGAAAAAGTGCTTGCACGCAATGAGTGTGTGTGCTATTATTAGAAAGTAAACATTTATTGAAAAGCACGCAAAGAATATAAAAGAGGTGGAAGGTATGAAGTATGTGGAGTTTGATGATTCCAGAACGTTTGATTTAGTTCTATTAGGTAGAGTTGCCATTGATTTTAACCCGGCTTACAATGAACAGGTAAAAGAAGAATTTAAACCTTTGAAAAAAGTGCATATGTTTGAAAAGTTTGTGGGAGGCTCTCCTGCCAATATAGCGGTTGGGGTTACAAGGCATGGCATGAAAGCCGGATTTATTGGGAAAGTATCAGATGATCAATTTGGGGAATATGTTGTAGATTACTTTAATGATCAGGGGATTGATACATCTCAGATAAGTAAATGTGAGAATGGGGAGAAGCTTGGCCTAACATTTACAGAAATGCTTTCTCCAAAAGAAAGCAGCATATTAATGTATCGGAACTGCATTGCTGACTTACAACTGCATGTGGATGACATTAAAGAAGAATATATTAAGGATACAAAAGCGATTTTAATTTCAGGCACGGCATTGGCCAAAAGCCCTTCCAGGGAGGCTGCCATTAAGGCTGTCATGCTGGCGAAGAAAAATAATACGAAAATCATTTTTGACATTGATTTCAGGGAATATAATTGGAAAAACAGTGATGAGATATCAATTTATTATTCGATTGTAGCAAAAGAGGCAGACATTATTATGGGTTCAAGAGAAGAATTCGATTTAACAGAAAAATTAATTCTGCCAGGAATGTCGGATGAAGAAAGTGCGGCATTGTGGGAAAGTTATAACGCCAAGATTGTTGTCATTAAACATGGTATGAAGGGTTCTACCGCTTATACATTTGATAAACAGAAATTTTCAATTAAGCCGTTTCCGGTAGAGGCCAGGAAAGGCTTTGGCGGCGGTGACGGCTACGGCTCAGGTTTTTTATACGGGCTCTATCAGGGCTGGGATATTATCGACTGCCTGGAATTTGGCTCTGCTGAAGCCTCTATGATGGTACGGAGCAATAATTGTTCGGAATCTCTGCCGGAACCCGAGGCGGTTCATGCATTCATTAAGGCCGAAAAAGAACAATATGGTGAAATGATTGCCCGGGTTTAACCGCTTAGACCATAAAAAATAAAGGAGAATTAAATAATGAATAAAACGACAAGAATGACTACGGCTCAGGCGATTGTGAAGTTTTTAGACCAGCAGTTTGTGTCTATAGATGGCGTTAAAACAAAGTTTGTGGAAGGGTTTTTCACGATCTTTGGACACGGAATTGCGGTCGGACTAGGAGAGGCATTGGATACAGCGCCCGGACAGCTGAAAGTTCTCCAGGGAAGAAACGAACAAGGGATGTGCCATGTGGCCACGGCATTTGCAAAGCAGAATAACCGGAGAAAAATCATCCCATGTGCATCTTCGGTAGGTCCGGGTGCCGCAAATATGGTGACGGCCTGTGCCACTGCTACTGTAAATAATATACCACTTTTGGTATTTCCGGCAGATTCATTTGCTTCAAGGCAGCCGGATCCGGTACTTCAGCAGTTAGAACAAAGCAACAGCCTGGCAACGACAACAAATGATGCGTTTAAGCCTGTGTGTAAATACTGGGATAGGATTACAAGACCCGAAATGGTTATGACAGCACTGATAAATGCCATGCGTGTATTAACAGACCCAGCTGAGACCGGAGCATGCTGTATTGCCCTCTGCCAGGATGTAGAGGGAGAATCCTATGACTATCCGGATTACTTTTTTGAAAAGCGTGTGCATAGAATGACAAGACCGCTGGCTGTCAAAGAAGAACTTACTGATATCGCAGAGATTATCCTAAAAGCGAAACATCCGTTGGTAATTATCGGAGGCGGCGTTCGTTATTCGGAAGCAGGAGAAACAGTAGAGAAATTCTGTGAGGAATTTAAGATACCGTTCGGCGAAACTCAGGGCGGTAAAAGTGCGTGTAAATCCAGCCATCCCTGTTGCCTGGGAGGAATAGGCGTAACGGGAACCTATGCCTCCAATATAATAGCAAAAGATGCGGATGTAGTAATCGCAATAGGTTCCAGAATGAGCGATTTTACGACGAGTTCCAAACGGCTGTTCCAAAATCCTGATGTTAAATTTATTTCAATTAATAACTGCCGATATCATGCTTATAAAATGGATGCCATAAAGGCAGTTGGGGACGCTAAAGTAACAGTAGCGGCACTGCATGTAATGCTAAAGGAAAAGAATTATATTTCCGAATATGCGAATGAGATCAGGGAAGCAAAAAAAGTATGGGATGAAGAAATGGAACGCCTGGCCAATATTACATATACAGGCGATGACTTCGAACCGATTATAAAGCCGAGGGATATGAGGACTATTCCTGAATTTGTCGAGCTGACCGGCGGTAAAATCACACAGACTGCAGCGTTAGCAGCGATTCGCAGAATGATTGATGAGGATGCGACCATTATTACCGCAGGCGGTTCCCTGCCAAGCTGCCTGCAGCGCATGTGGACCACTGACAAACGGGGCGGCTATCATGCAGAATATGGATATTCCTGTATGGGATATGAAGTGGCGGCTACATTAGGCGTGAAGTTTGCCGAGCCGGATAATGAGGTGTATTGTGTCGTAGGGGATTCCAGCTTCCAGATGCTGCACAGTGAAATCATGACTATAATGCAGGAGCGTCAGAAAGTGAATATTCTGGTATTTGATAACTGTGGCTTTGGCTGTATCAATAATCTGGAAATGAATCATGGTATCGGCAGCATTGCTACGGAATTTCGCTATTCGGAAGGGCAAAAGCCTACAGGTGGCCTGATTCCGGTGGATTATGCCAAAATTGCGGATGGTTACGGATTAAAATCCTATACTTGCAGGACGATAGCCGAGCTTGAGGCGGCGCTTAAAGATGCAAAGAAACAGACGGTAGCGTGCCTCTTTGACTTAAAGGTAATTCCTAAGACGATGACAGACGGATATGAATCGTGGTGGAATGTCGGAATTGCAACGACTTCTAAAAAAGAAAGTGTAAGAAAAGCGTGTGCGGCCGTAATGGAAGGTAGAAAAGAAGCCAGGGATTATTAATTTCACTCGCTGCGGCAGTAAGAAAAGGAGGCTTTTATGAGTAAAGTATTTGGTTACCCTGAATTTAGTCCGTCAGGGGAAAAGATTCTGACAACATATGACAATGAATATAAGGATATGCAGATGGATATCCGTGTCTATCGTATGAAAAAGGATGAAGTCAGGAGTTTTATAAAAGAAGGGGAAGAGACGGCTATACTTTTATTAAAAGGAAAAGTCATTTTTCATTTTGATGGAAAAGAATATGAAGTAGAAAGAAAGGATGTCTTTTCGGAAGGACCATGGTGTGTACATTTTTGTACGGGAAAGGAAACAGTGGTGGAAGCAGAGCAGGAATCGGAGATTCTTGTGCAGTCGACACATAATGAAAAAATATTTCAAAGCAGATTATATGAACCTAAGGATGCGCCTTGGAATTATAGCAGCGTTGGCAAGTTTGGGAATGTCGCAAAGCGGAGGGTGAACACGATATTTGATTATGATGTTGCACCATACTCCAATATGGTGCTGGGTGAAGTTTTAAATGACCGGGGGAATTGGTCAGGCTACCTTCCCCACAGACATCCTCAACCGGAAACCTATTATTTCCTCTTTGACAGGCCGGAGGGATTTGGTGCAAGTTTTGTTGGGGACGCGGTGTTTAAGAGCACTGATGGCAGTTTTTCGGCAATTCCGGGAGGAGAACTCCATCCCCAGGCAGCAGCGCCCGGATTTCAGATGTATACCTGCTGGATGATCCGTCATTTAGATGGAAACCCATGGCTGCAGACGGATCGCAATGAGGATGAAAAATATATATGGCTGCACGATGTGGATTTTAACCTTATTGAGGAAGTACCCCCGCTTCCGTAAGCGGATTGCGAATATCAAATATCCGTTCTAAATGAATAAGTTAGGAGAGAAATATGGGAAGAGAATTTATGATGCCCGGCCAGATATACACAGGAAGCAATGCCCTTGATCTGGCGCAGGAAAAATTACGTACTTTAGGAAATAAAGCATTGGTTGTAACTGATAAAGTGATGGTAGAATTGGGAAATACGGTGTATCTGGAAAAAATACTTTCCAATCAGGGGATTTCTTATGTTATTTATGATGGGATTTCAGGCGAACCAACGGATCAGATGATTGAAGCGGGATTGGTATTATACCAAAATGAAAAATGTGATTTTCTCATTGGATTAGGCGGAGGAAGCCCGATTGATTCGATGAAAGCGATCGGTGCCCTGGTGGCAAACCAAGGTCATATTGCAGATTACATGGGTAAAGTACTGGAAAAACAAACACCGCCGCTGGTTGCGATACCAACGACGGCCGGAACCGGCTCGGAGGCAACGCAGTTTACGATAATAACGGATACCAAAAATAATATAAAAATGCTTTTAAAAGGTCCGGCGCTGATGCCGGAAATGGCAATTATCGATCCAAAGTTTACGATGACGGCACCGCCTTGGGTTACGTCGGCAACCGGATTGGATGCACTGACACATGCAATAGAAGCATATACTTCCAGAAGGGCACAAACCCTGTCGGATACATTTGCGTTGTCGGCGATAAAGAAAATTTTTAGATATCTTCCTATAGCATTTAAACAAAAAGACAATGTGGAGGCCAGGGAAAATATGGCTAATGCAGCATTAGAGGCAGGAATTGCCTTTAATAATGCTTCGGTAACCATCGTCCATGGAATGAGCCGGCCAATTGGCGCATTGTTTCATGTACCCCATGGCTTATCCAATGCGATGCTGCTGAGAGAATGCCTTTCTTTTGTGGTAGATGGCGCATATGACAGGTTTGCGCAGCTGGCGTTGGAAATAGGCGCAGCGGCTGTAGGAGATTCGAAGGAAGCTGCTGGTAAAAAATTCCTGATTGCCTTGGAGGAACTGTGCCAAGAGTTGGAAATACCAACACTTGAGGAATATGGCGTAGATAAAGATGAGTTCGGGAAATTGATAGACAAAATGGCACATGATGCCATGGAGAGCGGAAGTCCTCAGAATACCAGGAAAGAGATTTCCATAGAGGATGTAAAGGAAATATATCTAAGGCTTATGTTGTAGATCCCCGGATAGCAAGTTCTTCTTTATTTGAATCGTGGATTAATCTCTACAAAGCGGCTGCTGCACAAAATATAAGTGTAGCAGCCTTTTGTATATCACCAGGTAAAATGGAGATGTCTTGCATAATAAGTCACAGTTCTCCCCGTTTTCTATTTGCTGATTGTCTGCTGCAGGGCATCAATTGAGGTGGCCACGCCTGCCTCAACAGACATGGCCATCTCTTCCATTTCTTAAGAAACATCCCCATCATATCCCGTCATACTCTCCTGGCTTTACTTTATCCAACATTTCCGGATAGGATAGGTCGGTAAAAATAATTTCTCCAAAGCAATACCGTAGAGAACGCCTAAATTCAAACATGGATTAAAAACATTGACATATTTTATAATCAGTTATATAATAAGGATGCTAATAGTTAGTATACTAAATAATAATTTACTTATTAAGAAGGAGAAGAAGGAATGGTTGGATTTAATTTAACGAAAGAGCAATTGCTTCAGAAACAATTGTTTCGTGATTTTGCTGAAATGGAAATAAGACCAATAGCATCTCAAATGGATGAAGAAGAAAAATTTTCACAGGAATTGTTGGACAAATTAAAAAAATATGGCATGATGGGAATTCCATATGACAGAAAATACGGTGGTGCAGGCTCAGATGTGCTAACTTATGCATTATGTATCGAAGAGCTGTCCAAGGTTGATGGGAGTACAGGCGTTACGGTATCAGTACATACATCTCTATGCTGTTCTTGCATTAATGATTTTGCCAATGAGGCGCAGAAGGAAAAATATTTGCGTCCATTAGTAAATGGAAGTAAAGTTGGCTGTTTTGGATTGACTGAACCGGGCGCCGGTACAGATGCCTCAGGCCAGCAGACGACTGCCCGTTTAGAAGGTGATTATTATATTTTAAATGGTCAGAAGGTTTTTACAACAAACTCAGGATTTGCTGATGTGTTTGTTGTCTTTGCATTGACAGACCGTTCAAAAGGGACGCGTGGTATTTCTGCATTTATTGTTGAACGTGATACTCCGGGATTAGAAGTAAGTAAGGATATCCCTCGTATGGGTATACGTGCCGCCTCTAATGCAGAAGTCGCTTTAGTAGACGTTAAAGTGCCTAAGGAAAATCTTATCGGTTCTGAGGGTATGGGATATAAAATTGCCATGACTGCTTTGGCCGGCGGGCGTATCGGTATTGGCGCTCAGGCAGTAGGTATTGCACAGGGTGCGATTAATGAGGCTGTAAAATATGTGAAAGAAAGAAAACAATTCGGAAGAAGAATTTCTCAGTTCCAGAATACCCAGTTTAAGCTTGCAAAACTTCAGACAAAAGTAGATGCGGCAAGGATTATGGTATGGAGAGCCGCAGTTGCAAAGGATAATCATGAAAACTATGCACCTTTGGCAGCGATGTGTAAATATTTTGCTTCAGAAGTGGCAAATGATGTGACCAGGGATTGTGTCCAGCTGCTTGGAGGATATGGATACTCAAGAGAATATCCGGTTGAAAGAATGCATCGAGATGCTAAAATCACAGAAATATATGAGGGTACTACAGAAGCAATGAAAATGATCATTTCTGGGGCGATGAAGGTTAACTAGAATAGATAGATAGGAGAATTTAAGAATGAAAATTATTGTTTGTGCAAAACAGGTTCCGGATACAACTGAAGTAAGATTAGATCCGAAAACAAATACATTAATCAGAGATGGTGTTCCAAGTATTATTAATCCTGATGATAAGGCTGGGATAGAAGCGGCATTGCAATTAAAAGAAAAGGTCCCGGGAAGTACAGTGACCGTTATTTGTATGGGGCCTTTGCAGGCGGATGTTGCTTTAAGAGAGGCGCTGGCAATGGGCTGTGACGATGCAATCTTGATTACTGACAGAGCTTTTGGCGGTTCCGATACATGGGCAACATCTTCAATTATTGCCTCGGCACTTAAGAAAATGGATTTTGATTTGATTATTACCGGGCGCCAGGCCATTGATGGAGATACCGCACAGGTCGGGCCACAAATTGCCGAGCACCTGGGCATTCCTCAGGTGACTTATGCAGAAAAGATTGATTTAGAAGATGATAAATTGGTTGTTTGGCGTCAATTTGAGGATTGCTGCCATATTATCGAAGTAGCAATGCCCTGTTTAGTTACGTCATTGTCGGAATTAGCAGAGCCCAGATTTATGTCTGTCGGGGGTATTGTTGATGCTTACAATTCAAAGGAAGTTAAAATCTGGTCTTATGAAGATGTAAAAGACACTTTAGACGAAGCAAATATGGGATTAAAAGGTTCTCCAACGAAAGTAAGTAAATCTTTTACAAAAGAAGCAAAGGGTGAAGGAATACTCTTAAAAGACCTTACTGATGATGAGGCAGTAGCCGCAATAATGACGAAATTGCAAGAAAAACATATTATATAGGCTGGAGGAGAGAAAATGAGCAGGGATATTTATGTAATTGTTGAGCTGAGAGATGGTATATTATCTAAAGTCGGCTTAGAATTAGTAGGTAAAGCAAGAGAATTGGCAGATAATTTAGGACAAGATGTGGTTGCAATACTTTTAGGGCTTGGTATTAAAGGAAAAGCAAGAATATTAATTGAGCATGGTGCGGATAAAGTTATTGTTGTAGATGATCCTATGTTAAGTGAATATGTAACGGAACCATTTACTAAAGCAGTTTGCACTATCCTCACAGAAAAGCAGCCAGAAATCGTTTTGTTTGGTGCGACATCTATTGGCCGGGACCTGGCGCCAAGAGTTTCGGCGAGAATACATACAGGATTAACAGCAGATTGTACAAAGCTTGAGATTGATGACGATAGTAAATTACTTTTAATGACCAGGCCTGCCTTTGGAGGAAATATTATGGCCACAATTATCTGCCAGGATTTCAGGCCACAGATGGCAACTGTCCGGCCAGGCGTTATGGTAGCTTTGGAAAATGATACCTCAAGAAAAGGTGAGATAGAAGAATTAGATATTAAATTCAATGAGTCGGATATGAATGTCAAAATCAGAGAGGTTATAAAGTCAACAAAGAAAGCTGTTGATATTACTGAAGCAAAATATATCGTCTCAGGCGGCCGGGGAGTTGGGGAGCCTGGCAAATTTAATATGCTGAAAGATTTAGCCGGTGAATTAGGTGCAGAAGTAGCCGCATCAAGGGTTTGCGTAGACAGTGGCTGGATTGATAAAGAATGCCAGGTAGGACAGACAGGTAAAACTGTAAGACCAGATTTATATATGGCTTGTGGTATCTCAGGAGCGATTCAGCATGTAGCCGGTATGGAAGGTTCAGAATTGATTATTGCAATAAACAAAAATGAAGCGGCTCCCATTTTTAATCTCGCAGATTTAGGTATTGTTGGTGACATAAATAAGATTATTCCGAAATTGACGGAAGCTCTCAAAAAATCAAAAACGCTTAGTTAATCATTAAACGAAGATGCAGTGGAAAGCAATGGCATCTTCGTTTTTTATTGTGACAGATACGGTGGGATATTCCGGAAAAACAGCTATAAATATATACCTTAAATAATAGATATGGAATTTCATAGATAACGCGTGCGGCCCAGCATAAAATGTGCTATACTTTCTACTTAGATAAAGAAAGAGTGGTATACTATATTACCCTCCATTGTCAATGGAGAGTGTAGATAGTTAATACATGAAAGGATACAGATGTATTATGAATGCAAAGCGTTATAAGATGTATAAAGAAATGATAAATTATTTGGATCAGGGCTGCCAACTCATTAATGACTATGATTCAATGCCCCATGATTATGGGAATGCGATACTTTATCAGGCAGAGGCACAATTAATACGTATTGTCGGTGCAAAACCAGGAATAACAGCCGGGGAGATTGCTTCTCTTTTACATAAAACCTCAAGTGCTTGTTCGCAGCTTGTACGGAGATTGAGAAAAAAAGGATGGATTGAACAAACACGAAATCCTGAAAATAATCGAATTTACAATCTTACGCTGACTGATGAAGGTTGGGATATATTTAAAGGCCATGAAAAATTTGAAAAAAGATGTTACCTGCGTTCCTATGAAAACCTTTCTGAATTTAGTGATGATGACTTTCAAAAATATATTCAAATCCAAAAAAAGCTCAATGAGACATTTACTATTGATGTTGAAGAAAGTAAACAGGGAAGGCAGCAATTGGACTAGTCATTTTATATAAATATGCTTAGTAAATTTATATAAAATGAATATTGATTTTTGAAAACAATTGTGATATTATACTATAAAAGTTAAGCAACTTAACAATTAAGATAATTAATTGTTTCTTCATTCACAAAAGGAGGAGAGAGCGTATGAATATTTCAAAGTATTATGATGAAGCTGAACCTTATATTATTGAAATGAGAAGATGGTTTCATGCTCATCCGGAAGTATCTTTTAAAGAAAAAAAGACTTCTGAAAGAATTAAGGAAGAACTTACATCCATGGGTATAACATTTCAGGAATTGGGGCCGAACTATGGTATTATGGCGACAATTGAAGGCAAAGGGAACGGAAAAACAATTGCCGTCAGGGCGGATATTGATGCATTACCGGTAACTGAGGATACCGGGCTTTTCTTTGCTTCACAAAATGAAGGTGTTATGCATGCCTGTGGTCACGATGCACATGCGGCAATGCTTCTTGGCACGGCAAAAGTATTAAGTCAGGTAAAAAGTGAATTGAATGGAACGGTAAAACTTGTTTTTCAGGTCGCAGAGGAAATCGGGGAGGGCTTTGAAGAAGTACTTAATAATCTGGAAACCAGTGGTGGAGTTGACGAAGTAATAGGATTGCATATCTGGAGTGCACTGCCGGAGGGAGAAATACTTTTATATCCGGGGGCGGTCTTTGCCGGTGCCGGAGGTTTTACGTGCGCTATACATGGCCAGGGGGGGCATGGTGCCAGACCGGATCTTGTGAAGGACCCAATTAAGGCTGCGTGCGATTTGGTCCTGAGGTTATCAGCCATTCCCTCAAACTTTTATGATGTATTGGATTATTCTGTTATTTCAGTAGGTATGATACACTCGGGTACATTGAGAAATACTTTTCCTTCAGAAGCTACTATTGAAGGGAGTTTCAGATATTACAAATATGGCGGGGCAGAAAAGATTAAAGAGATCATATTACAGATGGCCGAAGGCGTTGGGAAAATTTATGGTACCCGGATTGAAACTGATTTCATTGGTGGGGTAATACCTGTTTGGAATGATTCTAAGATGGTTTCCAGAGCAAGAGCGCTGGTACATAATGTCAAGGGGCTTAAGGTATCTCCACAGACAGAACCTATCTGCGCCAGTGATAATTTTGGTTTTATCTTAGATAAATATAAAGGTTTTTATGGTATATTGGGAGCTGGAAAAAAGGAAGAGTACAATTATCCACAACATCATTGTAAGTTCGATCTTGAAGAGGGCGCATTCCGGAAGGGTTCAGAATTTATGACCAGATATGTCTGTGATTATTTGAAGTAAATTAAAGATAAGAGTTGAGGATACATAAAAGAGAGGATTGGTGTTATGGAGAAGAAAAAAGATAAAAAGGGTTTTAAAATGCCTCATTTATTATGGATTATGATAGGTCTTTTAGTCGTCGCAAGCTTGTTGACATATGTTATTCCGGCGGGAGAATTTGCCGTTGATGCCGATGGGAAGATATTGGGAGATCAATTTAATTTACTTGGATACCAGACACCGGTAAGTCCGTGGAGAATGATGATGCTGTTTATGGATGGGCTTACCGGATCGGGCGTTGTCATCTGGGTTGTTCTGGTTTCCGGTGCAATGACCGGCGTTGTTATGGCGACGGGCGCGATTGATGATTTTTTAAACTGGGCAATTTATAAACTAAAAGATAAAAATGAAAGTATTCTCATTTCAATTATGTTTATTTTAATGGTTTATTTAGGTGGGTTTGGCGGCACAGATGCTTTAATTGCAGTTGTTCCGATTGGAATTGTTTTTGCGAAAAAATTAAAGCTTGACCCAATTTGTGCAATAGGAGTATCAACCTATGCCACACTGTTGGGTTTTGGAACAGGTCCCATTAAGCAGGCAACCACAGAGATGCTGATGGGGGTTTCGGTGTATGGTGCATTTTTCACAATGTTTATATCCATGAATTTCTTTATGATCATAGGTTTGTTTTTGTTATTAAGATACATAAAGAAATTAAGAAAAAACCCCGCTATTTCGCCTATGTATTCCGCGGGCTGGCGTCCGGAAGCAATGGTAGTTAATGCTGAGGATGAAAATCTTCTTAAAGAAGTTCGTTTATCAGCGAGAACGATTTTAATTCTAATCTTATTCCTTGGACAGTATGGGCTGATTGTTGCCTATCCTTTTATAGGAGGCTCTTCTGAAACGCTGTATCCGTTTATGCTGGCAATTAATCTTTTGACTGCGGTTATATGTGGATTTATTGGTAAATTTTCTTTTGATCAAGTTGGAGATGAATTTGCAAAGGGACTTGCCGCCCTTGCCTTTGTGGGTTTTGTCATTGGTCTTGCAAGAGTAATGTCACTTGTACTTACGCAAGGACATGTTATCCATACCATTGTTTATACACTAACCAGGCCATTGATGAATTTGCCCCGTTCGATAGCGAGCATTGGCATGACGGCAGTTATTTCTGTCATAAACCTTGTGATTCCATCAGCGACTTCAAAAGCGGCAATTTTAGTTCCGATATTAAAGCCTATTGCAGAAACGTTGAATATGGATCCCAGATTAGCAGTACAGGCATTTCAATATGGTGATGGTTTTACGAATATGTTTTCGCCATTTCTTGGCTGGACCGTTGGTTCCTGTGTTATGGCGGGAGTACCATTTCCCAAGTGGTTTAAATGGGTATTACCAAAAGTGCTTATTTTCATCGCACTGGCCTTTGCCGTCATGCTGATACTGACAGAATCGGGCTGGACTGCTTTTTAACCACTTTGACATTTAGTATAAATAAAAATGACTGGAGAGTATAGTTATCATGAAATATAATTTTGACACAATTGTTGATAGAAAAGGAACACATAGTATGAAGGTGGATGCATTGCCGGAGGGTTCTTTGGCGGATGCGCTGTCGTTATGGGTGGCCGATATGGATCTGCCCTGTGCCGAACCGATTATAAAGGCGCTTCATGACCGGGTAGAACGTAAGATTTTTGGTTATACGTTATATGATAACGATGAATGCAAAAATGCCGTTAAGGGCTGGTTTGAGAAGCGTTTTAACTGGCACATAGACATTGAGGATATTTTCTTTAGTCCGGGCGTCGTTCCGGCACTTGCATTTCTAATCAACTTCTTAACAGAAGAAGGCGATGGTATCATTATCCAGAAACCGGTGTACTATCCTTTTATGAGTAAGATTGTCGGAAACAAGCGGAAAATCGTTAATAATTCCTTGATTAAGCATGGTCATACATATGTTATGGACTATGAAGATCTGGAAAAGAAATTTGCCGACAAGCATACAAAAGGAATGATCCTTTGCAGTCCCCATAATCCGGTTGGACGGGTCTGGACAGCGGAAGAATTAAGGAAAGTTGTTGAGATTGCTAAGAAGTATGATAAATGGATTATTTCAGATGAAATTCATGCTGATTTAACCAGAATTGGGATTGTACATGAACCGTTGTTAAAGATTGCACCGGAATATAAGGAGCGGATTATTATCTGTACGGCTCCAAGTAAAACATTTAATCTGGCGGGGATGCAGTTAAGTAATATCATCATGCCTAACAAGGACTATCAAAAGCAATGGCTGGAAATAGTATTGGAGCGTTACTCGGTTTCCATATGCAATCCCTTTGGCTTAACTGCAACCATTGCTGCATATACAAAAGGGGAAGAATGGCTGGAACAGGTAAGGGCATACATTGATGGGAATATTGAATATATCAGGGACTTTGTAAAAGAATATCTTCCAAAGGCAGAAATGATTGACTGTCAGGGAACATACCTTGTATGGATGGATTTTAATGCCTATTGTTCCGATGCGAAAGAATTGGAAAGAATGATGCAGCAAGAAGCTAAAATTGCATTTGATGAAGGATATATTTTCGGAGATGAAGGTAACGGATTTGAAAGAATCAATGTTGCCACCCCAAGATGTAACATTGAAGAATGTATGAAACGGATTAAGGCAGTTATGGATACTTTAGAATAGTTTCCCCTGCCAGGTATTGCGGATTTTAAAGGTGTGGTGCAGGGTATTCAGCACGGTTCTTTTTGAACGGCTCCAAAGCGGAGCAATTAAAAGCTCCTCTGGGCCGTCTCCCGTTAGCCTGTGGATAACAATATCTGGCGACAGATGTTCCAGGCAGGAAATAACCAGCTCAATATATTCTTCCATCGTATATGCTGTGAAGAGGCCAGCTTCATAATCTTTTGCAAGGTCTGTATTTTTTAAGACATGAAGCAGCGCAAGCTTCACGCCTTGTATGTCTTGTTGATTGAGATAATTCATTGTTTGTATGATATCATTCTCGTTTTCTCCGGGAAGCCCAAGAATAGTATGGACAATCACTTCTATTTGAAGAACTCTTAAATTTTGAACGGCTTTCTCAAAACAGGAAAGGTCATATCCACGGCGAATATACTTGGAGGTCCGTGGATGAATGGTCTGAAGTCCCAACTCCACCCAGACAGGCTTGTATTGGTTTAAAGTACTTAATAATTCCAAAACTTCAGAGCTGAGGCAATCTGGCCGTGTGGCGATAGAAAGTGCTATAATATCTGGTCTTTCGATAGCTTCTGTAAAAATAGAAGTCAGGAATTCTATAGGGGCATAGGTATTGGTATATGCCTGGAAATAAGCAATAAAATAACGGGCATTTCGCTTCCTGGAAATCTTTGCTTTTTGATCGTTGATTTGTTCGGTGATAGATTGGCTTTTATTCCCTGCAAAATCACCGGAACCGCCTTGGCTGCAAAAGATACAGCCTCTTGAATCAAGGGTGCCATCCCGGTTGGGGCAGGTCATTCCCCCATTTAATGCTAATTTATAAATTTTATCTCCAAAACGGCCTTTTAGCATATAATCTAAAGAGTGATAAGGTTTGTTATTCCATTCCATTGGGTTATTAAATCCTTCCTGTGTCCCTTCGTTATAACTTTATGTGTCTGAAAGCAGGAAATCCAAAATATTAATATGACGGATTCCATCAAAATCATTAAAGGGTGTCCTGTCCATGGAGAGTACTATTTTTTCGTAATTATCAGGGATTTTCTGCAGTGATCTTAACTCCCGGACTCTCGTTTCCTCTGAAAGCATCGTTGCAGTAACTTGATAATATACAATCTTTTCTGGCTTTGTCGCGACAAAGTCAATTTCATAAGTCCCCAATTTTCCAATCGAAACTTCATAGCCACGACGCAATAATTCGAGGTATACGATATTTTCCAGTGTATAGCCATAATCACGGCCGCGCATGCCAATGACTTCATTCCGGAGGCCTGTATCAACCAGATAATATTTCTCCTGGGTTTTCAGGTGCAGTTTACCTTTTAAATCATACCGACGTGCCCGATAGAGAATGAAGGCATTTTCCAACATACGTAGATAGTTATCAATTGTATCACTGGTCGTTTTTCTTCCGGCGCTGGTTAGATAATCACTGATACTCTTTGTTGAAACCGGGTTTCCTATATTACCCGCCACGAACCGTATTAAACTCTCCAAAAGGGCAGGATCCCTAACGGAATTCCTCTGAACTACATCTTTCATAATAATTGTATTGTAGATGCCGCTTAAGAATGGCTTGATAGTATTTGGATGCTCACGTATTTCAGTGATGCCCGGAAAGCTTCCGTATTCGATATAGTCATTAAAATGTTTATCTATACTGCTGTCACTGCAATAATCATTAAAATCAAGGTATTCCTTAAACGACAAGGGAAGCATTTTTATTTCCACATAACGTCCGGAAAGTAGAGTGGATAGCTCTGAGGCCAAAATATAGGCGTTGGATCCGGTCAAATAAATGTCCGTGTCAGCATCTATCCTGAGCGAATTGACTGCCTTTTCCCAGCCATCTACCTGCTGGACTTCATCTAACAGTAGATAAGACTTTCTGTTTGGATTCAGCCGATCTTTGACGTAGGCATATAGTTGAGTATAGGTTTTAATGTCATCAAATGCTAAAGACTCAAAATTCATGTGGATGATGGACTGTGTCTGCACGCCGTCATTCTTTAAATATTCTTCGAATAAATCTAACAGCGAAGATTTTCCACAGCGTCGTACTCCGGTTATTACTTTGATTAACGACTTATCTCGCAATGCAGCTAATTGTTTTAAATACATATCTCTTTTTTTCATAGGCATGCCTCCTCTATAGCCAATTATAGTTTAAAAATAGAGGAACATCAATGTTTTTCCGAATATACTTTAAAAATATCCTATAAGTGATACATATGCCGAAATTCTGTCGGTGTACAGGATTTTAGCATTTTAAACATACGAATGAATGCAGAGGGGCTTGAGAATCCTGAGTGCAGAGCAACTTCCGTAATAGACATCTGTGGATCGATGAGCAGGGTTTCAGCATAAGCAATTCGCTTTTGATTGACATACTTGTAGAAAGATACATTGGTGAATTGCTTAAAAAGCCTGGTAAAGTGGTATTTACTAAAACCGGCTAAACCAGAAACGTAATCTAAAGTCAAATCTTCTGTGCAATGATCATTGATGTAACCACAAATGGATAAGAATTTCTCGGTGTATTCTTTCTGTTTTGCCGTACTACTTTCAAATGTTTCAAAATTTTGAGTATGATTGCGCCCTATCAGGACAAATATTTCCAGCAATCGTGCGTAGATGGAAGCTTCTGTAAGTGCTGAATCTGTAAAGTATTCATCTCTTATTTCCATTATTAAGGCATATAACTTATCGTGAATAGAGGGCAATGTCTCTGGTGTTATGACTAAAATTGATGGCAGAAATGAAAGGATAGATTCCAGTTCTTTGATTTTATGCAATAAAGCGCATTCCGCCTGAAAAATAATACGCCGTCCATGGGGAGGCGCCTTTAGTGTATGCAGAGCTCCGGATGAAATGTAAATTATTTCTTTCGGATGTAATGTAATTATATGGTGGTTATGAATGATAGTATAGTCGTTTTCAAGTGGCATGATAATCTCCAAAGGTGTGTGCCAATGGATCGGATAATCCTCTGTCTTATCGTTATCATAAAGCCGTATGTTTGTATTTTCTTTAAAATTAACTGTTTCATGAACGCCTTTTAGATTTTCAATCATTGCAGCCTCCGGTTGGCAAAAAAGTAACACTAAAAAATTGTTATATTGATATCAATGATTATAATATAAAATCTCTTAAATGACAACAAAATAACTAAAATTGTGAAAAGTATATGAAAACTTCTAAATATAATTGTACAGAATAAATAAAATTATTCATAAAAAACTAGATTAGTGCGCATAATGGATATTTGAATAAAATCATAATAGCAATAATTAGAAATACATAAGCAATAATTTTGAAGCAAATAGCATTCTTTTCTGTTAAAGTCTAATTATCAAGTAAAAGCAAAATAAGGAGGTATACCATGAAAAGAAAATTGATTTCAATGTTACTGACAGCAGGCCTTTTGGCAGGAATGCTTAGTGGTTGTGGGGTGTCTACAGATACGGGCGGCACAGAAACTAAAGGAACCACACAAGGTACAAAGAATGAAGAGGATACCAATGCCGGTACGGCCGGCGGTGACGTTCAGGAGATTACCTGGATGTTTTGGGATGACTTAAATGCCACGGAAGATTTAATAACAATAGGCTACAGAGAGGTTATTGAACGATTTAACGAGGAATATGAGGGACAGTATCATTGTAACGTGATAACAACTAACCTGGAAGAGTATCTTACTAAGTTAAATGCTCTGGTTGCAGCGGGAGATACACCAGATTTATTTATCTGTAATCCGGGTCCATGGCTGGATTCGTTTGTAGAGGCGAATGTTGCAGCAGATTTGACAGATATTCTTACGAATCAGGAGAGTGAATGGTATGGAACTTTTGCAGAAGGAATTTTTGAACGATTGACTTATAACGATAAGATTATGGCGGTACCAACTAATTTTGCAGCAGCATGCGTATTTTATAATACGGACATGTTTAAGGAGGTGGGCGTGGAAGTACCGACTACATATGATGAACTCATAGACGTCTGTCAAAAACTTCAGGATGCAGGTTATACACCGATTTCATGTTCTGCAGGAACGGCCTGGTGTCTCTCTATGATTGCCGGTTATCTTTGTGACAGAGAAGGCGGTCCGGAGAACCTGGAAGGTATTAAAGCCGGAACATTGGACTGGACAAGCGAAACTTTTATTAATGCGGGAAATAAATTGGCAAAATTATCTGAGTATTTCCAGGAGACCGCGGCAGGCGATTCCAACGATCAGGCGACAGCACTTTTCTATAGTGGAGAAGCAGGAATGCTTGTACAGGGGTCATGGGCAATTGCACAGATGAACGGAAACAATCCTGAATTTGAAGAGAGCTGCGGCGTATTCCAGTTCCCGGGCACCTCCGGCGGAGCAGATCCTAATCGTATGATTGTTAAAACAGATAATCTGGTTATGAGTACGACAACAGAAAATCAGGAAGCATGTATTGCATTAATGAAAATGTTTACAGATGAAACGGCTCAAAAATATACGGCTGAAGTTGGTGGAAAAATCCCTGCAACAAGCGTAGAAATTGATTATGACAAGGCACCGCAGCAATTGTCTTATATTGAAGAAATTTTAAATAATATGACCGGCACCCTTGGATTTTATAATGAGTCTTTGGCAAGTGTAGAGGCAGGCGACACATTCGATAATGCCATGGTAGATATTTATCTCGGAAATGTCACATCAGAAGAAGCGTTCCAGAAGGTTCAGGAATACTATGAGAAGAATGTGTGGGAAAAATAGGAATATTGATTGATTGATGGGAGATATAGAGGGAGGTAGACGAAATTCGTTTTTAATTTCGGATACCTTCTTCACACTAGAACCGGATTATATGTAAATACCGGCAGGAGGTTTGTATGGAAAGAATACTACGGGATAAAAAGGCGATTACTATTTTTGTGGCACCAGCCTTTCTCTTGTTTACACTGATTTTGTTTATTCCTATTCTTCAAGTTGTTTATTATTCATTGTGCGACTATAATGCATTGACTAAGCCTGAATTTGTAGGAATCAAAAATTATATAGACCTATTTACGGCTGATGCAACGATGCGGACAGCATTAAAGAATTCGATCTTTTTTATGATTTTTTCAGCAGTTACCCAACAGATTTTCGGTCTTTTGCTGGCTGTCATATTAACGAATATTAAAAAAGGCAGAAACTTCTTTAAAAATATCTACTATCTTCCCTGCGTGCTGTCGTCGGCAGCATTGGGACTTTTATGGGCATTTATGTTCAATCCTAAAATGGGGCTGAATCAGATACTGGATTTTTTTGGAATTAAAGGACCGTTATGGCTATCTTCTACCAGTGGCTTTGTGACACTGCCTATGTGGGTTATCGCTTTTGTGGCATTGTGGCAATATTTAGGGCAGACGATGATGCTTTATATGGCGCAGATTACCGGCATCTCGCCAGAGCTTTACGAAGCTTCCTACATAGATGGCACATCAAGGGCTAAAGCTTTTCGTTTTATTACGCTTCCTTTAATAAAGCCTATGTTGATTACGACTCTTTCATTGAATTGCATTGGCTCGTTGAAATTCTTTGATTTAGTTTATAACATGACACAAGGCGGGCCGAATCATACAACAGAAGTATTGGCTACTCATTTATATAATCAGGGATTTAAATATTCAAAATATGGATATGCCAGTGCCATCTCTATTGTATTATTAGGGTTGTGCCTAATAGTTACATTTATTATTAACAAGACAATTAAAGCAGAAGTGTACGAAGCTTAGGAGGTGTTGATAGTGGAGATGAGTAAAAGTATAAAAAGAAATAAAGCAATAAGCCCTGTAAAGGCAATTCTTTATATGATATTGATTTTACTGGCATTAATATATTTGCTGCCACTGCTTTGGATGTTAATGGTATCGGTGAAAACAAATAGCGAAGTGCTTACCTCACCGTTTTCCCTGCCGGAAGTTTTACAGCTTGGCAATTATATATTTGCATGGACAAATGGGAATCTTGGAACAGCATCGCTAAATTCTTTAATTGTTTGTGGCATTTCTCTGGTTATCAGTCTGCTCATTGGATCGATGGCGGCATTTGCCATTGCAAGGATGAAGTGGAAACTGGCGAATCCGGCGATGTCTTATTTTTTAATAGGCATGATGGTGCCGGTTCATTGTGTGCTGATTCCCCTATTTGTACGTTTTTCAGGGTTACATCTGACCAATTCCCTTGTAGGTCTTATCATACCCTATACAACCCTTTCGCTGCCTATGACGATATTTTTAATGGTGGGATTTTTCAAAGGTATGCCGAAAGAAATGTTTGAAGCAACTTGTATTGACGGTTGTTCTATCTATGGCTGTTTTACTAAAATTGCATTGCCGTTAGCAAAAAATGGATTGTTTGTTGCGGGGCTAATGACATTTGTGGGCAATTGGAATGAACTGCTTTTGGCAATGGTATTCATTTCGGATCCGGCAAAAAAGACGCTGCCTGTTACTTTAACTTATTTCGTTGGACCGTATGCGGTAAATTATGTACAGATGTTTGCGGCCATTATTATAGCTATAGCACCAACAATTGTTGTATATTGTATTTTTAGTAACCAGATTGTTGATGGTCTGACAGCCGGAGCCGTCAAAGGATAGGAGGAGACAGTTGAGACGAGAAGAAGCAAGGGCGAAGGCTATAAAATTGGTCGCCCGGATGACATTAGAAGAGAAGGCAAGCCAGTTGCGCTATGATGCGCCACCAATCAGCAGACTAAATATTCCGGCATATAATTGGTGGAATGAAGCATTGCATGGTGTTGCAAGAGCCGGCGTTGCAACAAGTTTCCCGCAGGCAATAGGGCTGGCAGCGACTTTTGATGAGACGCTGATCGAAGAAATTGGCGATGTTATAGCGACGGAAGGGCGTGGGAAATATAATGCTTATTCTGCCCATGAAGACAGGGATATTTATAAGGGCCTTACATTTTGGGCACCAAATGTCAATATTTTTAGAGATCCAAGGTGGGGACGTGGCCAGGAAACCTATGGTGAAGATCCTTATTTAAGCGGACGCCTGGGCGTTGCTTTTGTGAAAGGCCTTCAGGGAGATAAAGAGACAATGAAAGCAGCCGGTTGTGTGAAGCATTTCGCGGTACATTCGGGACCGGAGGATCTGCGCCATGAATTTAACGCTGTTGTATCTGAAAAAGATTTGTATGAAACATATTTGCCGGCATTTGAAGCAGTGGTTAAAGAAGCTGATGTTGAAGCTGTCATGGGCGCTTATAATTGTGTAAATGGTGAACCGTGTTGTGGAAGTCAGAAACTTATACAAGAGCTACTAAGGGAAGAGTGGAAGTTTGAAGGCCATTATGTATCAGATTGCTGGGCGATTCGCGATTTGCATGAAAATCATGGATTAACACCTGATGCCAAAACATCTGCAGCAATGGCGCTAAATGCGGGATGCGACTTGAACTGTGGAAATACATATTTACATATCTTAAATGCACATAAGCATGGTATGGTGACTGAAGAAGCCATTACGGAGGCAGCAGTAAGACTGTTTACAACCAGGTATAGGCTGGGATTGTTTGAAGGAAGCGAATTCGATACAATACCTTATGAGGTGGTAGAATGTGATCAACATTTGCAGCTGTCTGAAAAGGCGGCTAGAGAAAGTATAGTTCTACTAAAAAATGATGGTATTCTTCCCTTGAATAAAAATCAAGTGAACACAATAGGAGTTATCGGGCCTAATGCAGACAGCAGGGAGGCCTTGATTGGTAACTACCACGGCACATCTTCTGAATATATAACGGTCTTAGAGGGAATTAAACGGTATGTAGGAAATGATGTAAGAATACTTTATTCGGAAGGAGCCGATATTTCCAAAAGCAGGACAGAACAGCTGGCTTTAGATAATGACCGGATTTCAGAGGCGATAATTGTTGCTGAGCATAGTGATGTTGTTATACTGTGCCTAGGATTAAATGAATTATTGGAAGGGGAGGAAGGCGACGAAGGTAATCAATATGCATCTGGAGACAAAGTCGATTTATTGCTTCCAAAACCACAGAGATTATTGATGGAAGCAGTGGCTGAGACCGGTAAACCGGTAGTATTATGCTTGATGGCAGGCAGTGATATTGATTTAAGTTATGCCAATGAGCATTTTTCCGCAATTTTGCAATTATGGTATCCGGGAGTCAGAGGCGGTAAGGCGGCAGCAGAACTGTTATTTGGTGAATATTCGCCTTCCGGAAAGCTGTGTGTTACCTTTTATGATGGTATTGAGGGTTTGCCTGAATTTACGGACTATTCAATGACTCATAGAACTTATCGCTTTTTGGAAGGAAAAGCTCAGTTTCCTTTCGGATATGGCCTGACCTATGGAAAAGCAATCATACAGGAGGCTGAATTATTATTATATGATGAAAAAAAGGTCATTCGCGTACAGATAGAAAATCAGGGTGACAGGGTGATTGAAGAAATCCTGCAGGTATATATCAAAGATATGAAGTCGCGTTTTGCAACGCTAAATCCCAGGTTATGTGCATTTAAAAGAATTAAAATAAATGCCTATGAAAGGAAAGCTGAAGATATTAGATTGGCTGAAAGAGCCTTTATGATAGTGAATGAAGAGGGAGAAGAAATGATAGATAGCAAACAATATGAAATTCATGTAGGTTTTAGCCAGCCGGATATCAGGAGTGTGGAGCTGACCGGCATGAAACCGGTTATGTTGCGTGTGGAATTATAGGAGAATACTATCTGGTAGAGAAAAAAACATCCTTTAGATATTAAACAGCTCTAAAGGATGTTTTTTTTAATATTTAAATATATTATTCTCCGCCAGGGCCATCTCTGCGTGGGACTTCATCCGGAATTATGTCCTGAGCATCGATTTCCGGAATATTGTCATCATCATAATCGTCAGTCACATTATTGCTGTCTACTAAATTTCTTGTATCTTCCATTGCTGGATCCTCACTTTCTTTTCTTTTATTATGGATTGAAAAAGGAATTAATATACTGAATATTGAAAAAAATGGCTGAATAAAAAGGAAGTATAAATCATATAATATCACAACGGTATTAATGGTTTTCGTGGTGTTATTGTGCATGATTTGACATTATAATGAAATTCATATTTATTTTGTACAATAAAACCAAAATTTATATTAACAAATTGTATATTATATGTTTTGACATTTGTAATGAAAATAGTTATAGTAATATTACTGTAAAAAATTAGAATATCTTAAGTAATTTTTAATTTAATGTTTCGAATATATTAAAGATTATACTTTATTATATAGAGTGCATACTTATAATGATAAGCAGGAGGTTAATGATGGTTGAACTATTGAGAGACATATCAATGGTATTGGGCGGAATATTTACTATATTTTACTTCTATCAGATAGTTTATATGTTTGTTGGTTTGCTAAAGAAGCCAATAGAATTAAAAGCAATAAAGCAACATCGGTATGCAGTACTCATATCTGCAAGAAATGAAAGAAAAGTTATCGGACAGTTAATAGAGAGTATCAAACAGCAGAATTATCCTTCTGACATGATTAATATTTTTGTCGTTGCTGATAACTGCACAGATGATACCGTAAGGATTTCCAGAGCGGCAGGCGCCGAAGTATATGAAAGATTTAATCAGGAACTTATAGGTAAAGGGTATGCACTAGATTTTTTATTAGGGAAGATTCGCGAGGACTATGGAAGAGAAGCATTTGATGGTTACTTTGTTTTTGATGCCGACAACATACTTGATGAAAACTACATTGCTGAAATGAACAAAACTTTTGGACATGAGTATAATATACTGACAAGTTATAGAAACTCTAAAAATTATGGGAGCAATTGGATTTCAGCAGGTTATTCACTTTGGTTTTTAAGAGAAGCTAAATACATTAATAATGCCAGGATGATTTTAGGTACAAGCTGTGCGGTTTCCGGCACAGGTTTTTTGATACATAAAAAAATCATCAATAAAAACAATGGCTGGATACATCATTTGCTGACAGAAGATATTGAATTCACTGTAGATAACGTCATTCAGGGAGAAATCATTGGATATTGCCATAATGCCATATTATATGATGAACAGCCGACAAGATTCATCGACTCATGGAATCAAAGGCTTCGCTGGTCAAAAGGTTTTTATCAAGTGTTCTTTAAATATGGCGGAAAGCTAGGAAAGAAAATGATAACTGAGAGGAACTTTTCTGCTTATGATATGTTTATGACAGTCGCTCCGGGAATATTTTTAACAATCGGCAGTTTTATCCTCGGTGGAATGCTTTTTGTTTATTCTCTGTTCAATCCTTCAATTCAGACCAGCGTCATAACCGCGCTTAAGGATATGTTATTGTTTTCTGGTGGGATGAGTTATATGACTTTGTTTACGATGGGATTTGTCACTACGGTGACAGAATGGAGGCAGATACACAGCAGGGCATGGAAGAAGATAATTTATATGTTTACGTTCCCCTTATATGTATTTACTTATATACCGATTTCAATTGTAGCATTGTTTAAGAAAATCCAATGGGTTCCCATTCGTCACGATATTGCAAAATCAGCAGGAGAGATAAGATCAACGCAGTAAAATTTATTAACATACAAAGGCAAGGTGCTGTAAAGTTACGGTACTTTGCTTTTTAGGAATCAGGGAGTAAGAATGAAGAATATTATAGAAAATAATATTACCGGGATAACTTTAATATTGGCAGGTCTAATATTTATGGTAATAGGAGCGTTCCATGGAGAAGCTATGGAAGTCATGAGAAAGGCTGTTACTATCTGCCTGGAATGTATTGGCATAGGTTAAGGGTATCGGCAATGAACATTATCCGGAAGCACATAAGATTATGTGTTCAAATGATATTTACAGCATTGACCAATGGCTATGTCAATGGATTTATTCAGGGAACAATATACAAAGGCTCTACAAAACAATTTTGTGTTCCAGGTTTAAATTGCTATTCTTGTCCGGGTGCTTTGGGAGCATGCCCCATTGGGGCCTTGCAGGCTGTGATTAGTAAACCGGGTTATACTTTTTCCTTTTATATCATTGGTTTTTTTATGATAGTTGGTGCTATGGCAGGACGATTTGCCTGCGGCTGGCTGTGTCCCTTCGGCCTGGTTCAGGATTTGTTGTATAAAATTCCTCTCACGGGAAAAGTGAAGAATCTTCCGTTTGATGAATATTTAAGCAGAGTTAAGTACTTAGTTTTAGTAGTCTTCGTCATTGTCCTCCCAATGTTAGTAGTGAATATTGTAGGACAGGGTGAACCATGGTTTTGTAAATGGATATGCCCGTCAGGAACTCTATTTGGAGGTATCCCTTTAGTAACGATGAACGAAGGTTTGAGAAGTGCTGTGGGTTGGCTATTCCAATGGAAGTTGCTTATACTCATTATGATTCTTTTGCTATCTGTCAAAGTTTATCGTCCTTTTTGCAAATATTTATGTCCATTGGGAGCCGTCTATGGTTTATTTAATCCGATATCAATATATAGATATAAAGTGGATCAAGAAAAGTGTGTGCATTGCAAAGCTTGTCAAAAGGTTTGTAAAATAGAGATTCAAGTGGATGAGAAGCCTAACAGTTTGAGCTGTATCCGATGCGGGGATTGTATGAAGGGCTGCCCTCATGGCGCCATTAGCGCTACATTCAAAAAGAGAGGTAAATAAGTAATGCGAGATGATAAAAAAGTTTTATTATTGGCAGGAATCATGGCGTTTGTATTATTTAGCGGCGGCTGTAGGCCTAAAGAGATGGAAACTGAAAAAACGATAGTAAGTACTAAAGCTCACCAGAGTGAGACGGTCATGCCAGAAGAGAGAAATTTTGGAATTGTAGATGGTGTTGATTTTACAGGAAATGAAATGTCAGAGGACATTTTTACTGGCTATGATTTGACATTAGTTAATGTCTGGGCAACTTTTTGTAATCCCTGTCTTGAGGAAATGCCGGATTTGAACGAGATTTACGGGGAGTACACTAAGACCGGAAAAAGCTTTCAAATGGTTGGTGTTTGTATGGATGCGATGACACTTACGGGAATTGATGAGAGTATTTTTAATAGCGCCAAAGAGATTGAAAAGACATTAAATTTGTCTTATTTGAATATTGTACCAGGAGAGGCGTTAATGTCTGGGGCGTTAGCTGGCGTGATTGCTGTACCGACGACGTTCTTTGTGGATAGTAACGGTAATATTATGGATACTGTTATTGGGTCTAGAAGCAAAGAAGCCTGGATAGAAATAATAGATGGTTTTTTAGAGTAGAGGAGGAGAGGAGTAACAATGGTTTGGATTATTTTGGCGGCTTCCATATGTGGGCTGGATTTGTTTGTTAAGCAATGGATTGAGAATAATAAAGAGATAAACAGTTATGAAGAAATATCGAATGGTAAGATTATCGTAACAAAACATTATAATACGGGCGCCTTCCTTGGTATGATGAAAAATAAAGCAAAGCAGCTGCTTGGCTTTACCCTAATAAGCATTGGTGTAATCCTGGGCTTTTTATTGGCCTTTGCCGGCAGGAGGGGCAATCTATTATTAAAGCTGGGCCTTTCGATGCTTTTAGGCGGTGCATGCAGCAACGCCTATGAGCGGTTAACAAAAGGTAAAGTCACAGATTATTTCAGAATCAATATAGGAAATGAAAAGCTAAAGAAAGTTATTTTTAATTTAGGTGATATGTTTGTATTTTTGGGAGGTATATTAGCTTTTATAGGTGAACTGTTTAGGAAATAGCAGCTTCTATAAAGCCTCTGAATAAAGGATGGCATTTATTAGGGCGTGATTTAAACTCTGGATGGGCCTGTGTCGCCACGAACCAGGGATGATTTTTCAATTCAATCATTTCGACGATACGTCCATCAGGAGAAAGCCCTGTCAACTGCATGCCATTTTCAATTAGTTCATCTCGATAGTCATTGTTCACTTCATAGCGGTGCCTGTGACGTTCTGCAATTTCTTTTGTGCCATAAAGTTTATAAGCTTTTGAATTTTCAATTAATATACACTTATAAGAACCTAGTCTTAAGGTTCCGCCTAAATCTGTTACGCCATGTTGGTCAGGCATGATATGGATGACCGGGTGGGTTGTATCCGGCATGAGTTCTGCGCTGTGAGCGTCAGGGTATCCAATGACATTTCTTGCAAATTCAACAATAGCCATTTGCATACCCAGGCAAAGTCCAAGGAAAGGAAGATGGTTCTTCCTTGCGTAGCTGATTGCCGTGATTTTACCTTCGGAACCACGCAGGCCAAAGCCGCCGGGGACAACAATGCCCTGAACATCTGACAGAAGTTCATTGACATTAAATGAACTTATCAGTTCAGAATCAATCCACTTAATTTCCAGGTCTGCACCATTGGCCACAGAAGCATGTTTAAGTGCTTCGGCAACACTTAAATAGGCATCGTGAAGCTGGACATATTTACCTACAAGGCCGATTTTAACTGTTTTAACAGGGTTCTTCCAGGCGTTAATCATTTCTATCCAGTCCGCCAAATCAGGGTCTGGGCATTCGATTTGAAGGCGCTTGCAGACAACATGTGCCAGCCGCTCTTTTTCCATGGCCAATACAGCTTCATAGAGAATATCTACGTCAAGATTTTGAATAACATTTTGTTTGGGTACGTTGCAGAAAAGAGAAATTTTATCTTTGATTTCGTCATTTAGAGGGAGTTCTGAACGACATACGATAACATCCGGCTGGATACCAAGTGCCTGTAAATCTTTCACTGTATTCTGCGTTGGTTTTGTTTTCATCTCGCCGGAGGATTTTAAGTATGGAATCAGGGTGACATGAATCAGGATACAGTTTTCGCGGCCCACCTGATGCCGGAACTGGCGGATAGATTCTAAAAACGGCTGACTTTCAATATCGCCGACAGTACCGCCTACCTCAATGATCGCAATCTCGGCGTCGGCAGAATCTCCGCCTCTATAGAAACGGCTTTTAATGGCATTAGTAATATGAGGAATGACCTGGACAGTGTTGCCGCCGTAATCACCCCTTCTCTCTCCTGATAAGACATCCCAGTAGACTTTGCCGCTGGTGACATTGGACATACGATTAAGAGAGCAGTCAATAAAACGCTCATAATGGCCTAAGTCCAAATCAGTCTCGGTTCCGTCATCTGTGACGAAAACTTCACCATGCTGATAGGGATTCATGGTTCCCGGGTCAATATTTAGATAAGGGTCGAATTTCTGCATCGTAACAAAATATCCGCGGGCTTTCAATAACCGTCCGAGTGATGCTGCTGTGATTCCTTTGCCGAGTCCTGATACAACTCCGCCTGTAACAAAAACATATTTCACTGCCATAATTTGCCTCCTTCGTAAATTTTTACATTATAATTGTAGTATTATACCGCACCTCAATGAAGATATCTAGTTTTTTTAAAAAAAAGTACAAAAATATTGCTTAAATTTTTCTAAATTGAGTAGACGAACAACTGTTTTTAAGTTATAGTAAATAAGATGTAATCATGAAATAAACTTTTATACCCTCAGTGAACTGATGGTAAAGATAGACAATAATTGGGAGGTACTATGGACAACAATAAAAACTCGAATGATAAAAACAAAAAGAATATGACAAACATCATAGTGATTGTATGTATAGCACTGGCATTTATCCTCTTTTTCAATTATCTTTCAACGTTATTGAAAGAAAGCAGGCGTGAAGAGATAACTTATAATCAATTTTTGGAAATGCTGGAAGAAGATACGGTAAAGTCTGTCGTAATAAAAACGGATGGTACAATTGAAGTCATTAAGAAAGGTGACGACGCCGTAAGCCCAATGGTATATTATACAGGACAATTTTATGATCCTGCACTGGTGACCCGTCTGGAGGAAAGGGGCGCTGAATTTTCACAGGAGATATCTTCATCTAATTCATTATTAATGACTATGTTTATTAACCTGATATTACCGATGCTAATATTCATGCCGGTTTTATACTTATTATTTAAAAGTATGTCAAAGGGCGGCGGTGTCATGGGCGTTGGGAAGAGTAATGCTAAAGTGTATGTACAGAAAGAAACAGGCGTTACCTTTAAGGATGTGGCCGGCCAGGAAGAATCCAAAGAGTCGCTAAGAGAGATTGTGGATTTCCTCCATAATCCTAAGAAATATACCAAAATTGGAGCAAAACTGCCAAAAGGCGCTTTATTAGTTGGTCCTCCGGGAACGGGTAAAACTTTGCTGGCAAGAGCCGTTGCCGGGGAAGCAGGGGTTCCTTTTTATTCCCTTTCCGGTTCGGATTTTGTTGAGATGTTTGTTGGCGTAGGTGCTTCAAGGGTCAGGGATTTGTTCAAACAGGCCCAGCAGTCGGCGCCATGTATCATTTTTATTGACGAATTGGACGCTATCGGTAAAAGCAGGGATTCAAGGTATGGCGGCAATGATGAGCGGGAACAGACGCTCAATCAATTGTTATCTGAGATGGATGGCTTTGATTCATCAAAGGGTATTATTATCCTGGCAGCAACCAACCGGCCGGAGATACTTGATAAAGCTTTATTAAGACCGGGACGGTTTGACCGGAGGATTATTGTTGACAAACCGGACTTAAAAGGCCGGGTTGAAACGTTAAAAGTCCATTCTCGCAATGTCAGCATGGATGAGTCTGTGGATTTCCAGGAAATTGGTTTAGCTACCTCAGGTGCTGTGGGCTCAGATTTAGCCAATATCATCAATGAGGCAGCGCTGAACGCGGTTAAGCATGGCAGAGCTGTAGTTTCCCAATCAGATTTATTTGAATCCGTAGAAGTCGTCATTGCAGGTAAAGAGAAGAAAGACAGGGTATTGAATACAAAAGAGCGTAGAATTGTATCATTCCATGAGGTTGGACATGCATTGACCTCTGCTTTGCAGAAGAATACCGAACCGATTCAAAAAATTACGATTGTACCCCGGACTATGGGGGCATTGGGTTACACAATGCAGATGCCGGAAGAAGAAAAGTACTTAATGTCAAAGATAGAAATGGAAGAAAAGCTGGTGGTATTATTTGGCGGGAGAGCTGCTGAGAGCATTAAGTTTGATACAGTAACAACAGGGGCTTCCAACGATATAGAAAGAGCTACGGCACTGGCCAGGGCGATGGTAACCCAGTATGGTATGTCTGAGAAGTTCGGGCTGATGGGGCTGGAGTCAATTGAGAATAGATATTTAGACGGCAGGGCAGTTTTAAATTGCGGTGATGCTACCGCGGCAGAAATTGACAAAGAAGTCATGGATATTTTGAAGACGGCCTATGACAAAGCAATTAACCTGCTGAGTCACAATATCGAAAGTCTTGATAAGATATCGGAATATCTTATTGAAAAGGAAACGATTACAGGTAAAGAATTTATGAAAATCTTTAATGAAGTCAGAGGTATCAGTCAGGAAGAATCAGAAACAGCAGAAGAGGATAAGTGATTACTGTATTTGTCTCAAAAGATTTTATGGCTTTTGAGACTTCTGTTTATAGGGGAGACAAATGGATATGAATGTTAATCATGTGACGAAAAAGTACGGTTGTAAACTTATTATTTTCGTCGCCGGTAAGTCCTAAAAAAATGTTGTTCTATGGATTAATGCAGCAGATGGGTACGGCTTTACTCACGGCTTTTCTTCTGGTTTTTCAATATTCCTGGCTGCATAACCAATATGGTATATCTTTTGGCTTTTTAATAATTATCTTATTAGGCTATGGGGTAACCCTGTTTTGTGGTCAATTATGTGCTGTGAGTATCTATATGCTGACTAGTCATGTAGAAGAAAAGAGAATGGCTGCTAAAACAGTTTTTATGGTTATATGTGGACTTGCAGCGGCCTATATTCTTTTAGGCTTGTTTCAAAATGGCGGAGGGGAATGGCTTCTATTCATAATTTGTCTGATGGCGACATTTGCATTTGCATTGTGTATAGTTATATTGGTTTCAAAGAACAATCCTGATTACTATGAAGATGTTTTGCAATCGGCAGAAACTTCTTTTAGTGCAATAGCTGCCCAAAAAGAGGGAAAGCTGCAGGAAACTGCAAGGAAAAATATAAAACTTGGAAAACAAGGCTTTAATAAAGGGCTTGTACTGGTCGGTGTATTAGTTTTTTATATGTGCAGAAACGTATTAAAATATGTTGGATTAAATAATTAAATAGGAATGTGAGTTGTATGTTTGACTTTGATGAAGATTTAAAAAAGCTTCCCGCAAAACCGGGTGTTTACATAATGCACGATGAAAATGACCATATTATTTATATTGGGAAAGCAATCAGCTTAAAAAACCGTGTAAGACAATATTTTCAGAGCAGCCGTAATATGTCGCCTAAAATCGCCCAGATGGTAACTAAAATCGCAAGATTCGAATATATCATTACCGACAGTGAGCTAGAGGCCCTTGTTTTGGAATGTAACCTGATAAAAGAGCATCGCCCGAAGTATAATACGATGTTGAAGGACGATAAAACATATCCCTATATTAAGGTGACCGTCAATGAGCCTTTTCCAAGAATTATGTTTGTTAGGAAGGTTAAAAAAGATAAGTCGAAATATTTTGGACCATATGCCAGTGCCATGGCTGTTAAAGATACCATTGACCTGCTGCATAAAATATATAAAATCCGCAGCTGTCACAGAAACCTGCCGAAAGAAATTGGCAAAGAGCGGCCTTGTCTTAATTATCATATAAAACAATGCAATGCACCCTGTCAGGGGTATGTCGGCCAGGAAGAGTACAGAAAAACCATACAGGGAGGCATATCGTTTTTAAATGGCAATTATGAATCTGTTTTAAATATGCTGGCGGGTAAGATGAAGGAAGCGTCAGCGGAACTGGATTTTGAAAAAGCTATGGAATACCGAGATTTAATAGGGAGTATTAAAAAGATTGCCGGGGAACAGAAAATCACAAGCTCCCAGATGGAGGATAAGGATGTTATCGCCTTTGCACGTGCTGATGACGAAGCCGTGGTGCAAGTATTCTTTATCCGAAATGGCAAACTCATTGGACGGGATCATTTCTATTTAACCGGCGTCAGAAATGATACAAGGCAGGAAATTATGACCACCTTTGTAAAACAATTTTATGCAGGGACCCCATTTGTTCCTCGTGAATTGCTCCTGCAGGAAGATATTGAAGATAAAGAGGTTATTGAACAATGGCTGGCGGGGCGCAGAGGCCAGAAGGTTATTTTATCAGTCCCTGTCAAAGGAAAGAAGGAACGTTTGGTGGAACTTGCCGCTAAAAATGCCAGCCTGGTGTTGGTTCAGGACAGTGAAAAAATAAAACGGGAAGAAGCAAGGACAATTGGGGCGGTTAAGTCTCTCGGCGAGATGCTTTCCATACCATCAATAGCACGGATCGAGGCTTTTGATATATCCAACATTAATGGATTTGAGAATGTGGGTTCAATGATTGTCTATGAAAATGGTAAGCCTAAGAGAAATGCCTATCGAAAGTTTAAATTAAAATGGGTAAAAGGACAGGATGATTATAAGTCTATGGAGGAAGTACTCACCCGCAGGTTGGTCCATGGCATGGAAGAAAGGAAGGAATTAGTTGAAAAAGGTACAGATATTTCATTAGGCAGCTTTTCCTTGCTACCAGATTTGATTATGATGGATGGCGGCCGTGGGCAGGTGAATGTGGCCCTCAAAGTCCTGGATAGCTTAAAGATTGATATACCGGTCTGCGGTATGGTTAAGGATGACCATCACAGGACTCGCGGACTATATTATCATAATAAAGAAATACCCATTGACAGAAATACAGAAACTTTCAAATTAATAACAAGAATACAAGATGAAGCCCATCGCTTTGCGATAGAATATCATCGAAGCCTTCGTAAAAAAGGACAGGTCAAGTCAATTCTTGATGATATTGAGGGAATCGGCCCTGCCAGACGGAAGGCGTTAATGAAGCATTTTATGTCTCTTGAGCAAATTAAGGAGGCAACGATTGATCAATTAAAAGCGATTCCTTCCATGAATGAGCAGGCAGCTGCAGCGGTATATGAATTCTTTCATTGAAAGAAGAGGGTAGAATGTGGTAGAATAAACAGAATAGATGTACTGACCAAGGAGGAGCCTATGTTTGAGAATATTAATAGTAATTACAGTGTGAAGTTAAGCCGGTTGATTGAAAGGGTAAAACTGACTAATTTAAATCCTGGCATTGATACGGATAAGATAGTCATTGAACAAAGTGATTTGAACAGACCGGCATTACAGCTTGCCGGGTATTTTGACTTTTTTGATAACCACCGGGTACAGATTATTGGAAAGGTCGAGTACTCATATCTTCGGCAAAACTATGAGGATGAAGGCACAGAAATTATTGAAAAAATGTTTCAGATAGGTATTCCCTGCCTGGTGTTCTGCAGGAATTTAAGACCATCTGACGAGATTATTGCTTTAGGTGATAAGTATCATATACCGATCCTGCTAACTGAATTCGGAACCTCATTTTTCATGGCAAAAGCCATGTATGTTTTAAATGAAGAACTGGCTCCTAGAATTACTATCCATGGTGTCCTGGTAGATGTTTATGGCGAAGGCGTTCTTATCATAGGTGACAGTGGCATTGGAAAAAGTGAAGCGGCCCTTGAGCTTATTAAAAGAGGACATCGCCTTGTATCTGATGATGTGGTGGAAATCAAGAAAATAGGCGAAGATATGCTTATCGGTACGGCGCCTGATATTACCCGGTATTTGATTGAATTAAGAGGGATTGGTATTATTGATGTAAAAACCCTCTTTGGCGTAGAAAGTGTTAAAGAAACACAAACAATTAATTTAGTTATTCAATTAGAAGAGTGGGATCGGGAGAAGGAATATGATCGCCTTGGATTAGAAGAACAATATACTGAGTTTTTAGGACATAAAGTGGAAAGCCACGCCATCCCCATCCGTCCGGGCAGGAATTTAGCAATTATTGTTGAATCTGCGGCGGTTAACTACCGGCAGAAGCAGATGGGCTATAATGCGGCCCATGAATTATATCGGCGTTTTACAGGTAACTTACAAAAAAAACGTGAATCAAACGAACAGTAGGCAATAACCGGAGGAAGAGGATAATGGAAAAAGTATGTTTTGGAGTTGATATTGGCGGAACAACGGTTAAAATCGGAATCTTTTCTTTGAAAGGAAAACTGATTGACAAATGGGAAATACCCACCAGAACCAACGAGCGTGGAAAGTATATTTTAAGTGATATTGCTGCTTCAATTGACGAGACTATTGAATTAAAGAAAATCGCAAAAGACAATGTAACTGGGGTTGGATTAGGCGTTCCCGGACCGGTAAAAGAAGATGGAACGGTACTAATGTGTGTTAATCTTGGCTGGAGCATATTTAATGTTGCTGATGAACTTAGGAGCCTTTTGAATCTGCCTGTTAAGGCCGCCAATGATGCCAATGTTGCGGCCCTTGGAGAGATGTGGCAAGGCGGCGGAAAAGGTCATTTAAATATCGTAATGGTTACCCTTGGCACAGGCTGTGGCGGCGGAATTATTTTAGATGGTAAAATAATGGCAGGTACCCATGGAGCCGCCGGCGAAATCGGTCATACGCCGGCACTGGCCGAAGAAGATATTATTGGTGTGTGCGGCTGCGGCAAGAGAGGTTGTCTTGAACAGATAGCATCAGCAACGGGAATATCTAAAATGGCTTTAAAGTATGTAAATGACCTTAAGATGCCGGGAATGCTGTCGGGAAGTGATAATATAACAGCTAAAGCAGTACTGGATGCTGCAAAGGAAGGAGATAATACAGCTGTTTTAGTTGTTGAAAAGATGGCTGCCTACCTAGGTAATTCTTTGGCCATTATCTGTGCGGTAGTAGATCCGGAAATTATCGTTATTGGCGGTGGTGTTTCTAAAGCAGGCCAATATTTAATTGATACTATTCAAAAACATTATCAAGAGAAGGCCTTCCATGCTGTTAAAGCTACGGAATTTGCCCTGGCAACGCTGGGAAATGATGCCGGCATTTATGGTTCGGCCAAAATGGTTTGTGCTGAAACTTAGGATTTGACTTGGTCTGGCTAATAGCGTAATATATATAAATGTAGATTGCATAAACTAGTGTAATCATAGAATAGCATTTTGGAGAGCAACATGAACATAAATTTTAAGAAAAGAATAGAAGAAGCAGCCGGAATATCTCAATTGAAGGTCAACGAACCAATGAAACTTCATACAACATTTCGTATTGGAGGACCGGCTGATTTCTTTATTGTACCGGACAATTTGTCTGGCCTTATTGAAGCTATTAGATTATGCAAAGAATATGAAGTCCCTTATGTTATTATTGGAAACGGCAGCAATCTTTTAGTTGGTGATAAAGGAATACGCGGTGCTGTCATCCAATTGTGCCACACCCTTGAAGAGGTCAGTTATGAGCAAAAGGAAGATGGATCCGTACTTGTGCGGGCAGGCGCAGGAATGTTGCTTTCAAAGCTGGCAAAAGAAGTTGCCGGAAGGGGGCTTGGCGGTTTTGAGTTTGCAGCAGGTATCCCCGGGACTTTCGGAGGTGCGGTGACCATGAATGCGGGCGCCTATGGAGGCGAGATTAAATCGTTGATTTTATATGCGGCTTTATTGTCTGACGAAGGAAGTATCTTCACCCTTTATAATCAAGATTTAAAGCTGGGATATAGAACAAGCATTATCCAGGAAAAGGGATATATCGTTATCGAAGGCGGCCTGATGCTTGCCCCAGGCGATCAACAGAGTATTCAAAAAAAGATAGATGATTTGGCAAGCCAAAGAAGAGCAAAACAACCGCTTGAATATCCCAGTGCGGGGAGTACATTTAAACGTCCCCAGGGTTATTTTGCCGGAAAGCTTATCCAAGATGCAGGCCTTAAAGGCTATCGGGTCGGCGATGCCATGGTTTCAGAAAAACACAGCGGCTTTGTCATTAATGTCGGCAGTGCTGCTGCCAGTGACGTCGTAAACTTGATGAACGATGTCAAGGCTAAGGTCTATGAATCGGCTGGTGTTCATATTGAGCCTGAGATACGTATGATTGGAGAGTTTTAGTAATGCGGTTTGTTATCGTTACAGGAATGTCAGGAGCAGGTAAAAGCTCCGTTTTAAAAATGCTAGAAGACGCAGGGTATTTTTGTGTAGATAACCTGCCCATACAATTGATATTAAAGTTTGCGGAAGTCATCAATAATGAGGCTGGGGAAATGTCAAAAGTGGCATTGGGAATAGATATCCGAAGTGGTGACGATTTAGAAAATGTTGACAGCATATTAGCAGACCTTAAAAAAGAAGGACTGGGTTATGAAATATTATTTTTAGATTGCAGTACTTCTGTATTGGTGAAGAGATACAAAGAAACAAGAAGAAATCATCCTTTAGCGGATAGCGGACGCATTGAAGAGGGTATTACTTTAGAGAGAAAGAAGTTATTGTTCTTAAAGGAGAGTGCCGATTATATTATTAATACCAGTCAGCTTCTTATCCGTGAATTGAAAGCGGAGATAGATAAAATTTTTGTAAAAAATGAAAATTATAATAATTTTTTTCTAACTATTTTATCCTTTGGTTTTAAGTATGGAATTCCCTCTGACTCTGATTTGGTGTTTGATGTCCGTTTTTTACCGAATCCATACTATATAGAAGCTTTGAAATTAAAGACAGGAAATGACAAAGAAGTTTATGAATTTGTATTAAAATCCAAAGACGCACTTGAGTTCCTTGAAAAGCTAAAAGATATGGTCAAATTCCTGATACCCCATTATATTGCTGAGGGAAAAAACCAATTAGTTATAAGTATTGGCTGTACCGGAGGTAAACACCGCTCGGTGACATTAGCCAATGCGCTATACAATGAACTTGTATCTGCGGAGTATGGCGTCAAAGTCCTACATAGGGATATAAAAACCCTCAGATGATAAATTAACAAAGGTGTTAATTTATCATCTGAGGGTAGATTCCTATCGATTTAGGTAAGAGGTGAAGGGAATGTCATTTTCCGGAAAAGTCAAAGAAGAACTTTCAAAATGTTTAAGTCCGGCCAGACATTGTCAGATTGCTGAAATAGCAGCAATTATAAGTCTTTGCGGTAAGGTATATATATCAGAAACCGATAAAATCCGGCTGAGTATTCAGACGGAGAATATTGCTGTCGCAAGAAAGTACTTTACATTATTGAAAAAATCATTTAATATAAATATCGATGTTTCTATCAGAAGAAACATACTTTTAAAAAGAAGCCGTATTTATAAAGTGTTGGTAAATGATGATAAGGCGGTCAAAAGAATTTTATCAGCAATAAAATTCAAGGATTCCGATTCAGCTATTTCCCACCTTATTATTCAAAACACTTGTTGTAAAAGGGCATTTTTAAGAGGTTCTTTTTTGTCGGTAGGTTCGATTAGCGATCCCAGGAAGGCATATCATTTCGAATTGATATGTACCGATAAAAAGAAGGCAGCACAGCTTAAGAACATAATGGCAGCTTTTAATATCGAAGCAAAAATAATACTGCGTAAAAAATATTATGTTGTCTATGTTAAGGAAGGTGCACAGATTGTAGATATATTGAACATAGTGGGAGCCCATACGTCATTAATGGACCTGGAAAACATACGAATCCTTAAAGAGATGCGTAACTCAATTAACCGCCGTGTCAATTGTGAGACGGCAAATATCAGTAAAACTGTGTCTGCTGCTGTAAAGCAAGTAGAGGATATTACCTATATCAAGAATGCGATTGGTTTTGGCCGGCTCTCAGAAGGACTAAAAGAGATGGCCGATCTGAGATTGGAATATCCGGAGGCTTCATTGAGTGAACTTGGAAGGCTGCTAAGCACACCGGTTGGCAAGTCGGGAGTAAATCACCGGCTGCGGAAGTTAAGTGCCATAGCAGATGAGTTAAGAGAGCAAGGAACATGAAACGCAAATAAAGAAAGGTGAGGTACAAATTATGATTTCAAAAAGTATAACCATTAAGATCCCTACAGGGTTAGAGGCCAGGCCTGTTGCACTGCTGGTACAGGTGGCAAGCCAATATGAAAGCAATATATATGTTGAAATCCAGGAAAAGAGAGTGAATGCCAAAAGCATTATGGGCATGATGAGCCTTGGGATTGTCGAGGGTGAGGAAGTAACGATAACTGCCCAGGGTTCTGATGAGGCCAAAGCAATTGAAAACATAGAAAAGTATTTGACCAGCGAAAAGTAATTTTTAAAGAGGGGATTCTTAAGTCACAGGACTTAAAGGATCTCCTCTTTTTGGGTTACAGTTTTCACTTCACTGCATCTCGCTTTGGCAAAACTGAAAACACAAAACTGAAAACAATGTTGTTGATTTGTGGTAAATAGGCTATAATGTAGGATATAAAGAATTTTAGAATCTTGAGAGAGAGTGAAAATATGGATAATACGATTTTAGCGGCACTGTTAAAAAGGCATGAAGGATTTGCAAAAGCAATTGGTTTAAGGCTCACTAAAGCTGAAGCAGGGTATGCCGAAGGTGAGATTGATATAAATCAAATGCACCATAACCCCATTGGCTCTGTCCACGGCGGCTGCATATTTACATTGGCCGATACTATTGGCGGAGCGGCCGTAGCATCTAATGGCGTGGAATGCACCACCTTATCTTCTTACATTGATTATCTGAATGCGGCAATAGAATCAAAAAAGTTGATTGCCAAAGCAACGCCTGTCAGGGTTGGAAAGAAAGTATGTGTTTATAATGTCAATGTATACGATGAAGCCGAGCGTCATATTGCAAAGGTTTCAATAACCTACTATGTCATGAACCGGGATAAAAACACTCGTAACCGAGATAAAAAACACTCGGAGGGAGTGATTAAAACATGAATTTTACCCATCTACATGTCCATACAGAATACAGTCTATTAGATGGTTCCAATAAAATAACAGAACTTATTGCAAGAACTAAGGCGCTGGGGATGGACAGTGTGGCAATTACAGACCATGGTGTTATGTATGGTGTCATTGATTTTTACAAAGAGGCTAAGAAGCACGGCATACGCCCGATTATAGGCTGTGAAGTTTATGTTGCTCCTGGGTCACGTTTTGATCGTGAGGGACAGGATGATAACCGCTATAATCATTTAGTATTGCTTGCCGAGAATAATACTGGCTATCATAACCTGATGAAAATTGTATCCAGAGGTTTTACCGAAGGATTTTATTACAAGCCGCGTGTAGATAAAGAGATTTTACGCGAATACAGTGAAGGTATCATTGCTTTAAGCGCCTGTCTGGCAGGAGAGATTCCCAGATATATCCTCCGTGGCCTTTATGAAGATGCAGTCAAGTTGGCACTGGAGATGGAAAGTATATTTGGTAAAGGGAATTTCTTTCTAGAATTGCAGGATCACGGTATTGCCGAACAAAAGACCGTCAATCAGGCTTTGATGCGGCTGAGTAAGGAGACGGGTATAGAACTGGTAGCTACCAATGATATCCATTATACCTATGCGGAAGATGAGCAATCACATGATATTTTGTTATGTATACAAACCAACAAGAAAGTGACTGACGAGGTTCGTATGCGTTATGAAGGCGGCCAGTATTATGTGAAGTCCCCGCAGGAAATGCTGGAGACTTTTCCCTATGCCCATGAAGCGCTTAACAATACCCATAAAATAGCCATGCGATGTGAGGTAGATATTGAGTTTGGCCAGTATCGGTTACCTAAGTTTCCGGTACCGGAAGGTTATGATGCATGGGATTTTCTTCAAAAGATAACCAATGAAGGCTTTGGAACACGATATGTAAATCAAACAGAAGAATTAAAAGAGCGTTTAAATTATGAGCTTAATACAATCAAATCGATGGGCTTTTTAGATTATTTTTTGATTGTATGGGACTTTATTAAATATGCCAGGGATAATGGTATCATTGTCGGTCCGGGCAGAGGTTCGGCAGCAGGCAGCCTCGTATCTTACTGTCTTGGCATTACAAATTTAGATCCAATTAAATATAATTTGCTCTTTGAGCGGTTTTTGAATCCCAATAGAATTACCATGCCGGATATTGATATAGATTTTTGCTTTGAGCGGAGGCAGGAAGTCATTGACTATGTAGTGAGGAAATATGGCCAGGATCGCGTTGTACAGATCGTGACTTTTGGTACCATGGCGGCAAGAGGCGTTATCAGGGATGTTGCCAGAGCTATGGATTTGCCATATGCAATGGCAGATTCTTTAGCTAAAATGATTCCCGGCGAACCTGGAATTACAATTGAGCGTGCCCTTAAGAATAACCCTGAGTTAAAGAATTTATATGATAATGACGAGCAGGTTCATTCTTTAATTGATATGTCAAAACGTTTAGAAGGCCTGCCAAGACATGCCTCTATTCATGCTGCAGGTGTTGTCATCAGTCCTAAAGCAACCTATGAGTACGTGCCTTTGTCGAGAGGTGCAGATGAATCTATTACAACTCAGTTTCCCATGACAACCCTGGAGGAATTGGGGCTTTTGAAAATGGATTTTCTCGGTTTGCGGACCCTGACTGTGATTCAAAATGCAGTACGCCTTGCCAATCGTGATGCTATAAAGATACCTGATATTGATGACATAGATTTTAATGATAAACATATTTTTGATTTAATTGGTTCCGGTAAGACCGATGGCATTTTCCAGTTGGAAAGTTCAGGGATGAAAAGCTTTATCAAAGAATTAAAACCGCAGAATCTGGAAGATATCATTGCCGGAATTTCCCTTTACCGGCCCGGGCCAATGGATTTTATTCCTAAATATATCAAAGGGAAGCATAAAAGTGAGTCTATTCAATATGATTGTGAGGAACTAGAAGAGATTCTTGCACCAACCTATGGCTGTATTGTTTATCAGGAACAAGTCATGCAAATTGTTATGAAGTTAGCCGGTTATGACCTTGGACGCAGCGATTTGGTACGACGTGCCATGTCCAAGAAAAAAGCGGATGTGATGGCAAAAGAAAGAGAATATTTTGTCTATGGCAACAAGGAGCAAAACGTCCCGGGCTGTATTGCCAATGGCATTGATGAAAAAATAGCCAACAAGATTTTTGATGATATGATTGACTTTGCAAAGTATGCCTTTAATAAGTCCCATGCGGCGGCCTATGCGATTATAGCCTATCAGACCGCCTATTTAAAATATTATTATCCGGTTGAATTTATGGCAGCGCTGATGACTTCGGTGATTGATTTTTCTTCAAAGGTTTCCGAATATATCATGTCTTGCCGTCAGATGGATATTGAGATTCTGCCTCCGGATATTAATGAGGGAGAAAGTGCTTTTTCGGTTTCAGAAGGTAAGATACGTTATGGGTTGTCCGCGATTAAAAGTGTCGGCAAGAATGTTATTGACGCCATTGTTATAGAGCGGAAAAGTAACGGACGTTTTATTAGTTTAAAAGATTTTTGTGAGCGGTTAACTGGTAAAGAAGTGAATAAAAGGACTATAGAGAACTTTATCAAGGCGGGTGCCTTTGACAGCCTGAAAGCCACAAGACGCCAGTTAATGATGGTTTATGTACAGGTATTAGATCAGGTGAATGCCCAGCGGAAGAAGTCTATGTCAGGACAAATGTCGCTTTTTGACTTTGTCAGTGAAGAGGAAAAGCGGGCATTTGATGTACAATATCCTGATGTGGGAGAGTATGACAAAGATGTGCTGCTTGCTTACGAAAAAGAAGTATTAAGCGTATACATCAGCGGACATCCATTAGATGAGTTTGTCGATGATTTGAGGCGGAACGTATCAGCTATGACAACAGATTTTTATATTGATGAAGAAGATGGCAAGCCAAAGCTTGAGGACGGTTCTAATGTTGTCATAGGAGGTATGATTACTGCCAAAACAGTTAAGGCAACCAGAAATAATAAGATGATGGCATTTATTCAATTAGAAGATTTAGTGGGCGGTGTGGAAGTGATTATATTCCCGGATAATTATGAACGTCATAAAGAGATTCTGACAGAAGATACAAAGGTGTATATCAAAGGCAGGGTATCGGCCGGTGATGATCAGGCGAAATTGATTTGTGAAAAGATAATGCCATTTGACCAGTTACCAAAAGAAGTATGGATTAAATATCCATCTAAAGAAGTATATTTAGAGAACGAGCGAAGATTATACCGATTATTAGAAAACGAAGATGGTAATGATAAAGTCGTTATCTTTTGTGAAAAGGAAAAGGTAATAAAAAAATTGCCCAGAGTGTATAATATTCATGTGAATGATAAGATTATTAGTAAAATCTCACTAGAATTTGGAGCTAATAATATTAAAATTATACAAAAACCTTGAAAACTAGTAAAGTTTATATTAGAATAAAATTAGTTTCTCTTTAATGATGTGGAATGGAGGAAATAAAATGGGCGAAAACCAAATAAAAACGATAGGTGTACTGACTAGCGGCGGAGATGCTCCGGGAATGAATGCAGCCATACGTGCAGTTGTCCGTACTGCCCTTGGCTATGGCTGTAAAGTAAAAGGCATCCAAAAGGGCTTTGCAGGCTTGTTGAATGATGAAATTATAGATTTAGAACATGATAGTGTCTCAGATATATTGAGCAGGGGAGGAACTTTCTTGTATACCGCCCGCTGTGCCGAATTCAGGACCTTAGAAGGACAGGTTAAAGGAGCCGGGGCCTGCCGTAAACATGGAATTGATGGTGTTGTAGTTATTGGCGGTGATGGCTCTTTCCAAGGGGCCAGAAAGCTGGCGATGCAGGGGGTTAATACGATTGGCGTCCCGGGAACTATTGATTTAGATATAGCATGTACTGAATATACCATTGGATTTGATACGGCGGTGAATACAGCGATGGAAGCTATTGATAAAGTAAGAGATACCTCCACTTCTCATGAACGCTGCAGTATCATTGAGGTTATGGGAAGGAACGCCGGATATATAGCCTTGTGGTGTGGTATAGCCAACGGAGCGGAGGATATCTTATTGCCTGAAATCTATAATTATGACGAGAATGCAATCATTGATAATATTATCATAAACCGTAATCTGGGCAAGAAACATCATATCATTATTAATGCAGAAGGTGTAGGACATTCAACAAGTATGGCTAAACGTATCGAAGCGGCCACCGGTATCGAAACTAGGGCGACAATTTTAGGCCATCTGCAAAGAGGTGGGAGTCCGACAGCAAAGGACCGGGTATATGCCTCTATCATGGGCGCTTATGCCGTAGATGCATTAATGATGGGGAAATCTAACCGGGTCGTTGCCTACCGTCACGGTCAATACGTTGATTATGATATTGAAGAGGCATTGGCTATGGAAAAAGATATCGATGATTTCCAATACAGTGTATCAAGAGTCTTATCCGTTTGATGATGATAAACAGCCGAAACAATTCTAAAATAAAACATTTGATACAGCTCCAATCGAAAGCAAGTTTCCGCAAAGACAGCAGGCAGTTTATTGTGGAAGGAATCAAGATGTTTATGGAGCTTCCTTCCAGGTTACATGTGCAAACATATATTTCGGAAAACTTTCTTAGGAACTGCTCTAAAGAAGTGCTGGAAAAGCTTTTAGAGAAACCTTATGAATGTATGCCTGATAAATTATTCAGAGGGGTTTCGGATACGCAGTCGCCCCAGGGAATCATGGCAGTGGCTCATATGCCGGAATATACATTAGATGAAATGATGACAATCGAGAGGCCCTTTTTTATGATTCTGCAATCCTTACAGGATCCGGGGAATTTAGGGACGATTATACGAACAGCGGAAGGTGCCGGTGTTACCGGTGTCATTTTAAACCGTACTTCAGTGGATATCTTTAATCCTAAAGTTATAAGATCTACAATGGGTTCAATTTACAGGGTTCCGTTTATTTATTCGGATTGCCTTGAGGAAACAGTAAAAAATCTTAAAAATCATCATGTGAAACTATATGCGGCGCATCTTGATGGTAAACGGTATTATTTTGAGGAAAACTATAGGTTGGCCTGCGGATTTATGATAGGAAATGAAGCGAATGGCCTAAGCAATTCTTTAACGCTTTTGGCCGATGGCATGATAAAGCTTCCCATGTCAGGACAAGTGGATTCATTAAATGCAGCTGTTGCCGCATCAATCTTAATGTATGAGGTAAAAAAGCAGAGAATGCAAATTGTGTGAATCAAAGATTTGTGTTATAATAGTCATAAAGTCTACGATGGGAGGAATATTCATGGAAGGGATTTTTTGGTTAGTGGCTTTGGCATTTTTTATTGTAGTTGAGCTGGGTACCTTGGGATTAACGACTATCTGGTTTGCGCTTGGTTGTCTGGTGGCTTTCCTAGCTTCGCTCATTGGCATACATCTGGGGATACAGATAGCTTTATTTCTTGTGATTTCTGTAGTACTGCTGATTTTTACAAGACCGCTGGCTACAAAATATTTAAACTCGAAAACAACTAAAACCAATGCCGAGAGCCTTGTCGGAAAAACTGCAGAAGTAACGATTACCATTGACAATATCAAAGCCCGGGGGCAGGTAATGGTTAACGGTTTAGAATGGACGGCGAGGTCAACAGATGATGAAAAAATTATCAAGGAAAACTCTTTAGTAACTATTATCGGTATTAGTGGAGTCAAATTGATTGTTGAAGAAAAGGAGATGAAGAAAGATGAACATGTTAGTTAGTACGATAAGATCAAGTGATTTTTTTTCCGTTATCGGTATTATTATTTTAATACTCATTGTGTTGCTGCTTGTTACTTCTTGTTTTAAGATAGTACCTCAGGCGCATGCATTTGTTATCGAACGTTTAGGCGCTTATAAGGCGACATGGTCGGTTGGCTTTCATATCAAGATGCCGCTAATTGATAAAGTAGCCAAGAGAGTCATTTTAAAAGAGCAGGTGGTTGATTTTGAACCCCAGCCCGTAATAACGAAAGATAATGTTACAATGCGTATAGATACGGTTATTTTTTATCAGATTACAGACCCAAAGCTTTATTGCTATGGAGTACAGAATCCGATTATGGCCATTGAAAACCTGACAGCTACGACACTGAGAAATATAATCGGTGACCTTGAACTGGATGAATCCCTGACTTCCAGGGAAATCATCAATGCTAAGATGCGTGCGATTTTAGATGTTGCCACTGATCCATGGGGAATTAAGGTCAACCGCGTAGAGCTTAAAAACATTATTCCACCTTCTGCTATTCAGGACGCGATGGAGAAGCAGATGAAAGCGGAACGTGAACGTAGAGAGTCCATACTTCGTGCGGAAGGCGAAAAGCGTTCGGCTATTCTTAAGGCAGAAGGCCATAAAGAGTCAGTTATCCTGGAGGCACAAGCTGATAAAGAATCTGCGATTCTCCGTGCGGAAGCTACGAAAGAAGCAATGATTCGTGAGGCAGAGGGTGAAGCCATGGCGATACAGCAAATCCAGCAGGCTAATGCTGATGGTATCCGGTTCATTAAAGAGGCTGGCGCAGATTCGGCAGTCTTGCAGATCAAGAGCCTGGAAGCTTTTGCAAAGGCAGCTGACGGAAAAGCTACTAAGATTATTATCCCTTCAGAAATACAGGGAATCGCTGGCTTGGTTAAGTCTATTGCTGAAGTGGCCGGCACTGCCGGGCAAGAGGATAAGTGATAGAGAGGGGTGCTTGCACCCCCTTTTTGTGCAGAGGTGATTTTTTTGAAGTTTAATAATGTTTTTGCAAGAAATATAATTATCCTATTATTTATCATTAAATTGATGCTTTTCTATACAGCAGTTGATATAAATATCTTTACCAGTATATCATTTGTTATGACGATATCCATTTTTCTCGGGGCAATGTACATATACACTGATAATGAAGGAAAGAAGAAAATCCTTGGTTTTGGGTTGGTTTATACAGTTTTTTCTGTCATTATGTTTATTGATGTGATATATTATAATTATTTTAATCAATTAGTTTCTGTGACTCAGATAATGCAAATTAAAAATATTTCCGGTTCTGAGGAAAGCGTGAAAGCTGCTGTACCAATACTCAGTATATTTATATTGGCTGATATACCGTTGGTCTGGTATTTAACGAAAAAAGCAAAAGGATTCTATAGTAAAAAGTCCATCAGCAGAAGAAGTAAGTATACAATACTATCTGTGATGATGATATTCATCATCATTATATCAACGAATCCGTTCCATTGGCCAAGCATCAGCAAGGTGAATAGTACGGAAGTTGTAACAACTCATGTGAAAGATTTGATAGATAATACTATCGGAAAAGCTCTATATAATTCCAAATCTTTAGATGAAATTATGGAGAAAGAAAATATTCCTGATGAAGTCATGGAAAGCATTGTGGACAACCTAACTAATAGCGCTTTGCCTGAACCAGCCCAATACAAATCAATAGGTGAAGGAAAAAATTTGATTGTTATCCAAATGGAATCTATCCAAAATTTTGTCATAGGTAAAACCTATAATGGGCAGGAAATTACGCCAAACCTCAATGAATTGATTGGTGGAGATACATTATATTTTGATCATTATTATACAAATATGGGAAAGGGAAATACAGCGGATGCTGAGTTTTCAACGATTACCGGTTTATATCCGGTGATAGAAGGCGCCAGCTATGATATGTATCCCCGGAATGATTATATCGGACTTCCCCTCCTGTTAAGAAATCGCGGCTACCATACAAGTTCAGCTATTGGAATGAGCAAGGACTTTTATAATAGGGATACTGCATATGGATATCAAGGATACGATTTCTTTTACAGTTCTGATACTTTTATAATGGATGAATTATCTGGAATGGGCTTAACTGACAAGTCTATGTTTTCACAAATGGCGGATAATCTCGAAAAGGAAATAATGCCGTTTTATAGCTTTATTCTGACTTTAACGAACCATTATCCTTATAAACTGGAGGACTCTTTGATTTCGTTGGAACTAGAAGAAGAGGATCAAGATACACAGTTTGGCAATTATCTTCAGGCAGTCCACTATACAGATGAAGCCATTGGTGAATTTATTGATCAGTTAAAAGAAAAAGGTCTATATGAAGATTCGGTTATTGTTTTATATGGAGACCATCATGGTCTGAATTGTATTGATGTAGAAAATTATGAAAGTGTGTCAGAGTTTTTAGGGTATCCTTATGATTACGATACGATGCTTAATGTACCGCTTATTGTAAATATACCGGGGGCTGGTGTTCATGAAACCATTACAACTGTAGGTGGGCAGGTGGATTTTTTACCGACGATTGCCAATATCATGAATTTAGATTTATCTGAATCCGTCATTCTGGGGCAGGACATCATCAATGCCGAAGAGGGCTTTGTGGCTACAGTAGCCTATATGCTGCAAGGTTCATTTATTAAAGATGACGTTTTGTATGAGATCGGCAGAGACGGAGCCTTCGAGAGCGGAAGGGCCATAGACCTTAATACAAAAGATGAGATATCAATTAATGGCCTTAACGAGTATTCACAGAAGGCTTCTGCGGTTATTGAATTGTCTAAATACCTGCTGGAGCATAATGAAACTATTTATAATAATCTCACAAAATCATCGATAGCTGAATTGGAAAAGAATAAATAAAGAATGGAAAGAAGGAATGGATAGATGAATTTAAAAGGCAGAAGCTTTTTAACGCTTAAGGATTTTACACCGCAGGAAATAGAATATTTAATTGAGTTGGCAGCTAAACTCAAAGCTGATAAGAAGAAGGGTATCACCGGAGAAAGTTTAAAAGGCAAAAATATTGCCCTTATCTTCGAAAAACCTTCTACCAGAACACGCTGCGCATTTACCGTAGCCTGTAATGATGAGGGCGGATTTCCTGAGTATCTGGGAAAGAGTGATATCCAACTAGGAGCCAAGGAAAGTGTGGAAGATACGGCAAGGGTTCTAGGAAGAATGTTTGACGGTATTGAATTTCGGGGGTTTTCCCATGCAAATGTGGAAAATCTGGCTAAATATGCCGGTGTACCGGTTTGGAATGGTTTAACTGACGATTATCATCCGACACAGATTCTGGCAGATTTCCTCACATTAAAGGAACAGTTTGGCCATCTGAAGGGACTGAATTTTGTATATATTGGTGATGGCCGTAATAATATGGCCAACAGCCTGCTGATTGGTTGTGGGAAAATGGGTATCAATTGCACGATTATAACACCGAAACAGTTGTGGCCAGCCGGGGATATTATTACCGTTGGTAAAGAATACGCGGTACAAGCAGGCAGTCAGGTAACAATAACGGATGATATAAATGCAGTCGAAGGCGCTGATTGTATTTATACAGATGTATGGTGCTCAATGGGTGAAGAGGAAAAAGCCAAAGAGCGTATAGAGTTGTTGAAAGGATATCAGGTCAATGCAGTTTTGATGCGTAAAACAGGAAAGGCTGATACTATCTTTATGCATTGCCTTCCGGCAGTGAAAGGTAACGAAGTTACTGAGGAAGTTTTTGAATCAGATGCAAGTGTTGTTTTTGATGAAGCAGAGAACCGTATGCATACGATTAAGGCTGTAATGGTTGCAACTTTAGGAGAATAATTTTCGATGAAAGAGCAGATTCTTAAAATATTGAGAACAAGTGGCGATTATATTTCCGGCCAAGATTTATGCCAGGGATTAAAAGTATCACGGACTGCCATATGGAAGACCATTCAAACGCTTCGGGAAGACGGCTATGTGATTGATGCTGTTAGTCATAAAGGCTATTTATTAAAAGGGCTTCCGGATGTTATTACGGACTCCGAAATACTCAGTCAGCTGGATACTGAAGAAATGGGAAAGCATATTTATTATTATAAACAGATTGAATCTACCAATAATGAGGCCAGATTGTTGGCAGAACAAGGTGCGGTTCATGGAAGCCTAGTGCTTACCGGGCAGCAGACCGCCGGGAAGGGACGCTGCGGACGGTCATGGGCATCACCAAAAGATGAAGGAATAGCTATGAGCCTATTGCTGAAGCCACAGATATTACCATTAAGTGCCTCGATGCTTACGCTGGTGAAAGCATTAGCGGTAACTGATGCAATTTATCAGGCGGGTCTTTCCTGTACCATTAAATGGCCTAATGATATTATTATTGGTAATAAAAAGGTATGTGGTATCCTTACAGAAATGAGTGCGGACATGGATAGGATTAACTATGTGGTTATCGGTATCGGAATCAATGTGAATACGAGAAGCTTTCCAAAAGAGCTAACTCAAACAGCCACATCAATGTCTATAGAAGGCGGATCCTTTTATAACAGAGCGCTGTTAATTAAAAATATCATGGAGGCTTTTGAAAAGTACTATCACATATTTATAAAGACCGAAGATTTATCCGGATTAATGGATATTTATAATCAGCGGCTTATTAATCGTGGCCGTTTGATCAAAGTAATGGAAAAGGCCGATGATTTTATAGGTGTTGCGGAAGGAATCAACTCCAAGGGAGAACTGATGGTCTCCAATGATGGACAAAAAAGGACAATTGTATCAGGAGAGGTATCAGTCCGCGGAATATTAGGATATGTATGATCCCACAGTGTTTAAGGAGAATAAAATGCATCAAAATAATATGATATTATGTGGTTCAAGTGCATATGAAAAGAAATTCTATTTAGGTGATGATTTTGATTCACTTCCACAGAGTATCAAAGATGAACTGAAAATCATGTGCGTTCTTTATACAGAAGATGTAGGGGGCGTGCTGATATTGGAATTTAATGAGGATGGTGACTTAGAACTGAGTGTGTCTGCTGATGAAGGCGACCTACTATTTGATGAAATTGGCAGTGCATTGAAGATTAGGCAGTTACGCCAGGAAAAGAGTGAACTATTTGAAGCTCTTGAAACCTACTATAAAGTATTCACAGGCAATTATTAAGGAGAAGAACTAATGATTATTGTTGTTGACATTGGAAATACAAATATTACTTGCGGTATATTTAATGAGGAGAATTTTGGAGGCATATTCAGAATGACAACGCCAATGCCGAGAACCTCTGATGAATATGGAATTCTGATGCGAGAGTTTATGATTGAACAAGATTATAAGGTAGAGGATATTGAAGACGTGGTTATTGGCTCCGTCGTGCCGAATATCATGTATTCTTTCACTAATGGGATCAAAAAATATCTACATGTTGAACCAATCATCGTCGGGCCTGGAATTAAAACAGGCATTAAAATAAACACAGAAAATCCGAAAGAAGTGGGAGCCGATTTAATTGTAGATGCCGTCGCGGTCAATGAATTATATGGCGGGCCAGCCATTGTAGTAGACTATGGTACAGCAACTACTTTTGAACTAGTACTTTCGGATGGTACTTTGGAGGCTGTTGTTATATGCCCGGGAATACGCTTGAGTGCCAATGCCTTGTTCAGCGGAACGGCGAAGATTCCTGAATTTGAAATCAAAAAACCTAAGAGCATACTTGGTAAGGAGACAATATCATGTGTTCAGGCCGGCATTATTTATGGTACGATAGGCCAGACAGAATACATTGTCAGGAAAATGAAGGAAGAATCTGGCCTTCATGATGTTAAAGTCATAGCTACCGGCGGTTTGGGTGTCACGATTGCCAATGAAACGGACGTTATTGATGTGTATGATAATATGCTTACCTTAAAAGGGTTAAAAGAAATACGTAAGAAATGCAAGGGCAGGTAATATGAAGTGCAAAATAGGTCATGTGATTCTAGATAACAATGTAATATTGGCACCGATGGCAGGCGTTACAGACCTGCCATTTCGGATGATTTGTAAAGAGTTGGGCTGTGGTATGGCCTGCACTGAGATGGTCAGTGCAAAAGCGATTTTTCATCATAATAAAAATACAAAGCCATTGCTTAAAATAGATCCTAAAGAAGGACCGGTATCTTTACAATTATTTGGAAATGATCCGTATATAATGAGTGAGATGGCTAAAAAAATAGAACCTTTAAATTTTGCTATATTAGATATTAATATGGGGTGTCCGGTTCCGAAGATTGTCAATAATGGTGAAGGTTCTGCTTTGTTAAAGAATCCTAAACTAGTGGGAGAAATTATTGAAGCCATTGTACATGCGATAAGGAAACCGGTTACAGTTAAGATCAGAAAAGGTTTTGATGAGACCCACGCAAATGCTATTAAAATCGCAAAAATAGCCCAGGAAAGTGGTGCCAGTGCTGTCATAGTCCATGGGCGGACAAGGGAACAGTATTACAGCGGTATGGCCGACTGGACAATTATTGGAGAAGTGAAGGAACGTGTTGGCATACCGGTCATTGGCAATGGCGACATTAAAACAGCAAGGGATGCCAAAGCGATGATTCATCAAACCGGTTGCGATGGTGTCATGATTGGAAGAGGTGCACAGGGAAATCCATGGTTATTCAAAGAAATCAAAGATTACTTCGACACAGGGCATATTCCTGAGCGTCCCACACCGGACAAAGTCATAAAGATGATTTTGCGCCATACAGAAGATGAAATAGCATTTACGGATGAATATATGGGGATACGCAAAATGCGTAAACATATAGCCTGGTATACAGCCGGTTTTCCTGGCTCGTCAAAATTGCGCAATCAGGTCAATCAAATAGAGTCATTTGATGAATTGAAGGACCTTCTTTTAGAGTACGCATATATTTGAAGCAATTCTTATATAATATAGAGTGAAATCTGAAGAGTCATTCTTGACACGATTATTTCAATAGGATATAATACAAAGAATGTATTAACTTGCTGTAAAGACAAGCATATAAAGTTATGACATATAAAGGAAGGGATTAAGTTATTATGGCAGAAACAAAGAAAAATATATTGACATTTGCGGGTTTAAAATCTTTAGAGGATGAGCTTTTTGATTTGAAAGTTTACAAGCGCAAAGAGGTCGCCCAGAAAATCAAAGAGGCCAGGGAGCAGGGGGATTTATCTGAAAATGCTGAATACGATGCTGCGAAAGATGAGCAGCGGGATATTGAGGCCAGAATCGAAGAATTAGAAAATCTTTTGAAAAATGTGGAAGTTATTGATGAAGATGAAGTTGATACGAATTCTATCAGTATCGGCTGTAAAGTAAAAGTATATGACATGGAATTTGACGAAGAGATTGAATATTACATTGTGGGCTCAACAGAAGCAGACAGCCTGAAAAACAAGATTTCCAATGAATCCCCTGTCGGCAGTGCACTTTTAGGCCGCAAAGTAGGAGAAGTTATTGAAGTAGAAACTCAGGCAGGTGTTATAAAGCTTAAAATATTAGTCATTGAGAAAGCAAATTAATTAAAGGGAGAGGTTGCAGTGGCAGAACAAAAGAATGCAGGTACACAAGACATTAATCAATTATTGAAAGTTCGCCGTACGAAACTAAGCGAATTGCAAGAGAGCGGCAATGATCCTTTCCAGATCATGAAATATAATGCCAGCCACTATAGTCAGGATATTAAAGATAATTATGACACATTGGAAGGTCAGGAAGTTTCTCTGGCTGGAAGAATTATGTCTAAAAGAGTCATGGGAAAGGCGGCTTTTTGTAATATCCAGGATTTAAAAGGTAATATCCAGTCATACGTGGCCAGAGACAGTGTCGGGGAAGATGCATATAAAGCCTTTAAGAAATTTGATATTGGAGATATTATTGGTATTAAAGGTGAGGTATTTAAGACAAAAACCGGAGAGATTTCTATTCATGCTTCGGATATCGTCTTATTGTCTAAAAGCCTTCAGATTTTACCTGAAAAATTCCATGGACTGACGAACACGGAGATTCGTTATCGGCAGAGATATGTAGATTTAATTGTTAATGAAGAAGTAAAGGATACCTTTATTAAACGCTCTAAGATTATAAGTTCGATTCGCCGCTATCTGGATGAGCAGGGATTCATGGAGGTGGAGACGCCTGTATTGGTGCCTAATGCAGGAGGTGCTGCTGCTAGACCCTTTGATACACATTATAATGCCTTAGATGAAGATGTACACTTGAGAATATCTCTGGAATTATATTTAAAAAGGCTTATCGTCGGAGGGCTTGAAAAGGTTTATGAAATCGGACGGGTATTTAGGAATGAAGGATTGTCGGTAAGGCATAATCCGGAATTTACGTTGCTTGAATTATATCAGGCTTATACGGATTACTATGGCATGATGGATTTAGCTGAGAATCTTTTCCGGCATGTGGCCGCAGATGTTTTAGGAACGTTCCTCATATCTTATGGCGGTGTGGAAATTGATTTATCGAAACCTTTTGAACGCCTGACGATGGTGGAGGCAGTTGAAAAATATGCCAATATAGATTTTGATGAAATTAAGACTGAGGAGGAGGCAAAGGCTCTTGCGGATAGGTTGGATATACACTATGAGCCAAGGCATAAAAAGGGTGATATACTCAATCTTCTGTTTGAAGAATATGTTGAAGAGCATCTCGTTCAACCGACATTTATATTGGATCATCCGGTTGAAGTGTCGCCTCTTGCTAAAAGAAAACCATCAAATCCTGAATATACGGAGCGATTTGAATTATTTATTACGAAAAGGGAAATGGCTAATGCTTTCTCTGAGCTGAATGACCCTATTGACCAAAGAGGACGCTTTTTGGCTCAGGAAGAATTAAAAGCTCAGGGTGATGAAGAAGCCAACAGTGTTGATGATGATTTTATAAATGCCCTTGAATATGGGATGCCGCCGACAGGTGGGATAGGGATAGGGATAGATCGTTTAGTTATGCTGCTGACGGATTCGGCGGCAATTAGGGATGTGTTGTTGTTCCCGACGATGAAAAGTAAAGAGTAAAAAAGACTGACAAACAAAGGGTTTCAAGAAATAAAAAGCCCCTAAATTCGTATAAAAACGCTTGCATTCGTATACGATTCGTAGTATATTAAGGCTAGAATTAGTATAAAACAAGTATTATACGAATTAGAAAGGGGCTTTTTTATGACTGATAAGGTAAAACGGACAAAGACTAAGACACCAAACGTATATTTTAACGAAAATACAAAAAAGTATGATGTAAAGTATAATTTTAAAATTTATGACCCACATACCCAGAAGAATAAATACAAAGCACAATGGGCATATAATTTGAATACAATAACAGAAGCAAAAGCAGAACTTGCCAAGTTACAGACTGGACAAACACAATCAGAAAACAAAGAAATTACCATAGAAGGAGCATATTTGCTTTGGGAAAAAAAGGCTAAAGCTAACAAATTTTCACCTGTGACAATCAAGAACACAAAAGAGCATATGAGAATGATTTATCGGTATTTGCCTAAGAATACAAAAATAAAAAATATTACCGAAGAAACCTATCAAGACTTAGCTACCAAATGCAGAGAACACGGCTATGCGGAAGAAACATTACACTCCATCAACTCGACCTTTCGGAAATTAATAAACTTAACGTATAAGCGGAAACTTGTAAACGAAAATATTTTACATACGGCAGACAATGTTAGAACTGGGCGAAAAAAACCAGAATCATATAGGCTTATTAGCTTGGAAGATTTCAACAAATTAGATGAATATTTTAGGACGAATGAGTTTATACGGTTGGGAAAGGATATTTACTTTAAATATTGGTTATTAGTAAATCTTTTGTATTTTACTGGTATGCGGATTGGAGAGGTTTTAGCCTTAAAATATAATGATTTTGTAACAATTAGTGGGGTAGAAGATTCCTTACATACTATGAGGGTTAGAGTTACCAAATCTTATAATACTGATTTTAAGATTGAAAAAGAAACGAAGAACTACAAGAATCGTACTATTCCAATAGTTAAAAAAGTTGAAAAGATTTATCTTGACCATGTTTTTACAAATTATGGTATTGACTATGGAGAAATGGAAGATAAAATTTTTGATATGTCACATGGGGCAGTCAATGTTACAATTGGAACGGCCTGCAAAAAACTAGGTTTGAAGTATGAATATAACTGTCACGAATTTCGACATACATTTATAAGTAATTTGATTAGAAATAATGTCCCAATGCCAGTCATTGAACGAGTTAGCGGTGATACCGCTGCCACAATTTTGGAACGTTATTCTCATATGTTCCCAGAGGATGAAAACATGGTGATTTCAGCACTTGAGAATTTAGGTAGAAATGTTTCGGTAACTGAAACGGTTTTGTCTTTTGATTAAATGATAGGCTGTCTTTGACAGATTAGAATGAAATACAATAGTTAAAGGGGGCGTTAGAACGGTTTTAATTCTAACACCTCCTTAATTATATTCTTTTAAAATATCTGCTGTGTAAAAAAGTCATTATTTTGCTGTTTTCGTTTTAAAACAAACCCCCTTGTACGAACTGTACTATTGTACGGTTTTGATTATAATACATTATATAAAAACCTTAAAAACCCATTTTATGGGCTTTTTTCAACACAACACGAGTGGAATGGTGCTTGCTCCACTCGTGTTGTGTAAACTGTACGAACTGTACGAATTGTACTAAAAAGCGTAAAAAAGGACAGTTTTTTGTACTCAACTCTTGCATTTTCTGTACGAATGTTGTATAATAATATATAAGTTAATAAAAAAGCGAAAGCAAAGTAGAGAAAGGGATTTTAGCGGTTTTAGTAAACTGCTATTTCTTGTATCTATTTTGCTTTTTTATTGCTTAATTATATTTTTAGAGAAAAGGAACCTAAAAAATCGAAAGAGAGGTTCCAAAAAATGGAAAAGAAAGAAAACAAAAAAACAATTACGACAAGGGTCTTTTCCCTTGAACAACATGAATATAACCCAAAAACAGGAGAAAGTTTAAATTTTAATGAGGATACTATAAAAGATGCCCTTGCAAAATATAAGTCTATAAAAGAGTGGGCGTATATATGTCACGATAAAGATGTTTATACAGAAGAAGAGGAAACAAAGGGATTAGGGAAGGCTGGAGAATTAAAACCAAAGCATTGGCACCTTATAGCACGTTCCAAACGTGCTAACGAGATAGCCGATATTGCCAAATGGTTTAATGTTCCCTTTATGGCAGTTAAAAAAAGAGAAAGAACAAATGAATTTATAAAAGGATTAGAATATCTAACACATGAAGCCCCTGAACAACAAGAATTAGGAAAGCATCTGTATCCTGATACAGAGGTAGTTTCTAACTTTGACTTTAGAACAATGATAAATGAAAGGGTTGAAAAACTTTTGAAATATGGGAAAGACTTAGACCTAAAAGACCAAATTCTGTTTGATATTATGTATTGTGGAAAAACATTAAAAGAAGTTAGAGAAGAATACCCTTTAATCTACATGAATAATACAAAAAAATTTAGGGATGCAAGGCTTGAATGTATATCAAATCAGGATGTTCCTAACACTCGTTTAAACTATTACATCAGTGGTATGGGTGGATATGGAAAGGATGTTGCTTCAAGAGCATTGGCACGTTCCCTTTACCCACATATCAAGAATGATGAAGACATCTTTTTTGAAGTCGGCTCAAAAAATGCAACGTTTGAAGGTTACGATGGACAACCAGTAATTATTTGGTCGGAATATCGTGCATTTACATTATTAGAAGTGTTTGGTGGAAGAGAAAATCTTTTCAAGGTTTTTGATTCCCATCCACACAACAGCAAAGTTAATATAAAGTTCGGTTCTGTTAAATTAATTAATACTGTCAATATAGTTAATAGTGTTCAAGATTATACAACTTTTCTGGATGGATTAGCTGGCGAATATGTAGACAAGGCTGGGAACTTGTTCCAAGCCGAGGATAAAGGACAAAGTTATAGAAGATTTCCTATTCTAATCCCCTTGTATGCTAACGACATAGATATTCTTTTCAGTAAATACATAACAGGGGAAAGCGATAATCCTTTAGAGTACGAACAATGGAAAAAGGTATGTGGAAATTTCAGAAAAATCAGAATGGCTTGTAAGAATAATGAAGAATTGGCAAGAAAACTTGAAGATAAAATGTTAGTAGGATTGCCTGAAAAATCTCATGAACTTTTGAAAAATGAAACAGAGTTAACAGAAGAAGAAATTCTTAAAGAGTTGGAAGGGTTTGGGGAAGAAATTCCAATTATACCAGAGCCAACATCAACAACACCAGGACCAAAAAAACATGATTTAATAGAATTAGCTGGTTGGGATGTAGATTGGACAGGAACAATTTAAACCAAAAAAGGACTTTTTCAAGTCCTTTTTTAATGCCTGAACCCTCTCCATCTATTGCTTTCTATTTTTCGGAAATGGTATAATAAAGGTACAAGTAATTTTTATTTTAGTTTTACACTAAATTTAAGTATAGAGTTTTTTAAGTGAATCGCCTTTTCATGTATTAGGTAATAAAAAATACATATTAAGTATAAGGTATTTCCATTTTACGGAAATCTAAAGTCAAGTTTTTAAAAGTCAAAGGGAAAAAAATTGAATAAGGTTTTTTGAAATCCAGAGACAAACTAACAAGATTGGTTTGTTTTTTTGTTAGCAAAATATACCATAAAGAATTATTAGAATTACCAAATCTGTAAAAAGATTTTTAAGTTGTTATATATTAAAGTATATAAATACTCATAACAACGTTGGTAATTCTATAACCTTTGTGGGAAATCATTTTAAGAAAAAAATTAGGTTTATTTAAAAAAATGTAACCTTAAAGACATTTTGAGTATTTTAATACTGTGTCTTTCCGTAAGCAATTCCGACTTATGGAACTTTTGGATTTGACCTGTTGGTCGTAATCCCTGTGTAAATTTTATCGGAAATAAGAAAAAATCACATTTTTCTCACACATTTAAAAGAGATTTGAATATAAAAAAATATAAAAAATTGAAACAATCACATTTTTTATATTTTTTATATTCAAACTTGGATTCTTGGGGGGATTGAGGGGGAGCGGAGCGAGTCCTCAATCCCATCAACCTTATGTGATTAATTATGTGATTTGATATAGAGCAAATAAAGCGTATTATATGCCTTAATACGTATTAAATGAGCTAATACGTATTAATTATTGTTAAAGCGTATTAATTGCTTTAATACGTATTAATTCTTATCCTCACCCTTGTAAGGGTGAGGGACTGGAACAAAAAATAAATGAAAGGAGACATAAGACAATGAATGAAAGAAAATATATGGTATTGGTTCAACCAAGCGAATTTAATAAATATGAAATAGAACCGATTGATAAAGTAATTGTATCAGATATGAGAGGAAAAATATTGTTAGATGATAATTTCAACTGTAATAGTTACCGATTTGTAAGACAACTTTTATTATTGGAATGTGAGTTGATTACATACAACGGCACTCTATTAAATAATATGATTTACTGTTATTGGAATTTTGAAAATCCTAACATTTTGGATTTGATGGATAAATTTAGTTATGTGTATCAAGAAGAAAATGAATTTTCTTGGGATTGTTGGGAAAATCCTTATAAGTGGCAAAAATTGCAAAGGGCATTGAGATATTATCATGTTAAGAATTTTATAGTTGATATTTATAATCCACATGAGACATTAAAAAAGACTTTGTTATTATACAGAAAAATGAAAATGAAAGGAGATATAAGCTAATGGGTATGAAAACAAGAGACTTAAATAGTCAATTGCAGCACGCAATTTCAAGTTGTTATGTTCAAACGAGCCAAAGAGCCGATGACTTAAATCCAGAATTTGACAATACACATAGATTATATAGTATAGATAGAGTAAAGTCTCTTAGAACTCTTTCAAAGAGTTTTAGTAAATTCTTAAAACAAAATTATCATGATATAAAAAGGGTAAAAGATATTAACAGAGACCATGTGCAAGAGTATTTAAAATCTAATGAAAAAAATTGGAATAATAGGGTTATGCTTGAAAAAATTTCTGAATTTAAAAAATTAGAAATTGTTGTTGATTATAGATATAATTTAAAAACTGAATTTACAAAAGATATAGAAATACAAAAAGACCCTAATTATGAAAAAATTAGATGTAAAAAGATGGAAAGGACTGATTTAGAAAAACTAATAGAGAAATCACAAGATAGTAAAAGTATGGCAAAGGACGGCTTGCAATTTGGTTCACGCTTTGGACTTCGTTCATGTGGCGTAGTTTGGATTCGTGGGGGTAATATTAATTTAGAAGATAAGACATTAACCGTAAAGGAAAAAAACGGTAAGATTAGACAAGTACCTATCAAGGATAAAGACCTTAATTTTTGTAAAGAGATGAAAGAAAAATATGGAGAAAGACACATCTGTAATATGACTAGAGAAAACTATAATAAGCAACTAAGAAGATGGATGAAAGATATAAAAACAGTTGATAAAGAGGGAAAAGAAATAACATTATCTGATAAGTACCCTCAGCAAACGCAACACTCAATAAGAAAATTATGGGTACAAGAAAGATTAATAGAACTCACTGGAAGAACTGAAAGACCGATTGACCCCAAAGGTGCAGGAGAGGTCTGCAGATCGGAGCGTGAAGCATGGAAAGTAATCCAAAAAGAAATAGGTCACGAGGACAAGTATTTTCGTTTAGAGTTATATAATACTTATGTGAAAACAAGTAATTAATGATAAAATGTGAGGAAAATACAAGGGTTCAAAGGTGGAGATTTTTTCAAATGTTTTTTTCGAAAAAATACTACCTGTCCCTTGTATTTTTATGCGAAAATATAATAGAGTTGGGGGTTGTTAGACGGTTTTTGGCTAACAACTCCTTGATTACAATTTTTTGATTTTTTTGTGGTTTAAAGGCTTATATCTATTGATTTTACTAATAGAAATATTATATAATTATATTGTAAGATAATTCTTACAATTAGTTCATAAAAAATGAACTTATGAGCAAAACGCTCCCTATAAGTTAATCGTTCCTATCAACATAGGACTAAGTACAGGTACTTTTATCTAATATTTTTAGATAGTTTAATTTTTACATTTTGATTGTATAGAAAAGCCTATAGCCGTGATAAAAAAACAAAAAGACTTCTACGAGTAATGGTAGAGGTCTTTTTTTTACTGTTCTTTTTCGTCTGTGAATCTAACAATCTCAGTTATCTCACAATTTAGATTTTTACAAATTTGCTCGATTGTGAGAATGTTTAGATTTTCGTTCTGTCTCAATTTCCAGAGCAATTTTGTATTCCAAAAATCGTTTGCTTGTAGTAACTGATACTGTGATATATTTTTTCTTTTCAGCAACTCCCAAAATGGTGTATAATCTACAATCGCAATCACCCTCTTTCTATGATTACAATTATATTTTGTCTCGTCGAAAAATGATATTGTACTCATCGGTACATCGTGCTATAATATATGATATTTATGCAAAAAAACAAAAAGGAGTTGCACACATGAAAAAGAAAAGAGTAATAATTTTATTAGCAGTAGGGGTTTTGGCTCTCTCTTCCCTTGTC
>Ga0153996_1000025_pt1 | contig 111193 bp, 97 predicted proteins | sample TSNC080MetaG_FD_104728 | JGI IMG/M metagenome (GOLD analysis project Ga0153996, IMG submission 104728) | Attine ant fungus gardens microbial communities from North Carolina, USA - TSNC080 MetaG | ecosystem: Host-associated > Fungi > Mycelium > Unclassified | place: USA: North Carolina, Lumber... | reverse complement strand
ATTGTATCGGAGTTTTTAATAAAAACCAAAACCGAAGCTTGGATTTAGCTCCGGCTTTGGTTAGCGATATTGGCTTGCGGCACAAATGCCACCGCGTTAGCGGTTTTGTGCAATTTATATAATCAAAGCCATCTATAATAGGAGTGAAGTGTATGGGCAATAAAAAATTAGACATGAGCGAGTATATTAAAGCTTTAGAGAATTTTATAGAAAATCACGCCGATGAAATAGTCCAAAACGGTGCCAGCATTGCCGAATTTAATAAACTCCTTAAAGCTGTCAAATCTAACGAATCCAAAGTGGCGAGAATGGCGATAAAGCAATATGGCAGCATAGAAAAATATACTGAAGCCATGAAGAAAAATATGAATAATTTTTCAGAAGCAATGGAATCAATTATGGCGTTGGAATATGAATAATGCCGCACAGTATAAGCATTTAACCGTTAAGCATGAAAGTTTTCATGGCTGCGTAGTTAGATAGATTATCTTCGCAATAATCTCCAAAGCCGCATTACAGCCATAAAAAGACGGGCGCAGAAAAGAGGAACAAAAATGAGCACGATATTACTACTTGAAGATGATTTGAGCCTGATTGACGGCCTTTCTTACTCACTGAAAAAGCAGGGTTTTGAAATAGACATTGCGCGAACGGTTAGGGAAGCCAATAGCTTTTTGAACGACGGCAATTATGACTTGCTGATTTTAGATGTGTCCTTGCCCGACGGTTCGGGGTTTGACGTATGTAAAAAAGTGCGTCGGGGTTCAAAAGTACCTATCATTTTTCTTACAGCGTCCGATGAAGAAGTGAGTATCATAATGGGGCTTGATATTGGCGGCGACGATTACATCACAAAACCGTTCAAGCTGGGTGTACTCGTTTCGAGGATTAACGCGCTGCTCAGGCGCACAAAAGATTTTGTCGCAGCAGACACAGAAATCACTTCAAACGGAATTACAGCATTGCTTTTGCAAGGGCAGGCGCGTAAAGGCAATACCGTACTTGATTTGACGGCGGCAGAATACAAACTGCTTTGCCTGTTCATGCAAAATCCGGGGATTATCCTTACCAAGGAAAAGATACTGGACAAGCTATGGGACGAGAATGGAAATTATGTTGATGATAATACTCTGGCGGTGTATATCCGCAGATTGCGAACGAAGATTGAAGCTGACCCCGGCAATCCCCAAATGCTGGTGACGATCCGGGGCATGGGCTATAAATGGAATATTATAGACCGGGGCGGTGAAGCATAAGCATTTTCACGAACAAAGATATAAAAAGGCTTTTTGTACTGCTGTCTTGTGTGTTTGCCGTATTTATCATTTTGTCGCAGTTATATTTCTGGTTTTCTTATGGTGCGCCCAATATGACACTGCTACTGTTGTCGCTGTTTCTGGCCGCAAGCGTTTTTATCGGCTGCTATCTGTATTTCCATCGGCAGCAACAAATGATTGAGAAAGCCATATCACAAATCAATCTGTTTGTTTCGGGTGACAAAGACGCAAGGATTGAAAGCGGCAGCGAGGGTAGCTTATACAAGCTGTTCCATGAGATCAATACGCTGTCTACTACGCTAAACGCCCACGCGGTACGGGAGCAGAACACAAAGGACTTTTTGAAAAATACCATATCGGATATTTCCCACCAGCTTAAGACGCCCCTTGCTGCTCTTGCAATATACACTTCTCTTTTACAGGATGAATGTGAGGATAAGGCGGCTGTATGCGAATTTGCCTTGAAATCGGAAAAGGAAATTGACCGGATAGAAGTGCTCGTCCAAAACCTTTTGAAGATTACAAAGCTGGATGCCGGTTCTATCTTCATGGATAAGCATACCCAAAACATTTCCGACATGATGAACGATTTGAAAGACCATTTTGAAATACGCGCCACGCAAGAACATAAAGAAATCATTTTGTCAGGTTCGCCGGACGCCACGCTGCTATGTGATAGGAGTTGGCTTGTGGAAGCTGTCAGTAACATAGTAAAAAACGCCCTCGACCATACAGGCCTCGACAACCAAATTATAATTGAGTGGAACAGGCTTCCGTCCGTTACGCAAATCGTCATAAAGGATAACGGGAGCGGGATACACCCGGAGGATATACACCACATTTTTAAACGGTTTTACCGTAGCCGGTTTTCAAAAGATGCGCAGGGTGTCGGCCTTGGCCTGCCGCTTGCAAAGGCGATTGTGGAAGCACACGACGGCAATATAACGGTGGATAGTGCATTGGATAACGGGAGTATGTTTGTATTAAGCTTTTTGAACCTTACAAAATTGTAAGCTGAAATTCATCTGAGAGTAAGGATGGGGTGTTATTCTACCTTACAAGAAAGGTGGAATGAATTATGAAATCGTTGCGATATGAAAGATTTGCGGGGTTCTCCATACCGCGAATACTCTTCTTCAGCATCATGGGAATCATCTTGCTTGCAATACCGTCATTTGTGTTAAACGGTGCGTTTTATGCCGTTGTCGGATATTTAGTCTTGGCGGGCATTTTCGGCCTTGTGTACTTTATCCGCAGCAAAGGCGAAAAGCATTTACTTAACTACGCAAGCGTCGCCGTTTCCGTAATACTAATCTTGTTTGGTATTTGCGGGGTAGTATTCTCCCGTTATCTTGTCAATGTGTCGCCGCTTTATTTGGGAGCATTATTACTAATAGAGGGCGTGGACTATTTTAGCGTTGCACTATGCAGTTCGGGAGGATTGCGGCGCAGCTTCCTAATCATACTTTCCGTGATTGTATTTTTAGGCGGCATGGGCGTTATTGTATTTACGCTTGGATTTGGCATTGATGGTCTGTCAGGACTTGCGAAAGTTTCCGGCGCCAGTTCAATCCTGTCATGCGTATACGCACTTGCGGCTTATCTGTTTAGTAAAGGAAATGCTGTACGGCATTTGGGAAGCGAGGAAAGGGTATGAATTTATTAGAGGTCAAGGGCATCTGCAAAACATACGGCGATGGAGATACCGCAGTAAAGGCATTAAAAAATGTGCGCTTTTCCGTTCCCAAAGGCGAGTTTGTCGCTGTTGTTGGCGAGTCGGGTTCAGGGAAAAGCACACTTTTGAACATGATCGGGGCGCTTGATACGCCTACTTCCGGGAATGTCCTAATTGACGGCAACGAGATATTCCGCATGAACGACGAAAAACTTACCATATTCCGTCGCCGCAATATCGGCTTTATCTTTCAGGCATATAACCTTATTCCCGAACTGAATGTCGAGCAAAACATTACGTTTCCCGTGTTGTTGGACTACAAAAAGCCTGATAAGACTTATGTAGAGGAAATATTGACGGTTCTTTCCTTGCAGGACAGGCGCGGCCATCTGCCCCGGCAGTTATCCGGCGGGCAGCAGCAGCGCGTGGCGATTGGCCGCGCCCTGATAACCCGCCCCATGCTGATACTTGCCGACGAACCGACCGGCAATCTGGACAGTCAAAACAGCAATGAAGTCATTTCGCTTCTGAAAACCGCGTCCAAACGCTATCAGCAGACAATCATTATGATTACGCACAATCGAAGTATCGCGTCCACGGCTGACCGGGTGCTGCAAGTATCGGACGGCGTTTTAACCGATTTGGGGGGATACACCGAATGAATTGTTATCTTGGTCTTGTTTCAGAATACGCGAAAGTACACAAAAAGAAAAATAGTCTTACGGTGATTTGCATTGCCTTGTCCGTCATGCTGATAACTGCGATTTTCGGCATGGCAGATATGAGCCTGAAATCGCAAACGGAAGAAGCGATCCGCCGCTATGGTAACTGGCATGTTATTTTTTCGGATATATCAGACAGCACAGCCGGGGAAATCGCGGGACGCAACGACGTAAACGTATCAAGCTGGCTTGGCATGGTTGATGATACAACCTATCAAGGAAAAGAATTGGTGGTGCAGAGTAGTACTGAAGAACTTGCAGAGCAGATGAACATGGTTGTGAGCGACGGCCATTATCCCGTTGCCCCAAACGAAGCGTTGCTGGACAGGCAGGGACTTGAACAATTCGGTCTTTCCATCGGGGACACGATAGAAGTTATCTTTTCCGACGGTGGGGTGCGGCAGTATACGATTACCGGGACTTTCGGAGACTACTCCACTCTGAAAGGGTCTGACGCTCACGGTCTGCAATTATCCACAGAGGGTATGCGCGCGCTTCCCGCCGATCTATACAGGGAATATTATTACGTTCAATTCAGTAATGGCGTAAATATCAACGGCGCGATAGCGGATATTCAGGCAAAGTACGGCTTGAGTGATGAACAGGTTTCCACAAACGTAATGCTTCTTGGGCTGATGGGTCAATCCACCGATACGACCATGCTTGAAATATACCTTACGGCTGGAATACTGTTTATTCTCGTTGCTATGGCCGGTACTTTTATGATTGCAAGCAGCTTCAATATGAGCGTTTTGGAACGGACACAATTTTTCGGCCTGTTGCGCTGTCTTGGAGCTACGAAAAAGCAGGTGAAACGGTATATCCGGCGGGAGGGCTTGTTGTATTGCGTGAAAGCAATTCCTTTTGGACTGCTGGCGGGGTCTATCGTGCAATGGGCGGCTATGTTTGTCTTAAACAAACTCAATTCGCAGTATCTTCCTGTCATGCCCTCGTATCAGATAAGCTGGCTTGGCGTTGCAGCGGGGGCGGTGATAGGGGTCTTGGTGGTGATGATAGCTTCCGGCTCTCCCGCGAAACGGGCGGCAAAGGTATCCCCACAGGCCGCTATTACGGGAAATATCGGTCAAACGAATAATCAGGCGGTGGGTAAAGCGTCCAATACAAAGCTATTCCATGTAGATACGGCTATGGGGCTTCGTCACGCCTTTTCCAATAAAAAGAGTATGGTACTGATTGCCGGGTCTTTCGCCACAAGCATTATCCTGTTCCTATGCTTTTCCATTCTGCTAACCTTTATGAACCATGCGTTAAGCCCTCTTAAATCTTACACGCCGGACTTGTCCATAGAGGGAGCGCGGGAAGATGTATTGTTAGAATCCGGTTTGCTGGAAGAAATAAAAACGTTATCGGGCGTGAAAGAAGTGTACGGAAGAATGTACCTTGCGAATATTCCGGCAAGCATAGACCGAGCCGCAAGTACGGCTACTCTAATTTCCTATGATGCTCCACAATTTGAATGGGCCGAAAATGCCCTGATTACAGGGCGCGTACAGAGCGTACAAAACAGCGGCGGTGTGTTAGCCTACTATGGCTATTCACAGGAAAACAACTGGCAGATTGGCGACACAATTACCCTTACTATCGACGGTCAGCCCCATGAGGTACAGGTTGCCGGTATCGTTTCCGATGTTCCGATTGATACCGCAAGCGACGAATGGATTATCATTTGTTCTGAAAGCACATTTACCGCGCTGACCGGCATAGCTGATTACAAAGTGATTGATATGCAGGTAAATAGCGATATTTCCGAGCAGGTGAGAAATCTGCTTACATTTGAAATGAAGCTGCTTGACTTGCAGCAGCATAACAACGAAGTACGAACCGGCTATTATGCTATGGCGGTATTCGTCTACGGCTTTTTGATAATCATTGCCTTTGTCGCCCTGATAAATATTATTAACACCGTCAACGCAAGCGTTTCCAGCAGAATGAATAACTATGGTGTCATGCGGGCGGTGGGAATGTCCGGCAAGCAGCTTAAAAATATCATCACAGCCGAAGCCGCCGCCTACGCCATAACCGGCTGCATTACGGGTAGTGTTTTAGGGCTTCTGCTGCACCGCATCTTTTATGGCCTTTTGGTTACGTCAAACTGGGGCGCAATCTGGCAACCGCCGTTTGCTGTTTTAGCCGTTATCATTCTGGCCGCGCTTCTGACTACGTTTGTTTCCGTCCTTTCCCCGGCAAAGAAGATAGAAGAAATGAGCATAGTAACCGTAGTGAACGCGGGGTGAGCAGGTGGAAGTGATGAAGAAAATTCTAATCATAGAGGACGATAACACTATTCGCTCCGTCCTATCGTACGTTCTATCCCAAAAGGGCTTTGCAGTATCGGACTGTATGTTGCTCCGCGATGCGGAGGCATTACTGGCAGCAGAAACCTTTGACCTGATTATAAGTGATATAGGATTGCCTGATGGCAACGGTCTTGATTTTTGCAGCCAGCATAAGAAAATCCCGTTTGTTATTATGAGCGGGATGGAGTGTTCTGATCTGGCAAAGGCAAGCGGCGCAAAAGCATACATCCAGAAACCTTTTCATGTTGATGATGTACTGACTACCATAACAATAGACTGGTAAATTGGTTTTAAAACTCTAACACAGCGAATGTATATAATGGATAGTGAAAAAATGGGGAGAAATCAACTCAAATGGAGTGATGGTAGTGTTAAAAATAGGTGTCTTTTCTATGCTGTCAAAAATCAGTATTCATATGTTGCGCCATTATGATGAAATAGATTTACTAAAGCCCGCCGAAGTAGATCAATTCACAAATTACCGCTACTATAGCGAAAAACAACAACCTATAGCAAATAGGATACAAGCATTAAAGGATATGGGATTTAACTTGACTTTAATTAAGGAGATAATTTCAAAGTGTGATAGCGATTTGAAATTAAAGGAATATCTTATTCATCAGGCTAATCAACAACGCAAAGAAATAATATCTATGCAACAAAGGCTTTTGTTAATCGAGAATACAATAAACAGTTTAAATGATAAAACCGCTTTACCACAATGCAATATTATTAAAAAGGAAATTCCAGCAAGAATGGTAGTTAGCCATAGGGGGGAAATTCAACAAAGAAGCCGAGAAGGTGTTTAATGGGGAAAATTGACCCAAGAAACGACAAAACAAAATGTTCAATTTGCAATTCCTCCATATAATATCGCTGATTTGGTGGAGTGGAAAGATACTTGCTATTAGTTTTCGCATTTGTTTCCGAAAGCGCAATAAAGCGATAATGTGCGATAAGGCGCACGAAATTATTAGGAGGTCGTGGGAAATGTTTGATATTCCATTTGAATATGGCGAAATCTTTACAATCATTATGTATTTTGCTCCGGCGTTAATATCTCTTGTTCCTTAGTGGATGAGCAGTACGCAATCGACATCAGCAAGAAAACTCAATATGTTCTTAATAACTATATCAAGGACGGTAAGTTTGTTGCTCCTCGTGCTCCATACGGGTATAATAAATCGGAAAACGACTGCCATGTGCTTGTTCCCGATATAGAAGCAGCCGCTGTCATAAAAGAAATTTTCCGAATGGCTTCCCAAAAGATAAGCACCAACGAGATTGTCCGGCGGTTGAATGCGGCGGGAATCCCCACCCCTATCAATTATGCTATTGCCCACGGACTTGAGGGCAACTACAGTAAGGGGAACGGCTTGTGGAGCAGCCGCACCGTAAAAGACATTTTGACCAACCGGGTCTATGTTGGCGATTTAGAGCAAGGCAAAGACAAATATCTTGTTCAAAACACGCATGAGCCTTTGGTGAGCCGGGATATATTCGACGATGTGCAGAAGTTAATTGTCGCAAATACCGTTGCTGGCTCAAGCAAAACCAATACACCACGTCAGGACAATGTATTGAGGGGCAAGGTCATTTGTGGCTGCTGTGGAGGCAAAATGCAGCGCCGCAAAGGCAGTGGCAATGCAGATTGGCACTTCTTCACCTGCATCAGCAACAATCGAATGGGCACTGGCCACTGCACAGGCATGTATATCCGGGAATCTGATATTATGGACGCAATCTTCCGCGAGGTTAGGGCTTGTGTTCAAGCCAATACCAATGCCGCCTCAACATATAAAAATGAGATAGCCTCATTGACGGCCAAAGCGAAACAGTTGGATAGCAAAATCAATCAGCTTATGGAAACGAACAAGGGCAGATATGAGGATTTTGTCATGGGGATAGCCGATAAAGATGATTTGCAGCAATGTCGTAACGAACGCGAGGCGCTTCAGGCAGAGCTTCAGAACATCAACAGTCGCATTGCTGTGCTAGATCGAAAGAATCAGCAATATCAGCTATTCTGTGAGGCGCTCAATAATAAAGAAAGGATTGGGCAACTGGCGGCAGATCATCTGCAAAACGTCACAGTTTTTACTGGAGGACGAGTTGATATTCAATTTCTAATAGAAGCAGTATGCGAAAAATAGCCGCGATGCTTGCATTTAACATTGACACATCTATTTTTTCTGGTAAGATTATGTTAAAAAGAATTTGAAAATACCTCTTGACATTACGCGATTCTTCGCCATATTCATTCGTGTTCCGGTTAAATTCAAGCAGCACCGGAATTTTTGGTTAGACAATATTAAGGGAGGGCCAAAACATGGGTTCAGCAGGTTCAGGGAAATTTGGCACATACCGCGTTGGAAATGGCCAAACAACAGGTGGAACGGGAACTGGAAGCGGCGGCGCTGGTGCTGGCGGCGGCCTTGGCGGAGGAACGGGTGAAATCGAATGCCCATCTGTCATTGAGAATATCCGTTTAGAGGACGTTGCCATTTCAGATTATTATGTTAATCATCAATCCTTACCCTCTCGCGGAGACCCGGTAGAGCTTAACAATAACGTTTACAAGGGCCGATTGGTTGTTAAGGCTACTTTAACAGGAGAGTTTTTGGGGAATCTGCCAACGCAATACAACCACTTGATAAATTGCATCAAAAAAGGTATGCAATATTCAGGTGCAATTGTTGCATCAGGCATAACACCGGTGCCGTTCGTGGTGGTGACACTCCATGCCTGAACAAACGGTTCTTGTTATTGGTGAGGTTTTCATAGATACGCACCTCGATATCATTGATGAAAACGGCCCGTTAGTGAGACTTGGCGGAGTATTTCACGCAGCACGAGCCTTTGCTTCGTTAGACTTAAATTATGCGTTAGCCTACTACGCCCCTGCGTATCTTGATGATGATATTAATGAGTGGTCGCTTTACTTGAATACAAGGGGGTGTTATAAACTCGGAAATATCAATAGAGCACCCAACATTATGTTAGTCAATGAGTCAAAAGAGGCTGGAGATCAGGGATATTACAATATCATAAAGGATCAAGCTGAATATACAGACTTAGAAAGCATTACGAATATAGTAGATATTGTCAATCCTACTGACATCTTACTTTTTCCTGGTCGATATGATACCTCAAAAATCATACGGAGCCTCCATGATTTCGCTGGGAAAATACATATTGATTTTCATTATGATATTGATTGTATACTCAATGACATTGATAGAAGAATCGAGAGCATCATTCTATCGACTTCATCGGCTTTCTACAAGGAGACTTGTGGTGGGACATTAGCGGGATTACTTGAACATTTTAGCGACAAAGAAATATACCAATTCTTAGTAAAGGAAAACCGAGGCGGTTCATTTTGCTATATTCCCTCAGAAGATAGGCAGTATGAATCAGCCTCCTACTATGTTCCTACCATGCATTCGGTTGGCGTTGGAGATGTCTACAATTCCATTTTTATAAGCACATTATTTGAAGCTGATGTGGCAAAAAGAATGCGGTTAGCTGCTTTGTGTGCGGCTAAATATGCGGAAACTATGAGTTACGAGAAATTCAAAGAAAACGCTCAATTGGTTTACGCCAACATCAACGAAATTAATGAACTGGTTGGCATCCGATTGCCGTGGACTGAAAGAAAACTTATCAATATCTATTTGGCAGCGCCTGATTTTCCCGATGTTGACACAAGTTTGTTGGATCGGCTAAATGAATGCTTGCTTTATCATAACTTTGCTCCACGACTTCCTATCCGAGAGAATGGAATTGCAAGTAAAGCCCTGCGTTATGAAGATGAATTGTCCATCTACCAAAAGGATGTCGTTCTATTAGATGAATGTGATCTCTTGATTGCCGTTTTGCTTTACAATGATCCTGGAACACTGGTTGAACTTGGCATGTTTAAGCAGGCTGGCAAGCAGACAATTATTTTTGACCCATTTAACTATTGTGAAAATATGTTTGTCCGTCACACTCCAGATTATCTTTGCAAGAATATTGCAGAGGTAATCGGTGCGGTATACCTATGCATGGGAAAGAGGGGTTAACTATATGGCAGATTATGATGGTGTATTGTTAGCTTCCGGCGGAATGGATTCAACTGTTTTAGCATATGATTTGGCGCAGAAAGGCGAGAAAATTATACTGATCTTTTTAGATTATGGTCAGCATTGTGTTGATAAAGAGTTGGAGACACTAAGAATGGTTTTGCCAGAAATTTATAAGGATAACATAAGGATTATAAAAATAGGTGACATTTATAGGGAATCCAACTCTCGCATGATCATAGAGGCGAATTTATGGGCCGATAACGTAGTGGCAGATGATTTGTATCTTCCGTATAGGAACTTGCTCTTTTTATCAATTGCTTCTGCATATGCACAATCTTTGGGAGCGAAAAACGTTTATTCGGCTTTCATCAATAGCAATCACGCCAAAGAAATAGATTGTTCTATGGAGTTCTTTACTAAGCTCGAAACCCTGCTGGAGTCTTATGGGTCTGTAAAAATCAACATGCCTTATCGTGAATTGTCGAAAACTGAGGTGGCACGGTTGGGAGTGAGATTAGGAGCACCTATAGCCTCAACCTATTCTTGCCAAGTTAATTCGCAAAATCCTTGTGGGGCATGTCCGAATTGTGTCGATAGAATTGATGCCATGAATGCTCTTGTTGAGGGGGAATAAATTGTGTTTGATACCAAGCTATACAATTATGCAGAAACCCTCGCCAGTTTTGTCCAGCAAAAAGAATTTGCACCTGTTACTCAAAGAACACCATACTATCATATGGGCGCAACAATAACCGATGCTATACTACAGGCGGGTTTGAACTATCGCCATGTAGTCTATCCGCGTGTTCTCAGACTTCTCACAAAATTCCCCGATTATAGAACAACTTGTGATTTCATTATTCTGATGCAAGCGGTTCCTCTCACGAAACTCGTAGATTGGAAAAATTCGAAGAAGCTACAATGCATTAGTGATTTAAGCTGGTTCTTATTTAATGAGGGGATTGAAAATGAGGATCAGCTTGCAAAATGGCTTGATACTGAAAAAAACATAAGTCAGCTAAGAAAGATTAGTGGTATCGGTCCTAAGACTGTCGATTACTTGAAAATGCTTTCTGGAAACCAAGCGATTGCTATAGATCGTCATTTATTCGCCTTTTTGGAGTTGGCAGGAATTTTTATCAAGACATATCAGGAAGCCAGTTCAATATATAGTAAAGCCTCTGAATTGTTGGGAATAAGCAATTATGAATTGGATCGAAAAGTTTGGATATATATGTCAAAAATCTAAGTTCAACACAAAAATTCCAGAAGGGTATGGATGCGAAAAGGTCATATATGTGGTATAATTAAGTCTTAGTTAGGAGTGAATACTTATGGCAAAAATGGAGTGGGACAGATTACTCTCTCCTGAAAGGGAGAGACAAAGCACTACACCTGAAATACCTTTTCGCAATGCCTTTGACAAAGACTATGAAAGGGTTATTAGTTCTTCATCTGTTCGCCGTCTTCAAGATAAAGCACAAGTATTTCCATTGCAAGAAAATGACTTTACTCGTACACGTCTCACTCATTCTCTGGAAGTTTCTTCCATAGGACGCTCCCTCGGAAAGCGTGTAGGTTTTCACTTAAAAGAATCTGGGGCTATGAAAAACACACAAGATGAGGAATTAGCATCGTTACTTGCTGTAGCAGGCTTAGTTCATGATCTTGGCAACCCTCCATTTGGGCATTACGGTGAAGACATCATAAAAGATTGGTTTGAGATAAATTTGAAGTCTTTTGGCGCTGCCGAATGGGTGAAAGATTATCTATATTTTGATGGAAATGCGCAGACGATTCGTATTCTGTCGCGGTTACAATTTCTGCAAGATCGACATGGGATGAATTTTTCTTATGGAACTCTAGGAACTTTGATTAAGTATCCTTGGGAATCGACAACAGAAAAAGCAAAAGAGAGTGGCAAAACGGGGTATTTTATATCTGAGAAGGATCTTGCTGATAAGATTTTTGCGGCAACTGGTATGCGTGATGAAAGCGGAACAGTTCGTCGGCATCCTGCGACGTACCTTTTAGAAGCTGCTGATGATATAGCATACTTATTTGCCGACTTAGAGGATACTGCAAAAAAAGGATATTTGCCGTGGGATGGCCCAGAAGGTGCGAAAGAAAAGATTTTAAGTTTTACAGATGAAATAAAAGTATTTAGTGAGCTTCGTAAGAGACTTGCCAATACTGCCAAGAGTAATACTGACAATAAGATACCTTTTGAAGAAAGAATCCTAAATGAAGTTATGACCTTTCGCGTATTTTGTCAAGGTATCTGTATTGAACAGGTTTGTGATGAGTTTATAACAAATTATGATTCTATCATGGATGGTACATATAACAATACTCTTTCAAATGGGAAGTGTAGTAATGCACTTTTAGACGGGGTGTCGACAGAAAAAATGATCTCTGCTATAAGAGAGATATGTATTGAATATGCATACAGGAACAATGAAGTATTGTCTTTGGAGTTAATTGCAAAAAGTGTTTTAACCTCTTTGCTGGATAAGTTCATTAGTGCAGTATCAGACGAGAAGAATTATTCGAAACCAAAGCATGAAAATGGGAAACTCTATCGGCTTATTTCAACAAATTTCAAATATGTACAGCATTTGGATAAAAAAAGTAAGTTCAATGAAAAGAAAGTATTAAGCGAACATGAGAGAGTTCAGTTAGTTATTGATTATATTTCATGTATGACTGATTCTTATGCATTAAACTTGCACAAAACATTATTGGGGATGAAATTGCCATGAACAAACATCTATCAAAAGCAATCATAGAAAAATTTAGATGCGATGATTCCGCGCATACTTTTTTAGATAGCATTATGTCTGATGCAACTGTCTATCTTTTCGGTGGAGCAATTCGTGATTTTTTGGACGGAAAATTGGATTCATCGCGAGATATTGATTTTGTAATTGAGGCAAACACCGCTAACAATCTCAATATAGAGGAGTACCTGAAACCGCTCAACAATATTACTTACAAAAAAAACAGATATGATGGATATAAAATTATCTTCAATAATCAGCTTATAGTTGACATATGGAATTTGAGTGACACATGGGCTTTTAAGACGAATAGGTTAGCACCGTCAGCAGAAAACTTAATGAAATCAGTGTATCTTAACGTTGATGCATTAGTCTATTCCTTGAATAGCGGCTCCTTTTTGGATAATTGTCATGTTACATATATTGATACAATAAAGAATCATCTATTAGATATTGTATTTGATGAAACACCTTTTGAGGATTTGAACTTACTACGTGCTCTTGTCTTCAAAAAAAAGTACTCACTAGAGTTATCATCAAAACTTAGTCATCGCTTAATGTATTACATTGAAAATGACAAGACGTCAATCGTGGATAGCTTTATTAATTTGCAGATAGCACATTATAATCAAGTGCTATTAGATCAGACGGAACTTTCTCACATGTTCCATCATTTAGAGATATGTTAAGTCCAATGTTCAAAAATATGGGCAGAAGATTCGAACAAATCTTCTGCCCATATTTTTTGTCGCGTGCTTGACATACGGGTGTCTGAGATCATGAAAACGTATCTTCCGCAAGCCTTTGTTCTCCAGCAGAATAGCGAAATGCTGGGTGATGAAATTGGGCCGGATAAGCTCGCCAAGGTCATTCACGAAGATATAGCCGCTATCCGTATAAGCCGTTTTGCAAAGCTTGCGGTTCCGGTTTTGCCGCTCCTTCTCCGCCAGCAGCCGCCGCTCGACCTCCGCGAACAGGGGCATCGTCCGGTGACTGGATTTGGTTTTGAGCTTATCCTTAGCGATCAGCACCAGCTTTTTGTCCACGGTGGATTCCGTAACCTTGTGCCGGATGGTGACGGTCTTGTTGCGGAAATCGACCGCGTCCCATGTAGACGTTATAATAGGACTTATAATCCGAAAATCCTTATTACAAAAGGGTTTCGCCGGTTATAGTCCTATTTTTATCTGTCCGTTTTCAGGCAAATATCATCAAATGGGAGGGTAGATTTGAGTACATCTTCATTTTCTGCCTACCCTGTCTACAATGTGGAGGTGTCAAAATGGCAACTGTAATCTGTCTATCAAATCAAAAAGGGGGAACAGGTAAAACGAACGCAAGCGTCAATCTCGGCATTGGCCTCGCCCGGCAGGGTAAAAGGGTACTCCTAATCGACGCAGACCCGCAGGCGTCGCTCACCATCAGCCTCGGCTTTCCAAAGCCGGATGATTTACCCGTTACCCTTGCCCACATTATGCAAGGCATTATGGCCGAAAATCCCCCCGGCCAATCGGAGGGCATTATCCACCAAGCGGAGGGTATCGACCTCATGCCCGCCAGCATCGAGCTTTCCGGCGTGGAAATATTACTCGTCAACGCCATGAGCCGTGAAACCGTCCTGCGCCAGTACATAGCGATTGTTGGGCCGCTCTACGATTATGTAATCATTGATACCGGGCCATCCCTTAGTATGCTGACCGTGAACGCGCTGGCCGCCGCCGATTCCGTAATCATCCCCGTGCAGGCCGAATACCTGCCCGCGAAAGGGCTTGAACTTCTGCTGGGAAGTATCGCGCGGGTGCGGCGGCAGATCAATCCCCATCTTGCCATCGGCGGCATTTTGCTGACAATGGTAGACGAGCGTACCAACGACGCGAAAGAAATCATGGAAACCTTAAAGGCCGTTTATGGCGATAAGCTGCGAATGTTCAGCAATATTCCCCGTTCGGTACGCGCGTCTGAAATGGCGAAGAAAGGCAAAAGCATCTATCTTCACGACCCGCGCGGCAAGGTCGCGGCGGCCTATGAAGCCCTCACAAGGGAGGTGCTTTCCATTGCTTAAACCCACAACCGCTCTGGCGTTTGCCAGCTATGACGAAATATTTATGACCGAAGCCGCCCGTGAGGACGCTAATCTGGAAAGGATTGTAGAAATTCCTCTGGACGAACTTTTCACCTTTGAAGATCATCCCTTTCAGGTGCGCGACGACGACGCGATGCGGAGGCTTGCGGAAAGCGTGGAAAAGCATGGCGTGCGGTATCCCGCGATTGTCCGGCCCCGGCCGGAGGGCGGTTATGAGATCGTGGCCGGGCACAGGCGCAAACGTGCCTGCGAAATTGCCGGACGCAGCACCATTCCCGCCATCATCCGGGACTTGGACGACGACGATGCCGTGCTGACAATGGTTGACACCAATCTGGAGCAGCGGGAAAGCCTGCTATTCAGCGAAAAGGCGTGGGCATACCGCATGAAGCTGGAGGCGCTCAATCACCGTGGCGTGCGGACGGACGAAACGGGCAGATTGTCGGTCGATATTGTAGCGGAACAGACGGGCGAGAGCAAAAATCAGATTTTCAGGTACATTCGCCTGACCGAGCTTGTCCCCGGTTTGCTGGATATGGTTGACAGCAAGAAGATCGCATTTAACCCCGCCGTGGAACTTTCCCATCTGACACGCAAGGAACAGGCTGAACTGCTTGACGCTATGGCAAAATGTGAGGCCACGCCGTCGCTGTCACAGGCGCAGAGGATGAAAAAGCACAGCCAAGCCGGTGAGCTTACCCGCCAGATGCTTGAATCCATTCTGTCGGAGTCGAAGAAAGAGCCTGTCAAGGTTACGCTGGCCGGAACCAGCCTCAAACAGTATTTCCCTCCGACCTACACACCGAAGCAGATGGAAAGCGTCATTATGGGGCTGCTGGAAAGCTGGCACAAGAAGCAGGCGGCGATAAATTGAACACGCGGCATGGTGAATAACAGGGCGTTCATTTCGGTGAGCGCCTTGTTATTTGCCCTGCGGCATTGAATATGGCGGAGCTATGTGCTATGATGGACACAGATTTGGACAAAGGTGGTGCGTCATGGAAAACGCATATTTCAAGGATAAATGCTGCGCGTTTATCGGGAAACTTCAACGATGTTCCCGCGAGGAAGCGTGCGATAAAGTGCTGTTTTCCGGCGGCGCGCCTCATTCCGGCGTAAACTACCTCACGGATTATGTGATCGCGGGGCACGGCGCGGAAAGCACGAAGCTGTATAAAAAGGCGCAGGAGCTTCAAGACAAAGGCATGTTAGCCATCCTCACAGAAGATCAATTCTTTGACATTCTGGAGAACGGCGCGGAGCCGCCCGCCGTCAAGATACCGCGTGACGATATTGTCGTTATACCGGCCAGAGAACCGCAGCCGCCGAATCCTTATGTGCGCGATAAGCGGCTTGGCTATCTGGCGGGCAAGCGATTTGAAACGCCGGAGGGCGAAATGATAATAGACCTGCGGCCGCTTTATCGCACGGCGGACGCGATGGGCATATCAAGCGAAAAGCCTGAGACAAAAGCCCCCAAAAAGAGCGATAAATAAACAATCAAATATTAACCCCGACGCAATAGTTCGCTGTATTGCGTCGGGGCTTTTTGTTACGTCTATGGAAACTTAGGCATACCGGCCCGTAAGTATTATTCTTTAATTTTCGCAATCGCTTCCTCAAGGCTCAAGCCTTGTTCTGTCGCTGCTTTTGCCAGTAAAAGAGCCAATTCATTGTTTTTTTGCTCTTGCAGCCTTGTACGCTCTGCTTTCATTTCTGACAAGTCTGCTTCTGCCTTTGATATTTTTTGATCCATTGCCTGAATCAAATCATCTACGCCTCTTTTTTTACCTCTCGCCATTATGTTTTTTACCTCCCATAATCAGTATAGAGCTTGCTATTGGGATAATAGCATAATAATTTTAGTTTTGCAATAAAGAGGAAATTGACGGACATAGCGAATCTCGCCTCTGGAAACTAAAGTGAATCAAAGGGCAAGAGGTTGTTTCGGTGTTAGTAAATTGGTTCTGTTGCAAAATTATCCACTAATTGTTTTGCAATGCGCTTTTCTTTTTCTGTGCCATGATTGGTAAGTCTGTCAAGCTGCTCCCCTAATCCATCAAGGATATCTAAATGTTCCTGATTTTCCGATGCATCTATCGCATATTCATCGTACCCATTGACGGTTAACGAAATAATTTTATCTTCGTCAGATAATTCGTTCTTTCCATATACTTCTTTTTGCCAACTAACTTTCAATACGGGAATGTTCTGCTCGTTTATATATAGCTCCTCTTCCAATGCGCTATAAGGTTTGAACCGCAGAGAAACGAGTGCTTATAACCCACCACTACCTTTATTTGGGAAAAGTGAATTAGATAACAATTCGCCTATACAAGCTACTGCTACAAACGGTGACTAGTACGCCGAACTATCTTCAACTAAACATAAGATAATACACACCCTCATATTCGTGGCAAAACACCAAACGGCTATAATTATCGGGAATAACGAAAAGAGGAAGACGCTCATCCTTTCCATATACTAACAGATTATCGTCTTGTGATTTGAGAGTAAAGGGATGATTGAGAGGTTTGCTCATTTCCCAATATTGATAAACATGGTGCAGTTCCCCCGCGAGTTCGTCATTTTCTTCCAGTAAGGACTGCATTTCCTGAATAGACAACCGGCGGAAATCGTGGGTGCTTATATTTAACAGTAATGGATCTGAAGAGTAGCCTTCCAACGGTTCCGGTTTTTCAAAAATACGGTAGGCAAACGCCATACTTTCCGGCGTTTGTGGCACTATAAGCACGGTTTCTGCATCCAACAGGTAAAGCAAAGGTAACTTAGCCGCATTTTTTACCTGTTTTGTATTCAGTGGGTACAACACTCCATCCAATTCATAGCGTAAAAGCTGCTTCCCATCCCTTGCGAATACCGCTATCCCTAACTGGCAGACGGTATTGTCATACATTTCATCACTGTTACTCATAAAGTATGGATTGCGAGAAAAAACAGCAACATATTTATCATCTTCAGACTGATATGCCACATCAAGTATTAAATATTCATTGCCTAATCCATACTCATTCTCAGATCCGTAATCAAATTGAAGTTGACGTTCAATGGGGACACAATATTGATCCATTAATAACGCTTGTGATACGTTACTGTTGCCATCTATTTGGGAATCTTGATAATTAAAAATAGCTGCAACACCATTAGAAAAAAATCGTGTATTTTCAAAACTCCAACATGAGCTGTCGTAAATCTCTCCTGTTGACAGATGATATATTTGAGTAAAGCGGTCATCACCTATTCCTATCAGATAATCTTCCCATGCAGCAAGCGGCCCGAAACCTAGAAGGGCTACAATCTGAACGTCATCATTATTCACCGCGATTATCGCCGTAGGCGGATAGTATTGAGGCTGCTCCACAAGTCGGGCATAAATATCCGGCGACAATGCGGGAGGGGAAATAGTTCCCTTTTGGTTTTCCTCCAGCTTAGGTTGCGTTGTATCGCTTGTGCTGGAACCCGGTCCTTTGTTAATGGACGTTTCAAAAGCAGAAGATTCTATATCTGAAAGGGATATACTGGATTCATCAGGAGATTGCTCCGCACAGCCGGACATCAAGCAAATGCATACAAATACGATAATCAACATCAAATGAGAAAGTCGCATGATAACACCACCTTATACACTTGCTTTAGTGTAGCATTTTCTCTTTAATGCTCACCATCTCTTAAAGTTCTCGCTATCAAAAGAATCTTTTCTTGGCTTTCATCAAACCATGTAGGATCATTCTCATATTGTAAATAAAATGTAATATATCTTCCATTAGATTTATACAAGAATTTTGTAAAGTGATTTACCTTAGTTATTTGCCAACCATTAATGCCGCTGTCAAATACGAACTCAGTTACTGTACTGTCATCATCATTAGATTTTATATAAAAATCCTCTGGTAAAGGTGAATATTCGCCATAAACTCGCATATCGATATTCTTATTTTCACAGTCTATATAATAACCATCACCATTATGTGAACGGTCATATGCTTTCCACTCGGTAGGTATTGTAAGCCAGAAATCGAATCTTGGGTTTCCAATAACTTTTGTTTGAGTATCATTAAAGGAAAAATACTGTACCTCTATTCCATCCTCCATCCTACAATTAAAAGCATCGTCATCTATTGGGGAAGTATTGCTTTTTTTCTTTGAAAAGGATTCAGAGTCCGAATACTCTTCCCATTCAATTTCCTTTACAGATAGATAGGGTTGAGTTTCCTGATCCCATTCTTCCTGCGCTAAATCATCTATATTTTCATAAACATAAAAATCGTATATACCGTCCTCATCAGAATCATATTTTTCAAATATGATATGCTCCTTTTCCCCGCCATACTCGTCTAAGATCAAATAATGATATGTAATGTGCGTAGGAGCGACACCATGACGTATATGTATAATGTCCTTGTTTTCAAGTATCTTACTGTAGTCATTCCAATATTCATCTGACCACCACAATGATAATTCGCCGTTATTACAAGTAAAAATGTAAGTATTTATCGCGGATACCAGCAATTCAGGGATACCATCGCCGTTCATATCACATAGGGCATATTGACGGCTTTTATTTACTTCTGAAACAAGCCAGATATCTCCAATTTTAATAAAACCGCCTTTTGTTTCTGTTCCTATTTTTCCATTTAGAAAATCTTCGTATGCCAATAGAATATTCTCCTTGTACAGAACTGCTTGATTCGACTGAGTATTTTCTACTAGGAACTCCATATCAGCATGATCTGCATTAGATGAAATAGCCTCGTCTTCTGAGGAGATTATCAAGAAAACACCTTCCGAATTAGGTTCTGTACCGGAGCAGGATGTAAATGCAAGCATCATATTCAGTATAAGAATTAACGCCGTTGCCTTTTTCAAAAGATATCACCGCCTACTGTAGTTCATCAAATATGAATACATCAACCTAACTGACGCAACTTCGCCGCTAACAATTATACACCGATAGTGTATCTTAGAATATCTTCCTTTTTGGATACATTACAAGGCAGCTCCATTATACCACACCCAATCTGTATGTTGCCTGTAAAAATGAAAAAAACCGGAAAGTTGACACATCCTATCCGCCCCAGGCACCGGCCCGCCCTTTATGCCAGAAAGCCTCAATCAAAGGACGATTTCGCAGAAAAGAGCATAGAGCATAGCCGGCATTGCAAGCGCCACAAAAAATGCAAACGTCACAAAAACAGCGCGCCAGGCCACAATCTTTGACAAGTTACAGGCAAACCTCTCCCCGCCCAACAATAAGGCGGGGAGAGGTTCCTGTAAAAGTTATGCCGCTTTCCTTTCGTACATAAGGCGCCGTGTGGTTGGAACCGATATTGGTTTGTGCGGTGAAGTTTATGGAATACTCGCCTGGCGGCGGTTTACGCCAGCCAGCTTACAAGGGTTTGCGGGATGATAAGGCGCCGAGAGAGTGCGTTGTCGGGGAACGGTGATTTGGAGCTGGGAGGGTGATCGTTTGGCGCGTAATGGCTTGATTAAGTGATGTAATCAAAACCATACATTTGACAGATTTCACGGAACCTGAACAACATTCCTTCTCGATATGGGTCAATCCAATAAGGAGTTTTGCCATTTTTCTCAACATTATGAGACATAGCCCAGTATTCATCATCCCCTATTGCCATGTGATCTACCATATTATCTTTATCAATTTCAATACTTTGTAGGGGATAGACAACTGTTTCAAAATCCTCCGGCTTGTAGAAATAAAACGCCAAATAGCCGCCTTGAATCTCACTGCCATATTCAGGAATCGCTACCTCTGCACCACCTTCGATCACACTTTTACATTTCACTGTAAACTGGATGGTATCCTCTTTTACAATCCAATCTCCATACAAATAACGTAGCCTTTCATTGGAAGGATACTGGCTGTGTTGGTAAACAAATGTATTATCTTGAAGTAACAGGTACAGATTAGAAAAACCAGAACCAGTTTCTCTACCCTCATATTGCCAAAGCCCAACATACTGCGCTTCCATCTCACTTACAGTACGATTGCTTACAATATAGTTGTAATAATTATCCCTCATGTATTCTTCTTGTTGTATCATTAAAACTGAGTGATTATGCCACTTAATAAGTCGGAAAACTCCATATATAATTGAAATTGCCAGTATAGTAGCAACAGTAATAATCAATATTAGTCGTATCCTGTATTTCGGTTGAGACAGAAATCTTGACATAGTGTACCCTCCATCAGTTTAATCACAATCATAGAAAATCATGCTGTTCGCTCACCATCGGGATATATTACGCGACACCCTCATTATACCACACCCAATCTGTATGTTGCCTGTAAAAATGAAAAAATCCGAAAATCCGGCCTATCCTATCCGCCCATGTGCTGGAACCGCCCTTTGCGCCGTATAGCTTCAATATCAAACAAGACGATTTCCGCAGAAGGAACATAGGCAGCATCGCAAGCGGCACGGAAAATCAAACGACACTAAAACAGCGCGCACCAGGCCGCATTCAGGCAAGATAGACAAACCTCCCCCCGCCAAACAATAAGGCGGGGGGAGGTTCCTGTAACGGTTATGCCGCTTTCCTTTCCGGCTTGACGTCCATTGACGCCAGCCACTCGTCGCGGAAGGCCATGACCTCCTCGGAGGCGCCTTTGTCCTTGTATTTCAATTTTTCAAGCCAATTCCATACAAACCACAACGCAATAAATAAAAGGATATGCAATATTGGCATTAAACTTGAAGGCGTAAGTCTTTTTGGTTTTAGAGTGGCAACTAATGAAAAGATATATGTAATCGGATATGTTCCCGCAAGCAGCATAACACTCAATGCTGTTATTACTTGTATCAAGTCCTTGGGGGTAGTTAATTTTGTCATTCCAATATCGGCTATGGATATTATTGTTCCAATTCAAGATATTAAAGAAAGCGGAATAGGAATTGCCAAAAGGATAAAAAGTAAAATAATAATTATCAAAATAATTCACCCCGCTAGTTTATTATATTTGAATGATGCGTTCTGTCGGCGCTGAACGCATCAAGATTTTTTTCATAATCATAGGACACCTTTACCTTCTATTGGCTTAATGCGGGGCTTTGCTTACACTTTATGAAAGTGCTGCGTGGTTGGAGCCGATGTTGGTCTGTGCGGTAAACTTCATGGGGTATACGCCGGGCGGAGAGCTGTGCCAGCCGGTTTTCAAGGGTCTGCGGGATGATAAAGCGCCGGAGGAATGTGTTGTCGGGAAACGGTGATTGCATGATTTAGCATACTGCACGATACCGCATCAATTCACACATATTTTTAACCCAAAATTAACTCATAACTTGCAGTGGTAACTAAGCTATTAGGATCAATTATTGAAAAAACACCTGAATCACAATCTATTTTTATGTCAGTCTCATGTCCAAATACTATTTCTTGTACACTATATGGTATTACATACTTAACATGGTCTAAAAGATCATATATATAAATCTGGTTAGAGCATGTGCGCACAAAGATTTTATTAATATCATTCAAGTAAGTAGAAATGCCATTGTAGACAATTGGCTCATTTATATCAATCCGGGCAATTACTCTATCCAAATAAAGATTATATACTTCAAGTGAATTATCTCTATTAAATATAATCAATTCGTAACATGGCCTTATAATGCTGCAATTAGTATCAGATTCTTGATATGTAATATTATATTCTTGTAATTGTTCGAACCATAAATTACCGGAAATTACATCATATGCATATTCCTCCATGACAATTCTTTCTCCTTGTTTTAAGGAACCGTCATAGAAATAGAGTATATTATCACTCCATCTAGTTAAACTCCACAAAGGTGAAGACGTTTCATTTCGTCCTCCTTGTGACAGCTCTGTCCAATCATTATCATGTACATCATATATATATCGACCATATTCAGCGCCCCAGTCAAAAAAAATGTATCGACCTGACGGTGACAAATAAGGAATACTTAAACATTGATAAAACAAAATCACATCATCTTCATAATTAACATCACCATATTTCTCATTTCTGACTTTATCATTTGGAAATCTAAGTGTCAAAAGAGTATTCTCTTTGATATTATAGATTAGAGCGTTGCTGATCAAAACCAGATTATCATTGAGCCATAAAAAACTTATGTCCACATCCGGGGAACTATACTCATATATTATATTCTCGGTTCCATCAGCATAACGTATACTTACCCATTGTTTTGCGCTTCTTTCAATGTAATTTCCTTCTTCATCAATTTCATGTTGTAAATATGGAGTCATCATGCATTCTTTACTGGGACTTACACTAACCAACCCCGGTAAGACTATATTTTCAGTTGACCCTGATACAGTAATATTTGAAAATGACTCCATAAATTTTTCAGATGAATCGTCATAATATGAGACAAAATTATCCGTTCCTAAATATAAAACTGTAAATACATCTTGAGTCACAACAATATCGGATTTATCTATTTTATTTTGAGTATTGGAATCATTACTTACATTTGAGTCAAATGTTTGATTAAATTTTGCTTCATTACAAGAGCAAAGAGAAATAAGTATTATGGTAGTAATTATTAGGTTACAAACTAAATGCTTCACTCTATTATACCTCTAATAAGATAGTTATAGTTCTAAAAATAAAATGGCTATCTAATTGTCGTTATATTTCTACCACCTTTATTTCAATTAATTATCCAGTGGGTCCTTATTAAATAAATTTTCATCAGAAAACGCATCTTCCTGTTTCTGTATCGCGGGGATTAATTCGTTGTTTCCATCATAAAACGGCCGAGGCAGTTGTTCTTTCAAATCTTCATCAATATATAGAAGATTTATTATTGCTATAGACTCCGGGAGTGAATATAAGTTATTGGTTAGTAAATTCAAAGCTTCCAAATTTGGGATTATTCCTACTTCTCCAGGTAGCTCTGTTAATAAGCATCCTTCTAAATCCAATTGTTCTATTGAACCGATTTGATGTAATTCAAATAAAAAGGGATATGTCTGAGATTCTCCCATATAATCATTTTTGAGACTAAGGCGTATCAAATTAACTTTCTTTGTAGGATGCAGCTCTAATTCGAACAATGGGTTGCAATCTAATTTTAATACTCTTAATTTGGGGAATTCCGCGATTAAATTTGAGATGGACTGTATTTCGTTTCTTCCTAAATCTAAACCAACAAGGCTAGGGAAAACATTAGGGCCATCAAACAGATTGCTCGGTATGGTTTTTAAGTTATTATATGAATAATCAAGACGTTCAAGAAATGGCATTTTCCCTAATAACAACAGCATTTCTCCATTATTCTCTATTGTTTTATGATTATAATCAATGCTTGTGTGCGCCAAGTTTAATATCCGTATATTACTTTGGATTATTTCGTCAGACAAAATAATGGGGTTGTATTGCAAATCCAAGTGCCTAAGATTAGGAAGTTTCCACAATTCTGCTGGAAGTGAAGCCAACCGATTCACATAAAGGTCTAAATATTCCAGATTGATTAGGTTCTTTATGTTGGGTGATAATTCCGTTATACCAACTTGACGAATTGCAAGTTTTTTTAAACTGCATAAGCCATATATACTTTCTGGTAAATCGTATGCACCTAATTTGCCGCTCCCATTAATATACAGATCTGTTACGGACTGGAATTCTCCGATAATAGGCGGTATAGAATAAACTGATAGCGATAAAGGATTGGAATATGAACGCACCATGCCGTATGTTATTTTACTTAAATCATCAACACCAAGATAATTTTCAAATACTTTATAAACATCTGCATCCCCCCAAAAATTTAACGGTATCAATTCATCGTCAGGCATGGTACCCGGGCTTGGTACAATTATCTCTTCTGAAATTGAGGAGTCTGTTAAAGAGGATTCAGAAATTGCTGATGCTACTTGAGAGCTTGGTATAACATTGCATCCTTCCATAAACATAGCAATTACGCAAATAGCAATTAGCTTATTCATACTATTATACCATCCAAAGCTTTTGATTTATTTAATTCCTAACAATCATCATTAAGCCGGCAGTTTCGTCATTCCCTTGGCGTTGAACAGTGTGATTATTATTTCGTACGGTGAAGTTTATGGAGTATACGCCGGGTAGATTGAAACCGTTTCGCGGTTCACAGGACTGCGCTTCACAGGAAAGCAGAAACCGGGCAAAGTCAGTCACGCCATCCTTATCTGCTCCGGCGGCGCTGACAGCAAGGATCGACTGCGGAACGAATACCCCGCGCTGTTCTGTACCTGTCATGGCCCGATAACTTCCTCCGCCGGTGTCTGACAGAGCGGAAAAATAGTAAGTGGAGGCCATCATGTTATCCACGGTCGCCAGCATATAGGGAACCTCGTTGATATATCCGATTAGCTTGAACTACACAATATACCTTTCTATAAGCTATTAGATTTCTTTGATTTTATCCAAAGAAAAAACACAATGCCAAATGAAATAGTTATCCCCAATAAATAAGGGATTGCTATAAAAAAAGCCACATCAGCAGGTGCGCTATACCCGGCATATTTTATTCCCCATAGCATATTGCAATACTCAAAAGCTACATTTGCACACATAGCATGGGATAAAATTAACCCAATTACTGTAAAAATGATTGCTAATACTTTATATCTCTTTATCATATTTATCACCCATATATCGTTTGTTCACCTTATGCAAATAAAGTCGGCATAACGGATATCAATATATCAGATGCCGGGATCGCGTTTTGCGCTTCCGGCATCTTAATATGTTGTATATGGGTACGGCGAACACAGGTTATATGCGTTATAAAGATACCGCCGAGTATTCATTCTGTCAAAAAGCTAACTATATCACTCTCGTCTGCATTATACTTTTATGTCAAGACTGTTCCCGGAAACGGCTTCTTTCAAAATGCTTGGGCTTATGGACTGCCCGTGCTGCCAACCGGGAACATTAGCCTTTACATAGTTTACCAACCGCTCACTCTCTGACTGTACGATCTGGCTTAGTGTCCATGTGACGGATAATCGTTCGCTTGGGGATATATTTGCACGATATTCTTTCATCATAGCGCCGATTTCATCACCATCACGGGCTTCGCCCATTCCGTTACCGTTTGTTACGAATTGCCGTCTTACGGTTTCGATAAGCTTTTCCTTTATCTCGTCAGAAACGGGGACAATTTTTTTATAGCTTTCGTCGCCAGTGAGAAACATGCCCTCCTCGACATAACCCATCTTAACGAGCATTGCGTTTATTTCTTCTATTGACTTTTCACCTTTGGCTTCTTCATCCTTGCCCCAAAGTTTATCAAGAACTTTTGAATCCTTGCCGCCAAACATCTTCAAATATTCCATATAGTTATCTTGGGTAACTTGACCTATACGCATGATAAACCCTCCCTGTTGCCGAATAATTACAATTACACTTATTATCTATATCGACCGTGGAACGGAAAAATCAAGGAGGATTGGATAACTAAAAATCATAAGGATTCCATTTGCCTTATTGCACTCTTTCGCCCTACAGCGCGATTTCTGAGGCCCTGCCGGGCTTTTATTATCACTCGCTTTTCACTCTGTATCATCAAAAAGCTGTCTGCTAATAGAAAGTCCGGCGCGAAAACCCATTTCATAGGCAAGGTCTTGTAAATCCCCCAACGCTTCTATGACTTCTACATATAAATTCTCTGTTTCCAATTCTCGTTTTTTGCTGTCCTTTACTGCGGCCCAATCGTAAGACAAAACACGGTCACGGAATGTCCGTATAGCCACGCAAAAGGCTTTGACAGACTGCTCATGCCTTTCTTGGGGTGTACCGTCTTGCATTTCGGTGGTTCTTTCCACGCCTGTTTTAATAAATTCGCATATTTGCCTTATATCTACCCTTTCTTGATAATCCATGTCATACATTATCCATACCACCTTTTTATTATTTTTGAGTTCACGCCATACCAGAAAGCTTAACCATATATGCCATATAGTATATACCCTCAAAAGCCCCGGCGCAAGCGGTTATTTACCGCCCGCGCCGGGGCCTTTTCTATTTCACAAAAACCATGACGAAAGGAGGAATTTCCCCTATGAACAGAAGAAACGGTACTCCGCTGATAGTACCGAAGCGGGAACCGTTAGGATATAGCGATGATCGCGTGTACTGCGAGGAACAAGGGAAACTATGCGAGGGCTGTCCATATCCGAGGCACGGCCTCTCATGCTCTTTCAAAGACGGCACATGCCTGAAAACGGAAATGATGAAATTTACGGAAAGGAGGCGCGTGTAATGACTGCAACGCAAAAAGCAAAACGGCGGGCACGTGAACGGCCATGTCCTGGGTAACGGAGGAACAGATCGACCGCGCGAAGCAGGTCGGCATTTTGGATTACCTGATGGAACACGAATCGGAAAATCTGAAACAGCAAGGCCCGAACAGATATATTCTGCGCGACCACGACAGCTTTGTTATAAGCAACGGAAAATGGTGCTGGAACAGCCGGAACTTCGGCAGCAAGACCGGCAGCGCGCTGAATTATCTTACAAAGGTACGCGGCTACAGCTTCCCCGACGCCGTTCTGGAGCTTTGTGGCGACGTTTCCGTTTCCCGCCCATTCAAACCGGCAAGACCGCCTCCCCCGCCCGTCAAGCCCCCTTTCACCCCGCCGCCGCGCAACCGCGATAATATCCGCGCCATTGCTTATCTGCAAAGCCGTGGCATAGACCGGGAGATTATCGACCTGTGCATAAAGGCCGGGACGCTTTATGAGGGAAAAAAGTATCACAACTGCGCCTTTATCGGCCATGACCGGGACGGAAAAGCCCGGTTCGCCTGTGTGCGCGGCACGACCAGCAATTTCCGGCAGGATATGGAGGGCAGCGACAAACGGTATTGCTTCCATATACCGGCCGCCACCCCGCCCGGTTATTCCGTGACGGTTGCCGAGGCCCCTATCGACGCCCTTTCGCTGGCGACGCTGGAGAAAATGCAATCCGGCGATTGGAACAGGCATCATTACCTCTCGCTTGGCGGTACAGCCCCCGCCGCCCTTATCCAATACCTGACCGACCACCCGGAAATCGGGCATATCACCTTATGCCTCGACAACGACAAGGCCGGGCGCGAGGGCGCGGAGAAGATCATGGCGGCGGTTTATTCCTGTGAGCATTTACGCGGGCGCACGATAACATTCACAATAGACCCGCCGCCCATCGGCAACGATTACAACGACACCCTCGGGGCCGTACAGAAGCAGATACGGGAGCAGGAACGACCAAGCCGCCGCAGGGCGGCTATTTCATTATGAAAGGACTGACACGCAATATGGAAAACAAGCTGCAACTATTTGAGAATGAGGAATTTGGCAGGCTGGAAATTCTTATGATCGACGGCAAGCCGTATTTCCCGGCGACCGAGTGTGCTGAAATGCTTGGATATTCAAAGCCACACAACGCCGTATCAAGGCATTGCCGGTACTCCCTGAAACGGGGAGTACCTCACCCGCAGAACATTCAAAAGGTTATCGAGATCAACTACATTCCCGAGGGCGACCTTTACCGCCTCATCATCCGTTCCAAGCTGCCCGCCGCCGAGAGGTTTGAAAAATGGGTATTTGACGAGGTTTTACCCGAAGTCCGCAGGTACGGCGCGTACATCACGGATGAAACGCTTGAAAAGATACTGGAATCCCCGTTTTTCACAACAAGGTTTTTCCGGGAAATCGCGGAGGAACGCCAAAAAACCGCCGAAATGGAAATGCGTGTCGCGGAGCTTACGCCCAAAGCCCGGTATTACGACACCATCCTGCAAAGCGCGAACACCGTGCCGGTCAGCCTGATCGCAAAAGATTACGGAATGGCGGCGGCATCGTTCAACAAGCTCCTGCACGGTTTGAAAATTCAGTACAAGCTCGGCGGTACTTGGCTTCTCTATCAGCAATACGCCGGTCAGGGGTATGTGAGAACGCGGACATATTACGTCAACGAGTATACGACCTCGGTGCAAACCTATTGGACGCAGAAAGGCCGTTTTTTCCTCTATGACTTCCTAAAGCAATTCGATATTGTCCCGCTGATGGAAGCTTGTAACGCCGCCGCTTGCCAGCGGCGTTGATTAGGAGGTCGGACGTTATGACAATAGCGCGCGTGTTCCCACGCAAAACAAAGGCGACGCCAGATGACGCGCTGGCTTTTACAGGCCCGCCGCCCAAAGGCATCGACGGCATAGACGAGGTGCATATATCGGTTGCTTTCTCATACGATCTTCCCAAAGCGGAGTCATTGGCCGAGGCATGGCACAAAACAGGCGTGCCGGTCAGGATGGGCGGCCCCGCGCTGGGGCAGCCGGGCGGGGATTTTGTACCCGGCATGTATCTCAAGCAGGGGTACGTCATAACCTCACGGGGCTGTAACAACAAATGTTGGTTTTGCAGCGCGTGGCGGCGGGAGGGGCCGCTCCGGGAGCTGGCCGTCACGGACGGGCACATCATTCAGGACGACAACCTGCTGGCCTGCTCGGAATCCCATATCCGCGCCGTATTCGATATGCTCATGCGCCAGCGGGAGAAGCCCATGTTTACCGGAGGCTTGGAGGCAAGGCTGCTAAAGGCGTGGCATGTTGATCTGTTTCAGAAATCAAAAACGCATCGCATGTATTTTGCCTATGATACCCCGGACGATTACGAGCCGCTTGTTGCGGCGGGGAAAACGCTGCGCGCCGGGAATATCACGGACATCCGCAAAACGGCCTGTTATGTTTTGATCGGGTATCAGGGCGATACCTTTGAAGCTGCGGAGCAACGGCTTGTCGCTGCAATAAACGCCGGTTTCTGGCCGTTTTCCATGCTTTACAAAAGTGAGAACGGCGAAACAAACACGGACTGGCGGCAATTTCACCGGCAATGGTGCAACCCGTGGATCGTAGGCACAACAATAAAAAAGATGTGTTAAGCCGCCGCAAGGCGATTTTTTTATGAGGGGATGTGAACGATGCCCATACCATTCTGGCGCTGTCAGAAGTGCCACCGTGAACATAGCACCAGCGAGGGGGCCGAAACGTGTGAGGCGGCGCACCTTTCGCCCGTATCGGCCCGAGTGAAAAGCTATGGATTCCACCCGTATCCTTACGAGTTGGAAGTCACCTTTTCAAACGGCGAAACGCGGGCCTATCTCGCGGATGGCATGACGTAAAGGTATTTTTTCAAGGAAGGAGTTGATGAACCATGCAGGAACAGGTAAACGATAAAACTGTGGCGCTGTCCGTCAAGGGCGCAAAGATCACGGGGCGGTTGCTGGCTAAAGCGATGCGCGCGATGCTTGCCGAGATGAAAAAGCAGAAAGCGCCGCAGGGCAAGCAGAGCGTCAGAAAACTGGCGCGGCAAGGCGCGAGTCTCCAAAATATCGAGATCACCGACCAAAATATCAAGTCCTTTGAGCGCGTGGCGCGTAAATACGGCGTTGACTTCGCGCTCAAAAAAGACATTTCCGTGTTGCCCCCCAAGTGGCTTGTATTCTTCAAGTCAAAGGACGCCGACGCGCTGACCGCCGCCTTTTCCGAGTACACGGCCAAGACGCTCAAACGTACCGCTGCCCGGCCCTCGCTGCTGGCCCAGCTTAACAAGTACAAGGAGATCGTTAAAAACGCCGTTGTTGACCGCGTGAAGAACAAAGACCGGGGAGGCCATGAGCTATGACCATCCCCGCCGACAAGCTCCGCAAATACGTCGCGCCGAATTTCCCTTACGCGATGATGTTTTGGTTTTCCAATAAAGCCGGGGAAGCGTACCGGCTTGCGCCCGGTGCGGATTTTCTCAAAAAGCTGATATACAGCGTGAACACGCTGGGCGCTGCAATGTCCCGTCCCCTGCCGTCCTTTGTCCCCTTTGACCTGATGGTCGGCGTCGCGGGCGCGGCGCTCGTTTACGCGATTGTTTGGTACAGGAAGAAGCACGCGAAAAAGTGGCGCAAGGATGTGGAGTACGGTTCGGCCCGGTGGGGCACACCCGCCGACATCAAGCCGTACATGGACGACAAGCCGGACAACAATATCATCCTCACGCAGACCGAGGGGCTTACCATGAACAGCCGCCCCAAGCAGCCAAAATATGCCCGCAACAAAAATATACTGATTATCGGCGGCTCCGGCTCCGGCAAAACGCGGTTCTGGTTGAAACCGAACCTCATGCAATGCCAGTCAAAGGATTTCCCGGTGTCATTTGTCGTGACCGATCCGAAAGGAACCGTCTTGATCGAGTGCGGAAAAATGCTCCAGCGGTTCGGTTATCAGATCAAGGTGCTGAATACTATTGACTTCAAAAAATCGCTCCATTATAACCCGTTCGCGTACATCCGAAGCGAGAAAGACATTCTCAAGCTCGTTACGGCTTTAATAGCCAACACGAAAGGCGAGGGAAAATCCGGTGACGATTTTTGGGTCAAGGCAGAAACGCTTTTGTACTGCGCTTTGATCGGCTACATCTACTACGAGGCCCCGGAGGAAGAACAGAACATGAACACGCTGGTGGAGCTTATCAATTCGATGGAAGTCCGTGAGGACGACGAATCGTTCAAAAACGCCGTCGATTACATGTTTGACGGGCTTAGTCAGCGTGAACCAAACCACTTCGCGGTGCGTCAATATGCCAAATATAAATTGGCGGCGGGAAAAACCGCGAAGTCGATTTTAATTAGCTGCGGAGCCAGATTAGCGCCATTCGACATAAAGGAATTGCGGGAATTGGTGTCTTATGACGAGATGGAGCTGGATACCCTCGGCGACCGCAAGAGCGCGCTGTTCGTGATTATCTCCGACACCGACGACAGCTTTTCGTTCGTCGCCGCGCTGATGTACAGCCAGCTTTTTAATCTGCTGTGCGACAAGGCGGACAACGAGTATGGCGGACGGCTGCCGGTGCATGTGCGCTGCCTGCTTGATGAGTTCGCAAACATCGGGCAAATTCCCAAGTTCGACAAGCTGATCGCCACCATCAGAAGCCGGGAGATTTCCGCGTGCGTGATTTTGCAGGCGCAGAGTCAGTTGAAAGCGATCTACAAGGACAACGCTGAGACAATCGTAGGCAACATGGACGCGCGGTTGTTCCTCGGCGGCGCGGAAAAAACGACGCTGAAAGACCTGACCGAATCGCTCGGAAAAGAAACGATTGACACGCTCAATAACAGCATAACAAAGGGACAATCGCCGTCTTTCGGGCAGAATTACCAAAAGCTTGGCAAAGAGCTTATGTCAATGGATGAGCTTTCGGTCATGGACGGCTCCAAGTGCATATTACAGCTTCGCGGCGTCCGTCCGTTCTTCTCGGACAAATACGACATCACCAAGCACAAAAATTACAAGTACCTCGCCGATGGGGACGACAAAAACACCTTTAACGTCGATAAATTCCTGTCCACAAGGCTAAAGGTGAAGCCCGGCGAGGAATACGAGTTTTACGAGTTTGAGCCGGACGGCGAACCCGCGTCTTAATCCCCCTTGTTCCGTGATTATGCGGAGCAAGGGGGATTTTTTATTTTGTCCAGCCGGGGTTTAGGCCCCGTTCATATATCAAATTCGCTATCATAAGGAGGAAATCAAATGGCATTTTTCGTTGAATCCGTAAACACGCTTAAAGTCCTTGTTATCGCGCTGGGCGCGGGCCTCGCCGTGTGGGGCGTTATCAATCTGCTTGAGGGGTACGGCTCCGATAACCCCGGCGCAAAATCGCAGGGTATCAAGCAGCTCATGGCGGGCGGCGGTGTGGTTCTCATCGGAATGAATCTCATCCCCATGCTGTCAGGGCTGTTCAGTTGAGAAAGGAAAGGTTGATCTATGAATAGCCTCTGGAATCAGATAATCGAGAAGATCAAGGAGGCTTTGATAGGCGGTATCACCGGCAACTATCAGGGAATGTTCAATGAACTGAACACCAAAGTCGGCGATATAGCCGCGCAGGTGGGACAGACGCCGCAGGGCTGGAACAGCGGCGTCTTTTCCATGATAAGAAGCCTTTCCGACACCGTGGTTATCCCTGTCGCGGGGATGATCCTGACCGCCGTTGTGTGTTATGAGCTAATCCAGCTTATCATCGAGAAAAATAACATGCACGAAATAGACTACTGGATATTTTTCAAATGGATGTTCAAAACCTGTTGCGCCGTGTATATCCTCACCCACACCTTTGACATTGTGATGGGCGTGTTCGACCTTGCCCAGCATGTCATAAACAACAGCGCCGGGGCCATATCCGGCAGCCTCGACATCAACCTTGCTATGGGAACCCTTGACGCGGAATTGCAGGCGATGGAGTGGTACGCTTTAATGGGCCTTTATCTGGAATCGGCAATACTTAGCCTGTGCATGAAAGCCCTGTCTATCTGCATTTTCATTATCATTTATGGCAGGATGCTGGAAATCTATCTCACCACCTCAATCGCGGCAATCCCGTTCGCAACGATGGTCAACCGCGAGTGGGGCAGTATCGGGCAAAACTACATCAAATCCCTGTTCGCGCTGGGGTTTCAAGGCTTCCTCATCATGGTCTGCGTGGCTATTTACGCGGCGCTGCTTAATGGCACGGTGTTCGCGGGGAATGTCCACACAGCCGTTTGGGGCGTTGTGGGATACACGGTACTGCTCTGCTTCTCGCTGTTCAGAACTGGCAGCTTGGCAAAGGGAATTTTCGGCGCGCATGGCTAATGATTGGAGGAACTATGGATAGCACGGATAAAACACAATGTATCAACGGCGAACTGCAATCGGGGGATTTGGTAATTTCTGTCCCGGAAACCGAGTACGCTTGTCTGATTGGCAAGGTTATCGCGGTCAACCCGTGGGGTACGCCGGAGCATGATACCGACAACCCGGCAGACGACGTTCACGTTGATTTTACGGCCGAAGAATACCCCAAGCAGCGGCAAAATGAAATCGCGGCCATGTTCACCGGCTTGTACGGTAAAAAGATGGCATTTGAGGACTGTCCCATTGACGACGCCATTATGCCGTCCGACAGCCTAATCCGTATTACAGGTATAGAGCGGGATGTACTTAAACTCCTGCTTTACAGCGCGGATAATGCGGCCGCATATTGCAAAAGCATTGAACAGCAATCGCGGCTGTTTGAAAGGCTGGACAAGAACCTGTGTGATTACCATGAGGATTTGATGGGATTCGGGAAGCAGGAGATCATCGAAATGGCTGCGCGTGCGGCGGCGGTGTCCGATGTTTATAGTTATATCACAACGAAACACGATTTCCAAAATGGCGAGGTCGAATACCTGCTTAACTTTCAAAACCCGCTGGAGGTCGTCACCGACGCATGGGAGCCGCGACTTGCGGATTTAAGCGATCTTGGTTTTACCATACGGAGCGAATGTGACCGGCAGGAGGCTTTGCGGGGCAATTACGCGCTCATGCCCGGCGTTTCCGCAGATGGTGGAAACCGTGGACGGCCGGAAAATCCACCGACTTCCCCTGTTCCCGATAAAGCCGGAAACGGCGCTGAGATCAGGCAGGGCAAAAAGCCCTCTATTATGGCACAGTTGGAGGCGGCACAGCAGGCCGTCCAATCCGAAAAGAAGCAGTACAAGCCTCCCGGCGCGTCCAAAGACGAGCCGCGTTAGGCTAAATGTAATCTTGCTTCGCCAATGACCATAAACAAATCTAATTATGAAAGGAAACGGTATTATGAACGAGCAAAACACCAATTCCGCACAGGAGGCCACCGCCGAGGCCACACCTCTCAAGCTGGACGTGAACGTCCGCCCCATCGAGCCGAAAAATAACCTCTTGGCCTTTGCAAGCGTAAAGATCGCGGATTGCTTCGTCGTGAACGGCATCAAGGTCGTCGCAGGCGAAAAAGGGTTTTTTGTAGACATGCCCAGCGTGCCGGACAGAAAGACCGAGGGTAAATTCCACGATGTATGCTTTCCTGTGACTGCTGAATTTCGGCAACAGCTTAACAGCGCAGTATTGGATGGTTACAGCGCGGCCCTTGAAAAGATGCAAACAATCGGTGAGGCGCATCGTGGTGAGGTACAACACGCGGATGGCGAGGCAGGGCGGCAGAGCGCGGCGAAAAGACCGCCCATGCAAGACCAAATCCGTAATGCGGCAAAGGCCGCCGCCGAACATAACGCTGCCATGCCGCAAAGATCAGCCGCGCCGAGCCGCGCGGGGGCCGAGATATAGCGCGGAGTCTAAAAAGCGCGGTGTGATTCCGATTGCCCTGCATATGGTTCTCAAAATTAAGGAGGAGAAGATTATGACAATTTTACAGGCTGCACAACTTGCCGAGCGCATTAACAAGAACATGGACGATTTTAAGGCTTCTCTTTTGGCGCTTGACAAGGAAAGCATTATCGCAAAGGCCCGCCAGATCGCGACGGTGCAGGATGCGTACTACCACATGACAACGCAATACGATTTTGACGACAGCGAGGCGGAATATCTCCTGCTGTTCCAGAAGCCGCTTGAAAACGTCGCGGAGATATGGGTGTACCTGATGGACGATATGGACTGCGGTTTCGACACGGCGCTGGACGAGTTTTTTATGCGCGACGCCGACGACTATCCCCTTATGTCCGATCTGGAGGACGACGACGGGAGCTACGGGCAGGACTACGGCCCCGTTTACGATTTTGACGACGGCACGGATTGGGACGATCTCCACTTGCCCCTCATCATGTTGGCGGACTGCGTAAAAATCATGGTAGGTCTGTTGTCCATCTGCGGCTACGATCTGCCGGAGGACGAGTGAACCGGCACAAACCTGACAAAAGGCGAAGAACCGAGGTGAAAAATAAATGCCATTTGTCCCCGTACCGAAAGACCTCTCGCGGGTCAAGACAAAAGTGGCGCTGAACCTGACCAAACGGCAGTTGATTTGTTTCGGAGCGGCGGCGGCTGTCGGCGTGCCCGTGTACCTCTACGCGCGCGGGCCGCTGGGCAGCGACGCGGCCGTCCTCTTGATGATCGGCCTTATGCTTCCGTTTTTCTTCCTCGGCATGTACGAAAAGGACGGACAACCCGCCGAGAAGATACTCCGCAACTATGTCCGCGCCCGTATCGCGTGGCCGGGCAAGCGCCCGTATAAGACCGAAAACCTCTACTCTTACATTGAAAAGGAGGGAAAAGCGTTTGCGTCCCATCAAAACGAAAAAGCAGGCGCGGCAGGAAAAAAGGCTCCGTGCCGCGCAGGATCAGGCAAGAAAAAATAAGACCGACCTGCGCCCCATGCCCGGTAAAAAGAAGCAGACGCCGCCCCGTAAAAAGGGCGGTGTTTCCAATTCCTTGCTTACCCGGCTGTTCGGGCGTGCAGACCCGCCGCAGACCGTACAGCAGAGCATACCCTACCGGGAAATGCACCGTGACGGCATCTGCCGCATCAACGACCGTCTGTATACCAAGACCATCCAGTTTCAGGACATCAATTATCAGTTGGCGCAAAACGAGGATAAAACGCAGATTTTTGAAAACTACTGTGATTTCCTCAACTACTTCGACGCCTCGATCAGCGTGCAGCTTTCCTTTATCAACCAATTCGGAAACGTAAAGGAGTTTCAGCGGTCAATCGACATTCCCGAACGAGGCGACGGGAACGACGAACTGTGCATCGAGTATTCAGACATACTCAAAAATCAGCAGGCGAAAGGCAACAACGGCCTTGTCAAGACCAAATATATCACGTTCGGTATCGAGGCGGATTCGCTCAAAGCGGCGAAGCCCCGTATCGAGCGCGTGGAGGCCGATATACTGGCGAATTTCAAGGTGCTGGGCGTGCAGGCCCGTTCCCTGAACGGCATGGAACGGCTGGAAGTGCTTCACGGTTGCTTCCACCCGGACGGCTCGGAAAAACTCCGCTTCTCATGGAAAGACATATCCAAGACCGGCCTTTCCACTAAAGACGCTATCGCCCCCACATCCTTTGACTTCCGGGACGGCAAGACATTCCGCATGGGGACGCATTACGGGGCCGTGAGTTTCCTGCAAATCCTCGCGCCGGAGCTTACCGACCGTATGTTGGCCGACTTCCTCGATATGGACGGCGCGGTCACGGTCAGCCTGCATATCCGCTCTATCGACCAATCGGAGGCGATCAAGACCGTCAAACGAAAGCTGTCCGACCTCGATAAAATGCGGATCGAGGAACAGAAAAAGGCCGTGCGCTCCGGGTACGACATGGACATCATACCCACAGACCTCGCCACCTACGGCGACGAGGCCAAGAATTTGCTGAACGACCTGCAAAGCCGCAACGAGCGCATGTTTTTGATTACCATGCTTGTGCAGAACACCGCCAAAAAGAAACAGCGGCTTGAAAGCAACATCTTTCAGGCGGCTGGCATCGCGCAGAAATACAACTGCGCGCTCAAACGCCTTGATTTTCAGCAGGAGCAAGGGCTTATGTCCTCGCTGCCGCTGGGCTTCAATCAGGTCGAGATACAGCGGGGCCTCACCACAAGCAGCACGGCGATCTTTGTCCCTTTTACCACGCAGGAGCTTTTCCAGACCGGCGAGGCGCTTTACTACGGGCTGAACGCGCTTTCCAACAACCTTATCATGGCGAACCGCAAGGAGCTAAAGAACCCCAACGGCCTGTTTTTGGGCACGCCCGGTTGTCTGACCGGCGACACGCGAATACGGCTTGCGGACGGCTCGACGGCTTCCCTCGCGGAACTGTATAAACGCGGCGGGGACGTTGAAGTGAAGTGCCATAACGACGTAACCGGGGAAATCATCACCGCCACGGGCACAGACGCCCGTATTTCCGGCACGGTGACGGAACTTTCCAAGATCACGCTGGAAAGCGGCGATGTTGTACGCTGTACGGGCGATCACCTGATACTCGGCTTCATGGGCGAGTACGTTCACGCGGAGGACTTGTGGCTTGGCGATGTTCTGAGCGGCGGCCATGTTGTCCGCGCCATCGAAACGCTGGAGTTTGACGAGCCGGTTGAGGTTTACGACCTGACGGTAGACCGATACCTCAACTTTGTTTTAGAAAACGGCCTTATCGTCCACAACAGCGGCAAGAGCTTCGCCGCCAAGCGCGAGATCGTGAACGTTTTTTTGCTCACCGGCGACGACATCATCATATCAGACCCCGAGGCCGAGTATTTTCCGCTTGTGAACCGGCTGGGCGGTCAGGTTATCAAGCTGTCGCCCACAAGCAGCCAATACATCAACCCTATGGACATCAACCCGGATTACTCCGATGACGAAGATCCGCTCACATTGAAATCCGACTTTATCCTCTCCCTGTGTGAGCTGATCGTCGGTGGCAAGGACGGATTACAGCCGGTCGAAAAGACGATCATCGACCGCTGCGTCCGGCTGGTGTACCGGGATTACCTGACGAACCCCGCGCCCGAGCGGATGCCCATGCTGCAAGACCTCTATGCCCTGCTCCGCAAGCAGATGGAACCGGAGGCCCAGCACATTGCCACCGCGCTTGAAATCTATGTAACCGGCTCCCTCAACGTATTCAATCACAGGACGAACGTGGACATTACGAACCGCCTTGTGTGTTACGACATAAAGGAGCTTGGGAAACAGCTTAAAAAGCTCGGTATGCTGATTTTGCAGGATCAAGTTTGGGGCCGTGTGACGGCCAACCGCGCCGCCCACAAAACAACGTGGTTCTATCAGGATGAATTTCATTTGCTCTTAAAAGAGGAACAGACGGCGGCTTACAGCGTGGAAATCTGGAAACGGTTCAGGAAATGGGGAGGCATCCCCAGCGCCCTGACGCAGAATGTCAAGGATTTGCTGGCGTCGCGGGAGATCGAAAATATCTTTGAAAACAGCGACTTTATTGTCATGCTCAATCAGGCGGCGGGCGACCGGCAGATACTCGCAAAACAGCTTGGAATTTCCCCACACCAGCTTTCCTATGTTACCCACTCGGGCGCTGGCGAGGGGCTGCTGTTTTACGGCAACACCATCATCCCTTTTGTCGATCACTTCCCCAAAGATACCGAATTGTACCGCATAATGACGACTAAGCCATCCGAGATCTCGGATGGTTTTGTTAATTCGGGGAAACCCGTTATTTGAGGAAACGCCGAGAAGCCCCGCAAATGGGGCTTCTCGGTAAATCTTCTCGAATAACAAGCGCACCTCCTGTACACTTGAATTGTGCGTTGCACAAAAAATACAGGAGGTGTTGGTATGAAGGCCAATACAAATTCGTTTAAAACTTTGTCAACAAGGCTATATGAACTGCTCGAAGCAGAACGATATAGCGAAAGCACTATGAGAGACATGAGATTTATCCTCCATTCAATGTCAAATTATGTGGAAACTTATCGTCTCGATGATTACTCGCCTGAAATTGGCGAGCGGTTTGTTGCCTATTGTGTTAATGACCTGCGCATATGCTCATCCCGTATCTCTCGTGCAAAAAACATTGTAGGCAAGCTCAACAGGCTGCAGCAAGGGCTTGATGGGAGGGATGCGCTATTGCCGGATTTGACCAGAAGGTTTTGGTTGCCCGATGATCTCATGACTCCTCTTCAAGAATACCTTGTTTATTGCGTAGGAAAAGGGAACAGGCAAAGTACGATTGACTATAAACATTGGATTTGCAACCGATTCTTGAAGAATTTGTTGGAGTTGGGCTGCACGGAAATCCGGGATATGACAGGAGAGCAAGTGCAAGCAGCATTTTTAGCCTTAGGAGCAATTAGATACTGGGAACGAATTGGTCCATTTTTACGGTTTCTTGCCGACAGCAACTATCTAAAGCAGAACTACTCCGGACTCATTCAGCGCCGCCGCCATCCCATGCCCCAACCCACTGTATATTCCCCGGAAGAAATCAGCATAATCGAAAATTCTTTCGATATGTGTTCTCCAGCAGGAATCAGAAATTATGCAATCACACTGCTCATGTCGCGTTATGGAATCCGTGCTTGTGATGTTGCCGCACTGACCTTTGACAATATTGATTTTGAGAATAATCGTCTGCACTTCATACAACAGAAGACGGACGACCCATGGGAAGGAGAATTGTTTCCTGAGATAAAAAGCGCATTACAACGCTACATTAATAATGTTCGCCCTAATACCATAGCCTGCACAAATATTTTCATTACGCTTGCCCCGCCCTATGCATCAATCGATAATCGTGCAATTAATACGATGATTTGGAATCAATTTGGACGCGCAAGCATTGATATTGCAGCCAGAAGACACGGTGGTCGTGCATTTAGGTCATCCGTTGCCAGCAATATGATAAACGATGGCGTTTCTACAGAAGTTGTTCGCAGAGTTCTGGGGCATGGTACCAAGTATGCGCTCAAGCACTACGCGAGGATCGACATAGAAAGCATGAGGCTCTGTCCTCTTTCCGTGCCGGAGCCAACGGGGATGTTTGCGAACATTCTATCCGGGAAGGGGGGGCATTCTGATGTTTGAAAGTAGTTTCGCAAAGGATATGACGGCTTTTCTGGAGCTTCGGAGGAGTAGCGTCGGCGCACAGATGCTTGCGCATGACACTGTCACATTGTCCAAATTGGATTGCCATCTGGTTGAGCAGGATTACCGCAAAAAAGATCTATCCGAGGAAATTCTTTTCACATGGATACGGACACTCAGCGGAAAAAGCAAGACGGTTAAAGAGAAGGTACTCACCGTCAGGAATTTCGTGAGATACCTCAACGGGATGGGAGGCCGCTCTTTTCTGCCGGATGTCCCGAAAGTGAAGTCTGACTACATTCCCTATATTTATTCGGACGAGGAATTGCTGCTGCTTATCCATTACGCTGACAATCTGGAGCCAAAGGCGCTTAAACCGTGCTGTGCATACATCTCAGCAATGATTCCGATGATTCTGCGCATCCTGTACGGATGCGGTACCAGGATCGGAGAGACAATGGCCTTGAGACGAAAAGACGTTGACTTCAAAGCGCGAACGATTTTTCTTCGGGAAACAAAAAATTTAAAAGAAAGGCGGATCCCTATCCATGATAGCCTGATAAGCATAATGGAGAGCTACTGCTTGGCGCTTGAAATTATGCTATCCCCCGAGGCACACCTTTTCCCTGGCAGAAAGCCGGATTCTCACCTTACGAAGCGGCAGGTGCAGCATTGGTTTTCAGAGCTATTGAGGATAGCTGGCATTGACCAAAGGGGGAAAAATCCATATGAGCGAGGAGCTTCATTGCATTGCTACCGCCATGTCTTCGTGCTGAAGTCTATGCAACAATTGGAGGCAACGGGGCATTCAGTCGATATGAACGACCTGCTTTTGCCGACCTACCTGGGTCATGAGTGCTTGCTTGATACGGACAAGTACATGAGATTTTCTGGCGCACAGGTACCCGATTCATTAGAAGCTTTCGAGATTTTTACCGACGGATTGATTCCCACTGTGGAGGTGCCATATGAAGATGAATAAAGCGGAGCTTGAGTTCCTCTCTTTGCTTGGAAAATTCTTCACGGACTATCTCCCGATCTCCATGAACGCCAGTCCTAACACGATTAAATCCTACAAGTGCGCATTCAGACTTCTATTTCACTATCTGAATGATATCGCAAAGATTGATACCGCCCACATCACCTTCGAAATGCTGGATTTTGATATGCTCACCAGTTTCTTTGATTGGCTGACAGTTGATCGAGAAAATAGCAGGACAACAGCAAAGATACGGCATGGTGCCCTTTCATCATTTGCTGAGTATGCGCAGAACCGAAATTTGGAGGCCGGGTACGTCTTTAGAAGCAGCTTAGAGAAAATCTACAAAAAATCTTTCAGGCGCATAAAAGGGAAACAGCGATGTGCATTTACCCGTGAGGAGTTGGAGATATTCTTTTCCATGCCGGATACTTCCAGCAAAATTGGGTGGCGAGATCTCGTCCTTCTGGTTGTTATGTATGCCAGTGGTGCAAGAGCGCAGGAAATCTGCGACCTCACCATAGGGGATATTGCATATGACAAAAACAGGAACGCAATCCTGACACTCTTGGGCAAGGGGAATAAGTTGCGGCGTGTCAAGATAACAGCCGACGCCACCTCATTATTGGACAAATATATCGCTTACAGGAAAATTGGCAATCAGCCTAACCGCCATGTGTTCTCAAGCCAGAGAAACGAGCAGATTTCCGTATCCTGCATTGAGGAGATCTTTGCAAAATACGAGAACATGGCCAAGGATGCCCATCCTGACAAATTCTGCTCTGGCCGCTATACCCCGCATGTCATGCGCCACACGACCGCATCCCATCTGGTCGAGGCCGGTGTCCCGATTGCAATCGTTAAGAACATTCTCGGGCACGCTTCGATTCAGTCAACGCAGATATATGTGGAGATTACACAGCAGACAGTTGACAAATATATGAAGGAGTGGAACGAAAAATGGTTCCCAAAAGAAGAAGTAAAAGAGGAAATACTGCCAAACATCCAAAGCTCGTTACCAGCATTTTTGCAGTAAGGAGGTGCGCTTGTTATTCGAGAAGATTTACCGAGAAGCCCCATTTGCGGGGCTTCTCGGCGTTTCCTCAAATAACGGGTTTCCCCGAATTAACTAAGCCAAATGAAAAGTTAGAGTAAATGGAAAGAAAAAATGTGCAGATACAAAATAGTTTTACACCGCGACAAAAAATACTTACACCGCAAGGGAGGGATAACCACGGAAAACATAAGCGAACAGGCAATGAGAAAGTATCTGAATGAAAGATCGGGCAAATTCTCAACAGACGATTTTGCAGCTCACATTTTACGCAATTATTCCATTGAGCAATGCGCTGAGTTAGGCGCTAACATGATTGAGCAGGCTTATAACGTACTGCGTAGGAATCTGCATGATTATGAGTGAACAGAAAAAGATGTCACCCGTTTTTTGTCGGCATTAAGCATATTAGCCGTTTATAAAACTATTTTGTAATTTGAGGGAAAGGAGTGTCAAACTTTTTTGTCAGTACACAAAAAACGGGAGGTGAATAGGCGGTGGTAAACGCCCGGATAACAAACATGAACAAAGATACGGAAGAAATTTCTATGATTTTTCCAACGACGACGGAAAAGCTTTTTGCGTCATTACAAACAGACAGCACGGAAAATTGCAAAATTCAGAGTATCTACTGCGAATCGGTTCCGCCGCTCTCAAATTATTTTGAGCATAGCATGACGCTTGACGAGCTTCAATACATTGCTGTTAAAGTTTCCACGCTTACGGACGACGAGCGCGACACATTATCGGCGTTCCTTGAAAGTTTTTATAGCGTTGGCGAGAGGACGGTAAAAACGGTTATGGATGCGCTGGAGAACATTGACACCTACCACCTGGATAAAACCCTGTTGTCGGTGGACGATGTGGCGAACGCGTATATCAAAGCGAACCGTGAAACCTGCACACCATTGATTGATAAGATGGTCGATTCCACCAACCAGCAGGAACGCAACCTCGCGTCATATGTGGCGAATTTGGAACAGTATATTGACAAAGCCGCCTATGTAAAGGATATTACGGAGCAAAACGACCTGTATATCACATCAAAAGGGTTTTTGGCGGTATGCTGGAGCGAGTTTTTTTGGAGGGATGATCGACAAGTACCGGATGAATACCGGTTGACAAGTACGGCGAAACCCTCTATCTTGCGAAAGCTGGAAGAACTAAAAGCCAATATCTCCCCAGCTAACCCCACAGAGAAATCTCATAGAAACGACCCAAGCATATAACAAATACAAAGCGCCGCGCTTGCGGCGCTTTTTCATTGAAAGTAGGGAATATGGTACACACAAAAGAAGATTTAAAAACAATGCAGGACTGGCCGCTGGAACGCAAGGTGCGGGAAACAAAGGCCCTGATCGCCGAGTGGTACAACGCTTTCGGCGGTCTTGTATATGTCAGCTTTTCAGGGGGCAAGGATTCAACCCTACTTTTGCATCTGGCGAGGGAGGTTCACCCGGACATTCCGGCCGTGTATGTGGATACAGGGGTCGAGTACCCTGAAAATGTCGCGTTCGCAAAAACAATTCCGAATGTGGAGTGGCTTCAATACAATATGCCTTTTGACGAGGTAGTCCGGCAATTCGGCATCCCGCTCATTTCAAAGGAGGTATCCAAACGCATCTACTACGCCCGGCGCGGCGGCGATTGGGCTATTAAGCATTTAAACGGCGTTAATAAAGACGGCAGCTATTCAAAATTCAATCAGCGTTACAAGAAATGGCGCTTCCTGATCGACGCGCCATTTCCTATCGCTGAAAAATGCTGCGGGGAATTAAAAACCAAACCGCTGACACGGTATCAAAGAAAGAGCGGTAGAGTGCCCATCACCGGCGTTATGGCCTGCGAAAGTACCCGGAGAAAGAGCGCGTTTCTTAAAACAGGATGCAACGTATACCGGAAACGCAACCCCACATCGAAGCCGCTGTCTTTCTGGCTGGAATCCGACGTGCTTCGCTATCTCAAGGAAAACAATATCCCCTACTCAAAAATATATGGGGACATCGTACAGGAGAACGGCAAGTGGCGCACTACTGGGGCGCATCGTACAGGCTGCATGTATTGCCCCTGCGGGGCGCATTTAGAAAAACAACCGAACCGATTCCAGAGCATGGCAGTCACGCACCCGGAACAGTACGATTACTGTATCAATACGTTGGGCTACGGCAAGGTGTTTGAGCATGTCGGAATCCCCTACAAACCGCTGGAGTGAGAAACTCCTGTTAAGGAGGCAAAGCCGTCCGTTATTGCCCGTCTGCACAGCCCGGTTGCACCGGCCGTTTCCAAACCGGCGCATAAATCGAAAATGAAGCAAGCCATATAGCATTACCGAAAGGAGGCAAATTAGCGTATGAACGCGACTACAAGCGCGCCGCTCATGGAAAATGAGCATGTGAAAGAGCTTTTAGGCGTTATGAAATCAAACCGCATGGATGCCGGGGAACTTCTCGCCATCCTGCGCTATGTGGGCATGGTGGAGGGTCAGCTTGACAGGGCGGTCGGCGAACTCTCGGCCATGCGGCGGGAACTGAACGACATGCGGGAGGTACAGAACCACCCTGTTAAGACGGCGCTGCAAAATGCCATCCACACGTTGGAGGACAAGATCGCCGTAATGCGGGAACATCTGGACGCGCTAAAAGCGGATATCATCGAGGGCGCAAAAAAAGCCGTCGCCGCCTTTAAGGAACAGGGGATTTCCGCGCTGAACGGCCTCGCGTCGTTCTTGCATATCAAGGGCGGGCTTAATGCCCTGCGCGACAGCCTGAACGACGGCATCAAAGCGGACAACCGGGCGATTGCCTCTATCGAAGCCGCCAGCGCAAAATACCACGAAGCGGGCAGGCGCGTGAAGAACATGGGCCGCGCCCTTACCGACAAGGAGGCGGTACAGGAAGCGAAGTCCTCCGGCAAGGTGGCGAGAGTGCTGGAAGCGCCGTTCCGCAGGGAAAAAGCCAGCTTAGAACGCGCGGTCAGGGATGTGGACGCCGCAGTCCATGCGCTGGAACGCCTTGAAGCGTCGGCGGTAAGAATCAGGGACGCGAGAATCGCCGTGAAAGGCGAGAAAAAGCCGTCCATCCTCAAAAATCTGGACGAACTGAAAGGACAGATCGCACAGGCGAAACAAGATGCTCCCGTGACGGAGCGCCCGAAGCGTCAGGAAGCGAGTTTGTAACCGGATATTCGTGGCGGCGACCGTATCAGCGCGGTTTGCCGCCGCTTTTTCGGTCAGGAGGTGAAAACCGGCATTGTCACGCAAGAAAAGAAAGGACAGGTTACAGGCAAGGGATAAAATCACCCATAAAATGACGCGGGACGGCCTTGTCGAAGTCAACGAAACGAAAGGCGAAACGGCGCGGGTCAGCCAGCGCGGGCAGGATTTCAGCCTGCAACGCGAACAGCCGCAGTATGAGGAATGGGGCGGCAGAAATGAAGCCGGTAGCGCACGCCGCCGCAGGCAGGAGTCCCCGGACAAAACGTATTCCCAAGTTGGGAATACGCCGGAGCCGGAGGCGGCAGGCCAGCAAAATGACGATACATACCGTCCTCACGAAAAAGAACAGATGGAGGCCCCGGAGTGGGACAGCAGCGGTCAGCCCGAGGCTGGTCGTCAAGTAGATAATCTGCAAGACGCAATACGCGAACCCCGGCATACTGGCAATGTTCTGGATAATCGTCAATTTATACACGGCGGCGGGAAGCGGCAAAAGCAGCAGCGGATATATAACGGTCAGACGGACAGCGCCGCCACCGGGCAGGCAGAGCCGCCCGGTCATATCCCGCCACGACACGAAGCGGAAAGACTGCACCGGGACATAGCGGACACAGCGCCGCCGAATATCATTCGTCCAGCAGATGAACCGCACCGGACGCGGCTGCGGTTTGACAAGGAGGAACAGGCCACGCCCGATACAAAGCCGCGTCAGCACGGAACACGCTATCAGCGGCATTTTTCGGACGAAACGGAGAAACAGGGCGAAACGCCCGCCGCGGAGGGCGCAACGGAGCCGGAGGAAACGCGGGACGCGCCCGCTTCCGGGGATTTACCCGACGACCCGCGCCCGGATAAAACGGGCAAGCTGCAATTTTCACCCGACGAAAAGACGCCCGCCGACGCCGCTACCCCCGCAAGCAAAAAACTTACAAAAGCGCGGGATAAAGCGGCAAAGACCTCGGCGAAGCTGGACGCGGCGCATGGCAAGCTGCCCATGAAACGCCGTGCCGTGATTGAAAAAGGTTTTGACGAGGGAAAGGGCAAGCCCACGCGCCGCCTGCGTTTTGAAAACGAAGTAAAGACGCAGCATGAACATCTCAAAAGCCCGCTCCCGCTCCGGCCTGTAAAACTCGGGGCGAATGCCGCCGTGGGATACGCACACAAGAAAATTTATCAGGTAGAGCATGAGAACGTGGGCACGCAGGCGGCGCATAAGGCCGAGTTAATGGCCGAGGGCGTTGGCCGCTCTGCGTTGCGTTTCCATAAGACGGCCCCATACCGCCGCGTGGCGAAGCTGGAACGAAAGGCGGCGAAAGCGAATATCCGGCTTAGTTACCGTCAGGCATTGGAAACAAACCCCAAACTGAAAAGCAATCCTCTGTCCCGTTTTATGCAAAAGCAAAAGATCAAACGACAGTACGCGAAAGCGGCAAGGCAAGCGAGGCGGGCGGCGAAAACGGCCCGGAGGTCGGGCAGAATCCTTGTGAGCGCGGGAAGAAAACTCGCTTCGGTTATCGTGCGAAACCCGAAAACTGTCGTTGTGATCGCGCTTTTCGCCTCGCTGATACTCGTTGTTATGTCCGCCGTTTCCTCCTGCTCCAATCTTATGAGCGGTGGCTTTTCGGTCATCTTTATGTCGAGCTATCTTGCGGAGGATGCCGATATGAACGCCGCCGAGCTTGTCTACACCGAATGGGAGAATACTCTGCGGGAGGACATCGAAAACGCGGAATCAGATCATCCGGGGTTTGACGAATACCGTTACTTCGTGGATGAGATTGGCCACGATCCCCGCGAGCTAATGGCGTGGCTTACCGCTGTGTACCGAGATTTCAGGTACGCCGACGTTTACGATGCTTTGCGGGAGGCATTTGACGAGCAATATCTTCTTGAGTTTGTGGAGGAGGTCGAAGTCCGCTACCGCACCGAATATTACACCGATGAGGACGGCGACGTTCACAGTTACGAAGTGCCGTACAACTGGTACATCCTCAACATAAAGCTGACTGTTAAGCCGTTCCCGGAGGTGATCGAGCCGAGATTGGACGAGGCCCAGCGGGAGCATCACGAACAGATCATGGAAAGCGGGGGCAACCGGCAGTATGTTATGAGTCCTTTCGCCTTTGATTGGTTCCCATACATATCCTGCTACTACGGCTACCGCATCCACCCGATCACAGGCGCGTCGGATTTTCATACAGGGATTGATATAGCGGTCGCGTCGGGCACATCCATAATCGCCGCTCACGACGGCGTTGTGTCGGCGGCGGTTTACGGCACGACCGGCTACGGCTATCAACTGACCGTTTCCGGCGATAATGGGATTTCCACCCGATACGCCCATTGCTCGGCCCTGCTTGTCAGCGCCGGGCAGGAGGTAAAAGCCGGGGACGTAATCGCGCTCGTGGGCAGCACCGGACAGAGTACAGGGCCACATTTGCACTTTGAGGTCATAAAGGATGGCGCTACACTTAATCCGATCTATTTTTCCGAAAGCGGATCGTGAGCAGCTAAAAGATATATAGTTATCCGCGATTCAACCTGTACGATCAACTAATAAAATGAAACCGGAGGTTTTGCTGATGAATCCCAAATTACAGAAAGTAAACGGCGAGATCGACAAGACAAAGGCGAAAATCGCCGAATCGCAGGCCCGGCTGCGCGAGTTGGAGAAGAAAAAAACCGAGCTTGAAAACGAGGAAATCGTGGCGATATTCCGCAAGGAAAAGCTCTCGGAGGACGCTTTTAGCGCGTTTGTCCGGCAGATGTCGGGCCGTTCCGAAGCGGAGCAGCCCGACGAAAACGGCGAAAGCGGCAGTTAGGCCGCGCGCCATAAAAATAAATCATATGAAAGCGAGGAACCCTGCATGAGAAAAAAGCTTTTGCGGCTTATGGCATTGGCTTCATGCCTGTGCCTGCTGTTGTGCGGCAGCGTGACTGTGGCGGCAAGCGAATTGGTAAATGTCAGCGGCGGAACGGATGGCGGCATTTCACAGGTTGACGGCGGGAGCGGCGGCGAAACGCCATCCGCGACCGAGCCGGAAAAGGACGCAAAGTACGTCATCACCATTGCGGCCCCGAATGGCTGGTATACAAAATCGGCTACCGCCACCATCAAGCTGGAGGATGTAAACCTGACCGGCTTTGAAAAGGCCGAGGCGAAGCTCGGCGCGAACGGAAGCTGGCAGGATATTTCCGACAGCCTGCGCGCTTACGGCTGGGCGCACTTGGAATTATCCGATAACAACACGGTTTATGTGACCGTCACCGACAAAAAGGGCAAGGCGCATGTGAAGTCCCTGTACATCGAGTGCTTTGACCGTGAGGCCCCCACCGTCCGGGCAAAGATCGAGGGGCGCACATTGCGCGTCGAAGCCGAGGATTCACTTTCCGGCGTGGAATATATTTATGTCAACGGCTACCGTTTCAGCGATCATACAAACGGGACGCTGGACATCCGCGTGAAAGACTACGCGGACGAGGACGAGGAAGATATTTACGTTCAGGCCGTCGATTACGCCGGGAACAAGAGTAAGACAGCCAGCGTAAAAAACCCGTACTACAAAACCGCGTCAAGCAGCGCGGCGTCAAGCTCCGCAGCCGCTTCATCCTCCGCGCCCGCTGAATCCGCTCCGGCCACAACCGCTCCCGCTGCGACCGCTCCCGCCGCGACTACATCCCAACAGGCGGCAAGCTCCACCGCGTCGGCGGCGTCAAGCGCGCCCGCGCAGACGGCGCAGACCGAAACGACCGGCAATACCGGCAGCGGCAGCGTCACCCCCACGGACGGTACAGGCACGGTCATTGAAAACAGCGTCAAAACCTCCGATGAACGGGAGTTTTTTACCATCACCACCGAAAACGACAGCACCTATTACATTGTCGTGGATAAGGAAAAATCCGATAAAAACGTGTATCTGCTGTCCGAAGTCACCGAGGACGATCTGACGGGGCTTGCGAAGCCGTCCACGACCGAACAAGCGATACCCGATCCCGAGCCGGTCATTCCCTCTACGCCCGAGCCTGAACCGGAGCCTGACCCCGGCGATCAGGAACCGGAGCCGGAAGCCGAACCGCCAAAGGCGAACGATACCGGCACGATTATGATTGTGGTTATTGTTGCCCTCGCCGTTGGCGTCGCTGGTTGGTACTTCAAAATCTACAAGCCGAAGCAGGACGCTTACAACGACAGCGACGACGGCGATGATGATTGGGAGGACGGCGAACAGGACGGGGATTACCTTGATGAAGATTACCCTGACGACATTCCCCCCGGCGCGGATTCCCCTGATGATTATGCCTTTTATGACGACGGCGCGGAGGGTACATTCGATGGCATGCAGGATGGAGAATAACGTATGAGCGGCAAAATTACAGAGGTTTACCCGTTTTCCATTGATTATGCGCGGCAAAACGGCGAGATTGATGCTTACCGCGAAAGCCGGGAGGTTAATTGGGCTTGCGCGCGGGCGATTGACGAGGCCATAGCCGCCAACAAGTACGACACCAATCATTGCGATTGCAAAGCCGCCGCGAAAACGGTTGTTGACGAGTACGGCCCCCGGCGCGTGGAGTGGGTGCTGGCGTGTCTGGTGAAACAATCCTACAATGACATGCGATATTCCCCTGCCAACAGAGATTGGTCGAATCGCTTTAGTATCCCGTCAGAACAGGTATATGTCTGCAACGCGCATCAAACCCTGATAGACAGCGTTATCACGCATATGCGGGATATATCCGCACAGCGTCATAGACAGGCGCAGGTTATCGGCGCGTGGGAAAAACAGAGGAAAATGCCGGGCGTAAAGCGCATGACGTTGGGACATGGCATTAAGCCTTATGCCGCGAAAGAGTTAGTAACCGCCGATCAGCTTGCGGAGCGGTACAATCAAGCCCTGTTAGACACCATCGCCGCCCGCGTGAAAATTATAGTCAGCCTTGTCGAAAATGCCGAGCCTGATAAAACGGACGGTCGGAATGTGTTTGGCAACGTGATAATGCGGCTGAACAGCCTGCGCGACGAATTGCTCGGCGAAAAGCCCTTGCTTTCCGCGCTTGTGACCCATGTTGCTGAAAGCAGGGATTTAGCGGAATTAAAAGAGCGGATTCCCATGCTGCGCCGTGAGATTTCAGAGATTACCGGCGAGAAGCCGTCAATCATGGAGCAGCTAAAGACCAAACCTCCCGAGGAATCCGCGCCCCGCAAGAAAAAGGCCCCGGATATGGAAATAGGCTGACCGCTGTTATGGAAAGGAGAGAAACGAATGTATGACGCCTATTCGCTTAAAGCCGTAATTTGTGAAAAAGGCAAGGATATGTATGAACAAAACCGCGTTGTCAATCTGCCCGCAACGGCCGAATCCTTAAAGCGGGCGTTAGATCAGCTTGCGGTCACTTCCGAAAATATGGATAAATTCCATTTCCGTCAAATTGATATGAGCGGGCCGGACGGCCGCGGCCTTAACGGTTATTTACCGCAAGAGCTTGAATTAACCACTATTGACGAGTTGAATTACCTCGCCGTTGAAATCGGGAGTTTGAGCAGAGAGGGAAAACAAAAGCTGGCAACTATTTATGAACTGATAGAAGAAATTCCGGCCGATCCGCTATTTAAGCATATCGAATACGATTCCAAAAGCATAGCTGGCATTATCAACGTAATCCACAACATGGACAAATTCAAGTTTTATGAAAATGTAGCTACATGGGAGGCGTTGGGAGAAGCGGCGATTAACGAAATGAAGCATAATGGTTCTATGGTTGATGCCGCGTTGGATGAAATACTGATGTACACCGATTGTTCCGCATACGGCCAATCCGTAATGGAGCGTCAGGACGGCCAGCTTTTGTCATACGGTTATATTGGGTGGCTGAACTTTGAGCCACTCCACTATCTGGAAACCGGCGTCCCGGAAGAATATAAGATATGGGCTGAAACATTGGCATATATACGGCCGGGCGCTTTGGCCTTTTCCCATTTTGAACCGATGGTTTCAGATGGCGTTATCGAAACCTTATGCGGAAGATCAACGGTATACGACCTCGCAAAAGAAATCGGTGCGTATATCGGCGATATTTCCCCCAAAACCATAGGGGGATTTGCGGAGCAAATTATCTCGGGGCAGACAGAAAGGATAACACAGCTAATCACGAAAGCATGGGGAAAAAAGGTTAAGGCGAACCCGAATTTGCGTGATCGGCACAGTACGCGAACGAGAGAGGAAAAGCAGGAGTTTGATAGGCCGGGGGAGCTTTCCCGGAAGATGTTTGTTGATACGCTGTTATCAGATCAAGTGGATCGTGATTGCGTCAACAGATTCAATGAACAGAGCCGTATCCTGATACGAAGCGAACTTGTGAAATACCCGGTCGAAATTCAAGGCAACGCAAACCTTTGTAACTTGCTGCTTAACAAATTCATGTATGAGGAAATCATAAGGGAGTATTCCAAATTTACCTACAAGGATTTTCTGCACGAAGCGATGCCGGATAAAAAACAGGCGTTTCAAATGCTTTCAACCGACCAGCAAGCATTGTTGCGAATGAGGTATGAAATTCTCCAACAGAAAAAGGGTGTCTTGGTAGAAATTGCGAAGCAAATCATACCGAGGTACGGTACACGAATCAAAGAACTTACAAGTCAGCTTAATTTTGCCCGATACGAAAAACCGGACAAGAAGCCGTCAATCTTAGATCAGCTAAAGGCATTATCGCCTCCGCAGCGCACGCCGGACAACAATGGCGCTCCCTCAAAAAACAACCCGGAATTATAGAATACCAATACAAGGAGGTATTTTCTTGCATGAGAAAAATAAGTATCGCCCTGATTATCGTCTGCCTGTGCCTGTCAAGCGGCCTGACCGCGTATGCACAGACAGGCGTAACTATTACGCCCAGCGGCCCCGAAGCGGCTGCCGACGCAATAACCATCGTTGACCGGATGGCGGAGGACGCCGCGCAAAACGGAGACACACCGGGTACATACGGCACGGGAGCAGGCGGCGATGCCGCCGTTCCTGTGCGCGACGTTAACCCGGCAGACAACCAAGCGTTCTATCCGACAAATCAGGAAACCGTGACCGAAAACGGCGTGGTGCTGGTGAAAAAGACCTACGAGGTTTCCCCGGACGTTGACCCGCAAATGCTGGTACAGCCCTTTGAGCAGTACGGGCACAGCTTTGTAAGCCGTGAAATCCTGCGCCAGCAGCTTCCCGGCGAAACGCTGACCGGCCCCGCCAGCAAGACCGCTGTTTTTGACAGCGAAACTGACGACAAGGAGGAAATCCTAAAACAGTTCCCCGCCACGATTGACCATGAGGAAAACGGATACTCCGGCCAGCTTCACCTTGACGTTTCCACGATAGTCACCGAAGCGGACAGCTACGAAACATATACCTACACCTACACAAAAGACCGCGCCATTTCCGCACTTGATCGAAACGACCCGTCCTATCTTGATAAAGATTGGAACGGTATGCGGCTCACCGGCGTTTCCTTTAACGGCCAACGCGAGGAACAGGTCGGCAACAGCCTTGTGCCGACACAGTACACCGGCGTCGCCCGTTATACGGGTACTGCCGTGGGCAAGCGCCCCACAAGCTACGTCACCACCGCCACCTATTACGGCGAGATCACCAAAACCGTACCCGGCAATATCCTGTATACCGTTATCTATGAGGGTATCCCCAATGAAAGTGCGGAGCAGCCGGAGCCGGAGGACGCGGAACAGTTCGCGCCTGAACAGGACAGCGAAGAACAGGCCGCCGAAAGCGAAAAGCCGGTTGGCGGCGGGCTTACGCTTTATCATATCGCCCTGACCGGCGTTGCCGGTATCCTGCTTGGCGGCGTCCTGATTCCCAAGCTTGAACCGCTCCTGCGGAAGATCATTTATAAAAGGAAAGAGATTGACGAATGAAAGAGGAAATCCCGGTTAAGCAAAATGTGCTGCAATCAATTATTGGCGGATTTACCGATTGTGCCATTGTAGACCTTGCAAGCGAGATATATAAGTATCGCGCTGAATCAGGCTTATTGTCCGTTTCCGAAACCACCCTTGAACAAAAGACGCGGGCGATACTTGACATTGCCGATTTATGTAAGTCCGAAAACCCATTCCCCATTATCAAAATGATAGACGAAGCCGCCGCGCATCGGGATCATGATGGCGCTGTGCAGGCGGCAAGGTTGAAAACCGATCTTGGACAGTTGGAAAACGCGGCCGATGTGATAGCGCAATGCAAGTTTGAGGGCGCGAATTTTTATGAAAGCGAAATCAGCGACATCCTTAATCAGTATCCGGCCCAACTCCAAGCGGATACCAATTTCATTGCCACCGTGTATTTTCGTGAGCTTTTTAAGAAAGAAATCGCGAGACTGTCGGACTTGCCTGATGATGAAATTCTGAGACGGTATACAAGCTACCATATTGAGCAGGACGAGCAGATCGTCGGGATATTTGAATCAATGAGGAAAGATTCTCTCGATGAATACAAGGAAAACGCACAAATGGAATTGACCGAGGCGGTACTGTCCGCTCCGACGCCAATACAATCAAAAGCCTCCCTCCTGCAACAGTTACACAGCTATATGGATTTGATTGACAGAGAGCGAAAGCCTCCCGAACCGGACAAAAAGCAGAAAGGGCCTGAATTATAGGAGGAAGTGTTTTATGCCATTAAATGTGACGATACAAAGGGAGGATGCGGAGCATACGCAAAGCATTTCGAGCTTCCTGTTCCCGACGACGCCGGATAAGCTGCGGCAAAAGCTGGATCAGCTTGGATTAGCGCCGGAAAATATCGGGCAGTTTTCCATCACCGGCATTGATTACAGTCACGGCGAGTTTACGGCGGAAATTGAAAACCATTTTCCCGAAAGCGTAAGCCTGCTTGATTCCGACAAGCTGAACCACCTCGCCGCCCTCATTGACGGCCTTAGCAACGAAGATCAAATTAAGCTGTTCACCTTGTTTGATTATGCGGCAAACATAGACGATTTTCCTTATGAGTGCGACGGCTTGGACGATATGATCGACCTTGCGGATAATATGGAGCGGTTTATATTTATTCTCGATGCAGATGATATTTATGATCTTGCGGATGTGTTACAGTATCAGCGGCCATTGACCGCCAAGGCTTCTAAGAAAATGGCTGAGGGCATATTCGATTCCGTGGAATACGCGAAAGAGGTCATGGACGGCGAGCTTGGAACATTCACCCTTTGGGGGTACATGGGATGGAGTGGAGAATATGACCCGAGCTTTATTGATAACGGCGTCCCTGACGCGCACCGCGTATGGGAACAGGCTATCGCAAACATGCTGCCGGTGAAATTAAATCTTGGTATGGCGGATATTGATTATGTCGCGATCAACAACGGCCGCTCCCCAATCGCCTCCCTTGTAACGGCCCGCAAAATAACAGGGCTTGCGAAAGGCGGGCAAGACCCCGCGCTGTATGGCGGCGAAAAGCAAAAAGCGCGCGCGATCATCGAAATGGCCGATTTGATGGAATCCGATCCGGCCTTTTTCCCGGAATGGCTTTATGACTGCGTAACATCAAAACTTGGGGCAGATGTCGCGGCGCTTATCAATCAGCAGTTAAGAAGCTATGAGGACGGCGGGATCGACGCTCAAATCGAGTACGAGGTCGCCCCCGTGATGGTCGGAAAGCACACCGATCTGCTTCATAAGCTGCTTGCCGGGTATCCTGCGGAGCTTCATGGCAACGATCTGTTTTGCGCCCTGCTTGTCGCAAGGGAATTACACAGGCAGAAGATCGAAGAATTGTCGCCTATGGTTGATCGCTCCTTGCTTGAGGGCGCGGACGAAGCGCAAATCAAAGCGTTTCAGCTTTTACCCTCCGATAAGCAGAACATCATTGAGATCGACCACGAAACGGCAGGGATGCATAACCGGTTGGTGTTCAGCAACTCACAAAACATGGAACGTATTTACAATAACTACATCGGCCCGCATATTGCGCCGAATCTGCATCCCGCTCTCCCCGCTCCTCAAAAAGAATCAATCCTTGCCAAGCTAAAGCAGGCCAAAGAAGTGGCTGATAACCGTCCGCAGCAGCCACGGCAGACGGACAAAAAGAAATCTGCCCAGCTATAACAGACCATATATACAAGCCGCCCACGGCTGTCAAAGGCTGTCTGTGGGCGGTTTTATTTACCAAGGAGGAAATCAGAAAATGAAGCTGATTAGAAATTTATTCAGCGAGAAAATCAGGCCGGATATTCTGAAACGGACGCTTTTGGAGCATAAGGCCCTGTGCGCCGTATGGGTGATGGCGCTTGTCCTGTTCGCAACCTGCCTCGCGGTATTTCCCCGTATTCAGGCGGAACCGCCGAAATATGAGCTTGAAACGGCAGGCAGCAAGGTCGATTTTACCGCCACGGAGGTTAAGGTACATACTGCGGCTGACGGTATCGCCGTCGTTGGCGGCTTCAAAGACGCCGACAGTATTAGTCCCCTCCAGACATCCACTGAACCGGCAAAGTTTACAAGCGACCCCGACGCGATCTGGCAGGCCGAAACCGCGACGACTTACGGCGGCTTTACCCTGCCCGTTCCGATGGACGATGAAAGTATCGGTGTGCTGACCATTCCCGACATTGGCCTGTCCGTCCGCGTTTATGAAAGCGATGACCAGATGGAGGCAATGACCAAAGGGGCGGCGCACTTTAAGTCAACCTCCGCATGGGACGGCAATATCGGGCTTTCGGCCCACAATATAAACTTTGACGGCTCGGCGGGATATTTCCTTAATCTGTACAAGCTCCAAAAGGGCGCGGTGATCCGTTATGAAACGGCGCTGGGGACGCGGGAATATATTATCGAAAGCGTGACCGAAATCGCTGAAACCGATTGGAGTACATTAGGCCGAACACAGGACAACCGCATATCCTTAATTACCTGCATCACAGGCAAACCGGCAATGAGGTTATCCGTGCAGGCCGTGCAAAAATAATTGTCAAAATATGTCAAATTTCTATTGACAATATGAATGGGCAGGTGTATACTATAAACAGAAGATAATTTTTCGCACTAAATCGTGAAAGCGAGGCGGGTATAGATGAAAAATCGCATAATAAGGGCTTTTACGGCAACCTTTATGGCGACAGTGATGATTGTGGGAATGGCTGTAACGGCAAGCGCGGCCGGGCCTGATTACAGCAAGGAAATTGAGGAAATGTCTAAATGGCTGGATGGCCTGACACTTGCCCCCGGCTCGGGAACATCAGCAAACCCGTCCGGCTCCGGCACGGAGGCCGGAACGACCGCTCCGCTGACTGAGGATGAATTAAAAGCCTATACCGATAAGGTTTTTGAGCTTGTCAACCTGGAAAGAGAAAAGGCGGGGGTTGCGCCGCTGGAACGCGACAGTCTTTTAGACGAAGCTGCGGCGATCCGGGCAACGGAAATACAGGCTGCATATGATAAATACGGTACAAGCCATTGCAGGCTTAACGGTGATAGTTATAAAGAATTATTGATTGAAAAAGGCATTGAATCATCCGCAAGGGGCGAAAACGCCGCCCGCCAGCGTATAACACCCGAGAATGTCATGGACGTATGGATGAAGTCGGACGGTCACAGGGCAAACATTTTGAAAGACTATTACACGCATATTGGCGTCGGGGTTTACCAACGCACGGACGGTACTTTTGATTGGGTTCAGCTTTTCATAACGGAAAAATAGCATAAAGCTTTGTAACAGGAATCGCTATTCTTAAAGAATAGCGATTCTTTTCTGTGTATATATTCACTCTGCCGCCGTTCATTTTTGGACGGCGGCTTTTTGGTTCATAAAACAAATAGGAAAGGAAAGATTTTTTTGAAAAGCAATAAAAGGATTCTCTCTTTCTTCCTTGCGATTATCATACTGTTTTCCACCGCGCTGCCGGTATCGGCTTATGAGATCGGGGCCGTGCAGGAAATCATCGACGTAACGGACGGCGGCGATGTTGTTATTGATTCCGTGAGTGTTCCTGATAATTCCGGTGCCTCCCAAGAGGATGAATGGGAAACGGAGGACTCCGACAGACAGGAGGATATATCCGGCGATAATACCGGGAACGGGGCAAGCCTTGAGGAAGAACAGGAGGACGCTTTGGAGCAGGAGCTTCCCGCCGAGGACGAAACGGACGGCCTTTCCCTCGGTCAATCAGGTGAGGGTTTGGAAGATAAAGCCGATCTGCTGGCGGCTATGGAGGAATGGTTAAACAGTCTGCGACTGGTGAGGCTGGGGGGCATTTCGCTGTTTTCGCTGCCGGGCGATACCGGCACAGTCACCCATACGACCATTTCTATAAATCCATATGACGTTACCGTACCAGGCGTTGGCAGGGCTTACGGCTCTGTGATATGGCGCATGAAAATTGGAGGCACGGACGCTTTTTGCCTGCAAATATGGAAGCTTGCGGGCGGCACATATACAGCCGGGGACGCGACAAGTGGAAATGGCGCGACAGCACAGTATATCGCAAATTTCATGGCGTCCTCAAAATCTAACGCGGACTATGTGGCGACACAGGTGCTTGTATGGGAATCCCTGTACGGTGACATCGGACTGCATAGCGCGATTATTCAGGGGACAAGCTTTCAATCGGCGTATAACTCCATCAAAAACGGTTCCGCTGATGCAAGCGACCTTTTATATTGGACGAGCAGTACCGGCGCGCAGGAAATCGCAACTTTCGCAACCGGGACACCACCGGATGATGATGGCGAAGTAGACCCACCCGACGATCCAGAGGACGGCGACGAGGTTCCGCCCACCGAAACCGTCACCACCACATCCACCCGCACCGAAGTTAGGGGCAGTACCGACTATGAATACAGCGACGCTATTGGCCAGATCACGATTGCGAAACGGGACGACGAGGGCAAATCGCTGGATGGCGCAATCTTCCGCATCGACATCGAGTTCGCCAACGGGCAGCGCGGCGGAACAGGCGCGTTTGAAGTGTATAACGGCTCCCGCCTGTATACCTGGACGCATCCCGCCGACGACCACGAACCGGCGAAAGTAACCGTTACGGAAATCTACTGTCCGCCCGATTACGTTATGGACAGCACACCCAAAACAGCAATCGTCCACCCGACCTACACGCGGGTTACAAAAGTGACAACCACCACCATTACAATAACCACCACCAGCACAACCACGACGAATATCGAAACCGGCGAAGTGCTGGCACAAGTAGAAGTAGACTCGGAAACGTCGCTTGACCCGCCTATGGTACAGGAATACACCGATTTTATCGAGGGCGACCGCGAAACTACACTTACCTTTGTGAATATGATAAAAAGCGCAGAGCTTATCATATTCAAGTACCGCACCGGCGTCGGAACTCCGCTACAGGGCGCACAGTTCGAGGTCAGCTACGTTGACCCCTCCGTACATTCCGGGCGCTGGACGGTCACAACCGGCAGCGACGGCAAGGCCGTTATTTCCCTGCCGAAGCCCGGCGCTATCCTTATCCATGAGGTTTCGCCCCCGGCCGGTCATATCATTTCCCCTATCAGCGGCCCCGACACCACCGTCACCATTCTTGCAGGCGAACGCAAGCAGGTGGACATACCAAACGACCCTTACACGGCGGTCGAAGTTACCAAGATCGACAGCGTGACCGGCGCAAAGCTGGCGGGCGCGACCATTTCCCTCAAACACATCACCTCCGGCATGGAGTTTCGCCAAGTCACGGACGCGAACGGGATTGCCCTGTTTGAAAACGTGGAACCGGGCAGCTACTATGTTGAGGAAATCATTGCTCCCGACCGCTATGTATTGAACACCACCCGTTATCCCGTGCAGCTTCGCTCCAACGAAACCGCCACCGTCACCATTCCCAACGACCCATACACGGGTATCGAGGTGACAAAAGTGGACGCCAACAATGGACAAAAGCTGGCAGGGGCCTTTATTCGCTTGAAACACATCTCCACCGGGCAGGAGTACAGCGGCGAAACCGGCGCGGACGGTAAGGTGTATTTTGGCCTTATTCCTCCCGGAAATTACTACGTCGAGGAAGTGCAGGCCCCGTTCGGCTATGTTCTTAACGACACGCGCTACCCGCTGGAATTGAAAACCGGCGAGCTTGCCACCCTCACGCTCCCTAACTACCGCAAGGACGGTCTGTACGTCCGCAAGGTGGACGAGAATGGGAAGCCCATCGCGGGCGCGGTCTTTGAGCTTCGGCGCGGGTCCGGCGAGGTGCTGCTGCGCGACACCACCGATTCAAACGGCCTGATTTATCGCGGCTATCTCGTCACCGACACTTATGTCATTGAGGAGATTCAGGCCCCGGTCGGTTATCTGCTGGATGAGAACAACCCGCAGAGTATCTACATTGACGAAACAAACGACAACAAAGAATATGTTGTTACTTTCGTCAATAAGAAAAAGCCGTCTATTCAGATTACAAAGGTGGACGCAAATACCCCTACCATCAAGTTGCAGGGCGCAATCTTCCGTATCTCCGAACAGGGCGGCTCCAAGACATGGGACATAACCACCGGCTTTGACGGTACGGCGCTCCTTGAAAATCTGGAAATCAGCACAACCTATGTCGTGGAGGAAATACAGGCCCCGACAGGCTATGTCAATTCCGGGTACAAGGAAACCATTGTATTAAACGAGTGCCGGGTACACACGATTACCGTGTCCAACGGCATGAAACCGAAGCTCCGCATCGAGAAGATCAACGAGGCCACCGGGGGCAGGTTGCCGGGCGCGGTGTTCCGCGTGACGAAAAAGGGCGGCGCGGAGTACAAGGACGTTACCACCGGCATCGACGGCACGGCCACGGTGGAAAACCTTGAGGCCGGATGGTATGAGGTGACGGAAATCCGCGCGCCCAGCGGATATGTGCTGGATTCAACGCCCCGCGAGATCGAGGTCATCCCCGGCGAAACCGCCGTGTTGTCGGTCAATAACAGCCGCAAGCCGACGCTGACACTCCGTAAAATAGACGAACAGAGCGGCAATGGATTGCCCGGCGCGGTGCTACGCGTCAGTCAGGGCGGTATTTCCTATCAGGATGTGACCACAGGCGCGGACGGCGTGGCTGTTCTGTCCGATATGGCTCCCGGCTGGTACACGGTCACGGAAATACAGGCCCCGTCCGGCTACATACTGGACGCCACCCCGCGATATATTCAGTTAAAAGCGGGCGAGAACGCGGAGCTTGTCATTCAGAACCAGCGCAAGCCGACCCTAACCATAGTCAAGATTGACGATGTGACAAAACAGCTCTTGCAGTACGCGAAATTCCGTGTTTCCATCAAAGAGGGCAAGACGCTGGGCGAATACGTCACCGACGAAAACGGCGAGATCTTCCTTGACGGCCTCGACCCCGCGCTCTATGTGATCGAGGAAATACAGGCCCCGGACGGCTACATCATCCTGTCCGAATCAAAGGAAATCCGCGTGGAGTGGGGAACCGACGTTGTAGTGGAGTTTCCCAATCAGCCGGTCAATCCCTTGCTTATCAAAAAGGTAGACGCGAAAACCGGCGAACCGCTCCCTGACGCGAAATTTCTCGTTACAAAGGTAAACGGGGAGTATGTCGGGGAATACACGACCGGGCGCAACGGATATATCACCGTGACCGGCCAGCTTCCCGGATGGTTCACCATCAAGGAGATCAAGGCTCCGCTGGGCTACATTCTGGACGATACGCCGAAACAGGTTGAGCTTAAACTGAATCAACCGGCGATTGTCGAGTTTGAGAACCAACCGCTGAACGGGCTGCACATAAAGAAAATTGACAGCCTGACGAAAGAGGCGCTGACGGGCGCGAAATTTCGCGTTTCCGAAAAGGGCGGCAGCTTGATCGGAGAGTACACCACCGACGCGCAGGGCGAAATTATCATTGACGGCCTGGAACCGGGCTGGTATACCATCGAGGAAACCGCCGCCCCGGATGGCTATGTGATCGACAATACCCCGAAAGACGTTGAATTTGTTTGGGGCCAGTTTACAAGTGTGGAGTTTACGAACAGCCGCAAGGCTCCCCTGCAAATCAAAAAGATCGACGCGAAAACCGGCGAGGCTCTTTCCGGCGCGAAATTCCGCGTCACTACCATTGAGGGCAAATACATCGGGGAGTACACCACCGACCGCTACGGCTTCGCCTCTGTTGACGATCTGGAGGCCGGATGGTATGTCGTGACCGAAATTACCGCCCCGGACGGTTTCGCGCTGGACAATACCCCGCGCAATGTCGAGGTAAAGGTAAATACCCCCGTGATACTGGAAGTCACCAACAACCGGCTTTCGCCGCTGCAAATCAAGAAAACAGACGAGGAAACCGGCGCTCCGCTGGCGGGCGCGTACTTCCGCGTCACCACCACGACCGGCGAATTGATCGGGGAATACTCCACCGGGCAGGACGGCTTTATCAATGTACCGGAGCTTTCTCCCGGCAGCTACATTGTGTCGGAAATCAAATGCCCGGACGGATACCAGCTTGACAACACGCCGAAAACCGTCGTCATAAAGGCGGACAGCACGGCGCTTGTGGAGTTTACCAACAAGCGGCTGCCCGGCTTGCAGGTACGCAAGGTGGACGCGAACACGAACGAACCGCTTTCCGGCGCGAAATTCCGCTTGGAAAAGATGAACGGTGAGCGCATAGGCGATTTTGTCACTAACAGCGCAGGATTCTTTGTCGTTTCCGATCTTGATGCGGGATGGTACACGGTTTATGAAACGCAGGCCCCGGCCGGTTATATCAAGGACAGCACCGCGCAGAATGTAGAGCTAAAGCCAAACAAGACGGCGGTTGTGGAGTTTCAGAACAAGCCGCTGGCGGGATTGCAGATTAAAAAAGTGGACGATGTGACCGGCCTGCCGATGGCGGGCGTGGTGTTCGACATTGCCGAGCTTGACGGGCGGCGCGTCGGAACCTTTACCACAGACGACACCGGCCTTGTATTCGTGCCTGGTCTGAACGAGGGCTGGCTGATCGTCACCGAGACAAAGACGCTTTCAGGTTACAAGCTGGACAGCGCGCCGCGCAACGTGGAAATCAAGGCCGACCGGCTGAATGTGTTGGAATACCGCAACCAACCGTACCCGTTCCTGCAAATCAAAAAGATGGACAGCGAAACCGGCAAGCCAATCGCGGGCGTAAAATTCAAGGTCTACGACAAGAATACCCGCGAGTTGGGCGAGTTTTCTACCAACGATCTCGGCATTATCAAGCTTACCGGCATGGAGCCGGGAACCTACTATATTAAGGAAACACAGGCCGCCGAGGGGTACGTCCTTGACGCCACCGTCAGAGAGGTTACGGTATATTGGGGCAAGACCACGACGGTCGAGGTCAAAAACATGCCGATGGCGACTTTGCGGCTGAAAAAGATTGACAGCGTAACGGGCAAGCCGCTGATGGGCGCGGGCTTCATCCTGTACGACGCGAAGAATAACATTGTCGGCGAGTACACGTCGGATGAAAACGGCCTGATTCAGTTCCCCCGCTCCCTGCCTGCCGGACAGTACAAGCTAAAGGAGATCAAGTCCCCGGATGGCTATGTGCTGCTGGATAAGCCGATTACGATAACCCTTAAATCCGGCGAAACGCAGGAGATCGAAATTCCCAACGACCCCGTTCGCGGCAAAATCCAGATCGTGAAAAAATCTGCCGACGATAACGCGATCACAAAGAAAAAAGCCGGGGCTGTGCTGGCGGGGGCTGTGTTTGAAATCGTGGACGAAAATCTGAACGTGGTGGACACCATCACCACCGACAGCCGGGGCATAGCTACCACGATTGACCTGCCGCTTGGCAAATACGTCATTCAGGAAATCACCGCGCCGAAGTATTATGTGCTTGACGACAGCGTATTTTACGGCGAGATCAAGCTGCACGGCGATGTGGTACGGTTTGAAGTCCTCAACACAAGCAGCGATATAGCCGTCACCGTCGAGAAGCGCGGCAACGTGGAGGCCCTGACCGGCGACCTGATTCGTTATGACTTTTCCAATATCTCCAATGCGTCGAACATTTCGCTTAATGAGTTTTATTGGCACGATCAACTCCCCACAGACGCCGTGCGGCTTGAAAAGCTGTTTACTGGCACATGGAGCGAACGCCTTAAATACAAGGTGTTTTACCGAACCAACCTCAAAACCAATTACCGCGTCTGGAAAGACAATCTGCTGACGACGGTAAACCATGAGCTTGACGTTTCCGATCTGAAGCTGGCGGCGAACGAATTTATCACAGATTTCAAGCTGGAGTTTGGAACGGTCGAGCCGGGATTCCATGAGGTTGAAGCGCCCTTTATCCTCACGCGGGTACTGGACGATCTGCCCCACGAATACCGCTTTGCCAACAAGACCGACGTGGGCGGCAAATGCGGGGATGAGTTTATATATAACATGGACTCTTGGGTGACGATAGCGTTTTCAACTCCCAAAGGATCGTTGCCGAGGACGGGGCTAACGCAAAATCAGAGTATTATATGTGATGTTGTTATGCCCGAAAAACTGCGTGGCAAAAGGCAAATATAGCGCGGAAGCGTAACGGCATATCCCCGCCGCCGATTGGCGGCGGGGACTATTTTTTATGAAAGGAGCGGAACATGAACACACAGGAATTTGAGAGCAGAATGGCCGCGCTGCTGCCCGGCCTCGATCCCGAGGCTATGAAAATCCTTGTTTCTTACGCCGTGGAGCTTGACCGGGACGAAATAGAGCAAAAAGAAGTCTTTTTCAAGGAAACCTATGTAGAATATTACATTGCTAATCATCACTACGGACAGGAGCTTGCCCGGCAGTTGTTCGGCATGTCAAAAACTTTTACCCTGAACCCGTTTGAGATACGCGGTGCGGCCAAATACCTGCGGGACGGCTTGGAAACGGAAGAAATAAGCCAAAAGGCGCGTGACGGCCTATGCGACAGGTTCGGGCAGGAGTGGCAGGAATCCAAAGACGCCATGAAAGCCTTTGAGGAAAACAGGCTGGAGGATTATGTCGCGGCGCTTGAAAAGACTGATAAAGGCGCGGCAGTTACATGGGAAATGATTGCTGAAAAGCTGGACGAAGAATTGCGGGGTATTAAAACCCATGAACAGCCGGATACCGACCCCGCCCTCCTGTCCTATTTCAGAATAGCGGCGGCATATATTCACCGTCACCTGAAAGAATACCAAATCCCCTCCGAAATGTATGAGGCAGTCTATAAGCAGGATAAAATCTTAGGACAAACCGCTCACCATTGGTTGGACGAAGCCGTGCGGCGTGGCGGAGATACAAGGGATAAAGCGGATGTCGCCGCTATCAGCGTGGATAACTGGCTGGCACATGTACGGCAGAAAGAAGCCATGAAAGAGTTTGAGGAAAGCTGGCCGGACACCTCCCACGGCGCGGCGATGTCGGTAAAAGTAAAGGCGTATATCCGCAAGGACAACGGGAACATGCCGGATGATTATGCCGGTATTGTCCTGCCGGTCACGGCTGACGGTCTGTACGCGGCGCTTGAAAGGCTGGATTTTAAGCCGGGCGACATTGACCGCTGCGTGATAGAGGGTATCGCTCCAAAGGATGTAAGCGCCGACCTGATGAAGCGTTTCCCTGCAAGGCTTAGTTTGATCGCCATTGACACGCTCAACTATCTGGCGTCCGAAATTCAAAATATCGCCGGTGATGATTTACAGCAGAAAAATTTATCCGTCATTTTTGAATGGGCTGAAAGCGGAGATGGTGCGCTTATCAAACCATTTCCATATCCGCTTAACCTTGATGGCGGTATGGACGATTTTATCAATGTGGTTTTAAACATGGACAAATTTACTTTTGTTCCATCTTATGAAAACTATGTAGATTTGGGTTTGTATCGAATGATGATGAAAGATGCGGAAATTGACAGGAATCCCGGCGAAACAGACGAAGCCCGCGATTATGAGGATTACGCCATCCCAGCAATGGACGGCGTAAGCGGCGTATTTATTGACGACGATTTTATCGGCGGCGGCGACGGCTTCATCCCCTACATGGAAATGGACAATGCCATCCCGGAAGTCTACCGCGTATGGAGCGAGGCCGTTTCATATTTCCTGCCGGAAGATCAGAGGAACAAAGGATATGAATACTTTAGGCCAAATATTGACTACCCCGCGCTGGTGGAGGGAAAAACCGGCATAGCCACTTTGGATTTGGCCGCGAAAATCGAGGATTTTTGCCGTGCTGCCCGCATAGGCAATTTTAACTATGACGGCAGCGACATAGAGGCAAGAGGACAAACAATTATCATGATTGCTTCCGAGTGTGAAAATCGAAATACGGCGGTTGTGGATATGCTCGATGAAACGTTAGCGGCACGAAACGAAGAAAGCGGAGTAAAATCGACATATAGGAATCTTGCAGCCGCGTTTTACAGCCTTGACAGAGAGCTGGAAGCCCAAATACAGGGCGAATTTGAGGGCGGGCACAGCGGCGATGATGCACGGTTGATAAGCGGCGTCATCACCGAGTACCCTGAAAGCCTGCGGGATGACCCCGGTTTCCTTACGCTTCTTGTAAACATGGAGCTTCACAAACAGGGGATCGCGGTCATGCTGGAGCAGCTTGACAAGTCAAACCGGATTGATGAACCGTCGCCGGACGCGCTCCTGTTTCAGATTCTTCCCTCCGACATGCAGGTGCGGTTGGATTTGGAGCATGGTTTGCTTCACCAATTAACACAGGTGAAGCTCGCGCATGAAAACAGGATCGTCGCCTTATACGATAAGGAAATAGCGGCCTGTGTGGAAAACCGCTGGCAACAAAAGCTGACGCCGCCGACCATAGGCCGTGAGCAGGCGCAAAAAAGACAATCCGTATTAGAACACCTGCGGGAATTGTCGGACAGGATAAAAGCCGCCCCGCCCCGCACCCATGACAAAAAAAATAAAGATATTTCGCTATAACCCCACTATAACCTCGCTGCCAATGATTTGGCAGCGAGGTTATTTTTTGAAAGGAGCGACCTTTGGGTGACGATAGAAACCAACCACATATACAACATGAATTTCCTAGACTTAATGAAAATGATACCGGATGGCTTTGCACGGATGATTCTGACCGATCCGCCATATGGTATCCGTTATCAAAACGGATATGCCTATGAAAAATCGCTGGCTATTGCAGGCGACACCGGGATTGACTATCAGGAGTTTGCCGATCAATCTTACCGGATATTAGCGGAAAACTCACATGCATACTTTTTTACCCGGTTCGACCAATACCCTTACCATTACGAGTGCCTTAACCGCGCCGGTTTTAGAATTAAGAACTGTTTGGTAATCGAAAAGGGGGATGTTGGGGGGATAGGCGATTTGTACGCAAGTTACGCGAATAACTGCGAGTGGGTGATTTTCGGGCAGAAAGGACGCAAGGCTTTCAGCAAAACCAAGCTGCTGAAAAACACAAGCCCGATAGGTAAGGCGTCAAGCAGAAAAGGAAATCCGATACAGGAATACAAGACCCGTTTTAACTGCTGTTGGTTCGGGCAGTCCTACCCGAAAGCTACTTACAATTCAGCTACAAAAGCGAAATACGGCAATCCGCATCCCACCATGAAAAACGTGGTATTTCTCGAATGGCTGATACAAATATCAAGCAATCCGGGCGACATTGTATTTGATGCTTTTATGGGAAGCGGCTCTACCGCAATTGCCGCCCGGAACACTGGCCGTCTTTATCTTGGCAGCGAGATTGACCCAAATCATTATGACACGGCCACGAAAAGGCTGGAAATGGCTTAATTTCCAATCAGGAAGCGCCGCCATCCCCGTCGTAATCTTCCCCGTCCTCTGGCTCAAACCATTCCATAAGCGACCAAAACAGCTCCACCGGCGCGTCGTGCATTTGGTTATAGAACACGATCTCCTTGTTCTCGCCGGTGTTCAGCTCCAGACGCAGCGACCATAACGGCTCCCTGTTCTCCGTGGACGGTTCCGGCTCCGCTTCTTCCCCGCCGTCAAGATCGTCCATATCCTCGTCATAATCAGGGCCGGAGGGCCGGTGTTCCGGCAGTATATCGAGATACGGGTCGTGTTCATATACGCTGTCGCTTAAATCCTCATTCCAAAACGGAGCGTTAAGCTCATGCACCACGGATTTGAGGAACCGCCGCGCTTCCTGTTTTCCAATGTCAATCTCTCGTTCCCGCTCCGCTTCGGGGGCGTTGTAGTCAACGTACCGGATTATCCCGTCATCCTCGGCGAAAACACGGATGTTCACTTGGGCCTCGTCGCCGTATATATCCCAAATCACATCATGGATGTACAATTCCAAAGAAAAGGCGGTCATGTCCTTTTTCGCCATGTTGCGCTCATATCGCGGAAACTTTATATTATGGGCTTCGCGGGCGGCTTCCCGCACGGCTGGGCGCGAATCGTTCATGCGGTTACGCAGCCATTTAATCTCGCTCTCGCTGAGGTGACGAAACGCCATGCCCCCAATCCTGCCCAGCGTTTCCATTTCCGAGCGTTCGGCGGGAGCCAGCTTCATGCACACCTTACAGATATGCGCCGCGTGGCCTTTCCCGGAAAATTTCTCGTTCGCCTTATGCTCACCGCATATTTTACAATAGTGGCCGCGCGGTTTATTTCCTCCGCGCGGCTTTTTCTTTTTGGCTGCCATATGGAAATCACCTCTTAGCTTAACGCTGCCGCGTCCTCACGGTTCGCACGATACTCCGACGTTTCCTGTTCCGTTGCCGCCCTGATACTCGGCTTCCCGCAGTCCGGGCAGGCGTGGATTTCCCCCGTCCGTTCAAAGGTAAAACGGCACTTTTTACAAGTGTAAATCAAATATAGCCCCTCCAAATACGCAAATGAACACCACTTAATTTTGGTATTTCTTACAGTATACACCGGATTTTCAATCAAGACAACATCACATATACGGAGGTAAAAATGACCAGTTTAGTCATAGCGGAGAAACCGAGCGTCGCGCAGGCGATCTCAAAGGTGCTGTGCGCGAAATCCAAAAAAGGCGGGTATCTTACAGGCCCCGGATATATCGTGTCGTGGTGTTTCGGGCATCTTGTGGAGCTTGCCCCGCCCGAAGCCTACGACGAAAAGTACGGCAAATGGCGCTACGCCGACCTGCCGATCATCCCGCCCGAATGGAAGCACGCCGCCGCGCCGGATAAGGCGAAGCAGCTTGATGTCCTGCGGCGGCTCATGGCCGACAGTCAGGTGGATACCATCATAAACGCCTGCGACGCCGGGCGCGAGGGCGAACTTATCTTCCGGCTTGTCTATGAGCTTTCCGGCTGCAAAAAGCCGGTGCAAAGGCTCTGGATCAGCAGCATGGAGGACAGCGCAATCGCCGGGGGATTTAGAAGCCTGCGCCCCGGCGCGGATTACGACCGGCTGTATCTGTCCGCCCTGTGCCGGGCACAAGCGGACTGGATTGTCGGCATCAATGCGACGAGGCTGTTCTCGGTACTCTACCGTGGCGCGACGCTGAATGTCGGGCGCGTCCAATCCCCCACGCTGGCAATGATCGTGGAGCGCGAGGGAAAGATAGCGGCATTTCAAAAGGAAAAATTCTATACCATCGACCTTGACTGCGGCGATTTTAAGGCCGTGAGCGGGCGCGTGGACGACCTCGCCGCCGCCGAAGCCCTACGCGCAGCCTGCGACGGGGACGGGGCCGCCGTCAAAACGGTGGAACGGACGGAAAAGACCGCGCAGCCGCCAAAACTCTACGATTTGACGGCCCTGCAACGCGAGGCCAACCGCCTGTTCGGGTATACCGCGCAGCAGACGCTTGATTGCGTCCAAAGCCTGTATGAGAAAAAACTATGCACCTACCCCCGCACCGACAGCCGGTACATAACCGGGGATATGCGGGACTCCATACCCGGCCTTGTGGACACGATAGCCGCCGCGCTGCCCTTTGTCGGCGGTTTAGATCTGCCGGTCGATACGGGGCGGATCGTTAACGACGACAAGGTTAGCGACCATCACGCCATCTTGCCTACCGTTCAAATTGTCAGCATCATTCTCGACACCCTGCCGACCGCCGAACGGAATATACTGACCATGCTTGCGGCGCGGCTCCTATGCGCCGTGGGCAAAAAGCACGCTTATACTGAAACGCGCATGGAATTGGAGTGCGGAGGCGGCCTGTTCACGGCAAAAGGCCGGACGGTCACAGCGGACGGCTGGAAAGCGGTGGACACGGTTTTCAAGGCAATGGCAAAGGCAAAACAGGATGAGGACAGTGAACAGGACGGCGCGTTGCCCTTGCTGGAGCGTGGGCATTTGCTCCATCCGGTGCAAGCGTCCCTGTTGGAGCGGTTCACATCGCCGCCGAAGCACTACACCGAGGACACATTGTTGTCGGCAATGGAAAGCGCGGGCGCGGAGGATATGCCCGATGATGTGGAGCGCAAGGGCCTCGGTACTCCCGCGACCCGCGCCGGTATCATCGAAAAGCTGGTGAAATCCGGCTTTTTGGAGCGTAAAGGGAAAAACATCGTTTCCACCAAAAAAGGTGAAAACCTCATTACCGTCCTGCCCGATACGCTGAAATCCCCGGCGCTGACCGCTGAATGGGAGAACAGGCTGAAAGAGGTGGAACGCGGCGAAATGTCGGGCGACGATTTTATGGCGGGGATCGCGGAAATGACCCGTTCCCTTGTCGCGGCGCACAATACGCCTGATCCCGAATATGTTTCTCTGTTCGCCTCCCCGCCGAAAGGCGATGTAATCGGCGTTTGTCCGCGCTGCGGCGAGCCTGTCCGTGAAAGCAAAAATGGCTTTTTCTGCGGCGACCGCGCCTGCGGCTTCGCCTTATGGCGCGACAACAGGTTTTTCAAGTCGAAAAAGAAAGAGATCACAAAAACGACCGCCGCCGCACTTCTCAAGGAGGGGCGCGTTTTTATGTCCGGCCTGTACTCCGAAAAGATCGGCAAGACCTATGATGCCGCCCTTGTCATGGAGCCGGGTAAAAAGGGCGACAAATATGTCAACTTCAAGCTGGAGTTTGACGGGAGGAAACGCAAATGAGCGGGGGTAAAGCGGACAGTTATAGCTCCGGTTCCGAGATGTGGCGCGATTGCTCCGAGAGTTACGGCCAAATAACGGCGCGTATCATGTGCCTGCGTTATCTGGATTTGCAGGCGCAGACCAAAGACGCCTCGGAGCGGGAGTTTTGCCGGGAATTGCGCGAGGCTATGTCGATGGAACGCAATCTCGCGGATGTGGCCGTGTACCCGTATTCCGAGAAGCTCGCGGAATTGGACGGCAAGCTGGAATTGTACAACCAAAGCTATCGGGTGAACCAGCTCTGCGCCAGCGATATTGAAACCGCCATTTATGCCTGTGAGTACGGCGACGGGACACATGATTTCAAGGACGCCCTTGCCGCGCTCATTGACGAGTACGGTTTGGAGCGCGTGCGGTTTGTGCTGGCCTGTGAGGTTCGATGGGATTCGGTTTTCGGGCATTACCCCGACGAGCTTTACGCATGGGCGCGGGAAATCTATATAAACGAGAGCCACGGCAGCTACGGCGTGAGGACGCCCCCTGCCGTGCTTGGCGAGTTTATCGCGTATATGCGGGATACAACCGGCAGGACGCACGGCGGGGAGCTTGCCGCTGCTATGGAGGGAAATTCTGTGAGCGACAAAACAATCCAATTCATTGACAGCGATTACAGGGAGCTTTTCCGCATCCCGGACGGCGGGAGTATCAATATCGTCTACCCGCCCGGCGACGGTCGCGGGATAATTACGCGCAAATGCGAATTTATGGACGAGTGCCATACGAGGATCGGCGGCGACGATTACCACATCCATGAATTTGCCGCCCGCATGGAGCGGCTTGGCGCACGGTATGAGCCGGAGGTGCAGCTTCGGGACGTGGAGCTTGCATCTTTCGCGGCGGGCGAGGAAAAGTTTTTTACCTACAACCGTGAGGAGGGCAATACATGCGTCGGCCATATCAGCGGAAATTTCGGCAATGGCGGCGACCGCTTTTTCAGTAATTGGCAGAGCCGTGAAAACGGCAGGAACACCCCTGAATTTCAGACGGAATTGCACAGCGCGGTTTACTTTCTGCGGAAGAATATTCTTAAAGATCACGGCACAATGGCTGCGTACTGCAAATTACATCCCGAAGCAAAACTGCCGGACAGGAACGATCTTGAACATTACGGATTCAAGCTGGATACCGGGAGCCGTCAGTTTTTTATACTCTGCATCGCGGAGGCTGCGGCGCGGGACAGCCAGTTTATTGCTTACGCCTACGACAAGGCCGCGCCTGTACGCGAACAGCGACGCGATAAGCAGTCCATTCTCAAGCAGCTCCGCGAGGCTCCCAAACAGCCGCACAAGCCAAAACCGCCGGGCAAGCAAAAAAGGGACGCGGAGCTATGACGCACTTCAAGCCGGAATTTATAAAAATGGAGGAAAAAAGCATGATGGAGCCAAGAATACCTATGTATATCGCCGTGTGGCTGGAGAGTGGATGCGGCAACGAGTCCCGCGGGATATGGCTGCCGCTGCCCGCCACGAAAAAGGAATTTCTCGCGGCGCAGGAAGCTATCTATGTCGAATACAGCAACATCTACATTATGAGTTACAATGTCCGTATTCCCGGAGTAGGCCGTGATATGCTTCTGTCGGCCTCGCTGGGACGTGCAAATTATCTTGCGTCGCGGATTATGGCGCTCGATAACGAACAGCTTATGAAGCTGGCGGCTATCTACGACAGCGACCGATATTTCGATTCTCTGGAGCAGTATATCGACTATACCTACAACCATGACAGTTATACGCTGATTCCCGGCGTGAAAAACCCTGCCGATTTGGGGCGTATGTATCTGGACGGCGAGGACTTCGCAGCGGTTCCGGGCGATCTGAAAAAATGTATCGACCCTTACAAGTTGGGCGCGAATATCGCAAAGGCGGTTGACGGGCAGTTTACGGCGCTGGGTTATCTCACAACGGAAAACGGATGGGGCGCCGCGCCCAAAGCGCGCAAGACGCCCGCCGCGCTTGACTTGACGGGAAGCAAAGGAGAGAGCTTGTTCGGCATTAGATATTCAAGGTACTGGCCGGACAGCGAATATTACGAGGATGAAACGGGAGGCGAACAGCAATGAGAAAACGTACTAGGCAGCGGCAGGGCCGGGATTTCCCCGCCCCCGGCGATCACCTCAAAAACGCGGAAATGGCTGTGGAGGGCAACTATAACATGCTGGACGGCGTTATCAATAACACCGGGCCGCGCGACAACCTGACGGACGGGCAGACATGGGAAGAAATTCGCAACCTCGCCCCGGAAACCTTACCCGAGGAAAAACAGTCCGTCCTCGACCGCCTTGAAAAAATGCGCGAACAGGTAAAGGCCGAGGCCGAGCGGGACGAGATGTACCCCGTGGACGGCCATGATCCGACGCCTGAGCGTGGGTTGTAATTATGGCTCGGGATATGCTTCATTGATACAGCGTCGAGGCAATAAAAAGTAAAGGAGACTTTCGCATTGCCAATCAATATCAATCTTGAATATAGCGCCCCAGATGTAAAGCGGATTGAACCGTTCCGGTTGCCGGTGTCCCCGGATGATCTGCGGCAACGGCTGGACAGGCTGGGGTTTACCCCGCAGGTGATGGATGAGATCAAAATAAAATTCAGCTTGACGGATAGCCTATTCACCCCTTCTGTCGCAAAGATGGACAGCCCGGAAACGATTGTGCAGATGGACGAGTTGAATTACTTAGCCGCCATATACGACGAGCTGGACACCGGTTCAAAAGAAAAGTTTAAGGCAGTTTTGGAGTATATCGGCCACGGCTTTTCCCGGTATCCCCATGAGATCGGCAATATCAGCGACACCATCGACATCATTCTGAATCTTGATAAGTTTGTGTTTTACCCTGATGTACAGTCGATCCAACAGTTAGGCCAGCGCGTCATTGAAAACAACAACCAGAGCGAAACAAATATCGACCTGACCAGTATTCCCCCTAACCCCGACCACAGCGCCATCGGGCAGGATACTCTTGAATATGATAGAGGTTGCTTCACCAGCCACGGTTATGTCAGCGGCGGCGGCAAGGGCTTTGAGCCGGTGTTCCTGCAAGCAGGCGTCCCGGATAGATACCGGGTGTGGGAGGCGGCGTTCCCGGAGTTACCCCCGTTTGAAAACCCTATCAAAATTGACTATGAGAGCATATCGGAAAGCAACACGGACGAATGGCAATTCAATGTAGCCTATGAAGTGTTCGGGCATCTTGTCGCGGTCAACCATCCGAATTTCAGCGACGGCGACCACAAGCACAGGGCGGCGCGAATTATTGAGTTGGCTGAAATGGTGCGTAAGCAGGACGACGCCCTCAACGATATGCTGATGGATTCCATTTTGGGGGGCGGAATGTACGGCGGTGAAGCCTCCGAGTTGATAGGCCGGATCAGCAAGCCGGAATCCGGCCTCGATGTGCAGTTCCACTTGGAACGGTCATACGGCATCGACAACGACTTTGAGGGAAATTACCGGGACGAGTTGATGAAGCTGCCGCCCGATCTCCAGTTTAATGAATACATCAAGGTGATGATGGAGAACCGGGTGCGGCATCAGCAAACCATTTCCGAACTGTCCGGGCAGGAGCCGCCGCTTGAAGCCATATCCCCGGAGCAGTTGGCGCGGTTTCACATGCTGCCCGCCGATAAGCAGGCTGAAATACAGTTGGAGCAGGATGTTCATACCCTGTACAGCCGCGTGAAGCTGGACAACGCGAGGGCAATGGTCAATCTGTATACCGCGAAGATTATGGAATATCTGGACGAGCATATAAAAAACGGCTACTATGACCCCGAAAAAATAGCGCGGGCAACCGAGATCAGGAACAATCTTATACCGATGGCCGAAAAGGAATATAAGTGCGACCCGAACCGGCAGCCGGTGGTGAACATCGAAACCTATGGGTGCGAACTGTTCCCGGTAGGCAAGCAATATCCGTTTCCCGTATTCAATAAGATGTTTTCCCAAGCGGTCGAGTATTACGGCCTCCTGCACGCCGCCGGTGTACCCCTATCGCAGAACTTAGTGTATTTAAACATGGATTTTCTGATGGAAAGCCAGCCGGAGCAGATCAAATTCCACACGGATAAAGCGGTATTGTTGTTTGTCGATCAGGGGAAGTCTTTTATGGAGCAGATCGCGGCCGCCCAGCACTTGGAACCTGTGTTTCGGGAAAAACTCACGGCATACCTGACCATGCACCTGTGCGTGGAACAGGCATATTTAAACAGTTTGGAGGTATTGCCGGAGGCCATCCAGAAAATGTACCCCAAGGGGCTTCCAGAGAAAACCATACAATTAGCACCTGACGGCAATTCATTTATATGGTGCAAGCCGCCGGATTACCGTCAGCAGATCGAAGATTTTGTTACTTTCATGTGCGAGAAGATCAACCAGCGCACGGAGTATCCGGTTTTGACGTTTTCCGAACCGCTCCCGGATGGAGATATACCGGCCATCGCACAGAGGTATGAGGCACTTATGGAAATCGTTGACCCGGTTGGACACGAACAATACAGCATGTTCCGGGCGGATGCCGTCGCCGCTGCCATGACAAGCGGCGACGAGGCCAAAGTGGGGGATTATCTGGAAACGCTGGGTTATGTGGACGGGACGTATTCAAACGTGGCGCAGGACTTGGCGGCAGCCATTGAGCGACTACCGATACGGGAAACCCAGCAGGAGCGGCAAAGTGTGGCTGAAAACATCGACAATGCTGCTTCATTCACTCGTATCACCGAAAAACCGATAGCGCGGGAAATGACGCAACCGGAGAAAGCATCCATAGCCGACCTGCTTGCACGGGCGAAGCAGGCCGTCGCAGAGCAGCCATCCCCACCGCCGAAAGACCGCAAGAAATTCGGCCCGGAACTGTAAGCTATGCGTACATCGTCCATATACGTTACCGGCTCGGATATGTGGCGAGATTACAGTACACGTTACGGCGACATCGAGGCGCGCATGATTTGCAACCGCTATCTTGAACTGCAATCCAAAACCAAGTCACCGGAGGAATTGCAGTTTTGCGGGGAACTGCATACCGCTATGCAGTACGATCTGCAAATGAAGCGCAATGCGCCGGGGCAAAAGGAATCCATTCTCGCCATGCTGAAACGCGCAAAAGAAATTAAAAACGAATACGCGGCAGGAAACAGCCTTGCAAAAAAGAGGCCCCACGGCATGGAGCTTTAGGCGAAGCACCGAACAGCGCCGCCCGCGTGACAATCGCGGGCGGCGTTTTCTCGCCGCGCCAAAATTAAAACAAAGGAGTTTTACTGAATATGAAAGCATTTGTCAACCTGTCTATTTCCGTATGCCTGAAAAGCGCCTGCGGTTTAAGCGTGTGGCTGCCGCTTCCGGCCACCGAAGCCCAATTTAAGGATGCCTTAAAGGGTATTTTGTCCCTTAACGGAAATGATTTTGAGATCGCCGGGTATGCCAACACCGTCCCCGGCCTGCCCAACAGCCTGCTTATGATCGAGGACATCCGGTTTGCAAACTACCTCGCGGCGCGGCTTGAAAAAATCCCTCCCCATCAGGTAAACAAGCTGGTCGCCCTCATGGAAAGCGATCTGCGTTTTAATACGCTCACGGAATTTATCGACTTCACATTCAACGACGGCTGTATTACGCTGATTCCCGACGTGCGGTGCGCCGAGGATTTGGGGCGGTATTACCTCTACGAAAGCGGGCAGGTCAAAATGCCCGATACGCTCAAAGCATACGTCGGCCCAACCATGTTTGGCATCAATGCGGCCGAAGCGGAGGGCGGTACATTCACGTCACGCGGGTATCTGTCTTTCTCCGGGAAGAAGTGGAAAGAGGTCGTGGCCCAAAAAGGCGTGCCCGACAGGTACACGCTGCCGGTAGCGAAGCCGGACGGCCCGGACGAACGGCGCGCTCCCGATTTTGAACCTATCCCCGATACATGCGGTGACGCCGATGGACAATGAAAAACGCATGGCCGAAAACTATGAGGTAAAGACGGCAATCCACATTGGCGGCAAGGAGATCGTGTTCGCGGAAGATATTGACGCCGCCGAACCCTACATGGTATGCGATTGTTCCCGGGATAACCCGTTTGGCGTTGATGTTTACACGAATATCGTCGCCAGCGGCGATTACCTCAAGGTTATGACCGAGTTTCTAAACCGCGTGTCCGAACAGGTGCAGCGGGTAGACGCGGAACGGGCGCGGCACGGCATTACCAATATTCCGCTAACCGCCGACGATTGCCTCAAAGGTAGCCGACATTGGAACTACAAAAACCAGCTTGTCGTCATTAAGCCGGAAAAGCTGACGCCCTCGGCGCGGACGGCGGATAAACAGCTTTTGTTGGCAACAAGCGGCAATGGCTGTAAGCCCGATGGCCACGGAACGGCTGTATTCTGTAAAAACCTGTTTACCGGCGAAACGGCCCGGTGGGAGCGGTACGACATCGCGGGCATGATTGATCCGCATAAAATGCCGGAGTGGGTCGTGGAAAAGCTGGCAGCGCTGCAAAGGCAGGAGGAAAAAGCGGCCGTGCCCGTTAAAGAATCCGTCCTCGCCAGGCTGGAAACCGCAAAAAATGACGCGGCGCGGGGTAATCCCCCACCAAAGGAAAAAAAGAACATGGGGCCGGAGTTATGAAACCGGCCTCATTCATATGTAAAGGAGGCCCGAAATGGCTGACAAAACCGCAACGCGAAATCAGGTCAAGGAGATCACCGACCGGCTGGAAGATGGCGTAAAAGACCTTTTTACCAGCGAGAAGTATATGGCGTACCTGCAAACCATGTCCCGGTTTCACAGTTACAGCACCCGGAATACCCTGCTTATCCACATGCAGAAGCCGGACGCGTCGCTTGTGGCGGGCTTTCAGGCATGGCGGAAAAATTTCGGGCGCTATGTCAAAAAGGGCGAAAAAGGTATACAAATCCTTGCCCCCATGCCCTTTATCATCAAAGAGGAACGCCAAAAACTCGACCCGGATACCCGGAAACCCGTGCTGGATGAATACGGAGCGCCGGTTACTGAGGAAGTGGAAAGACGCTTCGCGCGGTTCAGGGTCGTCCCCGTGTTCGACGTGTCACAGACGGACGGGAAGCCGCTGCCGAATTTGGTGGAGGACTTGACCGGCGACGTGCGTCACTACGAGCTTTTTATGGACGCGCTTCGGGCCGTGTCACCGCTGCCCATAAACTTTGAACCGCTGGAACCCGGCAACGACGGCTTGTGCCGTATGGGATCGGACATTGCTATCCGGGAGGGTATGAGCGAGATACAAACCGTTTCGGCGGTCATTCACGAAATTACCCACGCAAAGCTGCACGATATTGAGCTTTTGCGCCAGCAGGACAAAAACGCCAAGCCCAAAGACCGGCGCACCGAGGAAGTGGAGGCCGAGAGCGTTTCCTACGCCGTATGCCAGTATTACGGAATCGAAACCGCCCCGAATAGCTTCGGCTATCTCGCCGAGTGGAGCAAGACCCGCGAATTAAAGGAGCTAAACGCTTCTCTGGATACCATTCGCAAGGCGGCCGCCGAGCTGATCGACGCCATTGACGATAAATACCGGGCGCTTGCCAAAGATCGCGGCATTGACCTGTCCGCCGAGAAATCGGAACCCGTTGCCGTGCTGGAACAGGCTGCCCCGGCATCCTCCACTGCCATTTCGGAGACAGGCCAAAATGAGGAACAGTTGGCGCGTACAGCGTTTGACCGGCTAAAACCCGGCGATATGGTTTATCTTGACCAAGCAGTAAAGCCGGTACAGCTTGTCAGCGTCCGCGTGGGCGAAGTCCTGTTTGTTGTGCCTGAACTGGCGGTAGAATTAACCCGCACGCACGAACAGGTAGTACAATCCTTGCGCGATCACCCGCAAAATCGCCATTTATTAGAAGCGGCGGAGCTGGAAGCACCCTCCGCGCCGGTGCAGGCACCGCAGGAACAGCCATCATCTGTACATCCGTGGGACGCCCCGGACGCAAGCCCTTACTGGAGAGCGCACGGTTTGATTGCGGAAATGGAAAAAGAAAGAACACGGTTCGGGCGGGAAGAAAGAAATCTGATCGTAAACTATGCCATGCACATTGCGGATATGGACTTGGTAATAAATTTTGCGAACGAGCTTGCCGACGCACGGTTTGAGATTCGACACGGATACGCCGACCAGAATGTGGTAAAACGTATCAATAGTGAAATCGAGGCCCTGCAATCCGTGACGGAGCCGGAGCGACCCCCGCTACTCCGTGAAACCCGGCCTGTCGGCGAAACCGTACTAATGCCTCTGCTTTATAACGATCAAGGCGACTTGGAGCGCACGGACAAGCGGACGAGGGTGAAAATCGAGCCGCCAATCGGGAAATATACGGTATACAGCCGCGAGGATGGCGACCGTACAAAAGGTTATTTACTCACAGACAGCGGCAAACTTATTTTCATAGACGATTACAAAAATATGGCCGATATATCTGAGGCTACTTTCGATGAATCCTTTGCAAACGCGATACAAAGAGTTTTGCGCTTTATGCAAGACCCGGACAAACGGGTTGATTTTGCCGACGCCGCCATTGCCAACAGGATAGCCGAAGCGGAGCAGCATAACGCACCTATCCGTGAGGCGCGGGAAGCGGGATACGAGGCGGATGCGCGGGAAAGCGCCGAACGCAAAGAAGCGGAACGGCAAGACCATGAGAACGCTTTTAACGCCAGCGTTGATGAATTATCCGAAAAGATTGTAAAAGGCGAAAAGGCTGATGTTGTAATTGACCGCTATTTCGACAAGAATCCGATTTTCGCGCTATTTGATCGCTATGCTGTTGATCTGCCGCTTGCGACAAAAGGCTGGGTAAACCGCAACCTCAAAGCGTTTCAGCTAAAACCGGATGACGCGGTAACAATGTGGCTCCCAAAAGGCGTGAAAACGTCGGCGGCCTTTGCCCAAGCCCTGCGGGAACTGAAAACCGCGATTGAAACGGACAGGGCTGCGAAGCATGTTGGGGATGATGCGCTGGAGACAAAACTCTATGAAAAATTCGCGGGAATGTTTCCTCAATTCATAAACGGCGAGTACAGCTACCTGCGGCTGGAAGCGGGAGGTACTGTAATGCCGTTATCGCTGGAACGTATCAGCGATAAACTTATAACCGTCATGTACTCATATGAGCATAACGGCGACCTGTACTATAATCCGAAGATGGCATTTGAAATCGGATACGGTGAAAACGACGCTATGACGCTGACCTCTGTTGAGTATACAAGGAGCGATCCGTATGTATATCAAGTAAAGGATGTTGACGGACGCTGGCGCAGAATCGACGGGAACGGGAACGAAGAAACTGTATGGGGCTTACAAAAATCGATGAACGAGATGGTATCGGGATGGCTTGACAATCTCTCGGGGGTGGGATTTTTACCCGTTAAGGCTAACATGGAAATCGACGGCAAGAAAATGGAAATTACATTCGATGCGAACGGCGCTCCAATTATGCCGGAACCGTCCGTATCCGCAAGTGCGCCTGCCGTAACGGAGAGGCCCCCGCAAAAGCCTGACAAACAATACGAACTTGGATTCGGGCATATGGGCAACGGCCTGACCGTCTGGAACCGGCTGGAAGAAAAAAACGGCGATTATGTCACCGTGGCGCATATCGGCCCCGACCGCAGCGTGACCATTTATGACAAGGATATGCCCGACAGCGTAAAGGCCAGCATTGAGCGGGAGGCGAAAACGTCGAACATGACCGTATCGGCAACGCAGGACACGCCCGTATTTAATACCCCGCCGCAGGGCACGGAGCCGGAGCGCACAGCGCCGGACGCGGAGCAACCGGCGCAAGGGGCGGCGGCCGATATTCTGCCGGATTCATCACTAACCCTTGCGGATATGCGGGAATACGGCTATACCCATGACAGTATGCTGCCTGTTAAAATGGAGCGCGCGCGCGAATTGTACGACATGGATTTTACCGTATATATGCTTTATGAGGATAACACCGAGGCTATGGTATTCGACCGCGACGAAATCACATTGGAGCAGGGCATGTTCGGCATCGACACGGAGGAATGGCGCTCGTCACAGGAATACAAGCGCGTGGCAGACGAGCGGAGCGAGGGAGAGCGGGAGGCCATGCTGGTTTACGGGGAAAAAGACGCTTTCGGCATATATCAGATGAAAGACGGCGACGAAATGCGTGATTATCGTTGGGAGTCCCTTGACAGCATTACAAATAGGGGGCTTTCAGTTGACCGTGACAAATACGAGCTTGTTTACACCGCTCCCCTGACAATTCGTGACAAGCTGACAAACCTGCACAAGATTTACGAAACTTTTAATAATGACCGCCCCTCGGATTTTACCGGCCATAGTCTTTCGGTAAGCGACGTGATTGTTCTGCAATGGCGCGGTGAAGTTACTTCCCACTATGTTGACCCTTACGATTTTAAGGAGCTGCCGTCCTTTTTAGGGCAAGAGAAGCAGGCGGAGCTTGCCGCTCCAGCGCCGGAACAGCAAACAAATTCCCAAGTTGGGAATAAGCCGGAGTATACCGGCCCCTCCGTCGCCGAACTGGATGCACAGGTGAAAGCCGGGCAGCAAATATCTCTGACCGACCTTGCGCGGGCAGTTGTGAATGAGCGGCAGTCGGTCAGGCATAAGGGTAAGCCCTCGATCCTCGCCCAGCTTCAGGAATACAAAAACAGCGCGGCGCAGGGCGCGGATTTACAGGCGGACACGCCGAAGCATGACAGGAATCGGGAGGTGTAAACGTGGACAGAATCGACAATGTTGACCTGCGCGACGCGCTCCGGCAGATCGCGGAGAATAACACTTTTTTTCATCTTGATAACGATATTGGTATCAGCTTTGACCAAATGGAACTTGCCGCCAAGCTGGATGACCCCACGGAAAAAACGCTGATATGGGTATCGTACCCGTCCGGCATTGTCTGTTATTCCGAGCGCGACGTGTTCCAAAAGGACACAAGGGGATTTAACGGCGTACTCTTTCACGGTTTTGATTGCCAGAGCGACCGCAAACTTGCCTATGCCGTTGAGGTTACGGGCATTGAGGACGGAAAAGTACGCGGGAACCTATGTGAAATTGATATACGCGGGTACGCCGAAACTGTCCGGCAAAATGCCGTCGCGCACCAAAACGTAACGATATTCGGCAATCTCAACGTCCTGCACGATCAAACCGTCATGCCGCTTGAAGAATTTAACCGGCGTTATCCTCAAAATTTGCCAAAAATGGAATACTGGCGGCATGAGCCAAACAACCTTGCTATTTTAGAATACCGGCTTGAAAACGCGCAAATAGACCGGGAAGCGGATTGCGTACCGAGCGATATGTGGCTGCATACCAGCAATTTGTACGATGAACGGTATGCCTTTTACGCCAATCAGACTGTACAGGCAATATGTAAACTGGGCGAACCGAACAGCCCCGACCGGCAGACCTTTTCCGTACCGCTCAATTCCTATGTCGCAAACGCTTTCGGGCCGGAGCAACTCGGCAAGCTCTTGGATGCGCTACCCTATAAAAACGCGGCGTTTACCATTCAAAAAGGGCAGCGCGGCAATATGATGGTGGTCGTTCCGCGTGATGAAGTCTTACAGGAACGGCGAGGACGGCAGGAAAAACCGTCCGTCCTCGCCGTGCTTCAAGAGGCCAAAGTAACGGCGGCGCTGGGCATAATTCCCCAGGCAAACGCGTCAAAACGTCATGGATTGGAGGTCAGATAATGGAAAAATTTTCGGATATAAACCTGACAGAAACGCTCCGCGCCATCATGGAAACCAACACCGCCCGTTTTAAGAATAATTTTAAGGTGGACACAGTGATTTTGCGGCATGTTGCGCAAAGTGGTGAACCGGGAAAAAAAACAGTTTTATGGGCCTCTTACCCGGACGGTACTTTTTGCGATACCGAAATGCAGGTTTTCTTAAAAGGCACTTATGCCAACAGCGCATGGCTGGGTCTTGGTGAGCAGACAAACGGCAGGGTATTGGTATACGCTTTGGAAATAAATCGCATAAACAAAGATAACGACGCGGTATACGGCCATCTGTATTCTTTGGACTATGAAGAACACGTTAAGCATGTCCGCGAAGAATCTCTACCTTATTCCATCTCATATATGACATTCTACCGCGAAAATGGGGAAACATTTACGGCGGAAAGCGTAGAAACCGCTGCCCTCATGGATTCCGATAACAAATCTCCGATTATATATAACAGGAGGGAGCCGAACAATTCTCTGGATATGTCCTTGCTGCTGCTTGACGAGAACGCATATAGGGAGCGAACTTGTGAAAACGGCAATATCTATGAACATATCCAACGGCTTGAAAGCGAGTGCGTTACAGTCGAAGCGGAGCGGATAACCGAAGAATTTCGGAAACTGGCGGCGCGGTCGGCGAAACCTAACAGCCCGGATGATAAGTGCTATATGGTAAAAGTGTCGGACTATTTTGCGGAAACCGTGCCTTATTGGAATCAACAAAAGCTGATTGCCGCCATTCCGTTCAAAAATGCCGCGCTTCATGCACAAAGGGATGTTCCCGGCGTACATATTTGCGTTAATGCTAATGTGGTAAAGCGGGAAATGAAAAAGGAAAAACCCTCTATCCTTGCCCGGCTTCAAGAGGGCAAAGAGGCGGCGGCACAGGCGCAAAAATCACAAGATAGCGCGCCAAAACGCGACAATGGAATGGAGGTCTGACGATGGCGTCAGCTAACATGCTGATAGATTTTTACTGTCCCGCAAAATTTCTGACCTCAAACGATGTTGAGCAGGCGTATGTTAGCGATATTACGGATTTTGCCGATCTGCCCGCCATACGCAACGCCGCCGATCATCTCGGCTGCTTCAACCGTGAAATAGAGGTGGGCCGGAAAAACAAGGCCGGAATACGGGATGAATTTTATGAGGGGGAACCGATCCGGGACAGCATCAGGCGCATAACGCCAGAGTTTGTGTCACCAAACGAATCTGCCGTTTGGCTGCGGGTAACATGCGAAATGGTCTGCCCGCTCACGCCTGCCGAAATGGACGCGCTGAAAGAGTACGCGGCAAAGCAGATAGATAGCTGGTCTATGCACGGAATACAGGCGTTGGACGGAAAATCAGACGTTATATACGCCTTTACAAACGCCAGCGATTATTTTGACGGCACGCCCGCCCGTGAGCAATACGCCGAAAACAATCTGCTAACCGGCGATGAATGGCGTTCGCTTCATAACAGGGGCCATAAACAGGAAAAGCCCTCCATCCTTGCCCGGCTTCAAGAGGGAAAAAACGCGGCGGCACAGGCGGTAAAACTGATAAAAAGCGCGCCAAAACGCGACAACGGAATTGAGGTTTGACGTTAGGCTTGCCGCCACGCGCCCGACAAGATTGAAAACATGGGGACGGGCATATAGAATCAAGGTAAAACTGATTGGAGGTATTAAGTATGCAGGATTTTACCGTGGAAGAAACCAATTTGATATGTGTTTTCAACACATCCGACAGGCGCAGGTTGATAGAGGATTTGAACGCCAGCCTGCCCGACACGGAGGACGACCCGGAAATGACGGAGCTTACGAAAAACGTCCTTGATAAGCTGGGAAAAATGACCGACGCGGAGTTTGCCGCCCTCGACTTTATCCCAGCGGACGATCACGACGAAATGGAGGATTAACGCGCATTGGCTACGAAACTTGAACTTTATTCCACGCTTGCCCGGCGTCAGGCCGAACAGGTGACGCAGGGGCGCGGCAACTGGACACGCTTTCTCGATACCGCCGCCCGGCTGTATAAGTACCCGTTTGCCGAGCAGCTTATGATCTATGCCCAGCGCCCCGACGCGACGGCCTGCGCGACCATCGAAACATGGAACGAACCCATGCGCCGCTGGGTGCGGCGCGGTTCAATGGGCATCGCGCTCATTGACGAAAGCGGCAGCAGGCCCCGCCTGAAATACGTCTTTGACGTGTCCGACACCGAACCGGCGCGGGAAAACGCCCGCAAGCCTTACCTTTGGGAAATGCGTGAGGAACACGAAGCCCCGGTTTTAGAGGCGCTTTCCAAAACCTACGACGATGTGGAGGGCAATTTAGCGGACGCCCTCTTTAACATTGCATCCCAGCTTGCCACGGAGTATTATAACGATAATGACCGTGAAATCGGGTACAGCGCCGAGGGCAGCTTTTTGGAGGAATACGACGAGTTTAACCTCGGCGTGGCTTTCCGAAACGCCCTGACCGTCAGCGTAGCCTACGGCCTTATGTCACGCTGCGGCCTTGATGCGGACGGGTATTTTGAGGACGAGGACTTTTTACCCATATTCGACTTCAATACGCCCGCCGCCGTTTACGCGCTGGGAACCGCCGCCAGCGACCTGTCCGAACAGGTATTAAGGGACATAGAGGTAACGGTTAAAAGATATGAGCGGCAGCACGCCGCCGAAAGGAGTGCCGAATATGAACGAACTGACATACAGCCGCGTGGGGGACTTTCTGATTCCCGACTTGAAGCTGAACGAACCGCCCGAGGAACTGGCGGAGCCGATAGGCAAATACGGCATGATGCGCCGGAAGTTTCTGAAAGAACACAGGACAATATCGTACAATTCCCTGCTTCTGGACGAGAAATTGTATCCCCACCTGCGGGAGATCGACCGGACGGCGAACGAGCGGATGGAGCGGATGATGGAGGACTTGACCGCGAAGAACCCGCCCCCGGACAAAGAAGCCGACGCGATGGGCTGGACGGCGCACATGAACAGCCTGAAAGCACAGGCCGAGGAAACGATACTGCACGATCTGATTTACAGCTAAACGAATCCGACCAACCGCCTCAATGGAATCAATATATGCACTTTTCGCCGGAGCAACGCGCCATATATTCGCGCGAATATGCCGATTGGGAGGAACGGAATAACAAAAAACCTGAACGATTTGCGGTTTATGAGCTTCCAAATCGCGCAGGCGTTTATGGTATTTGGGATAATGAAAATCCGAACTACAACGGCAAAGGCGGCTTTTATGAGGACGAACACGGCAACATCCCGACGTTTACCGTAGAAACGGAAGCACACACCTATCTTGCGGAAATGAAACTTGGGATAGCGGAAATCAGCCGAGGAAATGATACTGCACGATCTGATTCACAGTTAGAAGAAGATACCCCGCCGCCCGAGCAATCGGGCGGTATTTCTTTGCCCGAAAACGCGGAGCCGCACGCGTATCGGTATTATTCCATAAGGCGACCGGTGGACATCGGCACATATCCCCGCGAGGCTGAGCCGGTGAAGATCGTGAACTTCGACAGCCGAACGCCGGTGGAGGATGGCGCTTTTGAGGCGTGGGGTTATCTTGAATATGGCAGTCCCCTCACGGATATGCAGATCGGGGACTATGAACTGCGGGCCGCTCCGGGCAATGCGCCCGCTCCGGAAACGTATTCCCAAGTTGGGAATACGTCGGAACAGGACGCGCCCGCCGCGCCTGTAAAAGAGCCTGATAGTGTTTCTACGCCCGAGCCGGATGCCGTCAGTCAGCCGGAGCTTGATATAGAGCTGCTATCCACCACGCTGGCCGGTTCGTTCCTTTCGCCCGACGAAATGGACGCCATACTGCGCGACGGCGGCAACAGGGAAAAAAGCGTCCTGCGGATCGCCGTCTATTACATGAAAGACAAAACCCACGCCGAAAACACGGATTTTCTTAGGCGAGAGTACGCGACCGGCAGATTGTCGCAGCCGGGCGGCAAGGGTTTTCAGTTTGGCGAAAAGCAAATATCGGTATGGTTTGACGAAACCGGCCTGACGGCGGGCCTCGGCAATACCGCGCTCAATGCCCGCGACAGGCTGCATATCACATGGGAGCAGGCCGCTGTCCGCGTCCGTGAGCTTTTGGACGCGGGGCAGTACCTTTCCCGCGATGTGCTGGACGAGGCTCTGGACAACGAACACAAGGAGCTTGCCGAGCAGCTTTTATATCTTTACCGCGACGACTTTCGGGATTTCAGGGAAATGCCGAAGGAGTGGCGGGCAGAAAAAGGCGGCTGGCCTGATGATGTGGCGCGTGTCAAGGAATTACTGGAGGATAAAAAAGGCGAGTACAGCGAATACAGCCTGATCTTGGAGCGGCTGGAGGAAGATGTCGCCGCGCTGGATACCGACTCGGACGCGCCCGACCGCTTCTGGCACGACCCGTACCGAATTTTACAGGATATGCGGGACGCTGGCATACCGCCGCTTCGTTTCCCTGCTGATGAAGTGAGCAGCGTCGGCTTCATGCCATATATCACCGAGGACGAGATTGACACATATCTCACACGGGGAAGCAACATATCGGAAAGCAAATTCCGTATTCTGTCATACTTCCTGCACGATCATACCCCAAAGGAACGCGCAGACTTCCTAAAAAAAGAGTACGGGCATGGTGGCGGTAATAACGCGCTTTCCGGCGCTAGTAACAGTTGGTATGACAGCGAACCGGGCAAAGGGATCATATTAAAACGCGGCGGCCTGTCAAACCCTTACGACACGGTGACGCTGAAATGGAGCGCGGCGGCGACCCGGATAAGCAAACTCATTCAGGACGGACGGTACATGAATCGCGCCGGGCTTAACGCGATTCCTGAATATGAGAGCATGATACTCGCTCGGAAAATAACGGATTTCTACTATAACTTGCCGGATGAATACCAAAGGCCATTTCCACACAATTATGATTTCCATTACCCCACAGACAGGGAAAAACAGGCGTTGCGGGAGTTTTTGGACGACCCGGCACGGATTGACGCCGCTCTTGCGGCCATGCGGCCCATCTATGAAAACACGCCGCCCGAGGACAGGTATTACGATTTGCGCCAAAGGGCATATACAGACCTGACCGCTTGGCGGGACGGCACATTCACGCTGTTTCCGGGTCTTGACGCCCTGCCCGATCCCGAGTTGGCCGAGCGCCCGCGCCCGGCCAGGCCGTCGAAGCCCGAGCCACCGATGCAAATGTCCCTGTTTGACGCCATACCGCAGGCCAATCTGCCCGGCGTGGAGGAACAGCGCGCGGTTATCGAGCAAGCCATTCTGAAAGAGGAACAGGAGCAGGAGCCGCCCGCCGCCGACATTATCTCACAGTACGAGATCGACGCGCTGCTGCTGGGAGCCGTGGAAACGCCCGAGCAATTTGACCGCATGATCGCGCGGTTTACGGAAAATCCCCGTTCGCGGGAAGCCGTCCAGCTTGTCAAGGACATATACAGCGACGGCGTTTACCTCATGCACCGCACAGACGGGGACGAGGGGTACATGGGCCTTATGGGGGATAGCTCCGGCCTTACCATTACCAAATGCGACCCGCTGACGATCCCGAAAGAAGAACGGCGTCCGGCTATCTCCGTGAACCTCACATGGCCGAAAGCCCATCGCCGCGTGGCCGAGCTTATAGAATCCGGGAAGTTTCAAGAGGCGCGGGAGCAGCCGCCCGTATTTTACAGCCCCCTGCGGTTTATTCCGTACCGCGTCGGCGACGCCGTGGACGTGATTTCCGCTGACGGAAACCATGACATGCTGATAATCGACAGCATTGACGAGCATTATGTGTACTACACCATGCCCGACATGCCCGAGCAGGGGCCGGTTAATATATTCCGTTCGCGGTTTGAGGGGTATCTGGACGACGGGCGGTTTACCATTATGGAGCCGGGCGCGAGGCTGCCCGAGCGGGAAAGCATAGAGCCGGAAACGTCTGAACCGGAACGCTCCGAAACACCGAAACCGGAGGCTGATAGTTTCGCCGCTTTGCTGGAAAACTACCGCGCATATGAGCAACAATATCCCGGTGCGGTAATCGCCCTGCAAAACGGCGATAATTACATGATTTGCGGTGAAAGCGCGATAAAAACGCGGCATTTACTTGAGCGCCACGTTATACTCCGTTCCCTGCCGGACGGCGGCTATATCCATTATACCGGCCTGCCGATCAACCGCGAGAATGAATACCTTGATGAAATCAAGGCGTCCGACCAGCCTTTTGTCATTGTGGCTGTAAACCCGGAGGACAACGCACTTTATGTCAAGTATGAGTTTGGTCTGGAACCGCCCGAGCCGGAACGGGATGCCGAGCCACCCGCGCAACCGGAGCAGACCCCGCGTATGTACGGCGTGGGCGACATGGTATACATGAACGGCGGCACGGCGCACGCCATTAGCGAAGTGGGCGACTGGATCAGCTATGAACCCGTGGAAAATCGCGGTAGCGGCATCCCCATATTGATAAATACCAGCAGGGCAGACTTTGAACGCGATCTGGCGGCAGACCCCAGGAACCGGCACTTTACCGAGTTTCTTACAGAACCGCAGGCCGCTGTTGTATCCGAACCGTCCGCCGCCACGCCCATTCGCTCCTATGCCGTGGGCGACACCGTGTATCTGGAAAACGATAAACCATATGTCATTGGTAACTTGGATTATCATGTCCGGCTGCGTGAAGCGGACGATACACGGCCCGTTCCCATCTTCCGTTCCGAGAGCTTCGGCGATTTTGAGCGGCTTTTGCGTCGCAATCCGAAAAATAAGGAATACACAGACTTTCTCGCCGCCGATTTAGGCGAATTGCATCCCGACCTGCGCGATGTTTTGGAAAACGGCCTATTGTCACAGGAACATAAGGATAGCATTGCCGAGCTTATCGGGATCGCCGGTGCGACGAACGATGAACTTTTCAATTATCTGTCCAACACCTTTCCCCGCGAAGCGGAAACCATGACCCTTGAAAGCGGGGAAACGGCGGACTTCTTTACCACGCCCCACGATATTACGATTGAAATACACAATAAATATAACACCCGATACAGCTTTTCATGGAGCGATATTGCGCCCATCCTGCGAAGCATGGCCGTTTCGGAATGGCGGCAGGCCAATATTTCCGTGGAACAACAGGCCGAACCGACAGCCGTGGTGCGGGAAACACCGGAGAAAGAACAGCCGCCCACAGAGCATAAGCCGACCTCCCGCGATCTTGGCGGCGGCTTTGTTCTCCTGCAAACCCAGCGCAACGCCTATTCGCGGGAAGAAATCGAAACAGCGGCTTCCAAGATTGACCCGGCATTGCGGGCCGCCCTGACTGATGGAACCTTTTTCACAGAAAAAGCAAAACACAATATAGCGGACTTTCTCGCGGGGGGCACGCTGAAACACACTTCCCCGGATTATCTGAGGCGTTTGACCGATTACCACAGGGCAAATAACATGATTACCTTGCCGGACGGCAGAAACATGGCATATGGCGTGGACAACCGGGGCGTTTTCGTCACCACAGACCCCGCTTTGGTCGGGAGTGACTTTTACCTGCGGCAATGGGATTCCCTTACCACCCTGCCCGGCGTGAAGCTGTTTACATGGGAACAGGCGTTTAACGCAGTCTTTACGTTGTGCGAATACCAACTGGACGGCTTTACCCTTTCGGAAGAAGCCATGCAAAGGCTGGTGCCGGAACCGGAGCAACCCCCGGAACCCGCCCCCCCTGCGCCCACCGCAATGGAGGAACCGAAGCCGCTACGCTATGCCATCGGCGATACGGTGTATCTGGACTATGACCGGCAATATACCGTTGAGTGGATAGGCACACACGAAGTCAATATACATGACCCTGACAAGATCGCCGCTATTTCCGAGTTAATGGACAAAGCGGAATTTGAAGAACAATTACGGCACAATCTCCGCAATAGCCATCTTATCGCACAGGCCGCACCCGAAGCCGGACGGGAACAACAGCAGGAAACCGTTCAACGGGAACAATTTGAACACGAATCAGAATATGTTCTCGATTTCAAATATGTCAACGAGCGGTTAATTGTTTTCAATGTGCATAATGCAGACCCCGACGAATTTTCTCCTATTGTTGCCCGCATAGAACCTGACGGCGGTATTGTTATCCTGGACGAAAATCTGCCGGATAGAGAGCGGTTTGAAATTAAGCGCGTCGCAGAAACCGAGCTTGACCGTTACAGGGCCGAAGCAGAAGCGAATTTACAGCAGATGCTTGATTATGCGGAGGCAGTTGTGGCAGCCGACGCGCCTGTTTCCGAGATCACGCTGGCCGACGACGCCGTGCGTGAAGTAACGCACGAAAGTACGCCGGAGCCGCCGCCCGCCGCCGTGACGGATGAACAAAAACCCCGTTATGCCGTGGGTGACACCGTTTACATGGAACACGGGCACGCATACGTCATTTACGATGTCAGCGACAACCGTGTGTCCTTGCGTCTGCAAAATCCTCGCGAGGGCGAAACCCGCCCCGTTGTGCAATCCACAAGTATCCGTAATTTTGAGGAACAGCTTCGGCAGGATTCCCGCAACGCTCACTTTTTTGCGGAGCAACCGGAGCCGGAGGCCCAGCCGCAGGATACGCAGGCCGTGTCAGCGGCGTCCCCCGCCAGCCCGCCGCCCGTATTCTTCGTTGACTGGAAAACAGCGCAGCATGATTTTGACCTTAGCCTTTATAACGACCGTGACACTATCGGCTACGACAAAGACGGTGTTAAACACGCGCTTGGGCGAAGCGGCGGCCTCACCTATGTAACAAGCACGGGTGCGTTTTGGGGCAGCAATACCGTTCCCGGCAACATCTATGAGCAGGCAATGGCTTACCAAAACGGCGAAGTAACTGACGAGCAGGTCAGAGAAAATTACCTGAAAATTTTGTCGGACTTTAAGGCGCGGCGGGAATCCCCCGCAATCGCGCCCGCCGTTACCCCGGACGAACCCGAACCGCCCGCCCCACAAGTTTCTGAGGTCACGCGGGATGACATTGACGCCGCGCTGAGAAGCTGGAACGGCAGTCTGGACAGTAAAATCCTTGTCTACGGGTATATGCGGGCAAACGCCCGCGCGCGGGAAACGGCGGCTTTCCTTAGAGAAGAATATGGCGAGTATAGTGAAAATGGCGCGGAGTTGTCCGGTTTTACCGTGACCAAAGAGGGCGCGGAGCCGGTGACGATCCCGTGGACAATGGTACAGAGGCATATCGCCCGGCTGATAGAGGCCGGGCACTTTCTTACCCCCGAGGAACAGGAGGACGCCGACAGGGGGCTTGATACCGGATGGGACGACGACGAAAGGCTGCCGGACATTGACGCGACGGAAACCGAAAACCGTCCAGCCGCAGCCGTGGAGCCTGCCCTGCCGCCCGCCGCCAATTTCCGCATCACCGACGACAATATCGGCGCGGGCGGGCCGAAAACGCGGTACGCGAACAATGTAGCCGCCATCCGTACCCTGAAACAGATCGAGGCCGAGGGCAGGCAGGCCACGCTACCGGAACAGGAAACCCTCTCGCGGTACGTCGGATGGGGCGGTTTGTCACAGGCGTTTGATAATGGGATTGAAAGCTGGCAAAAGGAATACGCTGAACTGAAAGAGCTTTTGACCCCGGATGAATACGACAAGGCGAGATCTTCCGTCCTCAATGCCCACTACACGCCCCCGGTGGTTATCAGAGCCATATACGACGCCATCGGACAGATGGGATTTAAGCGCGGGAACCTGCTGGAACCGTCCTGTGCAACCGGTCATTTTTTTGGCTGTATACCCGAGGAAATGCGGGGGGCGCGGCTTTACGGCGTGGAACTGGATTCCATATCCGGGCGGATCGCGGGACTTCTCTACCCAAGCGCCAATATCTTCAACAGAGGTTTTGAAAAGACCAATTTCCCGGACAGCTTTTTCGATGTGGTGGTCGGCAACGTCCCGTTCGGTGACTACAAGGTTTTCGATCAGGGTTACAACCGCCATAATTTCTATATCCACGACTATTTTATCGCAAAATCCATTGACAAGGCGCGGGCCGGGGGCGTCGTCGCCCTGATTACCAGCAACGGCGTCAGCGGCGGCACCTTTGACAAGAGGGACAGCAAGGCGCGGCGTTACATGGCCGAGCGGTGTGACCTGATCGGCGCGATCCGCCTGCCGGACAATACATTCAAGGCGGCGGCCGGAACCGATATGACCACCGACATCCTGTTCCTGCAAAAACGCGAGGTTCCCCGCGACCTGTCAACCGACATGCCCGATTGGGTAGGAGTCAGCGTCGTCCACGAACATGAGCATGAATACGAATCCGGGGAAACGCGAAACAACGTCCTTACCCTCAACAACTATTACCGGGAGCATCCCGAAATGGTGCTGGGCGAACTGAAAGTGGAATCGGGGCCGTTCGGCCCGCAGCTTTCATGCAAGCCCACGGAGGGAAGCCTGCCCGAACAGCTCCGGGACGCCGTTTCCCATCTCCACGCGGAGCTTACCGAAGCGAAGCCGCCCGAACTGGACGACGTTGCCGACAGCACGGGCGAGGCCATTCCCGCAGACCCGAATGTCAAGAATTTTAGTTTTACCATCGTGGACAGCCGGGTGTACTACCGGGAAAATTCCCTCATGTACCCCGTGGAACTGCCCGCCGCTACCCTCGACCGCATCCGTGGCATGGTAGAGTTGCGGGACTGTGTTCACCGGCTTATCGACTTGCAGCTTGATGATTACGGCGACGCGGCAATCCGGCTCCAACAGGCAAAATTAAACGATATGTACGACGCTTTTACCGCCGAACACGGCCTCATCAGCAGCGTCGCCAACAGCCGCGCCTTTTCGGTCGATTCCGCTTACTATCTCCTTAGCTCCCTTGAAATTCTTGATGAGGACGGGAACCTGAAACGCAAGGCCGATATGTTCACCAAGCGTACCATCAAGCAAAAAACGACCGTTACTTCGGTGGACACGGCAAGCGAGGCGCTGGCGGTATCCATCGGGGAACGGGCGCGCGTGGATATGGGCTTTATGTCGGCCCTGTCCGGGCTGTCAAAGGAACAACTGGCCGAGGATTTGCGCGGCGTGATCTTCCGTCTGCCGGAGCCGGTGGACGAGGACGGTGAACCCCGGTATGTGACCGCCGACGAATACCTGTCAGGCAAAGTCCGTGAAAAGCTGGCGCAGGCGCAGCGGGCCGCTGAACTTTCCGACATATTTATCCCCAACGTGGAGGCGCTGGAAAAAGCGCAGCCAAAAGACCTCGACGCAAGCGACATCGCCGTGCGCCTCGGCTCCACATGGGTTGACAAGTCCTACATCCAGCAGTTTATGTATGAGCTTTTGCAAACGCCATACAGCGTGCAGAGGGTCGCCAAAGTCAACTACATGGAGTATACCGGCGAGTGGCAGGTAACAGGCAAAACCAAAATCCCGTACAACAATATCGCCGCCCGTGTCACCTACGGAACCGAGCGAAAAAACGCTTATGAGATCATTGAGGATACCCTGAACCTGCGCGATGTGCGCGTTTATGATCCCGATACTAAAGGTGGTAAGGAGGTTCGCGTCCTAAACAAAAAGGAAACCATGCTGGCCCAGCAGAAGCAGGAAATCATTAAACAGGCGTTCAAGGATTGGATATACAAGGACGCTAACCGCCGCCAAACGCTTGTCCGACGCTACAACGACCTTTTTAACTCCGTAAGGCCGCGCGAGTACGACGGCAGCCACATCGTCTTTTCCGGGATGAACCCGGGATATATTATGCGCCCCTATCAGGTGAACGCAATCGCCCGCGTCCTGTACGGCGGGAATACCCTGCTTGCCCATGAGGTGGGCGCTGGCAAGACCTTTGAGATGGTCGCGGCTGCTATGGAGGGCAAGCGCCTCGGCCTTTGCAATAAGAGCATGTTTGCCGTGCCCAATCACATCATCGACCAGATCGCTTCCGACTTCCTGCGCCTGTACCCATCGGCCAATATCCTTGTGGCGACGAAAAAAGACTTTGAAATGCGCAACCGCAAGAAATTCTGCGCCAAGATCGCCACCGGCGACTATGACGCCGTTATCCTCGGGCACAGCCAGCTTGAAAAAATCCCCATATCCTATGCGCGGCAGGAGCGGTTGTTGCAGGAGCAGTTGTCGGAGATATTGGAGGGCATTGACGAACTGAAACGCTCCCACGGTGAGAAATTTTCCATCAAGCAGCTTGAACGGACGAAAAAGCGTCTGGAAACGCGGCTTGAGAAAATGCGCGAGGGCAAAAAGCGCGACAATGTGGTGACGTTTGAGCAGCTTGGCGTTGACCGGCTGTTTGTGGACGAGGCGCATAATTACAAAAATTTGTTCCTTTACACCAAGATGCGCAACGTGGCGGGCCTTTCTACCGCCGACGCGCAGAAGTCCTCCGACCTCTTTCTCAAATGCCGGTATATGGACGAATTGACGGACGGCAAGGGCGTGATCTTCGCCACCGGCACGCCAATATCAAACTCCATGACCGAACTGTACACCATGCAGCGGTATCTGCAATTCGACAACCTTGAGCAGAAAAACCTTGTCCATTTCGATAGCTGGGCGTCCATCTTCGGGGAAACGGTGACAGCTATGGAGCTTGCCCCGGAGGGAACCGGATACAGGGCGCGCACGCGCTTTTCCAAGTTTTACAACCTCCCGGAACTCATGCACATGTTCTGTGAAACGGCGGACATCAAGACCGCCGACACGCTGGACTTGAAAAGGCCGGAGGCACATTACGAAACGGTTGTGGTGCAGCCCTCCGAGATTCAGCAGGATATGGTGCAGTCCCTTTCCGAACGGGCAGCGATGGTGCATACCGGCAAGGTTGACCCAAGAGTGGACAACATGCTGAAAATCACGTCGGACGGGCGAAAGATCGGCCTCGACCAGCGGCTTATCAATCCGTTGCTCCCCGATTTTGAGGGAAGCAAGGTTAACGCCTGCATGGAGAATATTCACAGGATATGGCAGGAAACCGTGTCGAAACGCCTCACCCAGCTAGTGTTCTGCGATTTTTCGACCCCAAACAAGGACGGGAGGTTTAATGTTTACGACGACATCAAGGCGAAGCTGATGCTTTCCGGCGTCACAGACGCCGATTACGCGGAGCTTGCCCAAAAAGGAATTTCCAAATCTGACTTGATGGATATGGTTATTCACGGGATTCCAAAGGAAGAAACGGAGGTATATGAAACAACAGGGGTTGCCAGCGACAGGCTGGAACACCTGTGGGAAATCCAGAAAGCTGCCGACCGGCTTGTTAAAAAAGGCGTGCCCGAGCATGAGATCGCGTTTATCCACGACGCTAACACCGACGTGAAGAAAAGGGAGTTGTTTGCCAGAGTCCGCTCCGGGCAGGTGCGTATCCTGTTTGGCTCCACGTTCAAGATGGGGGCCGGAACCAACGTGCAGGACAGGCTCATCGCCATGCACGATCTTGATTGTCCGTGGCGACCCGCCGATCTGGAACAGCGCGCCGGGCGTATCGTCCGGTTTGGGAACGAAAACCCCGAGGTATATATCTACCGTTACGCCACCGAGGGGACATTCGACGCCTACCTCTGGCAAACGGTCGAGAACAAGCAAAAATTCATCAGCCAGATTATGACCAGCAAATCCCCCGTCCGTTCCTGCGAGGATGTGGACGAAACCGCGCTGTCCTATGCCGAGATCAAGGCGCTTTGCTCCGGGAATCCGCTCATCAAGGAAAAGATCGACCTCGATATTGAGGTTGCCCGGCTCCGGCTGCTGAAATCCGAGTATCAGAACCAGCGGTACAGGCTGGAGGATGACCTGTTGAAGTATTATCCCGAAAACATCAAGTTATCCCAAGAGCGTATTGCCGGTTTGGAAAAGGACATACAGCGGTACAATGCGAATTTGCCGAAAGCGCCGGAAACACCACTTGCAGACCCTGCCGCTTCCGATGCCCCTGGCGAGGACGGCAAAGCCGCCAAAATACCCGTCGCCCCGCCGTTCCCGCCCATGACAGTTAAAGGCGTAACCTATACCGAAAAGGAACCGGCTGCGAAAGCCCTGTTGGAAACCTGCAAGACAGTTACGGGCAGGGACGCCGTTAAGATCGGCTCCTACCTCGGCTTTGATATGACCCTTTCCTTTGATACCATATACAACAGATACCAGCTTGTGCTAAAGGGCGACGCGACCCATATCGTGGATTTGGGCGCTGACACGTTCGGCAACATAACTCGTATAAACCATGTCTTGAAAACGGATATGCCGTCGCGCCTCGCGTCCCACCGTACCAATCTTGAAAACCTCCGCAGCCAGATGAAAGAAGCAGAGGCGGAACTGCAAAAGCCGTTTACGCTGGAAAAGGAACTTGCCGAAAAGGAAATGCGGCTGGCACTCGTCAACGCCGACCTGAACATCGACGGCCCCGCTCCTGTGACGGAGGACATCGGCGGGCAGCAAATCATCAGCGCCAAAAACGCGCGGCCCTCTATTCTGGAGGGGCTGCGTTCCTACGAGGCAGGCCGGTTGAACGGCGGCCCGGACAAAGCGAAAAACAAAGAAATAACCGTATAAGGAGGACAAGCAATGCCCCGGTTAGGAGTGAAAGCCCGCGTCGAGTGGGCTTTATTTATCGGGGAAAACAGGCGGCGGCAGTACAATGGGTTATGCCGCCGCTGTAAGTTGCCCTGCAAGCAATCGTTTCGCGCCGTAATCATCGAGTGTCCCAAGTACCGCTCCAAGCGGGAAAAGTGTAACGATTAGGTGTGATTTACGGAAATATTACCGCCTACGCGCGTTCTCGCGGCAGGCGGTAATATCTTTTTATTCATAATGCAAAATTACAAAAAAGTATATAAAAAGGGGCGTATTTATGGCTAACAGAAGCAGAAGCCTCAACGTGTCATTCCGCGTGTCCGAACAGGAGCGTGAGATGATCGAGAAGAAGATGGAGCTGGCCGGAATCCGAAGTCTGCGGGCCTATATGCTCAAAATGGCCGTGGACGGCTACGTCGTGCAGCTTGATTTGACGGGTGTGCAGGAAATGGTGTCCCTACTCCGCTCGGCTACCAACAATATGAATCAGATCGCCCGCCGCGTCAACGAAACGCGCAACATCTACGCCGCCGATATCGAGGATTTGAATGAGAAGTATAACGGCCTGTGGAAACAGACCGGGGGGATTCTTAAAAAACTGTCTGAGCTGTGAGGCGGCTAAACGACAAGGGACAACATATTTCCAAATTGGAAATATGTTGTCCGGCATTATTTTTTTGTTCCGCGCATTTCGCGGGCCAACCCGAGCATGTTCGTGAGCGCCGCGTCGTTTAAGTGTTTTAGCTCCGAGTTCAGTTCATTCAACAAACCCGGATTGGGCGCTTCTTCGTCAAAAAAATCTTTTGGCGTCACGCCGAGGTATTCGCAGATTGCGAAAAACACCGTCATGGATGGAAGCGATTTTTTGTTTTCTATCGTGTTGATGTAGTTGTCGGCCTGTCCGATTGACAGGCTCATATCCCGCGCCGAAACGCCTTTTTGTGTTCGCAGTCTTGCCAGCCGTTCCGATATATATTCTTCATACATAATAGATCAACCCCTTATATACGATTGTACAATATACAAGGTGTCATTCTACGAGATTTTACAGGGTAAAGTTCTTGACATATTATATTTAATCTCGTATTATTTCTATTGTACGAGATTTTACTTAATACGAAAGGATTGATACAATGAAAATTTGCTGCTGCGCCGGACACCGCGAGATACCCGCCGATAAAATTGAATATGTCACGCGGGAAATACGCCACGAGATCGAACAGGCCATTGAGGATGGGTTTACGCATTTTATCAGCGGGTTTACAGGTCAGACGGATTTGCTTTTCGCGTCCATCATCACAGTTATCAAAGAGGATAAAGGCGGGCTGTTTTTAGAGGCGGCGCTGCCTTACCCGAAACGCCGGAAACCGAAAGGCCCCTTGTACAACGAATTGATGGAAAAGTGCGACGGCGTTAAATTTGTAAGTCAGGAGTACAGCCGGGATTGCTACATGCTGCATACCCGCTACAAGGTATTGGAATCCGAGCGTGTCATTACTGTTTATGACGGGCGCGAGGACGGCGGCACGTTTCAGGCCGTCCGTTTTGCAAGGGTAAACGAAAAGGATTTGCGGATCATACCCTTGTAATTGATTAGGCGCTTGCTTCCGGGGTTCGGAACGCAAGCGCCTATTTTTTGAGAAAGGAGGTGCGCTTTATGGCAACCACCCGGCTCATGCCGCTGCATGTCGGCAAGGGCCGAATCGTATCGACAGCAATCAGCGACATTATTGATTATGTGGAGAATCCTAAAAAGACAGATCATGGCAGATTGATAACCGGATACAGGTGTGATACCCGTATCGCCGACGAAGAATTTATACTTTCCAAGCGGCAGTATGAGTATATCACCGGGCGCAGTCAGGGGCGGCGGGATGTGATCGCTTATCATACCCGCCAGTCCTTTAAGCCGGGAGAGGTTACGCCGGAAGAAGCCAACGAGATCGGCTGGGAGCTTGCCATGCGTTTCACCAAAGGCAAGCACGCTTTTATCGTCTGCACCCACATAGACAAGGCACATATTCACAACCATATAATCTTTAATTCCACGACCCTTGACTGTGAGAGAAAATTCCGTAACTTTTGGGGTTCGACAAAGGCTGTGCGCCGGTTAAGCGATCAAATTTGTGTCGAGCATGGGCTGTCCATTATTGAGAATCCGAAGCCGAGCAAAGGTCATTACGGAACATGGCTGGGCGATGATAAGGTTCCCTCGTTCCAGCAGCAGCTTCGCGCGGCCATCGACGCCGCGCTGGAGCAAGGCCCCGCCGATTTTGACGCTTTCCTGAAGCTCATGGAAGCGTCCGGGGTCGAGGTTTCCCGCAGGGGCAAAAAGTTGAGATTCCGAGCGCCCGGTCAAGAGCGCGCCACCCGTTGCGACACCTTGAAAGGCGATTACACCGAGCAGGCCATCCGGGAACGTATCGAGGGCACGCGGGTCGTCGTTGCCGGAGGCGGGGACGGTGGGCGCGCACCGGAGCGGAACACGACAACCCATGTCAATCTTCTCATTGACATTCAGGCGAAAATCCAAGCGGGCAAAGGCCCCGGCTACGAGCGTTGGGCAAAGGTTTTCAATCTGAAAGAAGCTGCGAAAACGCTGGTCTTTTTGCAGGAGAACGGCCTGACCGAATACGCCATGCTGGAACAAAAAACGGCGGATGCCACCGCCGAGTTTAATGAGCTTTCCGCAAAAATCAAACAGGCTGAAAGCCGTATGAATGAAATTTCCTCGCTACAAAAGCATATCTCAAATTACAGTAGGACGCGGGACGTTTACGCGGAGTACCGCAAGGCCGGTTACAGCAAATCGTTCCGCGCCGAGCATGAGGCCGACATTATATTACATCAGGCGGCGAAGAAAGCGTTTGACGCGCTGGGGCTGAAAAAGCTGCCCACCATAAATATGCTTAAACAGGAGTATGCCGCTCTGCTTGCCGAGAAGAAAAAGCTGTATCAGGACTACCGCAAGGCAAAGGATGAAATGCGAACCTTGTTGACAATAAAGGGCAACACGGATCGGCTTTTACACTACAACCCGGCAGGGCTTGGAAAAGAGGTTCAGCGGTAAATGTTCGCTCCCCCGTTTCTTTCTGTGAGTGTTTGAAGCGCCCCGCAAGGGGCGCGCAGCAGCGGCGAAGCCGCTTAATATCCGAGGCGCGAAAGCGACCGGATGAAGGGGCTTGGGGAAGTTCCCCAACAAGCAAGAGTGGAGCCATTTTGACCGCAGGGAAAAATGAGCGGAACGAGCAAATGGCGCGCCATTTGCATTGCTTGCCAGTAAGTCAAACCCCACTATACCCGCTCACTGTCATATCTCAATGACAAGCAATTAACCTCTCGGATATGTTCTTATTTTCAATTTTTTTTAATACTTGCTTCCAGTAATGGCAAAGCCGGATTCATCAGGATACGCGGACGAATGAACGCCACGGCCAGCGATTTCAGAGAAACCGGAAAGTTTACTTTTCTGGATATCCGTCTGACTTAACCTGAACCTAGCCACAATCTCATCAAGCACCACTGCCTGCGCCGACATCTCCTGAGAAGCGGCAGCCGATTCCTCCGCTGTGGCGGAGTTCGCCTGCACTACAGTGGAAATCTGATCCATTCCCTGATTGATCTCTATAATGGCTCTTGCCTGATCGGTAGATGCGCTGGCTACCTGCTCAATTAACCTTGTGCTTTCCTGTGCATTTTCCGCTGCCGCTTCCAAGTCGGCGTTTGTTTTTTCCACAATTTGATTGCCCTCCCGTACCCGTTCGGTGCTTCCTGCGATGAGCGCGGATGTCTCTTTGGCGGCATCGGCGGATTTGCTTGCAAGATTGCGTACTTCATCAGATACAACGGCAAACCCTTTCCCGTGCTGTCCCGCCCGCGCTGCCTCAACAGCCGCGTTAAGAGCGAGGATGTTTGTTTGAAACGCGATGTCGTCAATCACCTTGATAACTTTGGTTATGTTAACAGAGCTTTCGTCAATCGCTTTCATTGCTTCGAGCATTTGTCCCATTGAGCGAATACTGTCCCCTAGCTTTTCAGTTGTTTTGTTATTCGCTTTCCTTGCCTGTGTAGAGTTTTCCGCGTTTCGATCAGTTTTCTCCTGCAATTCGGCAAGCGCCGCGGAAAACTCCTGGATGCTGGCGGCCTGCTGACTGGAACCGGACGCGAGGCCCTGGGCACCCTGGGATACCTGCCCGGCTCCAGACGATACCTGCCCGGAAGCCGTTTTGAGTTCCGCAAATATGGAATTAAGGTTGTCCAACATCTTTTGCAGAGAACGCCCGATTGTGTCACGTTCGGAGAGTAGGGCAAGCTCGGCTGTGAGGTCGCCGGAAGCCACGGTTTCAAGTGCCTGACCGACCGCTTCCAAGCGCCGCCCTGTCTGAATCAGCATCTTGATTGATTCGCCAACCTCGTCCCTGGCTTTGGCGTATTCCTCTGCCTGTCGGTATTCCTCGTCAGTAAAATCCACAACGCCCTCCAAGCCCATCATATGCAAGACATTTCTCATAAAAACAAGCGGCTTGCTGATTAGGCCGGAGATATAGAAAGCAAACAATAAGGAAAAAGCCAAACAGACGACGGATACAATAATTTGCGCAATGGTCAGGGCAATCGCGGCGTCATCCATCGCAGCCGACTCATTATTCACGTATTCGACGGTGGGCGCTATCATCTCGTCAAGCAACGCATTGATCTTGTTGGCCAGAGGGATCGCGTCTCTTAATGTGGTAGTTGCGCCATCGTAGTCGCCGGATAAAGCAACCGTGCGCGTCTTTTCAGATTCTTGACTGAACTGTTCTACCAATTCGCCCAGCTTTACCGCATTTTCATTGTATTGCTTTATAGTAGCCGCGTCACGCCGGGTGTCGCTGGCGTTGATTTGCTTGTATAAGTCCAAGCTGTCAAAAAAGGAGGTGTATGCGCTCTGATACTGCGGCGTTAAGGTGTTCGTTATAATATCCGGGTTATTGACTTCCATAGCATAATTCGCGGTTCTGTAACGCAACATCGTAAATTGCAGGCGCATATCCGATAGATAGTTATAGCGTTCTACAGGGCCATCTAGCATATATGTATAATTCCCGTTTATTGAAACACTTGCAAAGATTCCGACACAGGCCAATACAATCGAAAATGCGGTGATGATAAGAAAGCTAACGATAAGCTTTGCGGAAACTTTCATATTTTTCATTTATAACAACCCCTTTATAAAATTCACTGTTCGCTGTTGATATTATGAAGAACACTACTGATAGAATCCCGCGTAACGTTCAATTCCTCAACAGTTTTCCGTATCGTTTCAATGTAATCCCGGTAGCTTTCCACATGCCGCTGCACGTCCGCCGTGGCATCGCGTATTTTTTTATCCAGAATGTCGGGATTATCCAGCGTACCGGAATAAATACCTGCGATCACCTCGGCTAATTCAGATATAATTTCCTCTTGCCGGACGGCGCATTGCGTAAAGGAGTTTGAGCAGTCATTAAATTGCTCGGTGGCCGCTGTCAGGCATCCTAAAAGCCTGTTGACCTCATGAACCAATCCATCCTGTGCCTGTGCTTTGCTGGATTCAAATAACTCTGAATTGTTGTAATAAAGGAACATATAACCGGCATCATCACCCTCAAAATGCAGACGGCTCCCGGAAATCCGGTACTCCGCTCCCCGGTATATCCAGACTCTACTAATAGCACCGTTTTCCTCATCAATCAGGTGCTTACTGTTCAGATTTTCCACCTGAAATTCTTGATTCAGTGTCATGCTTTTCAAAGCAGTCTTGTTGATATACCGCCACCTTGCGTCTTTGTCGGTCACGATAACCCACATGGGAATGGTATCCAAAATTTCTTTATACCACTGAATATATGACATGGACTTTTTGTAAAGGGAAATTCCCAGCGAAAGGGTGAGAACAAGAAATACAGTAATGGACAATCCGAGATGACTTACAAGCTGTGCAGAGGGAATTGGAGTGTCGGTGATCCGTTTAATTTGATAAAGCAAAAACCCACTCCAGAAAAGAACGAGCAGCCCGGACATAATAAAATCAAAAAGCAATTCCCGGCGTTTTGGTTTTCTTTGCATCTTTTCGTTGCCTCCGCTATTAAACTACTATTGACGCCTAATCCTTTTTTTGAGGGTATGCCGGTGCAACCGCATAATCTCCCTGCTTAAAGCTTCAAGCTGGCGGTAGTGTGTATGCTCCTCAAAGCTGACGCCGTAATGGGGTTTCCCCCGTTTCGTTTCATACATACGACGCACTTTGACCGGCAGATCATATTTATGCTCCGACAGGGTAAACGCAATGCGGTAAGTTTCGCCGGGAGTAAGAGGGGCATGGCAGGCGAGGCGCATCCCCGTCATACTTATATCCAAAACGGACACATCAAGTTGGATGGCGTCTAAAGGTCTTTCACCATCGCTTTCCTGCATTTCGGTGATGATAGCAGCGGCTTCCGTTTCCACTCGGAAAGCGCCCCGCCGATCAGAATCCTGTATTTTTTTTAACTCATCCACACGCATAAATTTTTTATTGGACAGGTATACCAATCCCTCAAATATCTGTACGCCCCGCAGATGAACGATTAGCTTAACCCGCGTGTGGTAGTATACCACCGGCATATCATCCTGATTGCCGGGAGCCGCAAGTTCTACACTATCACCATCAAAAATATCCGTGATACGGGTTATCCCGATCAGCACATGATCCATACTTTTGATTTCACATAATCTGCCAATGAAATCCTCTGTAAGCAGCGGCATATTTAGCATCCTCTAAAAAAAACGATATAAATTTTTTTCAAGCTCCAATGGAGGCAGCGGTTTGCTAAACAGATAGCCTTGTAAGAAATCGACTTCATGGGAAATCAACACATCCCTTTGTGCGGCTGTCTCCACGCCCTCCGCAATCAGCTTTTTATCAGCTACATGCGCCAGCTCCACCATTACCCGAAACAACTGTTGCGCGTAATAGTCCTGCTCTATATTGTCGATAAAGGATTTTTCCGTTTTCAAGATACCGGCTGGCAGGTTTTTTAAATTATGGAAAGAGGAATACCCTGTACCAAAATCGTCCAAAGCTACAGCCACCCCAGCCCGGATTAATTTTTCAACGGCGTCCATGCTGTGGACATCAAAGATAAATTTCTCGCTTTCGGTGATTTCAAGGCCAAGCTTATATCCCGGATATTCATGCTTCTCAAGCACTTCCAGTACCCGGTTCACAAAATGACCGTTCTTCATCTGCAACGGCGAGACATTAATATCCAAAATGAAATTCTCATGCTCGTCCAGTCCCCACCCTTTACAGTAGGACACCGATCTTTCCAGAACCCATTCTCCGATTTTTCCGATCAGGCCCATCCGTTCAGCTTCCGGAATAAATATCGCAGGGGGAACTCGGCCAAGTCCGGGGCAATCCCACCGGCATAGCGCCTCAAGACCATGCCAAACGCTGGTATTCGGATCGACAATGGGTTGGTAATGCACCTCAAAGCCATTCATTCCCTGTTGAATACAAACGGCCAGCTTTTGCTGCATCAGTATGGAGTTCATATATTCCAGGTTATAATGCGCGTCATATACCGTTAATCTTCCCTGCTCGTAGGGATTGCGCAGGATACGCTCGGCAAGGCTTATCATGCTCTGACTGCCGAACATTTGGCTTCCGTGCGCGACCGCTATCGTGACGGTACAGTAAAGAGGGAAAGGCGGCTGACCATCTGCTTGGACTGTCCACGACTTCTCGAATCGGTTCTGAACAAACTCCGCTATTTCATTTATCTGTTCCGGTGCTATGTGTTTCGTCAGCATCCCAAACTCGTCCGCTCCGATGCGGTAAAGGCAGGAACCGGGTATTTGCAGCTCCATCAGCCAATCCCGGATTTGAAATAGCAAAGCATCCCCTACGTCCCAGCCGTAAATATCGTTGATAACTCTTAGATTGTAAATATCGAGGCAGATCAGCGAAGCCTTTTCACATGACCGTATTTCCGCTAAATCCCGTTCCAGCTTCACGCTGTTGGGAATATTTAGCTTTCCGTCATAAAGTGCAATGCTCTTATACTCGTCTTTGCATTTTCTGATCCAAGTGATATCGGTAATTGTGGCGGCAACCGCCTTGCGACCGTCCGGCCAAATGGTGGGGCGGGCTGTAATTTGCAGCCATTTTTTCTTGCCCGGCCAATAATACTCCGCAATTAACGGCTCATCCCAACCGATTTCTTCGGAGGTTAGCAGCTTCCGCCGGTATTTATCATAAGATTTGCGGCCTATGATATCCCAAATATGCCTGCCCTCGATCTCGGCTGGTTTCAGATGCAATTTCTCACACAAAATGGCGTTAGCCATTAAAATTTCTCCGTTCTCCCAATCCACAGCGGCCATGCTCGTCACCGCGTTTGCCAACAGGGAAAACCGGCTGTCCGGCCGTGCTGCCCATTCCTTTTGTTTCTGTAATATGTCCGTCATATCAGGCGGAGCCTCCCTGTCATTCACTATACAATGCTTGTGTACAGAATCGTGTCGTAAATATTCGCGGCTTGTTCCGCAAAGCTGTCGCCTGTTTTTACCAGACACGTTACTGCTTCCTGAAAGTTTGCTATTTTAACCGCGTAATCGAATCTCCCGATGTTTTCGGCTTTAATAGATGTCCGGTCGTCTTTGGTGACGGCAACGAGCGTGTCGGTTATGGCACATTCAAGCTTGTCAACATCTCCCCTTTGAAATTCCATACCCTTACCCCAAGCTTTTTCAGCGTTGCGACAATAAACTTCAATAAACCGTTCCTTTTTCGGCTTCGGCGGTACATACACCCCGGACTTTCTTTCTTGTGGAATATCTTCCGGCGAAATATCGGACGCTTTGACAGTTATTTTCTCCGTATCCTGGGAAACGGCAAGAGTTATATTTTTATCCCACTCCATATGCGCGCATAGAATTTGCGGCAACACGACATACGCCATAATATCCATGCAAATAGGCCGGCACTTGTAACTCCATGTGCCGGGCATGATCCCTCTTTCGGGCTGAGGGACTGTCGAAATCTTCTCATTTTCATAAGCCGTGTCCGGCACTAAGGTTACTTCGCCGCAGGCCGGGTCGTATGTAATGGAAAAAATGCCGTTATCACCGCCGACCGCCCTGATGAACTCCACAGGGATTTTTAGCTGCTCCGACTTCGTGAGAAATGTGTAAAAAACCATACTCATACGCTCCCCTCATAATCACGTTCTATGTAAAACAACAAAGTTATTCTTATGTTACATAACAAAATCGGGAAAGAAAAGATGGCAGTTAAAGTTTCCCATTATTTGGCGGTTTTATATGGGATTAAAAAAGTATATGATTTTATTCGCCGCAATTCGACAGTACAAAAAAAGCCCCGCAAAGCGGGACTTTCTTAATATATATAAAGTCATCCTTTCCCTTAATAACGCCATAAACGTGGCCGCATCAAAGGGAAAGTGGAGATGTAACATAAGAATAAATATGTTACGAATAATAAAATGAGTGAGGAAAGAGGGAAATTAAAATGGCGGCAACAGAACCTATTCGCGATAAAAATAATGTTGGAAAAATGGCCGACTATTATCTTAAAAAAGGTCAACTACGCAATTATGTTATGGTCATCATGGGCGTTCACACCGCCCTGCGCATCAGCGATCTTCTCCGCTTAACCTGGGATGATGTTTACGATTTTGATGCAAAGCGTTTCCGCAGCCACATTCATATCATTGAAAAGAAAACCGGAAAGTCCAAAACCGTCGCGCTTAACAACGAGGTTATACGTGCGCTTAGGCTATTTGCAAAATCTACCGATAAACAAGGACGCGGCCGTTTCCTTTTTGAAACCAACCGGAAAGGCCGCGCTGCTATCAGTCGTATTCAAGCATACCGATTGATACGAGAGGCCGCGAAAGCCGTTGGAATCCACGGGTGTATCTCCTGCCACTCCCTGCGGAAAACGTTTGGCTATCACGCATGGAAAAAAGGCGTTCCGGTAGCGGTAATTATGGATATTTACAATCATTCATCGTTTGAGGTGACACGGCGTTATCTCGGCGTCTGTCAGGATGACCGGGATCAGGTATACATAAATATGTCCTTCACCTGACAATTGAATAAAAAGGCATCTGTATCGTTCAGGGCGATATTCACCGGGTATCGTCTGTTAAGTCATGCAATTTTTATTGTATATATGGTACTATATTACATTCAAAACCTCGTATTTGTCAAGCCAATATTATCCAAAAACCGCAAGCCGCAGAAATAATTTGACATTCTTCGCACTCAATGGTAAAATAAACCTTGAACCAGGACAACAGAAAATGCCACAAGCCCCATCGGTGTATCAGACCGATGAGGCGCAAGAGGTGGGCTGTTAACCGACGACCTCCGCACGTAACGTCCGGCTGAAAAGCCGTCGAAACGCTGTGGCTTAATTACTATACCACTTTTACACATCCTTTTCAAGCGGTACGGTGAACAAGCTAGGCATAGTAGAGATAGACTGCGCGCATGGGGTCACACCTCATGCGCGTTTTTTGTTTGTCTGCGGTTCCCGTTGCACCCGCGCAGGGACTATGACCCGGCGCGGGGTTCGCATCGGGGAAAAACGGAGAGCGGACTGGATAAATGGGCCGGTCTTGTTTGCTGTATCTTGCCCTGCCTTTATAGGCGGGGAATCACTCTTTCATCTTTTGTAACGATGGAAAGGACGGTCGGCATGAGCAGCCAAAGTGAAACGGATTATGAAAAGCTTTATCATCTGATGAACCGCAGGCGGGGTGAAGAACTCCAAAAACTCAAGGATACATATGATTCCTTTACCGACCTGTACGTCGGCCTTGTTCTGAGGGACAAGCTGTTTCACAACGATTCAATTTCCTGGGAGCGCAACTTTTGCAGCGAGGCCATGCTGCTGCTGACACGTCTGATGGATACGTTTACTGAGACAGACCAGCTAATGGAATACTGTGTTGAAACGCAGGGAGAGCCGGTGATCGAGATGATACTCGGTGGAAAGGAGATGCAGCATGGAGCGGAAAAATGTGCTTGTTGTTGATCCCGACCGGCATTGGGCAAAAGAGCTTTGTAGGGCTTTGGATCGGAGTGGTTTATTTTTCGTGGCCCCGCCGCTCAATAACGGAAAGGCCGCTCTCGCATATATCCAGATGCACCAGCCCAATGTCATCGTTATGGAAATGCTGCTGGATGAATACGATGGCCTGTATCTTGTAGGATATATCCGGGAGCATATGAAAGGGTATGAGCCACTTGTTTATATCCTGTCCGACATTCAGAATAAAAATTTCTGCCGGTTAATTACGGAATATTGGGATAATATCCACCTTGCGAAAAAGCCGCAGGATACCCGGTGTGTCATTGAAAATATAGATATTCTGACACGGGGACACTCCGTTCCCGCTCCGGCGTTCCGATCTCTTTTGTCACCGCCCTTGAAGCAGGATGATAGGATGCACGAGATCGACCATCAGGTTGAGGACTTCCTTTTAAGGCTAAATCCTAAATATCACACGAAACAGTTCATGGCCGCAAAAACGGCGATGAAATTCCTGTTGACAGAAAATAAATCAATCCCCAGCATGGGCACTCTGTATCAAAAAACAGCGGAACAGATGGGCGGCACAAAATGCGGCGCAGAGCGGAATTTGCGCACTTTCCGTAAAACGGCGGAGGAAAACGGTTCCGATTATTACCATGAGAAGCTTGCCGCTTATAACAGTAACAACGGTGATTTCTACTGGAACGCTTTTCGTATACTCAAAATGGAAATAAGTAACGAGCAAATTCAGGGCGTTGCGGAGAGGCAAAAGCGTGATTTGTACTATCCATCTGTAACGTAGATTAACCGCCGTTGTCTTGATATGCGACAACGGCGGCTTATCTTTTCAGTAAAAATCGAAGAATTATATCTCCATTAAGATACAACGAAGTTGATGTATCATTATTCCTGCTTTGCTTTGAGCCTTTCTATCAGTTTTGCAATCGCTTCGGCATCCTCTACCGGCAAGGCAACAATGTCCTCGATTATATTCCTTTTGACGAGCGGAAGATTTCTGTCCCTGCGAAAAAATTCATCGGGCGTGATGTGAAAATACTCGCATATATAGAGCAATTCACCCAATGAAATCATATTTCGGCCAGAAGTAATTCCCCTTATATAGCTGTCGCTGTGACCCATAAGTTTGCTTAACTTGCTTTCAGCAATATCATTTTCTATGCATAAGCTGGCGATTTTATCCCGGATATGTTGTTCATACATGATGCGTTCTCCCCTTATTATTAAGGATAGCGCATAAAATTCTTAAAATATGGCGGTGAAAACGCTTGTTTTTATTCAATTATAGCGGTATAATCGCCATATAGTTTTTACACGCTTTTGTGGGGGAATCATGCAAACTTTCAGCCAACTGGAAAATGATGTACTCGCAGACCATGAACACACCATTTGCTTTTCAGGCCATCGGCCATCCAAATTGCATGACCGAAACGCCTCTCTGCTCATTCCAGACCTTGACCGTGCAATTATATCCAAAATACAGCAAGGTAAAAGGACTTTTATTAATGGGTGCATGGCTGGCTTCGATATATTAGCCGGGGAATCGGTACTTAAACTGCGTCAAATATATCCCCAGATTTTATGTATTACTGTCGCACCGTTTCGTGTGGGATATTTCAAGAATAAAAATTGGACAACCGATTGGAAAAAACGCGCTTTAGAAGTTTACAATGCGTCGGATATGGCATTTTCGCTTACGGAAGAATATCGCCCTGGTATTTATTACGCTCGTAACGACTTTATGTTGGCTCATGCTTCCGGTGTCGTTTGTTATTATACAGGTCGCATTACAGGTACAAAGGGGAAAAGGGGTAAGGGGGGAGGTACGGAGTATACCGTTAACAGGGCATTTGATTTAGATTTGGATATACACAATTTGCACAAATAATACCCGAAGCGAAACACTTCGGGTAAGAATTAATTTGGATACGGTTTACTTTTGCATGTCTTTGACAATAGCGGCAACGTGTGATAATTGTACAGTATTCAAGTGCTTTAGGTTTTCGATTACATCTTTCAAATGTAGGGGATCGTTAATGCTTTCGTCAAAGAACTCTAAAGGCGTGACTCCAAGATATTCACACATATAGAAGAAGTTCCGCATCGTTGGGAAGTTCATGCCATTTTCAATCTTGTTGATATAGCTGGCGCTCTGCCCCAAGGATAAACTCATATCCCGTGCGGAAATATTTCTATTCATCCGAAGATGTGTTACCCTATTACAAAAAAATTCTTCGTATATATTTATCACCACCCTAGCCTTGCAAAACTTGTATTCCCCTGTATATAATTATAGTATGCGTTTTTTTGTAATTTGATAGATATAATATCAATCGCAATCGTTGTGTATAGTATGTCTATCAATTTATAGAATTATGTATCATTAAGATATATTGAAAGGAAAATATGAGTGAACACGAATATATTTAAGCCAATAGATGATCTATTGGCTGATATGGAAGCTGAATGTATAAAAGAAATTGTGCAGACACAAAAGGAAATAGCGCAGACAAAAAAGGAACTTGCTAAATTGGAAAAAAATAATTGCATAGTATCTGCGGTATTTATTGTCATACTTTTTGCAGCTATAATATTTTTGCTTTCTATAACAAATTCCCCAAAACGATTGATAGGCATGAGCCTTACGGCAGCGGGATATTCAGTGGACAGTCTGACGGTTGAAAAGACTGATATTAATGGCGTCTACAAGGCTTCTAGTTTTGCCGTATCGGAAGATGGACAGCTTATCGAATTATGGACAATAAAACCAGTTCCCGGTTTTAAGACGATTTCGCGCGCAGAGCCATATCCAACGCAACCCATTAGAAAGTATGAGACAATTAATCTTAGCCTTGATCCAGTGGAACATGAGCAACTTTTATTGCTTGCACAACAAAACGGAGAAAGTGTAGAAGATTATATTAAGAGACAGATTTTTCAAAGAGACACAGCATAGACCCCAAAGGCAAAGGCAGGGCTACCTATAGTGGTAGACCTGCCTTTACTATATATTAAGCAGAAAATGTACAAAATCACTAAACATATGCTGTTAAACATTGACCATAACGCTCTAATAGTGATATAATCATTCTATAAAATGCAAGGTAATTGTGTATTACCTTGCAT
>Ga0153996_1000024_pt1 | contig 113042 bp, 93 predicted proteins | sample TSNC080MetaG_FD_104728 | JGI IMG/M metagenome (GOLD analysis project Ga0153996, IMG submission 104728) | Attine ant fungus gardens microbial communities from North Carolina, USA - TSNC080 MetaG | ecosystem: Host-associated > Fungi > Mycelium > Unclassified | place: USA: North Carolina, Lumber... | reverse complement strand
CCGGCACTTCCCAGCAAGGCGGGTGCTGCTTTTTCCAGGGTCGTGATGATGGCCTTGCCGCCGGTCTTGCGCACGAAGTTGATGGCGGCGATCATCTTTGGCCCCATGCTGCCGGCGGGGAAATGCCCCTCGTCGTAATAAGCCTGCGCTTCCGCCACCGAAATGGCGCCGAGCTTCTTCATGTCAGGCTTGTTGAAGTTGATCGCGACCTGTTCGACGCCGGTGAGGATCATCAGGATGTCGGCCTTGAGCTGCTCGGCGAGAAGGGCCGTGGTCAGGTCCTTGTCGATGACCGCATCGACGCCCTGTAACTGCTCGTCCGGCAGGCGGATCACCGGAATGCCACCGCCACCAGCAGCGATGACCGAGCGCCCGCTGTCGAGAATGGAGCGGATGAGTTTTATCTCCTCGATTTCCAGAGGCTTCGGTGATGCGACGACCTTGCGATAGCCGCGACCACTGTCTTCCATGTATTGAAAGTTGTGCGCCTTCGCCAGGGTGTCGATGACTTCAACACTGTAGAACGGGCCGACAGGCTTGGTCGGGTTTTGAAAGCCGGGATCGTTCCTGTCGACGATCACGCGGGTGATGACGGTGGCGACCTCTTCCCTGACGCTGGACATCACCAGCCTGTTGCTCAAGGCGTTCATGAGCTGGAAGCCGATCTATCCCTGGGTCTCGGCGTTGTAGATATACAGCGGCATCGGCGGGATGACCGCGCCGGGATAGGAATCGCGCAGCATGATGAGCCCGACCTGCGGGCCATTGCCGTGGGTCAGCAACAGCTGGTTTCCGGCGCTGATGATGTTGACCAGTTCGTTGGCGCATTGCTCGACATTGGCGGCCTGCTCGGCGATGGTGCCTTTCTGGTCCTCACGAAGGAGAGCGTTGCCGCCGACAGCAGCAACGACCAGAGGTTTGGAAGTAGCATTTGTGTTCATGATCTTGGGTCCTGGGTTATTGTTTGGAAAATGACTTGAAACGCGACCACAGCGGAAGCACGACACCCGCACCGAGCAACATCCAGCCGGTATAGAAGGCGAAACCATACGGCCCATCCGAGGGTATGACCGCCGGAGCAGCCAAAAGCATGAAGGCCAGTGACAGAGTCATGCGGACTTGTTCGTTGCTGAAGGATTTTTGCCTGCTCACGTCGTCCTCCTATGCAAAAATAAAAGTTACGATGCCCATGACGGCTGCCGCCACCAACGAGACACCTATGAGTTTTCGGATGATCGCTCCCTCCTGCCCTACGATGCCTGCGGTTGTTGTGCCGAGCATGACCTTGGAAGGAGAGAACATGGTGCCGATCGCGGCGCCGCTGGTCTGGGCAGCTAGGAAAAGAGCCAGATCCTTGCCGGTGAGCGCAGCCATATTCTCCTGGAACTGCCCGAACAGGATATTGGAACTGACATTGCTCGATGACATGAATGAGCCAAGCGTCCCGACCAGCGGTGCGAGCAACGCATAATACTCTCCTGTCGCTGCCGCTGTTCCGGCCGCCAGAACGCTCACCTGTCCGCTGCCGCTCATGATCTTGCTCATGATGAGAAGCAACACCACCGAAACCGATGAAGGCACCGATTTCTTCAAGGTGTTAGCCATGATCCGTTGCAAGCCACCGGCCTCGATAAGTCCTTTGCCAGCGAAATAAACATAAGCCGTCACCGAGGCCACAAACAGGAAAAATCCTGAATGCGTCAGCCATGACACGGGTCCGTAGACAGCATAAGCCTTGTTTACGAAACCATAGCCCGTAGCAGTTTCCGGAAAGGCGAAGCTGACCTGCCAGGAGCCGAGAAAGCCATTCACCGGGGGCGTCAGAAGGACGAATACCGAAACGCCGACCAGCACATAATATGGCAGGAGAGCCTCATGGAGCGAGAGATTGGCAGGCACAGCCTCCTTGCGTTGCTCTTCCGTAAACATGAGGCTTTGCTCAGTTGAAGACGACTTGCTGTAGCGTGGTAATCTTGCAAGGACGAACACTGCCCCGAGCGCAAGCGTCGAAGGAATGACCACGCTCAGGGTTGGTGTAATTTGCGTCAGGATTATCTGCCCGCCTGCAAGAACGGCTCCGAGTACGACAACAGCCGGCCAGCCATGGCATAGCCCTTTCCACCCATTGTAGAAGAAACAGATGATCACCCCGGCCAGCAGGCAGAGTATCCCGGTGAGGGTGCCGGTCCACAGGGCGGCGCCCCAATAGGCCGTCACGTCCGCTCCCAGAGAACTCTGTTGTACCAGAGCTTCCCACGCCAGAGCCAGGGTACCAAAGGTATTGCCCCAGGCATGGGCCATGAGAGGGATCAGGACGGCCCAGAAAGGTCGGACACCGATACCGATAAGCAGCGGCGCTGCCACGGCAATCGGAACGCCGAAACCAGACGGTCCTTGCAGGAAGCTGGTAAAACACCAGCCGATGGCGAGAACCTGCAGCAGCTTATCTGGAATAAGGCGCGTCAGTTCCCGCTGAATGGCTGAAAAGGCCCTCGTTTCGTAACTGATCTCATAGATAAGGATAGCCGGGATAATGACAGCGATGATGGAAATGCTGTTCCACACCCCCTTGCCGACCTCCCCTCCTATGACGCTCAGCGGAGCATTATAGAAGGTTGCGGCTGCGATGAATGCAGCCACGGCCGCTACAGCAGCAGCTTCGACAGCCGACCACCTGCGCCCCACCAACAGGAAAAGAAGCAGGGCGATGGGCAAAGCGGCAACACCCCAGGTCAGTGGAGTGACCGGAACGGACATCACTCAAAAGCCTTCAGAAAGGCATTTATGCCGAGGAGGATGACATTCATGGCGGAATCCCTCATCATTCTTGCTTCTTGCTGGTGTTCTCTCCCGCAGCAATCGAAGCAGCCTATACGTTCGACTCCAATTGATTTGTCATTGGGCAGGCTTGTCGGCACCTCGCTTGAGTTCCTGGATGAGATCAGCAGCGAGTTCGGCCGCGTGGGCATTCGAAGGTGCCACGATGACCTTTGCGTCACGCAATATCTGTGCCTGGCGTGAGTAGCCCTGCCGATCCTGCTCGGTGCCGCAGACGGAGGCTACGACGATGGCGTTTCGCTCCGGGGCGGCCGGTAGCTCGGCAACAAGCTGACTGGCGGGATCCTCATGAGCGCCATAACCGATGACCACATCGACAAGGACAACTGCGACATTCGGATCGGTAAATGCTTCGCGTATCATGTCGTTGCGAAGCGAGGGATCAATCATGGGATGAGGACGTCCGACCGTGTATTCATCGTCTCCGAGATCGAGAAGGCGATGAGCTGAAGGCACGTCTGCCGGCTTTTTCACGCCGGGCACAGGAGCGTTTGAAGAAACAGACAATCCTGCGCGCCGCAACATGACCTGCGCCTCGGCACACAATGTTCCACCACAGAACAGGCCCGAAATTTTATGACGCTTGGGTCCGATTTTGGCAACCAACGCGGCAGCGTTCGGTTTGTCCGGCCATTTCAGGCGCACACCTGCGAGCGCCTGTTCCGCTGCACTGCGCAGATCGGTTGCAGGAACCGCATTGTCCGGCAGGGCTATCGCCTCGCTGCCGAGGAAGCAGATTACGAACGGCTTCTTGCTCTCGCCCACGCGCTGGAGAATGCGCTTCGCCACCGATTGCTCCGGCGGCTTGGAGATAATGACGATCTGCTCTGTGCCCGGATCGGAATCAAGAGCATCAATGGCCATCAACGTCGTGATGCCACCTATGGCTTCCTTGAGATCGCGGCCACCGACCCCGATTGCATGGGACAAACCCGCACCGTTTCGGGCGACCAAAGTTGCCACCTCCTGCAACCCGGTACCGGACGCGGCCACGATCCCGATTGTTCCCCGCGGAATTTCGTTGGCGAAAGCGAGGGGCACACCGCCGATGATGGCTGTGCCGCAGTCAGGCCCCATCATCAGCAATCCGCGCTTTTGCGCTTCCTGTTTGAGCAATAATTCGCTCTCAAGGGAAATGTTGTCACTGAACATCAGAACATGCAGGCCGCTTTTGAGAGCGCGCCGTGCTTCAGCCGCCGCGAACTCACCCGGAACCGAAATCAAAACGATATTCGCTCCCGCGAGTTGTTGCGTGGCGGTGGCAAGTGTCTTCGGATGCCACTCCGAACCACCCTGGCCGTTATCCTGCGGCTTTTCGAGCAGGCTTGACGCTGCGGACATCGCTTCAGCCGCAGCCTCTGCACTTTCAGCCCTGACCGCAAGCACGAGGTCGTTGGGACCTGCGCCATTTCCGGTTTCTTCCAAGAGCCCGGCTTCCTGCATAAGGTTCTTGTTGGTTGTCGAGCCGATCATCAGGGCGGCCGCTGTAACGCCAGGCATAGCGCTGACGCTGCGTGAAATCCGCATCAGGGCGACAGAGTCCATATAGAACGCGCGACGCACTTGGTTGACGAGAGTGGTCATGATCAAAGAACTCCGTGCACTTCAGCAAATTTCAGGAGTGCCTGCGCGAAGCAGTCCACCGGCGGATTGACGATTCCCGCTCCGATTTGCCCACGTCCGGGCAGTTTGTTGGTGATTGCGGTGTTGATGACCGGAAGGATGCCGGTCGACAGAACTTTCCTGATGTCGATGGCTGTCGGAACACCCGCCATCCCCATTGTCGCAATCGCCCATTCCGGATTGGAGCCAATCGTGATCTCGGCCATGCTGCGTGTGTACGCAAAGGCGTCAGACAATGATCCGGCCCCGACAAACCCAACCACCGCCGGCGAAGCCGCCATCGCGAAACCGCCCAGACCAACGGTTTCCGTGATGCAGGAATCGCCGATATCGGGATTTCCGTCATCTTCGGTAAACCCAGCGAATAACAGGCCACGCGCCATCTGGGCTGGTCCGGTGAACCAGGTATCGCCGGTCGAACTGAGACGAACTCCGAAATCCGTTCCGTTACGGGCCATCGTGGTGACCACGGTCGAGTACGGGATGCCGTGCGCCGGTGCCGCTACTGCTTTCGCCATCGCCATCACAATGTTCAAGAAGAACATGTCGTTTCCGGACATGAAGCGCAGCATGCGCCCGGAATCAGATGGCGCCGTCTCGGCGAGATCAGCAGCAAGCTCACGCAGGATCAGACCCGTGCATGCGGCGTTCCGCATATGCATTTCGTCGCCCATTGAAAGCCCTCGCGCAATCAGGCCTTTCAGCGAGACTCCGTTTCTACGGCGTATCGCGGCCCCGAGAGCGGGGCCAAACACGTCTGCAATCCATTTCAAGCGGTCCACGACCTCCTGGTCGTTGCCACCGAAGCGCATGACATTGCCCATGCCTTCATTCACGGTACAGAAGGCGCGGTTCCCGAAAGCGCGGTTCTCAACCACCATGACAGCCATGCCGGGCGTCGTAATGCCGGTCATCGGGCCGACACCACCAAAATGGTGATTAGGTTCGAATCGAATGTCACCGGATTCTGCAAGTGTCTCCGCTTCGGAGAGATTGGATGCCCACCCTTCGAAAACGATGGCACCCGTCACGGCGCTTCGCATCGGCCCGCACATTCTCTCCCATGTTATCGGCGGCCCGGCATGGAGGAGTGTGCGGTCAGGAAAGTTCGGGATAGCGTCTCGGGCCAGCATGACATCGACCAATACGGGATCCGCCGCCAGTATTCGCTGATGCGCTTCCCGGTTTGCTGCTTCAATGCGTGAGACGATGCTGTCCATCTCCCCCAGCTTTTCGAGAACAGCGCTGATCTTCTCGTCAGCGGCCGGAGGCGACCAGTCCACATGGACCACAGGCGTCTTGCGGCTATCGAGATCACGAGCGAACTCACGCAGGCCGATGTTGATTACACGGACTTCGGTCCGGAGGAGTCGGTCCACTTCCTTTTCCCGTACAGCTTCCATTTCCTTCTCCCTTGCTGTGGCGGCGCTCACGCCAGCAGGTCATTTAAGTAAGCTTACCTCAGATAAATACGATAAACAATATTTTTTCGAAATTTATTGATTGATGCGCGATAACTGATATTATATGACGAAATACGAGGCTTCGCGTAGCCAACAGTATTCACCTCACGAGGCATGGATGCGCGGTGCTCGACCAAAAGGGAGTCAATGGAATGTCGCATCAGATACTGGAATCCCGCGTCGTATGTGTGCCCATGAGTTCGCCCGGGGACATCTCGCAAGTGGCGGCACTGTTCGACCGCAACGAAGTAGATCCACGACACATAGTGGCAATCATGGAGCAGACCGAAGGTGACCCCTATGCCCGGGGATACGCGACTTTGGCGATGGAAGTGCTTTTGTCGGAACGCCTTGGAATCTCACGAAAAGAAGTTTTCGAGAAAGTCCCGATGATGATGATCGGCGGCGTGGGCGGGATCATGACTCCGCACATCTACCTGTTCATCAAGCAACCGGCTTCTTCTCCCGCCCTCGGCAGCGGCAAGCGCCTCGCTATCGGCGTCGCCAGCTCCCGTGAGCTCAAGCCGGAGGAATACGGCACAATGGTCCAGGTTGACCTTGTCGCTGAAACTGTAAAACGGGCCATGGCAGACGCCGGCATCACCGATCCGTCAGACATTGAATGCGTCGAAGTGAAGTGTCCCGCCATGACGCCGGCACGCATTGCAGATGCTCAGAGTCGCGACCAGAAGGTGGTGGCAATGAACCCGGCAGTCGCATCTTCAATGGCCAAAGGCGCATGCGCCCTCGGCATCGCGGTTGCAACGGGAGAGGTAGACCGGGATAGCCTTTGCGACGGCATGATCAATGTCGACAAAAATGTCTACTCATCCGTGGCCTCAACCTCAGCCGGCGGCGAGCAGGTCGCTTGCCGGATCATGGTGCTCGGGAATGTCGAAGGTGCTCCGGGGCAGCTTATCGCAGCCCGTGGTGTGATGAAGGACCAATTGGACATAGCAGGCGCTCGGCAGGCATTCCTCAATGCCGGGTTGGAACTGAAAGATGGCGTGCTCTGTGAAGACGACAGGAAACGCATAGCCGGCGTACTGGTGAATGCTGGCGCGGACTATGTAACCAACGTACGAGGCCGACGCCATGTCCTCCATTCGGACTTCCTGGCGCCTTTCTCCGGCATCCAGGCCAAGGCGGTTGCTCACGCTATCGTGTCGACGATTGTAGGGGACACGATGTTCCTCGCCTCGGCCGGAGCAGAACATCAGGGTCCGCCCGGGGCAAATCTGCTCTGCGTCATTGCTGAAGCCAAAGTTTGATCTTTCGGAAAGGAGGCAGAAAATGGCTAATGTAGAGAAACACCTGAGGCTGACGCACACCGGGGCGCAGCTCATCATCGAGGCAGCTGTCGATAAAGCGCGCGAAATGGGCAAACCCCAGTGCATCGCGGTCGTTGACGAAGGCGGCAATCTGCTTGCATTCACGCGAATGGACGGAGGCAAGATCCTCAGCATCGAGTCGGCTATCCGGAAAGCAGTCACGGCGGCGTCCAGCCGGGGACCGACGGGCGGAATCCAAGGAGACCTTGAGTTCCGTCTCGCACATGCCACTTCCGGTAAACTGGTCAATCTCAAAGGGGGCCTGCCCATCATCGTGGATGGGATAACGATCGGCGGAATCGGGGTCGGCTCTCAAACCGGAGAAGAAGACCTAGAGGTTACGAAGGCGGGTCTTTCCGCCATCGAGGGCGCCCAGACATTCGCTTGAAACCAGTACCGGGTCACTCAGCGAACTCGTCGAGAGGGCTGGCTCAAAAAGGGCGCGACTACGGTCGCGCCATTATTGTTCAACAGAGGTATTTCATGAAATACGCCGTTTTTTGCGGTTCAAACTCTGGACTTTCGGATACTTATCGCGAGGCTGCCGTCGCGCTGGGTCGGGAATTCACAAGTCAGGGCATTGGCCTTGTATTCGGTGGAACCACTCGGGGTCTCATGAAGGTCATAGCCGATACCATCTCTGCCAAGGGTGGAGAGCTGCATGGAATCATTCCTGATATTCTCGTCAAAAAAGGACAGCAATACGAGAATCTCACCGTGGCCGAGGTCGTGGATACGAGAGCGGACCGCAGGCTTCGCATGGCTGCGGTAGCGGACGGCTTCATTGCAATGCCCGGAGGGCTGGGTACAGTGGAGGAGTTATTCGAGATGTGGGTGAACGCTCAATTCGAGGGCCATCGCAAGCCGCTCGGACTCTATAACGTGAACGGCTTCTACACTCAGATGCTCAAATTCCTGGACACTATGGTATGCGAGGGTTTTCTGCCTGCACAGCAGCGCAACATGCTAGTCGTTGCTTCCGACCCGAAAACTCTTCTGGACAATATGCGAGACTACCAACCTGTCAATGTTTCGAAGTGGATGTAACGTCATGCTCATCCAGCTTGTTTCGAACGCCTGAAGAAGCATCGCAAGACAGCCGCCGGCGCAATCGAAGAACCTTTCACGTTTGAACGAAGCACTGGGAAACCTTAGCCGTGCACTCTCGCCTGAAACTGAACGGCGACCGAGTCCCCTAGCTCTTCCAATGCCGCATTCGAATGAACAATCGCCATGCTGAAATCTGTTTTCCCATTCACGTTGTGTTGCTGTTCGTTGGATAACAGTCAAAATTTCACGCTTTCGCGATAGTATCAGTTATGCGATATTATTTCGATTGAGTCACAGTTTGGATCATGGTCGAATTTTATGCTAGAAAACCTGCAACAGCCTTATTTGGCTGATAGAGGCACGATTAAGGAACCAAGCACACTCGGTAACGAGGTGTTTGAGAAGCTTAGGGCGGACATCTTAAGTTCACGGCTTCAGCCGGGTACTAAATTACGATTCCAGAGTTTACGCGATGCTTACGGAGTGGGACTGAGCCCACTCAGAGAAGCGCTATCGCGTTTGGCAGAGAATCGTCTGGTGGTGGCAACCGGGCAAAGAGGCTTCCGAGTAGCAGCCGTATCAGTTCATGATATTCTCGACATCTCGATGGTGCGCAAGGAGATTGAGAGCCTAGCGCTTCGTCTGTCAATCCAGAATGGGGACGACGCCTGGGAAGCCAGGGTTGTTGCGGCGCACCACAGGGTCATGCTGGTCGAGAAAGCCGGCAAGCAGGTTAATGAAGAGGAATGGGAGCAACGGCACCGCGAGTTCCATCACGAACTGGTATCGTGCTGCAATTCAACGTGTCTTTTGCACATTCACCAGCTTCTTTCCGATTTGTTTGACCGGTACAGGCGATTGTCCGCCCGAAGTGGCCTGCCTGACGCGCCACGCGGCCTCATGCATCAGAAGATTGTCGATGCCGCGCTGAGCCGAAATGTGGAGCTCACTGTAGAACTGATGCTGGCGCATATCGATGAAGCTACAAGACTGATAGTAGATGCACTGTCCCGGTCAGAGGCCCGGCGGAAGACGGTAAATGCGCGCCCCGTTCCGAAAACCTCGCGTCGAGTAACCGGTAAGGAAACACTTCCCGACACCGGGTTGCTGGCCGTTCGACGTCCCGCTGTCCGCTGACGTCCCTTCTCTCCTGCAGCAACGGGTTCAGGTGATCATCGATTGAGCGAAATGCGGCTGTAAATGCGTGCATTTCGCTCAACTGCACCCGGCTGATGGGGCACGGTGAAGCGAAACAGGAATCCTAACCGACAAAAAACCAGGACGGCAGGCGACTTAACGCCTGCCGTCCTGAGAGTATCCGTCGGCATATAATGCGCGGGCTTATGTCGTCTCGGGGGCTGCTTTGAGGACACTCGCCATCGCTTCGCTCGTCTTGGCATCTTTCGAATGCTGACGAAGGATTAACGGCCGCAGGATAAAGAAGGCGGAGAAGGCAGCTAACAAATCCATCGACGCGACGATGTAAAGCACCGTAGCCCAGGATCCAGTCGCTTCCATGATCAGGTTGCCGATAGGAACGAACATCGCGGCAAACCCCTTCGACAGGAACAGAATGCCGTAGATTTTTCCAGCATGCTTCGTACCGAAGGCATCACCCGTGATCGCACCGAAGAGACTGTAGACTTCGCCCCAAGCCAGAAACACCATGCCGGAAAGGATCACGAACATCCACGGATCGGAGCCGAACTTTGCCAGCGCCAGGATTCCAATCGCCTCAATCGAGAAAGCGATGCACATGGTCTTCTCGCGACCGATCGTATCTGAAATCCACCCAAAGAAAGGACGTGACAATCCGTTCATGAAGCGATCAAGCATCAATGCGAAGGGAAGTGCAGCCATGGTGAAGAAGTATGCATTGACGTGCATATCCTTCACACCGAAATCCTGTGCGATAAGGCTCAACTGCGCGACCGCCATCAAACCGCCGGTAATTGTGCAGGTGAACATCAACATCAGGATCCAGAGCACTGGTGTACGAACCGCTTCGCCGAGCGTGTAGTCGCGCCGCGATTGAACGAGCCTGGTGGAATAGCGAACCTCTTCCTTACGCGGCGCCCGCAAAAACACACCCGCTGCGATGATCGCCAGTCCCTGAATGATACCGAAGGTCAAGAAGGTCGGCCCAATTCCGCTCGTCTGGATCATGTTGGCGATCGGCAATGTCGTGAGGATCGTGCCGGAACCATAACCAGCGGCAGACAATCCGACGGCGAGGCCACGACGATCAGGGAACCACTTGAGCGCGTTATTGACTGCACACGCATTGATGCAGCTCGCGCCGATACCACCAATCACAGCACCGAAGTAAAACCCGGTGAGTGAAGAGGCATAAGAGTTAGCGATCCAGGCGAGGCCAGCAGCAGCGCCGCCCAACATGGCAATCGGTCGCGGACCGACGCGGTCAATTCCCGCTCCAACAAATGGTGTCACCCAAGTCTGGGTGATTGCGAATACTGTAAAAGTAGTCTGAAGTGATGCACGTGACCATCCGTGGATCTTCAGAATTTCGGGTACAAACAGAGTCCAGGAATACTGAACATTGGCAACTGCAACCATGCATACAATGCCGAGGACTAACTGGAGCCATCGGTAATTGCTAGCCAACGCCGCCTCTGATTGAGAATGAGTGAGTGTTTTCGTCGGCACCTCAACCTCCCATTATTCAATGGTGTATGAAACTTATCTCTGAGATAAGCCTAATTATCACCCTATAATTATTATTTCCTCTGTCAATGATATTTTCGATATTTTCAGATATCGCGGAGATGTGGCATGTTCACGCAGTGACCGATATGCAAGAGTTTATAAACGGAGTCGCGGGCATGATCAGGTGGGGCGTCTTCAGCCCGCATGTCCTTAGCGATCAATCGCTTTACATGTCTTGGTACCAATAAACTGCGCGCTCCCTCTTCCCATCTCCGCTTGTTGCCACACATTAATTCGCTTGAACGATAGATTTCCAGGCATGCCGTTTCACCTGATGAACGATGGACACCGTTCAGGCTGAAGACCTGTTTGACACTCGGCTTCGGCTGGAGTCACAGGGCGGCACGTATGAGGTAACGATGCTCAAGCGTATGGTTATCATGCTGGCCCTTACCGGAATTGTGTTGGGCGGCATTTTTGGTTTTCAAGCTTTCAGGTCCTCAATCATCCGAAAGGTAATGGCCTCGCTTGCCAACCCGCCACAGACGGTTTCGACACTGGTTGCCGCACCTCAGGACTGGCAGTCACAGCTTGAGGCGGTCGGCAATGTGCGGGCGGTTAACGGCGCCAATGTTTCCGGACAAGTCTCGGGTATCGTTTCCGCGCTGCATTTCGAGTCGGGGGCGGATATCAAGGAAGGAGACCTGCTGCTTGAGATGGTAGCGGAAGATGATATCGCCAATCTTGATGCGTTGAAGGCAAGAGTCGATCTCGCCAAGATCACCTATGACCGTGACAGTGCTCTTGGTAAAACCAATACGATCAGCCAAAGCGTGATCGACAACGACAAGAGTAATCTTTTGAATGCTCAGGCATTGTTGGCAAGACAGCAGGCTCTTCTTGATTATAAATCGATCAAGGCACCGTTTTCAGGAAGATTGGGAATCCGGCAGGTCGATCTCGGCCAATATCTTGCTGCGGGCACCCCTATCGTCAGTTTACAGCAACTCGACCCGATTTACGTAGACTTTCATGCACCACAGCAATCTCTGGCACAGATCAGGGTCGGTCAGGAAATGACTGCGAAAGTAGATACATTCCCGGACCGGGTGTTCACCGGCAATATCTCGGCTATCAACTCCCAGGTCGATACAGAAACCCGCACGGTGCAGATTCGAGCCACGATCCAGAACAAGGATCTCCTTCTGCTGCCAGGTATGTTTGCAACCGTCGATATCGATCTCGCCGCTCCGCAGAAATACATTACTCTTCCGCAAACGGCCATTTTTCACAATTCCTATGGCGACATCGTCTATCTCGTCGACGACAAGGGCAAGGATGCAAATGGCAAACCTCTGCTCATCGCCCGTCAGACATTCGTCACCACGGGCGCAACGCGTGGCGATCAGATCGCCATAACCAATGGCGTCAAGGACGGTGACGTGGTTGTCACCGCCGGGCAGATCAAGCTGCGCAATGGTACGCCCGTCAATATCGACAATGCCATTCTGCCCGCCAATGACGCCAACCCGAAGCCCGTCGACAAATGATGGGCCCGTCAAGCAATGAAAAGCTTGTGAAGGAGAGCGGCCGGTCGTGACAAGTTTCACCGATATCTTTATCCGTCGCCCGGTCCTGGCTATCGTCGTCAGCCTGACAATCCTCGTGCTCGGGCTGCGGGCGGTCAGCTCACTGCCTGTCCTGCAATATCCCCGAACCGAGAACACCGTTGTCACGGTCACAACGACATATTACGGCGCCGACCCGAGCGTCATCGCAGGATTCATTGCCACACCGCTGGAAAACGCGATTTCACAGGCAAGCGGCATTGATTACATGAGCTCGACCAGCAAGAGCGGCGTCAATGTCATTACGGTCTACCTCCGGCTGAACTACGATGCCGACAAAGCGCTGACCGAAATCAACACCAAGGTCTCCTCGGTTATCAACCAGCTACCCTCCGGCACGCAACAGCCCGTGCTGACCGTCAAGGTCGGGCAGACCATCGATGCCATGTATATGGGCTTCGATAGCGAGGTGCTGCCACGCAACAAGATCACCGATTATCTGGTTCGTGTGGTGCAGCCCAAACTTCAGGCGGTGGCCGGTGTGCAGACCGCCGAGATATTGGGCGGTCAGAATTTCGCACTGAGAGCCTGGCTCGACCCTGCAAAACTTGCGGCCTATGGGCTTACGGCAACCGACATTTCCAACGCATTGCAGCAGAATGATTACATTTCGGGTCTTGGAACGACGAAGGGACAGATGGTTCAGGTAACCCTGACCGCTTCGACAAGTCTGCACAGTGCTGAGGAGTTCGCTGACCTGATCATCAAGCAAGCCAATGGCGCCATTGTGCGCCTGAAAGACGTGGCAAAAGTCACTCTTGGTGCTGACGACTATGAATCGCAGGTCGCGTTCGATGGCAAGCAGGCGGTATATATTGGCATCCAGGTCGCCCCCGGCGCCAATCTGCTTGATGTCATCGCAGGCGTGCGGGATGTCTTTCCCGCTATCCAGACGCAGCTTCCGGAAGGCCTTCATGGAGCAATCGTCTATGATGCCACCGATTTCGTGAATGGCTCAATTCATGAGGTGATCTGGACGCTTGGCGAAGCACTTGTGATTGTCTCGCTTGTTATCTTCGCTTTCCTGGGGTCGTTACGCTCGGTTTTCATTCCAATCATCGCCATACCGTTATCACTCATCGGCACCTTTGCCTTGATGCAATTGCTCGGCTTTTCTATCAACCTGCTGACGCTTCTGGCGCTGGTACTCGCCATCGGCCTCGTGGTCGATGACGCCATCATTGTCGTCGAAAACGTCAACAGGCATCTCGATGAGGGCATGCGGCCGGTGCCCGCCGCAATAATGGCGGCGAGGGAACTTGGTGGCCCGATCATCGCTATGACGGTGGTGCTTGTCGCCGTTTATGTGCCCATCGGTTTCCAGGGGGGATTGACCGGTGCATTGTTCACGGAATTCGCCTTCACTCTGGTCGGCGCTGTGACCGTATCGGCAATTGTCGCACTGACCCTGTCGCCGATGATGTGTTCGCGTATTCTCAGGATTGCCGACAAGGAACATCCCGGCTGGCAGGATAGACTGACCGACCTCATAGACCGGACATTCGCAAGCGTTCGCAACAGATATGAACGCTGGCTGCACGGAAGCCTTGACTACCTGCCCGTCACCGCAACCTTCGCCGTTATAGTGCTGGCAAGCATTTACTTCCTGTATGCCGGCGCCAAGAGCGAACTGGCGCCGCAGGAAGATGCCGGCATCATCATCGCCTCATCGACACCGGCGCCCAATGCGACTCTGGAACAGAAACTGTTGTATTCAAGACAGGTTTACGAGATATTCGCCAAACATCCCGAAACCGCACACGTCTTCCAGATCGACGCGCCGGGGACCTCCATCGCGGGCATGGTATTTACCCCGTGGGACGCGCGCACAAAAACAACCAATGAATTACAACCGATAATCCAGCAGCAACTCGACAGTGTCGCCGGCGTGCGATCTGCTGCGTTTCAGTTACCACCGCTACCCGGCAGTGAAGGCCTGCCCATTCAGTTCGTCATAAACACAACAGATTCATTTGAGAAACTCAATGAGGTAGCACAGAATTTCCTGCACGAAGCGGTGCAGAGCGGAATGTTCATCTTCCTCGATAGCGACCTCAAGATCGACAATCCGCAATCCGTCGTCCAGATCGATCGCAAGAAGACCGCACAGCTCGGGTTGAAAATGAGCGATGTCGGTGCAGCACTCGGTGGTATGCTGGGTGGCGGCTATGTCAATTACTTCAGTCTGGACAATCGTTCCTACAAAGTCATTCCCCAGGTCCAGCAAAGCAGCCGCCTGAATACGCAGCAATTGCTAAACTACTATATCGGAACCGTTAATGGTATTCCGATTCCCCTGTCATCGGTTGCAACGATTACAACAAAAGCAATTCCTGAATCGATCAACCATTTTCAGCAATTGAATAGTGCGACAATTCAGGGGGTTGCCTCACCAGGAGTATCACAAGCCGACGCTTTGCTTTTCATGCAGGACCTTGCCGCACGCGCCCTGCCCCAAGGGTACTCAGTCGACTATGGCGGGTTGTCCCGACAATACATTCAGGAATCCTCAGGCTTTATCACAACCTTCGCTTTCGCGCTTATCATCATCTATCTCGCTCTTGCCGCGCTGTTTGAAAGTTTTCGCGATCCGGTGATCATTCTCGTGTCGGTGCCCATGTCGATTGCCGGCGCACTTATCTTCATCAGTCTCGGGATAGGCGGAGCCAGCCTGAATATCTATACGGAGGTCGGATTAGTGACCTTGATGGGCCTCATTAGCAAACACGGGATTCTGATCGTTGAATTTGCAAACGAACTTCAGATTCAAGGTAAATCCAAGCGTGAAGCGATTGAAGCGGCATGCGGAATTCGACTTCGCCCCATTCTGATGACAACGGCAGCCATGGTTTTGGGGGTCGTTCCACTCATTACCGCTACAGGGGCGGGTGCAGTTTCACGTTTCAACATGGGCCTCGTGATTGCAAGCGGCCTCACCATCGGCACCCTGTTCACGCTGTTTGTCGTACCCGCAGTCTACATGCTGATTGCAGAGGATCACTCGAAGCGGATCGACTTGATGGAGGGAATTGAAACAGCTTGAAACCTGTGCCAGTGAAGATATCTCTGGGGCCTTATCCATGCTGAAACACGCAATCTTTCTCAATGGTCCGGTTGGGGTCGGCAAAACCACCTTGGGGCGAGCGCTCGCTGAGGAGATTGGCGGCGGTTTCATCGATGGCGATGATCACTCTGCGCCAAACCGCCCCTGGTACGGTTCGATATTGCAGACAAGCAGGTCCATCCTGGCTACTGGATTATCTGTTCTTGAAAATCATCCTTCAGTGGTGATTGCCTATCCGCTAGGCTGCGTGAACTGGATTTATCATAAGCGCAAATTTGAGGAGGCCGGCATACGCCCCTTGTTCGTCGGCCTGCGTGCCTCCTATGAAGGAATTGTCTCTCCCATGCGTTCCCGCGAATTCAGCATAGCGGAACAGGCGCGTATCAAAATCATGCTCCGGGAGGGTTATTGCGAGCGGCCTTTCAATGATCTGGTAATTGACACAGACGCAATGCCCTTCGACATGACAGTACAGCATCTAAAAACTGCGATCACAGGGGCTATGCAAATCCCGTTCTGAGATATCAGACAGCCCAACATGCTAAGCTTGGCTTAATTATACCATTTAGCGCCGGAAACCTGCGTTATTCTCCGGCATAGCATCGCTTAGAGCATTGGCTATCAATCGCCAGCGAGTCTATAAGCCACCCGTCAGCTGTCCTTACCCGATCTTTTAGCGGGTAATCAAAATTACATCTTTGGTTGGAACAAGCTCGGCAGCAGAATGAGAATAGGAAACCTGAATTGATGTCCGACCTGGAACTGACGATATTGATGCCCTGCCTCAATGAGGCCGAAACCCTGGCGATCTGTATCCGCAAAGCAAAGCGTTTTCTCGCCGAATCCGGTGTAAGTGGCGAGGTTCTTATTGCTGATAATGGTTCCACAGACGGATCTCAGGAGATTACTCTCGCGGAAGGCGCACGTCTTGTTCCGGTAACGGACAGAGGCTATGGAGCAGCGCTTTTGGGCGGTATCCAGGCTGCGAAGGGGCGCTACGTGATCATGGGAGACGCCGACGACTCCTATGATTTCACCAGGTTGATGCCCTTCATCGAGAAGCTCCGTGCTGGCGCAGATATCGTCATGGGAAACAGGTTTCAAGGCGGGATCGCACCAGGTGCGATGCCACCGTTGCATCGTTACCTTGGCAATCCGGTGCTGAGCTGGATCGGACGTCTGTTTTTCAATATCAAGGTTGGCGATTTTCACTGCGGCCTGAGAGGGTTTAACCGCGACCAGGTCGAAAAGTTGGGCCTGCGCACCACAGGAATGGAATTTGCCAGTGAAATGGTTGTCAGGGCAGCTCTCGCAGATTACCGGATTGACGAAGTTCCAACAACATTGGCGAAAGACGGTCGTTCGCGCCCCCCGCATTTGCGCACGTGGCGGGATGGTTGGCGCCACCTGAGCTTTCTTCTTATGTACAGCCCCAAATGGCTGTTTCTTTATCCAAGCCTTCTTCTTCTGGCCCTTGGCCTCGGCGCAAGCTTCATCCTTCTGCCTGGAGCAGTAGCGGTCGGAGACGTGCATTTTGATATTCATACGTTCATTATCGCCTGCATCCTTGTGCTGCTCGGTGTTCAGGCGTTGAGTTTTGCCGCTGTGGCACATCGGTTTGCAGCCTCTCATAAACTCATACCACTGTCTCAGTCACATTCCCGCATTCTCGACGCACTCACGTTGGAACGCGTCGTGCTGGCTGCCGGGCTGCTGGTCTTCCTGGGGCTTTGCGGGTTGGGCTGGTGTGTTATTCAATGGGCGTCAACCGGTTTCGGACCGATCGCCTACGCATCGTTACTACGATTGCTTGTGCTATCGGCTACGACCATAGCAATCGGAATTCAATTGGCTTTGACCGGCTTCCTGTCCGCGATTACTGAAATTCCCACACGATAGCCTCGTATAAAAACCTATCCTCAAGCGGGAGATAAGATAAAAAGCCATCCCCCGCTTAACCTGACAAACTGCAGTAGCCGGACCGACAGGAAGCCTGGATGAAAGTTTTTCCAATCAGAACTCTCATTGATCGCTGCCGAAGCAAACTTGACGGGCTCGATGCAAGAACGTTCCTTACATTTCTGGCGGTCGGAATATCCGGAGCCCTGGCCTATGTCGCGCTATCGTTCACCCTGTCAAAGGCTGGTCTCCAGGCTCATATCGCAAGCCCGCTGGCCTATGCCTCTTTGATAGCACCGGTTTATCTTCTGCAACGCAATCTCACCTTCAGGTCGAAGGAGCGCCATCTCTCGTCTTTTCCGAAATACTTTGTAACCCAGATGGGAGCAGTGTTTCTGTCAACCGCTATTCCCTATTACGCATCCGGACTGGGTGACCTTCCTGCCCTGATTGCCTTCATCGCAGTCGCCATAAGTGTCCCGATGCTGACATTTATCATCATGCTCCTCTGGACCTTCCGGTCATCGGTCCAGTCCAGGACGATGCCTTAGAATAAAACAAGAGGCGATTGATAGTATCGCTGCAATAATCGCCATGCACGTACCGGGAGCGACATAGATGTAACCTATCCCCGGGAAAGCACTGACATCAATTAGCGCCAGCAAGAGTACCCGTGTTGCGACAAATATCCAGGCCGCCATCGCCGCAACAAGACTGATCGGCAACATCCGCCTCCACAATGCGAGACCAGATGCACCTAACATTGCCAAAGCACCTGCAAGAATGAGGAAAGGTGTCAGTATCTTCTGGACTTCAAGAACTTCAGACCGGATGGAACCCGCCAACAATGATCTTTTGTCGTGAGGAGACACCTGGCCTCTGACCGGGATAAAAATGACATCGAATGTCAGAGTAGCTGTCCCCTCTTTGATATGCCTGGCTTTCATATCTCTAACCGAAAGGGAGATTGATGGTAGATTGTCTCTGTCAGCCGAGACAGTGCAGATATCAGGACACTTGAAAGCTATGGTGAACCGATTTTCCTTTGCGCTTTCCCCAAAATGGCTCACGAGATCCAGGCTGGACAGGCGCTGGACAGATGTTTGAACGGAGTTGCCTTTTTCTGATCTCACCGTCAGCGTTGGCCATTCGCTTGGCTGGGAGTCATAAAACCAGCCCTCTACAACTGTCGCGCCCAATTTCTCCGGTGGTTCGGTAGAAACCGGATAATTCACAAGTGCCCAAAAAAGGTAAAAACTACTCGTTGGATTTTGCTCAGGATAGGGCAACGGAGTCTTGCCCTGAGATTGTGCTTCCGTAAAGACAGTTCGACCCAGCACGGTCAGAACTGACCTAGGAAAGTCTATCTTCCACTGGTCGGAAGTCATCGCGGGCATCAAACCAACGAGCCTGGGCTCGCACGTCAACCGACCGTCGCGGCAGGCTGATTCAACTTCATCTGCAATTGCGCGAAAAGTTTCAGATGCCTTCGCTGGAGATTCGTAACCGCCAACAGCATCAACGGCGTCTCTTACCCCCCACATGAACCATCCTCCAGCTATCTCACCGCAGGTCTCCGGGTAGACTGCACAGCCGTGGTCTTGCCACGTCGAGAGTGCTCCCCCCGGAGACAGGAGCTTTTCAATGGGACGAAAAGTAGGGCTGACTTCCGCTATCTTCTCTCGCGCTGCCAACGAAACCGGCACATGCGGAATCCTCTCACCAACCTCAACAGACTGAAGAGCATTAAGCGCGGCCTGAAAATTCTTTTCCTTGAAATCTACGGCAATGAAACTACCGTAAGCAACGAGATTGGCTGTCATGACAGCAACATTGAATGCCACAAAAGTAAGGCAGGCCACCATCAGCGCTGTTGCGGTATTGCGAAGGTTCCCGTTGTCATTGAGCAGCTTTTTCTTATCTTTTCTCCTGCCAAGATGAAGAACTAGAAACCCCAGCAGCAACACCGATAATCCGGGTATGAACCAAACGCCCTCTTCCCGCGTCAGCCAGGCCCATCCGAGCACAAAGCCCGCAACCCCGCCAATTGCCAACCTTGCACGGTTTGAGTTCGGAGGAGACAAAAGCATGATTGAAAAGAGAGAGAAAACAATGACCGTTTGAACCCAGTAAATCTGGTCGCGGACCACACGGTCAAACTCAATCGTATAGATTACCGGATTGAAGATAAGAAAGATACAAACCGCAACCGCCGCAACTCGCATCCCTGTCAGTCGCAACACTGCCCAGCCGGCACACGCCGAGGCCACAATCTGCAAGAAAGCCGTCGTCACGGTGACGGGAAGGCCTGTCCAATGGCTGACTGCCAGAAAGAACGGATAGCCGGGCCCCTTCATAAGAGTCATCTGATCGAACGGACCGAGCCAGCCGGGTTTTGCCAGACTCTTTCCAAGCCGCATGAACAATGCATCATCGTGTATTGCATACGCGAACAGTTGAATTGGAAGATATAGGGAGACAAATATTTTGACTAAAGCGGCACAAGTCAGAATAAAAATAAGACAAATGTTAAAATACCTAGAATTATTCATAGTGCCCATCTTAAGGTAAAATCTCCCCACGGCCATATTTTTGGGAAATTTGAGCCAGCGGGAACCTTTCCAAAAACGCCTAGCACATAATTGATTTCAGTGAGGGAATAAAGGCCTCAGAAAGCCATGCGGCACCTTCTGCCTTCGGGGAACCTGGTTTCGTCAAAAACGTTTATCTCCATCATGAGCAATCTTTCATCCTCAGATATCAATCGACCATCGCCGTTCTGGACACTTCTGGCTTTCATCATCCTGGTTGAAGGGGTCGGAATAGGAATCGGCTTTCTGACTGGCCCCGATGCCTGGTATGCCAGCCTTGCAAAGCCATCCTTCAATCCGCCCAACTGGATTTTCGGCCCGGTATGGACGGTCCTCTATATCATGATTGCTGTGGCTGGCTGGCGTATCTGGAAGGTTGCTTTCAAAAGCAGTGCAATGGTCATCTGGATCGTGCAGATGATCCTGAACTGGCTTTGGACACCGGTATTTTTCACGAACCACGCCCCGGTTCTTGCACTTGCGATCATTGTGGCGCTGCTCATTGCCATCATTGCTTTCATTGTTCAGGCACGAAAATACGATAAAATCGCCTCATGGCTCTTCGTACCCTACGCGGTCTGGGTGAGTTTTGCCGCGTTGCTCAATGCATCCATCGTCTTCATGAATTGAGCGGTCTCTCGGCCAAGCTATATTCTCCGTTTTGATCAAGCAGATTTCGGCAGCCCGGCACGGGCCTCCATTGAATTATCTTTCGACAATGCGTCCCTGGCTGCTCCCTCCAGCACTGAGGCGGAACATTTCCTCATGCTCTTTCGGATGGTGGATAGCGACGCCGCTCCCATGCTCAGGCGTCGGATACCCAGACCAACAAGCAGAGCTGCCGCCCCCGGATCTGCCGCCGCCTCACCACAAACTGATACTGAACGTCCCGAGGCTCGTCCGGCTTCCACCACATCATCTATCAACCTCAGGACAGCCGGATGCGCCGCATCGGCAAAATTTCCCAGCTTCGGATGGCCGCGCTCTGCCGCAAGAGTATATTGGGTCAGGTCATTGGTACCGATACTGAAGAAATCGCTCTGGAGAGCCAACCGCTCGGCCATCAGAGCCGCTGCCGGAACCTCGACCATGATCCCAAGGGAAACCGGCCAGAGATGCGGTACACTGGCCTTCAATAAAGCCTGATGCGCCTCTTCCAGTACTGCCCGTGTCGCAACAAGTTCACTCGCCTCGGCAATCATCGGAATCATGATACGGATATCATGCCCCTCGCCTGCACGCAGGATAGCTTTCAACTGGGTTTCGAACAGCGGCCGACGCTCCAGGCACAGACGCACGCCCCGGACACCGAGATAGGGATTTTCCTCCTCTTCCATATGAAGATAGGGAATCTGCTTGTCGCCACCTGCATCCAGTGTGCGCACGACGACGGGACATCCGGCAAAGACGTCGAAGATACCGCGCAGCAGCTCAACCTGCTCGTCTTCGCTCGGGGCCTCTGCCCTGTCGAGAAACAGCATCTCGGTACGAAGCAGGCCAATGCCTATTGCACCGGCTTCCCGGGCCATCCGGGCGTCTGCCAAGCCTCCGACATTGGCCCATAGCTCGATTTCCTGCCCGTCCGTCGTTGTTATTTTTCCAACGGCATCCTTCTTCGCTGCCTGGCGGGCGGCAACCCACGCCGCCTGTTTCTTTTCAATTGCCTCTTTCAATTCTCCAGCCGGATCAATCCAGACTTCACCGGTCGCACCATCGAAGCCTATGAGTTCAACCCCGCTGTCAGGCACCTGGCTCGCTGACCCTGCAATGGACGGAATTCCCGCTGCTCGTAGAAGGATCGAAGCATGGGAGGTCGGCCCGCCACATCTGTCAACAACACCAAGAAACCTGGCAGGATCAAGCTGTGCCGCCTCCGATGGAGTAATATCTTCAACAATCAGCACGCATGGTGCCCCTTTCGGCAACTGCACCGCCTCGGACCCAAGAAGGATGCGAAGCACCGTGCGTCCGACATCATGTACATCGGCCTCACGTGCCTTAAGGTAAGGATCGTCCAGTCCGGCATAAACTGCGGCAGCATCCTCGATAGCCTGATTCCAGGCAGCCGCAGCATTCAGATGATCCTTCTCTATCAATGATAAAGCCTGGCTGATGATAGCCGGGTCCTGCAACAAGGTAAGCTGAACCATGAATATATCGCCCCCGGTTTTCCCCGAAGACGATGCTTTTATGGATTTATGTGCGGTTGCTATCGCCTTCTTGAGATGCGCGACCTCTGCAACGGTATCCTGCACCTTCGACGCTGGAATCTGAGGAATCGTCCGGCCGAGATAGACTGCCGGACCTATGACCGTTCCCGGTGCAACGGCTATGGCACGGGAAGATGTCAGCGCGGTATCGGCAGTTTGCGTCACTTCCGGTGGCAGCGCATCCCCCGCCCCTGTTAATTCCCCTATCAGCCGACACATCGCCTCGACGGCTTTGCCCGCTTCTGCTCCACGAGCTGAAACCACAAGAACATCGTCACGCCGTGCACCAAGTGTCGAAAGCGCAACAAGGCTATTGGCCGCAACCGGTCCGGTTCCACGGGTTGAATCGGCAATGAATATTTCAGCGTCGAACGTTCCGGCAAGTGTAGCGAGGCGAGCTGCCGGTCTGGCATGAAGACCAGCCGGATCGGGAATTACGGCTTCACCGGTGGCATCCATGGAAGCGGATATTCCGGGAAGAGGAGAAGCTACCTGCTCTTCTCCGAGATGGGCTGCTTTAGGCACAAGGGCGCTTGCCGCCTCACCCAAAACCTCCGCCGCACTCGCCCCACCCGCTGCACGAGCCGCCGCCGCTACCGCACCCTCAACGAAGGCACAACCTGTCAGATGAACGTTGTTCCGCACCTCCACCGGAATGAGATCCAGCGCAAGGTCCGTGCTCAGCAAAGCGCTGCCGAGATCCATCAGGACGATAACACCCGCCGGTCGATCGACACTCTCGATCGCCTGTGAAATCAACACCGCATCGGTACCTAGTGTCTCACCGTTCTCCCCTGCCCCCGCCGCACAGACGATATCCACCGCATCGCCCGTCATCTGGCGGGCCAGAGCGGCGACCGCCTCCGCAAGCGGACGGCTGTGCGAGACCAGGACGAGAGCAACACGTTGTCGAGAGGTCGGGTCTTCCTTGGCGGCGTCTTCCTTCATGACTTCATTGTATCCGACAGTGCTTGCAAGATAAGCCAGGTGGAGGTCGCGCCGGGATCCTGATGATTGATGCTACGCTCCCCGAGATAGCTTGCACGGCCTTTTCTCGCCTCAAGGGGAATTGTTGCCTCCATACCGCTCCTGGCGGCATCTGCCGAAGCCTGGAGCGCATCCCCGAACGGCTCGCCTGAAGCACTGCGCAAGGCCTCGAGAGCGGGCTTCAGGGCATCTACCATCGTTTTGTCACCCGGTTCAGCCTTGCCACGCTGAATGATACCAGCAAGCCCTGCCTCAAGGCATTCCGTCCAGTCAGCAGCCGAAAGCGCCTCTTTCCCCGACGCCTTTGCCCCGGCTTGAAGGAACAATGTGCCGTAAAGCGGGCCGCTGGCACCACCGACAGTCGAAATCAGCGTCATACCTACGCTCTTGAACAACGCACCGATATCTGCCGCCGGCGATGCGAGCTTGGCTTTCACGGCCAAGAAGCCCCGCGCCATATTCTCCCCGTGGTCGCTGTCGCCGATAGGCGCATCAAGATCGTTCAGATACCCTTTGTTCTTCTCCAACACATCTGCAACATGTTCCAGCCATGTCGTGGTTTGGGCGAGATTGAATTCGTTCATCAGGGCACCTGCAATTCAGTATTTATATATAATCTGCATGAGTATTGCGGGAAATTCGCGCCAAATTTCCTGACGCGCATTTCCCGGCGTCGATAAGGAAATCATGCCCCCCAGCGAAGCGCTGGCGTCACGACCGGAGCATCCCAATACTTTGTCATCTCCGCATCCAGTTTGAGCAGCGTGATCGAGGCGCCGGCCATCTCGAGGCTTGTGATGTAAGAACCGACAAGATGGCGCTTAACGTTGAGACCGCGCTTGACTGCAAGTTCATGCGCCTTGCGGAAGAGGATATATAGCTCGATCATAGGCGTCCCGCCCATGCCGTTGACGAACAACAGAACGTCGTGCCCGGCCATGAACGGCAGATCGTCAAGAATGGGCTCCATGAGCATCTCGACGATTTTGTCGGCCGGCTGGATTTTCTCGCGGCGTCGACCAGGCTCCCCGTGGATGCCGATGCCGATTTCCATTTCATCATCGGCAAGTTCAAATGAAGGTTTGCCAGCATGGGGAACCGTACATGCGGTAAGCGCCATGCCCATCGTGCGGCCATTGGAGTTCACCCGATGGCAAAGCTCTGCCACTTCATGAAGAGATTTACCCGCCTCTGCCGCTCCGCCACAGATTTTCTCCGCCAGAACCGTTGTCGCCACTCCACGACGCCCGGCGGTGTAGAGACTGTCTTTCACCGCAACGTCATCGTTGATAACGACACTTTCAACCTGGATACCCTCACCTTTGGCGAGGTCGGCAGCCATTTCGAAATTCATGATGTCGCCGGTATAGTTCTTGACGATATGAAGAACACCCGCACCGCCATCGATCGCCTTGGTCGCCTCCAGCATCTGATCCGGTGTCGGACTGGTGAATACCGCTCCAGGGCAAGCCGCATCGAGCATACCTCGTCCAACGAAACCACCGTGCATGGGCTCATGTCCGCTACCACCACCGGAAAGGATGGCTACCTTTCCCTTCACGGGGCCGTCTGCGCGCATTATGAAGGCGGGATCCTTTTGAACCTTGATGAGCTCGCCGTGGGCAAGCGCCATGCCATCCAGTGCTTCGCTGACAACTGCTGCCGGATCGTTGATGAGCTTCTTCATGATGTCATCCTCCAGATATCTTCATTCGAGCACAGAAACATGGCCCAATCGGGCCATGTTTCTGTGTGAAAGACAAGTTGGTTAGAAACCGCCAATCATCTTGACCATAAGCGTGGCAATAACGGCGCCGATAGCTGGCCCGACCACCGGAATGGCGGCGTACCCCCAATCGGAACCACCCTTGCCCGGAATAGGCAGAATCGCATGCGCTATCCGGGGGCCCAGGTCGCGAGCCGGATTGATGGCATAACCGGTCGAACCACCAAGCGAGAGGCCAATTCCCCAAACCAGCAGAGCAACCAGATAGGGGCCATAACCATTGGCGAGACCCGTACCCATGAAGCCTTTGCTGAAGATTGCGAAAATACCGAACACCAGCACGATGGTGCCAATGATCTCACTGACCAGATTGGCCCCGAAGCTGCGGATAGCGGGGCCGGTGCAGAAAACGGCAAGCTTCAACCCCTTATCCTCGGTCACGCTCCAATGTGGCAGATATTGCAGCCACACCAGCACTGCTCCAACGAACGCGCCAAGAAACTGCGCAGCCCAATAGGTCGGAACCTGATTCCAAGGCAGGTTGCCGATATAGGCTTGCGCCACCGTAACCGCCGGATTGATATGCGCACCTGGGCTGCCGGTTGCCTGCGCGACGAAAACTCCGACCAGAACCGCAAAACACCAACCCGTAGTGATGACGATCCAGCCGGAATTCTGGCCTTTCGTTTTGTTGAGAACCACGTTGGCGACAACGCCGTCACCCAGCAAAACGAGCACCAATGTTCCTAAAAATTCCCCGAGAAACGGCGATGCCATGATAACCTCCCTGACTTATCGTGCGCCTGAAACGCACTATCAAAAACGCGGTAATCCTAGGAAACCCAATCGAAGGAACGGGTAACCGCCTTATTCCAATAGGCGAACATCGTCGCCCTCTTCTCCGCCTCCATCAGAGGCTGCCAGGTCTTGTCCACCCCCCAGTTCGCAACAAGATCATTGGTATCCTGCCAGTAACCTGTCGCCAGTCCGGCCGCATATGCTGCGCCGAGAGCAGTCGTCTCGGTCATTACCGGGCGGACGACCGGAACATGCAGGATGTCCGCCTGGAACTGCATCAGGAGTTCATTGACGACCATGCCGCCATCAGTGCGCAGCTCATTGATGGCTATGGAGGAATCTTTTTCCATGGCATCAAGGACTTCGCGAACCTGGAACGCCGTCGCCTCCAGTGCAGCACGCGCAAAGTGCCCCTTGTTGGCATACCGGGTCAGACCGGCGATGACCCCGCGGGCACTTTCCTTCCAGTGAGGTGCATAAAGTCCCGAAAATGCCGGAACGAAATAGACACCGCCATTGTCTTCAACGCTCGCTGCCAGCGTCTCTATTTCAGAACTGGTTTTGATGATGCCGAGATTATCCCGCAACCATTGCACCAGGGCGCCGGTTATGGCGACAGAGCCTTCAAGCGCATAGCGTGCTCCGTGGTTGCCGAATTTATAGGCGACCGTCGTCAGGAGACCGGCTGTCGAAGGCACGATGTTGGTACCTGTATGCATCAGCATGAAGCAGCCAGTGCCGTATGTATTCTTGGCCTCACCCGGGCTGAAACAGGCCTGGCCCACCAGAGCCGCCTGTTGATCGCCGAGGATACCGGCTATCGGAACACCGGCAAGAACTCCCTGAGCGTCGCCATACACTTCGCTCGATGATCGGATTTCCGGCAGGACAGCGGCTGGAATGTCAAACAGACGCAGAATCTCCCGGTCCCATCCGAGGGTCACGAGATTCATAAGCTGGGTACGGCTCGCATTGGAGACATCGGTATAGTGAAGGCCACCATTCGGGCCCCCGGTCATGTTCCAGAGCAGCCAGGTATCGATATTTCCGAACAGCGCATCGCCGTTATCCGCTTTTTCGCGGGCACCGGGAACGTTATCCAGCAACCATCGTAGTTTCAATCCGCTGAAATAGCTTGCAAGCGGTAATCCGGTTTTCGCTCTGAGCCGGTCCTGCCCGCCGTCCTTCGTCAATTCCGCAACCATCTGGTCGACACGGGTGTCCTGCCAGACAAGGGCGTTGTAAAGAGGTTTTCCGGTATTTCTATCCCAAAGAACCGTTGTCTCGCGCTGATTGGTAATGCCGACAGCTTGAAGATCGGCTGGTGTTAACCCGCCCTTTTTCAACGCTTCTTCAATAACATCATTTGTGCTGCGAAGTATCTCTTCTGCGTCGTGTTCCACCCAACCCGGTTGAGGATAGATTTGTTTATGTTCTTTCTGAGCGACAGAAATTATTGTTCCTTTGCGGTCGAAAACAATGAAACGTGAGCTCGTGGTTCCTTGATCTATTGCACCTACATACTTCGTCATACCACCAATCCTCCCTGTATCTGCCTTACCGACAGCTTTGTTTGCGACACCATATTTTCAGCCGCGCAACTCTTTCAGACTAATACTCTGCAAGTATTCCGTGAGGGCGATTGCCGTTGAATCCGGCACATGCAAACCCAACTTTGATCGTCGCCAAAGAATATCCTCCGCAGTTCGCGCCCATTCCTGCTGAACCAGATAATCAACTTCGGCGCGGGTTAGACCACCTCCGAAATCCTGGCCCAGATCCTCCATTTTCTTTGCATCCGCCATAATCACGCTCATCCGCGTGCCATAGGCGTGAGCCAGACGATCCGCGAGCGGCTCCGGTAAAAATGGCCATCTCGATTTCACACCAATCCTGAAACGACCGAAATCTTCATGGGTGAAGTCCCCGCCGGGCAGCGGCTGCTCTGCTGTCCAGGATGGTTTGAGATTTGGGAGATAGGGAGAAAGTTTCTCAAAAGCGTGTTCTGCAAGACGCCTGAATGTCGTGATCTTGCCGCCGAAAATCGACATCAGCGGCGCTTCTCCAGGAGAGGATTCGATATCGAGCACATAATCGCGCGTTACAGCCGAGGCATTGCTCGCCGCATCATCGTAAAGGGGCCTTATGCCGGCATAGCTCCAAACAACGTCACCGGGTGTTACCTGCTGCTTGAAGTAGCGTCCGATGCTTTCACAAAGATACACGGTCTCTTCGGGAGAGATTTCCACTGATCCCGGTTCCGCATCATACGGATCATCCGTTGTTCCGATAAGGGTGAAACTGCCTTCATAGGGAATGGCGAAGACGATACGACGATCAGGGTTTTGAAACAGGAAAGCATGCTCGCCTTCATAGAGTTTCGGCACGACAATATGGCTGCCCTTCACGAGACGGACATGCTTCGTGGTATCGACATGAAGACGTTGATGGAGGGTTTCGCTGACCCATGGCCCGCTTGCGTTGATGATCATTTTTGCCGTTATGTCCCGGCACTCACCTGTCGTGACATCTTCAATCGTCGCCACCCAGTTTCCGCTCTCCCGACGCGAAGACAGGAAGTGCGTCCGGGTACGAATTTGTGCGCCTCGCTCCCGGGCGTCCATTGCGTTCAGCACCACGAGGCGCGCATCATCGACCCAGCAGTCGGAATAGAGAAAAGCCTTGTCCAGCCAGTCCCGCAATGGAATGCCGATGGGAGATTCGCGCAGGCGAACACTCTCGGTCCCAGGCAGTGTTTTGCGGTGTGCCAGATGGTCGTATAAAAAAAGGCCTATCCGAACCATCCAGGCCGGGCGCAATCCACGATTATGAGGCAGAACGAAGCGCAGGGGGCGCACGATATGTGGCGCAATGGCGAGAACCCGTTCACGCTCCTTCAGAGCTTCACGAACCAGTCTGAAATCATAATATTCGAGATAACGCAGGCCACCGTGAATGAGCTTGGTGCTTTTTGAGGAGGTGAATTCCGCCAGATCACCTTGTTCACAGAGAAAAACCGACAATCCCCGGCCCGCCGCATCCCGGGCGATACCTGCGCCATTGATGCCGCCACCGATAACAAATAGATCAAAAACTACAGTCATGGGGCTGAATCGCCTACAAAACGGGAAAACAATCCGATTACAGGAGCAAAAGGAATATTAAGTAAAAATTTTCTGCAAGTAAAGTTATTTGTATATCATAACTTTCTTAAGTTATACTAAATTAACCCAATAAATAAAATGTAACTGCGACGACTATGCTTAATAGATCGCCCAGATTACATTTAATGAAGAGAAAATTTTAAATTCGATTTTATGGTGCTATCGATATCTCCGTAGATCACTTCCAAATAGAAGTAACCTTTCGCAAGCCTATAATTAGCGCTACGCATCGAAAATCCAGTATCGATCTTACCAGAATTTGGTCTAGTATCGCCTTCTCTTTCCATTCAGCGAATTCACTCCTGCGCGCATTACCCGAAAGAACAGTGATATGAACCGGCTATCGATCGTGGCACCAATCTTGATGCTCCTCTCTGGCGGTCTCACTGCCTGCAATTCAACGGCCCTGCCTGATTCCTCGCTCACACAGCAGAGCGGCAGCTCCTGCACCGCCGCCATCGAGGATTTCCGCGCCATCATGAATAACGACCGGCAGATGGGACATGTAGCGGAACGCGTCTATTCCAGGGTCATGACGGAGCTGGACGGAGCAAGCAGAACATGCGCTGCGGGTAAAGATATGGAGGCTCGCAGGAGCCTTGCCGCAATTAAAGCGCGTCACGGTTATCCCTGAGATACTGCAACCATCGGCCTCTCGCTGTAGCGGACACCGAGAAACTGCTTCACCGAAGCCAAACTTGATCAGATACCGAGCTTTACGAGATAGCTTCAGTATATGGAGCCAGCTCGCATGTACGAAACGTTCGAAACAAAAAACTTCAAACGAGGAGCCTGATGAGAATCGCTATTCTTGGAACCGGCGGCATTGGTTTGGCAACCGCAGCCTGGTTGAGCCATTACGGCCATGAGCCTGTATTATGGTCACCTTCCGGAAACGGAACGCGCGAACTCGCAGTTCCGGGTTCCCAACTACATTACAGCGGGGTTATCGAAGGGAAATGCAATCCTTCGCTGGCCGACCATATTTCTGAAGCTCTGGCGGGAACAGATGCGGTTATCATCGCGGCGCCAGGCAATGCACATCGCCATATCATGAGGGCGATGGCGCCCCATCTGCTGGACGGGCAAACCGTCATCATAAACTCGGTCTGCTCCCTGAGCGCGTTATATCTCTCCAAACTCCTTGCTGAACGAGGTGTCAGAGCTGCTATTGCGACCTGGGGAACAACCGTGTTGACCGCACGGCGCATCAGCGGCACCGAAGTCAAAATCATGACGGCCCGCAGCTCCTTGCATGTAGCAACCCTGCCCGTTTCGAAAAAGGACGAAGGGCTGAAAATCTGCCAAAGCCTGTTCGGAGACAGATTTGCGGAACAGACGAATGTGCTTGCCACTTCTCTAATCAATATTAATCCAATTGCCCATCTCGGTCTTGCACTATGCAATGTCACCCGTATTGAACGTCAGGAAAGCTGGCCGCAATACCATTACATGACAGAAGGTGTCAGCCGTCTGATCATGGGGCTGGAGCAGGAGCGCCTCGCTCTGGCGAAGGCTTTCGGACTCGAAATTCATGGTATCGAAGAGCATTTCCAACGCTCTTTCGATGTGCCGCCAATGCCATTGAAAGACATTGCAGCAACTCTTCATGCCAAAAGAGGCGGCCCTCCCGGTCCGACATCCATGGACACACGTTACATCACGGAAGACGCTCCGTTCGGGCTGGTGTTCTGCGAAGCGCTGGCAAAGACTGTCGATGTGGACGTCCCCCTGCACAGCTCGGCAATCAATCTTGCTTCCCTGATCTGGGGGATCAATTTACGAGCGCAAAACGATCTACTGGGCGAGCTAACTCTGGAAAAACTCGGAAAAGATAAGTTGCAGGAATTCATTCTCGACGGCTGGCAACCATAAAACCATCGAACTGCCGGATATTCCACTTCGCGGCGACAAAGAGCATCAAGCACCATAAGTGTTTGATGCTCTTATGCATCTAAACAGATGCAGATTCGCTGCTTGGCTGCGACGATGTCCGCCACATCCGCCAAATCGACGTACCCAGGACAAAACAGATAAGAGTACAAATGATCATCGCAATCGGTGATGAAACCAGTGGAAGCAGCTTTCCTCCGGATATCGTCAGAGCGAGACGCAACTGGCTTTCCGCGATGGGACCGAGAATAACGCCAAGAATAATCGGCGCACTCGGGTAGTCGAGTTTATCGAGGACATACGCGACAAAGCCAACGCCCAGAAGCATGTACAGGTCGAATATGGAGTTGTTGACGGCATAAACGCCTATCGTCACGAACAGCACAATCACCGGGGCCAGAAGAACCTTGGGAAGTCTCAAGGCCTGCCCGAAAATCCTGGTCGCCGCCAATCCTCCGACGAAAAACAGCAGGAATGATGAGAGCAGCATCTGCAACATGAAGCCATAAACGATATCCGGCTGGTCCCTGAACAATTGCGGCCCCGGTCGCAGTCCATGAACCAACAATCCGCCAAGAATGACCGCTGCAACCCCGGAACCCGGTATGCCAAGCGTCAGCGCCGGAATCAGGGCGGCTGCATTATCCGCGCCATTGCCGGCCTCCGATGCAGCAACTCCGATGGGATTGCCTTTGCCGAAACTGTCCGGATCCTTCGAGGTGCGCTTCGCTTCGTTATAGGCAAGGTAGCATGACATGCTGCCACCTGCGCCGGGCAGGATACCGATCCAGATGCCGATGACGGAGCTACGCAACCAAACGGGCAGGAACTCCTTCCACCGCCTGAAGACCGTTTCCTGACGCTTGAGCTTCAAGAGCTCCTTAGGCATACCGGTCATGACGGCTTCTTCAATCATCGTGATAACGGGTGGAATAGCGAATAACCCCGTCAGAAGAACCACGATATTGACGCCATCGGCGATGTCCAGAATCCCCATCGTGAAGCGTTCGGTGCCGGTGGAAATATCCTGCCCCACGGTGCCTATCAGCAACCCGATGAGAGCGGCCTGGATGCCTTTGATAAGATTATCACCGAGCAACGAGGCAACCGTAGTCAATCCCAGAACCGCGACAAGAAAATACTCGGCCGGGCCGAACTGAATGGCGACTTTTATGAGCAGCGGAGCAAATAAAATAAGCGCAACCGCAGAAAGAGCACTGCCAATAACTCCGGAGACGACCGCAACCTGCAAAGCATAGGCAGCTTTGCCCTGCTTGGTCATTTCATAACCATCCATGACGGTCGCCACCGAGGCAGGAGTGCCCGGAACTCTCATGAGAATGGCGGGTATCGCCCCGGCATAACTTCCCCCGTTATACATTCCCGCCATCATCCCAAGCGCAAATAACGGATCAACGCCAAACGTCATGGGAATGAGAACCGCCATTCCTGTCGTCACCGTCAAACCGGGCAATGCGCCAACGATCACGCCTGCGGCGGTGCCCAGAATGACAGCAAAAAGGTTACCTGGCGCCAGCACATGCGGCAAAGCGCTTATAAGGGCATCAATCATGAGAAGGCCTTTATAAGGGAATCGAGCACATCGGGAGGCAGTGGGCGCTCAAGCACGATATGGAAAACAATGATAATAAGAACAATCGAGATGACTGCCAGAGGAATGATTACCCTGAAGTTTCGATATCCTATCAATACAGGAACAATAGTACAGAATAACAAGCTTGGAATTATGTATCCAAAATATTCAAGCAGAACAACATAAACGCATAAAGAAAGGAAGCCGATGGCCGCCCTCAGGGGATTGAGAAAAAACAGCTCCCCATTGTCTCTGTTCGACTGCGACAATAACTGGAAACACAAGCCGAGCAGAGAAAAAACTCCCAGAAGAACGGCCAGGAATTTAGGATATCCGGCACTTTCGTCCGGATATCTTCCAGCTTCGACATACACAACAATGGAAGCGAGCATAAGGGCGACCGAAAAAATGACCTCGGCATTTCTCCGGGTGACATTATGTTTCACTTCCACGGTGTTTTCTCCCATGTCGCCTGAAGGCTGGCCGTCGCTCTGTCAAGAAACTGGCGATACTCCTGAGGTCCGAGAAATTCGATCGGAATTTCGGCTTTCCTGGCGGTTTCAAGATATTCGGGATCATTCATTGCCTTCCCGATGACATCCTGCAAAAGAGCAACGGTCTCAGGCGAAACGCCACGCGGGGCAACAATTCCACGCGAAGCTCCGGCGATAAGGTCGATACCCTGCTCCTTGAACGTCAAGGCATCCTTGAAATAATCGGACCGCTCTTCGCTCATGATCCCAAGAACACGAATTTCCCCTTCTCGGATCAGAGCTAGAGCCTCACTGAGATTCATCGTAGCTGCGGGAACATGATTACCAAGAATGGCTTGGCGAACGGGAGCTGTGCCACCAAAGAAAGCCGGCTTGAATTCGACATTGGCCAGACGGTTGAGCTCAAGCAGTGCTATGTGCTCAGAAGAACCAGAGGCTCCTGAAGTACCGATGACGATCCCCTGCGGAGCATCCTTTGCCGCTTTGATAAGTTCGGTAAGGGTCTGGAAAGGACTGCTTTTATGAACGACGAGGATGCCCGGATCATAAACGAGATTGGCGATGGTCTGGAAGTCGGACATGGCAAACTTTGCTTTGCCTTCAACCACAAGCGCATTGATTGCGGGAGCATTGATAAAGCCTATCGTATATCCGTCAGGCTTTGATCGCGCCAACTGTGTCCAACCGATTTCACCCCCGGCTCCCGGCTTGTTGATGATGGCGATCCGAGCTGAATTGAGGTGCTTTTCCATGAAACGGGCAATAGATCTGGCCGCAACATCAGTTCCACCACCCGGAGCAAAGGCTACAATCATTTCGATCGGTTTCTCGGGATAGGTCTGCGCCAGGGAATAAGCCGGGAAGCTAAACAACCCCGCCATGCTGCAAAGGGCAACTGTAAGGAACCTCAGCATGTAAACACCTCGCTTTGATACGTCTGTGCATGAAAAATGAACGTCAGCTCTTTCAGATTATTTCATATTAGCCAAACATCTAATAAAAAATAGCGTAATGCCTGCTTATCCCACAGGATCATGAGAATAACGAGCAGTTTAAGTTGCTTCTTGCCGATAAAGCAAAGAAAAACTTTTCTGTACTTCAAAACAAATATATCTCCGGCTACTACACCTTTGAAATAGCCGGTATCATTGACTATGCTAACGCCAGGCCTGCCTGAAGAAAGCCTGCACAAATTCCGGCATACGTTCCCTGTCGATATCTTCGACACCACGCACAATCTTGAACCCCGTGAGCTCGGGATCTTTCTGGCGTGCGAGGGTTGCCGTCAAACGCTCTACAACACCGGGGGCCTCATCAGTCAGTTGCATCGGGCGCATGAAAGAAACGAAAGGCCACCACCGGGCGACAATCCAGTGATCCGCAATCGTGACATCGGAGGCAAGAAGACCTGTCTCCTCCTCCAGCTCCCGCAACACACTGGTGTGTAGATCAACTCTTCCGTCGGGGAGGATGTCATGTCGATCCGGCGTGCCACCTGGAAAGTAGATGCGTCCGGCGTTAGCGGTATGATGCCCCATGACACCACAGATATATGCCCCATCTGCGCAACGCAAAGCAGCAGAAGCAAACCCGTTGCCAACGGTTCGATCGGGGCAGTCCGCTCTCAGCCATGCCAGAAAATCGGCGAAATACGTTTCAAAATAGTTCGCCTCGATAGCATCCTCTCCTTCGGAATATTCGCCGATCAGAAGAACACGTCCATTGAACAATTTCGGCTTCTCGGCGAGGCTCTCCCGCCAACGACGCTCAATCATATCCCGGTTTTCGTCTGCCCAGACCCAGCCTCGCTGTTTCAGAGTGGTTTTGAGCGTTTTGACAACGCGGATGGAAATATCGTCAATCACACCTGTAGTTCCCCGCGCCCTACAATGACTGCGTACCCGCCAATTTCAGCGAAATCCATTGCTCCCTGCTTCAATCTGATTTTCAAAGAAATTTCGCTTGGCCGCCCCATTTCGAAACCTTGTCCGATGGTGAATATATGATCGCCATCGCCCATGGGTTCGAACTGCATCAACGCGCCAGATAGCGCAGCAACAGCAGAACCTGTCGCCGGATCTTCGATGATTCCCCTGGCCAGACCGAACATTCTTGCACGGAATCGTTTTCCCGAAGGATCGCCATCCCGGCAATAGAGATAAGCCGCCGGATGATTGCTATCGCTGAAAACCTCATCGAAAGCGACACTGTTGGTTGTCGCCTTGGCCAGAGCTTCAAGCGAAGCTATCGGGACGAGATCGAAAGCGCTTCCGGCGCCATATCGGCTGGGCTCATGATTTTCGAACCCGATATCGCGCGGCTCCAACCCCAACGCCCAGGCGCATTCGGCCTTCGACTTTCCTTCCCCCCACCGTTGCGACAGACGTGGCAGGCGGAACTGGGCAAAACCAGCGTTTTCACTCTCAACACTCACCGCACAGTTGATGATGCCAACCTTTTCCAAAAGGCCAAAAGCAGCCTCGCCTGATCGTCCTTCGAGATCGAGAGACGCCAGCAGGAAGGCCGTACCGACCGTCGGATGACCGGCAAAGGGCAATTCGCGGGCCGGCGTGAAAATTCTCAATACCGCGCGCTGACGCTCCTCCTCGTCCGGCAGGACAAACACCGTTTCAGACAGGTTGAACTCATTGGCGATCGCCTGCATCGTGGCGTCATCGAGCCCCTGCGCATCGAGAATGACGGCCAGTGGATTGCCGGACAGTTTGCGATTTGTGAAAACATCCAGTGTGACGAAACGGCGTTTCATGGCGATCTTATATCTCCTCAACCGCGAAACGGTTACTCGGGTTGACGAACTCTTCCTGTGCAGCAACGGTGAGTATCTCGCGGGACCCGGCATCCTGCGTCTGCTTCAATAGGCCGTAGATAGAAGCCGCGGCCTCTTCGACTGCTACTCCGGCGGAACGACTGCGCATATAGTGCACGAAGAACAAAGCTGCGATGGCATCTCCTGCCCCGTTGACGCTGCAAGCAAGCTTCGGCGTGCGGACGCGCCAGAAACGGCCATCTTCGGCCGCCACCAGATCGACAGCGCTTTCAGGAGTTTCAGAAGTAGCCACAGATGTGACCAGAATCACCTTCGGCCCATCTTCGGACAAAGCCTTCACTGCATCCTTCAGATGATTGATGGTGCGAACATCACGCCCCGACAAAAATTCCAGTTCGAAGTGGTTCGGCGTTATGATATCGGCCTGGCGCACGGCCATATCGCGCATGAATTCGGGGATGCCGGGCCGCACGAAAATACCCCGTCCGACATCACCGATAACCGGATCGCAACAATATAACGCCTCGGGATTGACTCTACGAACTCGCTCAACAGCAGCGAGGATGGCAGTGCCGATATCGGCACTGCCCATATAACCGGACAAGACCCCGTCGCATTTGCCCAACACACCGCGCTCATCAATACCATCCAGCAGTTCTTCAATAGACGGCCCGTCGAATACCCGCCCTTTCCAGGCGCCGTATCCGGTGTGGTTCGAGAACTGAACCGTATGAATTGGCCATACATCGACACCGAGGCGTTGCATCGGAAAAACCGCCGACGCATTTCCGACATGCCCGTAAGCCACGTGTGATTGTATGGACAGGATATTCATGGAAAAACTCACATCTCTAAAGTTTGACCCGGAGGACCGACAGAAAACGTGAAAAAATTTACGCTCAATGTTCGTAAACATCTACCGGTGCATCATGTTAATATCGTCATTTCCCGGAAAAATCTGTTCCGGGGCTTAAACTCTCGCTTTATAGCAGGTATCTCCGGCTCGATATGTCTTCCAGGCTTCCCAAGAATCGGGCGTGTCTCTAACTGCCGCTTTCACTTACTCCAGGGCTCCCATGAACTTTCAAACAATGATCGATGCCGTGGTTTTGTTTGTTCAAGAGCATCAGGCATGGGCGCCGCTGATCTGCGGCTTACTGGCATTTGGTGAATCCCTGGCAGTCATCTCATTGATTGTGCCGGCAACCGGCATTCTGCTCGCAGTCGGGGTACTGATAGGAACAGCCGGCCTCGACTTCTGGTCAATTGTTGCCGCGTCGGCTGTTGGAGCGATGCTGGGAGATTGGGTTTCTTATGCACTTGCCCGCCACTACAATTATGCTGTGTTCAAGATCTGGCCATTGTCCCGCCACCCTGAAATGGTGGAACGCGGTGAGAACTTCGTGCGCAAATACGGCATTCTGGCAATTTTCTTCGGACGTTTCTTTGGGCCTTTTCGCGCTGTCGTCCCGTTATTTGCCGGTATATTCGCAATGCCTCTCATTCCGTTTCAGATAGCAAATATAGCATCCGCCATCGTCTGGGCCTTCGGTATCCTTGCCCCCGGCACCGGGCTGGCCTGGTTCATGAACTGGTAACAAAAAACCGCCGCGCTCTATGCGCGACGGCTTCGAAAAGCAAAGATTGCTGGTCGGCTCAGTTCTTTGACTTGTCGACCAGAGCCTTTTCCTTGATCCACGGCATCATGGCACGCAGGCGCTCACCGACTTCCTCGATCTGATGGGCGTTGTTGCGAATCCGGGTCGCCTTGAACGAAGTCTGGTTGACCTTATTTTCCAACATCCAGTCACGCGTGAACTTGCCGGACTGGATGTCTTGCAGAACCCGCTTCATCTCCGCCTTGGTATCGGGGGTGATGATGCGCGGACCGGTGACATACTCTCCATATTCGGCAGTGTTGGAGATTGAATAGTTCATGTTGGCGATACCGCCTTCATAAATCAGGTCAACGATCAGCTTCACTTCGTGCAGGCATTCGAAATAAGCCATTTCCGGCTCATAGCCGGCTTCGACCAGCGTTTCGAACCCGGCGCGGATCAGCTCGACGAGGCCACCACAAAGCACTGCCTGCTCACCGAACAGGTCGGTCTCACATTCTTCCTTGAACGTGGTCTCGATGATACCGGCGCGACCACCACCGATACCCGAAGCATAAGACAGACCAAGATCATGAGCATTGCCGGAAGCATCGCGCCAGATGGCGATCAGGGTCGGCACACCACCACCACGCTGATACTCGGAGCGAACGGTGTGGCCCGGACCTTTCGGAGCGACCATCAGCACGTCGAGATCGGCGCGCGGCTCGATCAGATTGAAATGGACATTGAGGCCATGAGCGAACATGAGGGCTGCGCCCTGCTTCATGTTCTCATGCAGATGCTCATTATAGATATCGGCCTGGAGCTCATCCGGGGTCAGCATCATGACGATATCGGCCTGTTTGGCGGCTTCCGCCACTTCCATGACCTTCAGACCTTCCTTCTCCGCTTTGGCGGCGGAAGAGGATCCCTTACGCAGGGCAATGATTACGTCTTTCGCTCCGGAATCGCGCAGGTTAAGCGCATGCGCATGTCCCTGGCTGCCATAGCCGACGATAACAACCTTCTTGCCCTTGACGAGATTGATATCAGCGTCGCGATCATAATAGACGCGCATGTTCTTGAACCCTTTTTATTATGGGAGCGCCGCCCCCGTCAGTCGATTTACACGCCGGAACAAACTCTGGCGCAATGAATGTTCTTTTCCCAACCGCTTTTAGCAAACAAAACTGCGCAAACAAGAGCATATTTGTCATAAACGCCACATCGCGGAAAGTGTGGCATTTGTCCCACGGCGGTTCCGCCGTCGAATTTCACGAAACTTGCAATGCCGGCAAAATTTTCCTGCGCAAGTCAGCTCGCTTTGACTTCAAGCCGTGGCATTTCCAGCGCGCCATTGGCTCCTAGAGCCCCACGGGCCATTGCTGCAATTCCGGTTCGGGACACTTCTACCAGTCCCACGGCAGTCATCAGCCTGATAAACCGTTCAATATCATCGGTGTTGCCCGTCAGTTCAAATATGAACGATGTCAGGGTCACATCGAGTGTCCTCGCGCCAAACGCGGAAGCCAGGCGCATCGCCTCAACACGATCATCGCTGTGGCCCACCACCTTGACCAGACACAATTCCCGCTCGACGGTTTCACCACTCAAAGTCAGGTCGATCACTTTATGGACGGGCACCAAACGTCCGAGCTGACGTTTGATCTGCTCGATAATGGCCCTAGTACCAGTGGTGACGATGGTAATCCGCGAGATGTGACTTTCGTGTTCCGTCTCGGTAACCGTCAAGCTCTCGATGTTGTAACCACGCCCGGAAAACATTCCGGAAATGCGCGCCAGAACTCCGGGCTCGTTATCGACGATAACCGCCAGAGTATGCCTGTTGACCGGCTCCTGAAAAGGAGGCTCAGGGTAATGGGTGTTCATAGCGTTCATGGCGTTCTTCCGGTTTAAGTTATTGACGCGGGGGCTTTGCGCAAAATATCACTCGGTTCATCATCGACTTCATCGGCGGAAACAATCCAGGGTTCCTGCAATGCGGCGGCCAGCCATGCCTGATAGGAAGGAAGGGCAAGAACCGCATCCATGTACCGGCGGGTATCACCGGCGACAGGTATCCCGTAGGTATCCAGTCTTGTCACAACAGGCGCGTACATGGCATCGGCGGCAGAGAATTCTCCAAACAGAAACGAGCCGGCAGCGCCAAACGCCTCACGCGCGTTTCGAAACAACTCCTCGATACGTGCGACATCACGGGCAACGTCAGCACCACGGTCCCGATAGGCAAAGCGTTTGCCGAGATTCATGGGGCAGGCTGCGCGCAGAGCATGGAAGCCCGCATGCATTTCACAAACGATTGCCCGCGCATGGGCACGCGCATGAAGGGCACGCGGCCAGACTTTCATATCCCAGGCATCCGCGACGTATTCCATGATCGCAATGCTTTCCCAGACAGTGATTTCCCCGTCTAGAAGCACCGGAACCCGCCCCGCTCCCGAATACTTTGCTATTTCCGCCTTTGTATGCGGCGTGTCGAGCGGAACGATCACCTCTTCGAAATCCGCTCCGAGCTGCCGCAGCAGAAGCCACGGCCGCAACGACCAGGACGAATAGCATTTATTACCAATGACAAGTGTCGGCATGGATTCTCTCCGGTCTTCCGATGCTGTCGGAAAACTGCTTTACACCATCAGACCAGTTTCTTTCCTGCCGCATCGATGACTGAACCGATATCCTTGACGGCATCGCCCATGAGCATCTCGTTATGCGCCTTGCCTGACGGGATCATCGGGAAACAGTTTTCTTCCTGATCAACGATACAATCAAAGATCACCGGTTTGTTGGTGTCGATCATTCGCATGATCGCCGCATCGAGATCCGCCGGGTTATCGCAACGAATTCCCACCCCGCCGAAAGCTTCCGCAAGCTTTACGAAATCCGGCAGCGATTCCGAGTAGCTCTGGGAGTAACGTCCGCCATGGAGCAATTGCTGCCATTGACGCACCATACCCATATAGCTGTTGTTAAGGACAAATATCTTCACGGGCAGCCTGAACTGCACAGCGGTCGCTATTTCCTGAATGTTCATCAGAATGGAGGCGTCACCCGCGATATCAATCACCAGAGCCTGCGGATGGGCCATCTGGACCCCGACAGCGGCCGGAAGTCCATATCCCATGGTCCCAAGTCCGCCGGATGTCATGAAGCGGTTCGGTTTTTCAAATTTGTAGAACTGCGCCGCCCACATCTGGTGTTGACCCACTTCGGTCGTGATGTAGGTATCCCTGTCCTTGGTCAGTTCGTACAGACGCTGTAAAGCGTATTGCGGTTTGATGACATCAGCCGAGTTACGATATGCAAGGCAGTCACGTGTACGCCAGAGATCGATTTTCTCCTGCCACGGACGCAGAGCCCCTTTGTTCGGCTTGGGCGTCTTTTCCTTCCACAGCCGCACCATCTCCTCAAGTACATTGGCGCAATCGCCGAGGATCGGGATATCGACGTGGACGTTCTTGTTGATGGAGGAGGGATCGATATCGATGTGAATCTTCTTCGAACCCGGCGAAAACGCATCGAGCCTGCCGGTGATGCGATCGTCGAAACGAGCGCCAACTGCAATCATCACATCGCATTCGTGCATCGCGAGATTGGCTTCATAAGTGCCGTGCATCCCCAGCATGCCAAGGAACTGCGGGTCTGACGCCGGAAAGGCTCCCAATCCCATCAGGGTCGACGTCACCGGGAAACCTGTGAGGTGAGCGAGTTCCCGTAGCAGTTCCGAAGCTCTCGGCCCTGAATTGATCACGCCGCCGCCGGTATAAAAAACCGGGCGTTTCGCATTAGCCATCAATTCGATAGCGGCTGCAATCCGGCGATCATCTCCCCTCAGATTCGGCTTGTAGGTCCTGTGCTGGTTATTGTCCGGACGGGTATAAACGCCTTCCGCAAACTGAACGTCCTTCGGCAGATCGATAACGACCGGCCCCGGACGTCCATTGGCAGCGACATAGAATGCTTCGTGAAGAACTCTTGGCAGATCTTCAATCTTCTTCACGAGGTAGTTGTGTTTGGTGCAATGGCGCGTCACTCCGACGGTATCGCATTCCTGAAAAGCATCCGTGCCGATCAGATGTGTCGGCACCTGGCCCGTCAGGCAGACGATCGGGATGGAGTCGAGCATGGCATCAGCAAGTCCGGTAACGGCATTGGTTGCACCGGGGCCTGAGGTCACCAACACGCAACCGACCTTTCCGGTAGACCGCGCATAACCTTCGGCTGCGTGAACTGCTCCCTGTTCGTGACGCACCAGCACGTGGCGAATTTTATTCTGCTGGAAAAGCTCGTCATATATCGGAAGAACAGCACCGCCCGGATATCCAAAGATCACTTCAACACCTTGATCATGCAAGGCTTCTATTACCATCTCGGCACCGGTCATCGTCTCGCTCATCGTTCCGCTCCGCTCACCTGTTGCTGTCCGTCTTCGTTGTCCTATACCTGCCAAATCAACTGATTTAGGCAATAAAAAAGGCCCCGAAAGGGACCTGTGCGCCACCGCCAGAGTTACGGGGGACTATCCCCGCTCCGTCGATGGCGCCATAATTACGATAATAAGAGTGCGCATTTCTGCTGCCCCGAGACCAAAAGTTACGTCGGAACCTACCTTCAAGCAGGAAAATGGTCAAGCGAAAATGGAAAAATTTGAATCAAGTTTTTTGACCCTGCCCTGATCACCCGTTCTCCAGCATTTGCCGCGCCACTTCCTCTACGGCTTTTTCCAGACTAACCCAAGTCCAGTCATTCATCTGATGACGAAACCATGTAAACTGCCGTTTGGCGTAACGCCGCGTATCCGCCTGTCCGCGCACGATGGCTTCTTCCCGGGAGATTCTACCTTCGAGATGGTCTATCAGACCGGGTACGCCATGTGCGCGCATCACCGGCAGCAAGGGGGCCAGGCGCCGTTCGTGCAGTGCCTCGACCTCTTCCAGCGCTCCTGACTCCATCATGAGTTCAAAGCGCTTATTAATTCGCTGCCGCAATTCTTCACGATCAGCATCTATAAATACCTGCGACATCATGACACCCGCGAGCGGGCCAGGCTCCCTTTCATCATGAAAAGACACCAGCGGCCTCCCGGTCGCTTCAAATACTTCGAGCGCCCTTTGCACACGCAGTCCATCCGAGGGCCTCAGTCTGGCCGCGCCAACGGGGTCGCGTTCCGCCAACCGTATATGGAGAGCTTCAGGGGTGATTTCCGTTGCAAGGGAGCGAACTGCCAAACGCACTTCATCCGGAACCGGAGGTACATTAGAGAGACCTTCAATCAATGCCTTGAAATATAAACCGGTACCTCCGACGATAATTGGCAACAGCCCATTTGTTTGCACCTTCTCCAAAGCAACAGCCACGTCCTTGAGATAATGGCCGACCGAGTAGTTCACGCCGCCATCGACATGCCCGTAGAGAATATGCTCGACACCCTCCTGCTCATCCTGGCTCGGACGCGCGGTAATGATGGAGAGATCCTCATAGACCTGCATTGAATCGGCATTTATCACCACACCATTGAAGGTTTTTGCAAGCTTTACCGCAGTTGCGGACTTGCCTGATGCGGTCGGCCCTGCAATGAGAATAGCGTCGATTTTCGTTTTCGTCATTGGTTCAACCGACAGGCAGCCTTCTATGAACTTCGTCGCCACATTGATATCCGGTCCCGACACTAAAGTCATGACCGATGCGCTTCTTCAACATGTGCAGCAGAAGATGGGCAATGTCCAAGCATCGCGATGGCTGGCTCATGGCATCGCCGCAGACATCCTGTTCGCATCAGATGCGTCGGCGGAAGTCGAGAACGATATTCGGCGCGCCCTCGATGAAGCTCCTGTCGACGTCATCGTCCAGGAAGCTGCAACGCGACGCAAGAAGCTTTTTCTGGCCGACATGGATTCAACGATGATCGGCCAGGAATGCATCGACGAATTGGCCGATTACGTCGGCCTGAAGGAAAAGGTTGCCGGTATCACCGAACGCGCCATGCGAGGCGAAATTGCCTTCGAACCGGCGCTTCGCGAACGGGTCGGACTCTTGAAGGGGTTACCGGTCTCGGTCGTTGACGAAATCGTCGCCAAGCGCCTGACCCTCACACCGGGAGGCAGCGCCCTGGTGCGCACGATGCGTGCAAATGGCGGCTATACCTGTCTCGTTTCGGGCGGCTTCACGCTTTTCACGAGCCGCATCGCGGCCATCATCGGCTTTAATGAGCACCGTTCCAATGAACTGATTGTCGATGGTGACGTTCTGAACGGTACCGTCACCGAGCCGATTCTTGGCAAAGAAGCCAAACTTGCTTCCCTTATTGAGCTGCGCAGCAAGCTCGATCTCGCCCACCATGAGACTATAGCCGTTGGCGACGGGGCCAATGACCTCGCCATGCTGGAAGAAGCAGGTATCGGTATTGCCTTCCGGGCGAAGCCCGCGGTTGCTGCCGCAGCTCATGCCCGGGTGGAACACAGCGACCTTACTGCCCTGCTCTATTGCCAGGGGTACCGCGCTGAAGACATCCGTCACAGCTAGAAGCCAACGCGCGGCAAAATCATAGCGCTTTCTCCCGCCGGAGCAGCGAGCGCTTGCGTTCGACACCCCACCGGTAACCAGATAGACCGCCGTCATTTCTGACAACGCGGTGGCAGGGGATCGCCACCGCTAACGTATTGGCCGCGCAGGCGCGTGCGACGGCACGCACAGATGTCGGTGCGCCTATCCGCTCGGCGATATCGCTATAACTGGCGGTCTCACCAACAGGAATTGTCCGTAGCGCCTGCCATACGCGCTGCTGGAATGCGGTGCCACGCACATCAAGTGGCAGATCAAGTCCGATCGCTGGTGCCTCTACGAAGCCGACAACCTTTGCAACCATGGCTTCGAAACCACTTTCGCCCCCAAGAAGCTCCGCTTTGGGGAACTGGTCCTGCAAGTTCCTGACAAGAGTTTCCGGATCATCGCCCAGCAGAATGGCACAAACGCCCTTTTCGCTGCATGCGACCAGAAGCGCGCCAAGAGTGCTCTCAGCAACAGCAAACCTGATGTCCATACTTTTACCACCCGCGCGAAATACCGAAGGCATCATTCCCAGAACTTCGTTCGAAGTCTCATAAAAGCGCCCGTTGGAATTGAAGCCAGCATCATAAATAGCTGATGTGACGGTATTATTCCCCTTCACCAACTCGCTGCGAACTCGTTTTGCGCGATGTGCGGTTGCGTAAGCCCTTGGCGTGAGACCGGTTGTCGCTTTAAAAATTCGATGGAAATAAAACGGGCTCATGGAAGCTTCCTGAGCCAGCCTTGCAAGAGCAGGAACTTCATCAGCCATCTCGATCATACGACAGATATTGGCGACAACAGCTGCATGCCTCTCTGCAACAGGCAGCTCCCCGGGCTTGCATCGCAGGCAAGGGCGAAACCCTGCCTTTTCGGCATCTTCACAACTCGCATGGAACCGGACATGCTCGGGTCTTGCCAGACGAGAGGGGCAGGACGGACGACAAAAGACGCCTGTCGTCGCAACTGAATAGTAGAACCTGCCATCTGCCCCGGCATCCCGCTCTACCACGGCCCGCCATCTCGGGTCCTGTTCGATTGTCCTTGCAATCTGCTTTGAATCATCAAGCATGGCTTTTCCTCACATTTTCATTTTATCTTGAACCTGACATCCTGTCCCGAAGCAAAACGCTTGTCGGACAGGGACAATGTTCAATCATAATGCCCTCCTGTTCCTTTCCCGGCACTCCGTGTCTTGCTTTCAAATCCGGTTTTATCTCCGAACGAAAACATAACTACTGTCGGAGCAGTCACGAAAAAGGGGCGGTCGCCCGCCCCTTCTGTCTAAAGCAATGTCAACTCAAGTTATTTGATAGTGACGGCAACAAAACGTACTTCGCCTTGCGGACTCGACAGAAGAAGCAGGGCCGATTTCCGCCCATCCTTCTTGAGCGCGTCAACCCGCTTGGTCACGTCAGCCGGGCTGGAAACAACTTCCTGGCCGACCTCAACCAGCACATCACCGGGGCGGATCGGCTTTTCCGCTGCTGCGGAATCGGGATCGATCCGGGTTATGACGACGCCCTTGACGCTATCCTTGATGTTGAAACGGCGACGCACTTCATCTGTGAGAGAGGAAAGGTCGAGACCGAGTGCGCTATTCACTTCCGGCTTGGCTGGCTCGCTCTTGTCAGCGTTCGCGACCTTTTCACCATCTTCAAGGCGGCCGAGAGTGACACTCTTCGTCACCTCTTTACCCTTGCGCATGACAACAACGTCGACGGTTTTTCCGACAGGCGTTGCCGCAACTACACGCGGCAGATCGCGGGTTTCCTTGATGTCCTTGCCATCGAAACGGATGATGACATCGCCAACCTCAAGACCGGCAGGTTTGGCAGGGCCCTTGTCATCGATGCCCGCAATGAGGGCTCCATGCGGCTGGACAAGACCAAGTGCTTCTGCCGTTGTTTCATCGACATTCTGAATGCGTACACCGAGCCAGCCACGACGGGTCTCGCCAAATTCACGCAACTGGTTGACGACGCCCACCGCCTGTGCGGTCGGGACAGCAAAACCAATGCCTACTGAACCACCCGACGGTGAAAGGATTGCGGTGTTGATACCAATGACTTCTCCATCCATGTTGAACAGCGGTCCGCCGGAATTACCCCGGTTGATGGCTGCGTCAGTCTGAATGTAGTCATCATAAACGCCTGCACCGATGTCCCGGCCACGGGCGGAAACGATACCGGCGGAGACAGAGCCACCAAGACCAAACGGATTACCGATGGCGATGACCCAGTCACCCGGACGCATCTTGTCGGAATCACCGAACTTGACCGCGACAAGCGGCTTCTCCGGCTTGACGCGGAGCACGGCCAGATCGACTTTTGCATCCTTGCCGATGATTTCAGCCTTCAGGCGGGTACCATCCTGAAAAATCACGGTAATGTCGTTGGCGTCACCGATAACGTGATTATTGGTGACCACGATTCCCGATGCGTCGACCACAAAGCCGGAACCAAGCGAGTTCGAACGGCGGGGACGCATGTTCTCGCCCTGTCCGCGACGCTTGAAGAACTCCTCAAACAGATCATCGAACGGCGTGCCTTGCGGCAATTGCGGAACAACGCGGTTCTTCGCCTCAACTGTCGTCGAAGCCGAGATATTCACCACTGCCGGCATCACCTTCTCGGAAAGATCGGCAAACGATTCAGGTGCGGAACGTGCATGTGAGGGAACGGATCCCACCACAAGAAAAACGGCGAGAACGCCCACTGCCAGTCGTTTGGCAAGCAGACCGGCCGGTCGTGCTGAAAGGGTCAAAAATTGATTCATCTGCGATCCTTCACTCTAGCAGAGTCATTTTCTGGTCTTACGGTCGGCAATTTTGCGTCCGCATAACTAAAATCATGTTTCGCGCCCGCCCGAATGGGGGCTTGAATCACCACAAGCGCTACTGTCGCTCTTAAACTGCGATACCGTCAAAGGAGCAAGTTAAAGAGCTGTAATGTTTCCTGTCATCACCTTAGCGCCGAATGCGGCAGAAACAGGAACAAAAGTTAAAATCGCTCACAAAAACCAGGTTCTCACTATGTAAACCACGATGAGACCGATGATAGCCGACACGATTCCGATCATGCGGACCTGATCGGACGGTGCGCGCGCCACTTCATACATGGCGCGCCGCGCACCATTCGGAAAAGCCGCAAACAAAATGCCCTCGACCACGAGAACGAGGCCGAGGGCTGTGAACAAATCGGTCATAACCGAACAACCGTTCGCTTATGGCTGCGTTGGTGCCGGCGGCTTTGCCACCACGGGAGAAGCTGTTCCCTGGCTGGCGGGATTCAGGCGTTTGCCGGTCGGGTCGCGGAAGTAGCGGAAGAAGTCCGAAGTGGGGCTCAGGACAAAATTGGTTTTGTCCTCGAGAAGACCGGCTTCATAAGCCTGCATCGACCGCATGAACGTAAAGAACTCCGGATCCTGCTTGAATGCCTCAGCCAGAATGCGGTTCTTCTCGCCGTCGCCCTGACCTCTCAGGGACTGAGATTGCCTGTTGGCTTCGGCGACGATGACAGTGGCTTCCCTCTGCGCTTTCGCGCGGATGATCTGGGCAGCCTGATCACCCTGGGCGCGGATATCTGCTGCCTCACGCTGACGTTCGGAGATCATGCGGTTAAACACCGCCTCGCTGTTCGTCGCCGGAAGGTCCACGCGGGTCAGGCGCATGTCAACGATCCTGACGCCGATGCTGACAGCCTCTTCCTTCATCTGCTCCTGAATCTGCCGCATCAGGTTGGCACGGTTGGTCCGCACGATCGCGTCCCTCGTCGAGCTCGCCAGAATATGACGCATCGACGAGTTGGCAAAACCGGTAAGCAGGTACCTTGCCCGTTCCATGTTGGTTGCGCCCTGCAAGAAGCGTAGCGGATCAACAATCTGGAAGCGAACGAAAGCATCAACCTCAAGGTTCTGCCGATCAGTCGACAGAATCGTCTGCAGCGGCAGATCAAGATCGAGAATCCGCTTGTCGAAATAAACCACGTTGTCGACGAACGGCAGCTTGAAATGCAGGCCCGGCGTCGAAACCGCGCCTCGCACCGAACCGAACCGAAGCACAAGTGCGTATTGGGTCTGAGACACGATAAAGGTGGCCGTAAGACCGACAACTGCAATGGCGGCTACGATGAGAAGAGCTGCTGCACGTAAAGTGTTTTTATTCATCTGCGTCGCTCCTCACTTTGCGCCTGTTTGGGCCAGCGGCAGGAAGGGAAGGACGCCTGGGCCTTGATTCTGATCGATGATCGTCTTGTTCGACCCCTTGAAGACACGCTCCATGGTCTCGAGGAAGATGCGTTCACGGATGATTTCCGGAGAAGCGCTGTAAGCAGCATAAACATCGGAGAAATAAGCCGCCTGACCGGTAGCTTCCGCGGTTACCTGAGACCTGTAGGCCTCAGCCTGCTGCACCATCTCAGCTGCCGCGCCACGAGCTTTCGGCAGAATCTGACTGGCGTCGCGCTCTGCAAGGTTCTGCGCACGAACGGCGTCCTGCTGAGCTGCGTTCACGTCAAGGAACGCTGCCCTAACCTGGGCCGGAGGCACGGCTGCCTGCATCTGAACGTTGCGGATCAGTACACCTGCTCCATAACTCTCAAGTGTCTGCTGCACGATTTCCTGAACCTGTGCCGCGACAATTGTCTGGTCGGTGGTAATGACCGCCTGGATGTTCGAACGACCGATCACCTCACGCATGGCGCTTTCTGCCACAACCTTGATGGTATTGGCCGGATTCTCGAGCACAAAGGCGAATTTGTCGACATTGGCCGAGTCTATCTGCCACACGACATAAAATGACACGTCGACGATATTCTCGTCACCGGTCAGCATCAGGCTTTCGCGAAGCGGATCGCCCTGTGCCTGTCTCGACGTTGAAGCAAAACCGATTTCGATACGGCGTTGCGCCGTAACGTCGAATTTCAGGACCTGACCAATCGGATACGGAAGATTGTAGCGCAGGCCATCACCGGTGGAGCCGGTGTAGCGGCCAAAAATCATATTCACGCCCATTTCGTTTGGGCGCACGATGTAAAAGCCCGTCAGCAACCAGACGATAACTGCACCGAGAACCAGGGCCAGCGCGCCCTTACCTCCAAATGAGGTCGTTCCGCCGCCGCCACCGCCGCCGCCGCCGGAAAAAATATTCTTCAGCCGGTCCTGGCCCTGACGAAGAAGATCATCAAGATTGGGGGGCTTGCCGCCTCCACCACCACCTTGTCCACCGGATCCCCAAGGATTGCCGCCGTTCCCGCCGCTTCCTCCTGATCCACCACCTTTTTGGCCCCAGGGACCGCCGTTTTGGTTACTCCAAGGCATCTATCGCCGTTCCTCATTGGTTTTGGGCGTCCCCGCACGGGGCTCCGTGCTGGAAACGCCATAGCCAGAAAATCACACGAAAGGTTCGCCGATACCGGGTATCACCTCTCGTGGAACAACCCTTCAATTCAGTAACAAGCTTTGTCGTAGGTTAGTACGGCACCTGTCAAGGCTTGGCGGTTCCACACCAAGTGGGAATGCGCACTTCAAACGTCAAGTTTCAGGGAACGTTTTTACGTTCCAGCCCAACGAACGTATACGCATATTCGTTTTCTCCACCCGCTGGATGCGCTTCGCGAGAACGCTCATAAAAATCTTCGTGAGCAAAAAAGGGGAAGTATGTATCCCCATCAGGCGAGACATGAACCTCCGTCATGTGGATGAACCTGACCTGCGGCAAGGCAAGCGCATATATTTCCGCCCCCCCCACGATCGCAATTTCATCCGCATTCATTTCGATGGCAGCCTTATTGGCTTCTGCGAGGGCGTCATCCCAGGTTCCTGCACTTCTGACACCGATCTTCCCAGCTTCGGAAGCAAAGGACTTGTCCCTCGTCAGCACGATCGTCGTGCGTCCCGGCAAAGGCTTACCTATGGATTGAAAAGTTTTACGCCCCATGATGATCGGCTTGCCCCAGGTCAGGTCGCGAAAATGGCGCAGATCGCTCTTTAGCCGCCAGAGCAGCCGATTATCACCACCAATGACGCCATTATCGGCAACAGCAACGACGATGGAGAGGGGCAAGGTCATGGATTATCCCGCGAAAGAAACAAGAACAGCCTTTAAGCAGATACGACAGAGCCTGTCATTCCCTCTCAACGGCTTAGCGCCAACCGAAAAGCAAAAGGCCTCCGAGAACGATTGAAGTGTTCATTCCAGCATGAAGCGCCATCGACAAAGCGACATTACCACTTTTACTGCGAGCATAGCCGAGGAAGAAACCACCCGGGATCATCGCAATGACATAGCCGATTCCATGTTCGATATGGAAAAGTGCAAATGCGAGAGACGACCAGACAAGAGCAGGGATGAAACCTGCGAACCGTTCTATTCGAGTGTAAAGAAAGCCTCTGAAAACAAGCTCCTCGAACACCGGAGCAAGGACAATCGCATTCAAAGCGCCGAATGCACTTGCCTCCCGCTGAGAACTCGTTAGTTCTTCAGCCGTGATGAAAAGCCCGGAAAACAGCACACCCGTTTCAATAATCTGCAGAACTACCGCGGCGAACACGAAGATGGCGGTAACGCGATCAAAGCGTAAGGGGCCGAATGCCAGGGCTACAGGAACCGGCTGTTCCCGCAACAATCGAACCAGCCCGTAAAGCACTGTTCCCATAGCGACGAAATAGAACGTCTCCGCCACATCGCTTCTGACAATATTCCCCGAGAGATAACAGATGCCCGGATACGCGACCGCAAGCATCGCATAGGCGGCTGTGACGACAACGCCCGCCAGCAGGAGAGAAAAACCGATCTGTCGATGTGTCTCTGTCATATAGCGATTGGAGCTTTAATTCCCGGATGCGGGTCATAACCCTCAATGGCGATATCATCGAATGTGAAGTCAAACAGCGACGTCACGGCCGGGTTGAGTTTCAGTTTCGGCAGCGCACGAAAATCACGACTCAATTGCAGTTTCGTCTGCTCGATGTGGTTGAGATAGAGGTGTGCGTCACCGAAAGAATGGACGAAATCGCCAACTTCCAGTCCCGTCGCCTGCGCCATCATATGGGTCAGAAGCGCATAGGACGCGATGTTGAACGGTACGCCAAGAAACACATCAGCGGAGCGTTGATAGAGCTGGCAGGACAGTTTTCCATCCGCAACATAGAACTGGAACAGGCAATGGCACGGAGCCAGCGCCATCCTGTCGAGATCGGCCGGGTTCCATGCCGAGACGACAAGACGCCGCGAATCCGGATTGCGGCGTATCTCATCCACGACCCAGGAAATCTGATCAACGACCCCGCCATCGGGCTTTGCCCATGATCGCCATTGCTTGCCGTAGACGGGACCGAGGTCACCGTTGGCATCCGCCCATTCGTCCCAGATGGTGACACCGTTTTCCTTGAGATAGTGAATATTGGTATCACCCTTGAGGAACCACAACAGCTCATGGATGATTGAGCGCAAATGCAGTTTCTTGGTCGTGACCAGCGGGAATCCCAGGCTCAAGTCGAACCGCATCTGATGCCCGAACACCGAAATCGTACCGGTTCCGGTGCGATCGGTCTTTTCGGCACCTTCATTCAAAATGCGGCTGAGAAGGTCGTGGTACTGGCGCATGAGCGTTTTTTCTCAAGAAAAATGATTACGAATCGCGAAGAGTGGAAATTGCACACTCTATGGCATAAAATCGCATTCAGCGCGACCGCAGAGCCATGTTTTCCAGGCTACCAACGTAGAGTGACCCCGCGCAGTTGTTCAACCCTCACCTCATTCAACCTTTCGCTCTTCCCTTCCTGTCGAGCCGCGCTTATATTGAGGATGCCGGATCTTCGGAACCGGCTATGGCGATAAACGGTCATCGTAATAAACCTATCGGACCCGGGGGCGGTACCCGGCGCCTCCACCAAAGCCCGCAGCGAATTATGCGCTGCGGTTTTTGGCGGGGGCGAAATAGGATCGACGAGGGCATAAAGGGTGAACTTTCGCTCGGCATGGTACCACCGTTATCGGGCTACTCAATAGTTGCAAATGACAACTATGCTCCGGTGGCAGTGGCTGCGTAAGCGGTCCCTAATACCGAATCAAAGTCCTGGCGGTTAGCACTGTCAGGCGGGGCTCGGAGGTGCCTGGCAACAGAAACCTCCACTTAATTCTGGCTGGGATATATTGACTGATGGTCAAGGACTTAATTCGCTACGATCTTCTCGTTCAAGACGCTTTGAAGGGAGTCGTGCGCAAGGTTTTGACGGATGCATCACGCCACGGTCTCCCCGGGGAACACCACTTCTATATCTCCTTCGCCACCGGCCATCCCGGTGTGCGGTTGTCCAATCGCCTGCGCGAGAAGTATCCGCAGGAAATGACGATCGTCGTCCAGCACCAGTTCTGGGATCTGCACATAGGCGAGAACGCTTTTGAAATCGGCCTTTCCTTCTCGAACATTCCCGAGAGGCTTCATATTCCTTTTGATTCCCTTACCGGATTTTTCGACCCTTCGGTCCAGTTCGGCCTGAAATTCAGCGGCGACGAAGTGGAGAAGGAAGACAACGAGCCTGTTCCACTGAAGAACGAATTCACCCGCAAGCTTCAGGAAGAGAAAGAACGGCGCGCTGATGCAACCGACCACGAAGTGATTTCAAGGCCGGAGCTTCCCTCAAAAGAGGAAGAAGCCGCCCCTTCCGTCGAACAAAACTCGGATGAGAAGGTAAAAGCAGACAAGGAAAAGTCAGGTGCCGAAGTCGTCAGTCTGGACGCATTCAGAAAAAAATAGAGCATCGGCGTTCAGGCGAAATTGACCTGCCCCACAGAAGAAAACCTTTCTCTGTCTCTCTCCCGGGAGCTGGAAACGTTCATGCACGCTGTCGCCTTTGGAATCAGGGCTGCCATACCTTACCATAGCTCAATGGACATGCGCCTCCCGCAAGGGTAAGCGCTACCCAAAAGAAGCTGATGCCTTTGTGGCGTCACTCGCAATGAGAGTGGAACAGAGATTCCCATTCAGGTCTAAGCCTGGGAGTTTCGCTGAATAAAGATGGTAATAGTCAGCCCTGTTTTTGGCAGAGAGGAAACCATGACGTCATCTACCCGTACCGAGACCGACACTTTCGGTCCGATTGAGGTTCCGGTCCAGCGTTATTGGGGAGCACAGACCCAGCGCTCATTGCAGAACTTCCGCATAGGCGGCGAGAAAATGCCGCTGCCGCTGATCAAGGCTCTGGCACTGGTGAAACAGGCCGCAGCAGATGTGAATGGCGGCCTCGGGCTTCTTGAGCCAACCCTTGCAAAAAAGATAGCCGAAGTGGCGGCAACCATTGCGAAGGGCGAGCATAGCGACGAGTTTCCGCTGGTCATCTGGCAGACGGGCTCCGGCACCCAGAGCAATATGAATGTCAACGAGGTGATCTCCAACCTCGCCAATCTGCAACTTGGCGGCGAACTGGGTTCGAAAAAACCGGTTCATCCGAACGATCACGTCAATCGCTCACAATCGTCCAATGACGTTTTCCCTACAGCGATGCACATCGCCATCGCACGCGAGATCAACGATCTTCTGCTTCCGGCATTGAAACATCTGCACAAGGCATTGGCGGCCAAGTCGGAAAGCTTCGCGGATATCGTCAAGATCGGGCGAACCCATTTGCAGGATGCGACTCCCGTTACCCTCGGGCAGGAATTTTCCGGCTATGCCAAACATATCGAGCTTGGAATAGCGCGCATCGAGGCCACCATGCCGGGCCTGCTTGCACTGGCACAGGGCGGAACCGCGGTCGGGACCGGTCTCAATGCACCTGTTGGTTTTGCGGAACGTTTTGCTGCACGCATCGCCGAGTTGACCGGACTACCCTTCGTTTCAGCAGAAAACAAGTTCGAAGCTCTGGCTTCCCACGATGCCATCGTATTCACCCACGGTGCGCTTGCAAGCCTGTCGACAGGCCTGTTCAAGATAGCCAACGACATTCGCCTGCTGGGCTCGGGACCAAGATCCGGCCTTGGCGAATTGTCGTTACCGGAGAACGAGCCCGGTTCATCCATCATGCCGGGCAAGGTCAACCCGACCCAGTGCGAGGCCCTGACCATGGTCTGTGCGCAGATTGCCGGCAACAATGCCACTATCGTCTTCGCTGGAAGCCAGGGGCATTTCGAGCTCAATGTCTTCAAGCCGGTCATTGCCAATGCGGCGCTTCAATCCATTCGCATTCTGGCTGATGCGGCAGTGAGTTTCGCCGATCATTGTGTTGAGGGGATAGAGCCGAACAGAGAACGCATTGCCGATCTCGTTGAACGCTCGTTGATGCTGGTCACCGCACTGGCGCCGAAGATCGGCTATGACAACGCAGCCGCCATCGCCAAGGCGGCCCACCACAAAGGCACGACCTTGCGCGAGGAAGCTATCCATTCCGGGCACGTCACCGGAGAGGAATTCGACGCCTTAGTTCGCCCTGAGGACATGCTCGGCCCATGCTGACCGCAGAATTGGAGCGTGTTGCCCATCCCCGGCACGCTCCAAAAATTAAGAAACGGCCCGATAACCCATGACGCAGATCGTCAATCTCCGTACAGCGCGCAAGAAGAAAGCGAGAGCCGAACGCGAGAACGTGGCTGCGGAAAACCGCGTCAAGTTTGGAACCAGCAAAGCCAAGCGTCTCCTTAACGAGGAGGAAACCGCTCTGGCTTCCCGGCGTCTGGACGGGCATAAGCTCGACAAGGAGAGCGAAGAATGAAAGGCGCGCATATCGTCAAGCATTCGGTCTCCATCGCAGGCCACCAGACCAGTATCTCTCTGGAGGCAATTTTCTGGGATTCTCTCAGACAAATTGCAAAAGATCGCGGTATCCCCATGCGGGGGCTGATAGCGGAAATTGATTCGGGGAGGCAGGGGCAGAATCTCTCTTCCGCCATCCGGGTGTTCGTTCTTCAGGATGTTCAGAAACGTCTTGCCAGCGGCCCGAAGAGGCAGCTGACCAGCCTGGATTATTGAGAGGCTATCAGGGTTGCGAGCTTGGAAGCTCCGGCGTGGATTGTCCGGTGTTTAGCTGTTCGGCCCTGAGCTGCCGTTGCCGGGCAGCCGCTTCCATTGCCTGAATACGATCGGTTTCACGTTTCAGGACGATCATGGCGATCGCGTTAGCCAACGGCGCGGGCTCGATCCCTGTCTTCAATGCAGACAGAGGTCCCGACCATGACAGCCCGATCTGGGGAGAAGCCCCTTTCCATCCATCCGGACTGGCGCGCGACGACAGATTCCCCGTAGCATCGAGTTGCAGGTTCTTGAGGTCAAACGCTGTCAGGCCACGCCATAGTGATGCCCCACCATCCATAGTTACCTGGCCGAGGCGCATTACTCCGCCAACAATGGATACCGGCGCCTTAAGTGGTTCCGCAACGAAAGAGCCGCGCTCCAGTTCCTTGCGCAGCAAAGACGATATATGCCCATCACGCAATGGATCATCATCCTCCATCAGCCCGGACGCGAGCCTGAACAATGCGCCGGGATCAGCATCGGCAATCGTCAGATTATCCATCCGCACCTCCCCTGCCCCGCCGAGGTTGGAAATCATTGCTACCCCGTTTTGTCCCGAGGAGCCCAAAGTCATTGCCCCGGATAAACTTCCTTTCATTTTCGCAGATGAAGTGAGATCAGCCAGCGCAACATTATCAGCTCGAATTTCACCGATGAGTGAGGCCTGACCACCCTGGCGGCTGACTGTCAGCTTTCCTCCGAGCCTCCCACCGAGAAAGCTGCCCGACATCTCACTGAAAGCGAGACTTTCCGGCAATAACGCAAGCGACATCACGGCGTTTTGCGATACGAGTTCATTGCCAAGATTCAAATGGTCTACCTGCAATGAGAAATGGCCCTGTAATCGGAAACCTGCATGATCGAGGAAACGCGTACTGGACCATGAAGAGCTGCCAGCAGCAGGTGCTTCCGGATGCAGGATCATCGCATCGAGGACACTGGGAAGAGACAGTGTGCCAAGATGGATATTTCCCGACCAGTCAGTCGTTGTTTTCGAACGAAAGTGTGCATCGAAAGAGTTCCGGCCCAGATCACCTTTTACGTTTATCGCTGGCGCTCCCTCGTCACAGGAAAGCGACGCCCTAGCCTTCAGCGGCATCACCTGTATTGTCACGCCGAGAGATGAAAGGATATCCGCAGTATTCTCAGCCACGAGACTGATTACACCGTCGCTCACGCATCCGCCCTCCCTCGCAATTTTCAAGGGCACAAGCGTAGTGAAATGCAAACCGGCAATTTCACCTTCAACGGTTGTCGAAAGCGTTTCCGCCTGCTCCTTCTTTCCTTTTAGGCGTATCAGCAACGGCAAAGATGGTTTTCCTCTTCCATCCCTGCTCATTGCCCCTGCCAGTTTCAGGGCTATCTCCCGAAACTCCATTCCATCGGTCACGATGTCTGCATCAAGGTGTCCTCCAGCGACCAAACCCTTGAGCAATGTCCGGCTCAGCCCGCGCGTTTCGGGGCCATCATTCGTGGTATTCCACTCCAGGTCGACAGAATTTCTGAGCAAAACATCGGGAAAAAGTTGCGTCCGACGACCGATATTGAAACGGCCTGCCAGATCGACAAGCGGCGCTGCCTTTTCCGCAGTGACCCGCCCGGTCATCTGCAAACCGCCATCCACTTCCGACTTGCCGCTGACATGAATATTAGCCCCGGCAAGATTCTCGATATCGAGGGTCTCGATAATGATGCGACCATCCGTCGAGTGCACCCGTGCACCAATTTGGCCAGCCCCCGCCTGCCTGCCATAACGGATGTCATATCCTTCAAGCAGCATGCTCAAATCCATGCCTTTCAGTGAAGTAAAAGTAGGAGCCACGGCTGACCATTCGGCAATATCCATCCCCCTGACAAGCATCTGCATATCCAGCCGGTCCGGGCCCGGAGAGGCTGTGGTGTACCGCAAATTGCCTGAAACCGTTTCATTTCCCAAGGCTATCCGTAAATTATACAGGGAGCGGATCGGAGCTGCGAAAGCAATATCGGAACTCGCCTCAATCTTGCGGCCGTCAAGAATTTTTAAAGGCGTGGCATTGAAGCCAAGCTTTTCCAGGTAGCGGCCCAGTCGGTCGCTCATATCTGATCTCAGCGATATGCGGCCGTAGATATCGTAGGGCGCGCTCAAACCGACATCACCACTTAGCCGGATAATGCTGTCCCCCGGAGCGAGAAAATCAAGGTGCTCAATATTTGCCTTCTCACGATCAAAATGTCCTTTAAGCGACAGTTTTGTGAGTTCATCTCCTGCCAGCGCAACGCTGTCGACAGCGAGTTCGATATCCAGTGAAATGTTCGGCGATTGGCCAGAGCCGCCAAGGTTATTCAACGATCCTAAAATTTTGTCCCGGCCACCGACGGAATCAAGAAAGGCATCGGCATCGACACGTGTGGCCCCGAGCTTCAGGGCAAGGAGCGAACCTGCCTCATCAAAGCGTCCACTTCCCTCAAATCGCGGGCCGGTGCCTTCTGTCCCAACCTGAATTGACACGGGATCGAGCAAAACCACTTGGTCTGCCGTTCGAAAGTCTGCCTCAAGAACCAGGGGCTGGCCGGAATCCTGTTTCGACGGCAGATTCCAAAGAAAGCGCACATGGCCACTGGCCTGTTGTCCTTCCGGAGAAGTGTTATTTTCAGAGGCTGAGAACGCACCGTCGACTTCAAATCGGACACCGCTATCATTGCCGCCGCGAAGACGGGCGCGGATATGGCCATCCCCGTCGATTTCACTCGTCGACAACTGGAATGGTATACCGGAAGTAATCCCCTCCAATCGCCAGGCTCCACCAACCGCACCGGATTGAACATGCACGTTCTCAGCAAGAATCTGGTCGGTACGCCCGGTATTAACCACCTGCGTTGTCAGGATGAGTTGCGAAACATGCAGATTATCGAAAGTCCATCTACGCCCGAATCCCGAGGAAGCTTTGTCAAAAAATAGAGAAGCTCCCTCCCTGGCAACAGGCAGGACAAGTTCCGCCCTGCTCACAGTGGTGTCAGTAAAGCGAAACTCACCTCGGAATAACGGCATCAAGGCAATATCTGCCTTAACGCCATCGGCTCGCAGCAGCGGAGCCTCCCGCTGCTCCTGCATCATCGTCACCTGATCGAAACGCAATCTTGGTTCGGGCAAAATGCGGAGCGTAATGCGTCCGGACGAGCGCATTTCCATGCCGGCGGCACGGCTGAGGGCTTCATCAAGAAACGGACGATGATCTTCCCAATTGATCAATGGCGGTGCAATCGCCAGCACCGCCAGAACAGCGACAACAGCAGAAGCGATGATCGTCAGGATTTCGCGCAAGAAGCGGTTTCTCCCTAAACGTTATTCGTCCGATAATCATCCTGTCAGGTTTTACCTGCCCGATCATTGTCAAAAGTGACAATCTTACCCGGATTCATGATATTTTGGGGATCAATCGCCTGCTTCAAGACCCGCATCAGGTCAAGCGTCTCTTTGCCGTGTTCAAGTTCAAGATATTTCATCTTCTTCTGGCCGACCCCATGTTCCCCGGTGCAGGTGCCCTCCATGGCCACTGCGCGGTGAACCAGCCGCTCCATGAAAGCTTCAAGGCGCGCAATTTCTTCCGGATCATCCATATCCACCAGAAGATTGATATGGAAATTGCCATCACCGGCATGCCCGAAAATCGGACCTACCAATCCGCTCTCATCGAGATCACGTCTGGTTTCGGCAACACATTCGGCCAGTCGGGAAATCGGTACGCAGACGTCTGTCGGCACATCCTTGCACCCGGGGCGAAGCAGTTTTACTGCCCAGAAGGCATCGTGACGCGCTTTCCATAAACGGCTTCGCTCTTCCGGCTTTACAGTCCACTCAAACGGGCCACCGGAATATTCAGCGGCTATTTCGCCAAAACGCTCCGCCTGTTCCTTCACTCCGGCTTCCGTTCCGTGGAATTCCAGCAGCAACAAGGGAGATTCCGGCATATCGAGCTTTGAATATCGATTGGACGCTCCAACCATGAACTCATCAAGCAACTCAATCCTCGCGACCGGAATGCCCGATTGAATGGTCATGATAACGGCGTCACACGCGTCCTTGACGGAAGGAAACGGACATATCGCGGCGGAGATCGCCTCCGGTTGCCCGTGTAGCCGCAGGGTAATTTCGGTGACGATCCCAAGCGTGCCTTCCGAGCCGACGAACAGTCGCGTCAGATCATAACCGGCTGCGGATTTCTTGGCGCGACTGGCAGTTTTGATGACATCGCCGCTGGGCAGAACAACTGTCAGGGAGATGACGTTATCCTTCATTGTCCCATATCGTACAGCATTGGTCCCGGACGCACGCGTGCCGACCATGCCGCCAATCGCTGCATTGGCGCCGGGATCGATCGGGAAAAACAAGCCGGTATGCCGCAGATATTCGTTCAGTTCCTCGCGGGTTACTCCGGGCTGGATAACGCAATCGAGGTCTTCAGCATGGACAGTAATGACTTCCTTCATCTGGCTGGTATCGACACAAACGCCACCGAACGGTGCGTTGACATGGCCCTCGAACGAAGTCCCCGTCCCAAAGGGAATCACCGGAACCCTGTATTTTGCACAGAGCTTCATAATGGCGACGACTTCATCGGTCGTCTGAGGGTAAACGACGACATCGGCGATCTGCGGCTTGACCCATGTCATGGTGTTGGCATGCTGCTCGCGCAGCGTGCGATTGGTCGTGACCCGCTCTCCCAACAATGTTCCCAGATCGTCAATGATTGCTTTGATCGTGGAAGCTTCAGGAGGCGCGCGCAGCGGAGTTGGGGTTGTCATCGTTTCCGTGTCCTAGAAAATTAGCGGCAGTAAGGAGACGGTAGCAAAGCATGCCACTGCTCGGCAATCGAGGCGAAAGGAGCAGCAGACCGGAGTTTCGATGAGAGTGCGCCGTTACACCTGCGGACGCGCCGCAGCTCCACCTTTGCGAAGCACAAGAGCAACCCAGCCATCAAGATCGTAACGGCGTTGCAGTCTCCACCCTTGCGCGGAATAGGCGGAGAGAACTCCTGCAACATCACCGGTAAGCAACCCCGAAAGGATCAGAGTTCCATCATTGCTGGCAACACGCGCCAGTTCGGGTGCGAGAAGCCGCAGAGGCTTGGCCAGAATATTGGCGAGAACAAGATCGAAATGGCCGGTGCGGCGCGCCAGAATACTGCGCGTTCCCGGGCCGACATAAAGCTTCAACCATTGCCGGACACCATTGAGAGCGGCATTTTCCTTGGCGACCTCAATGGCAATCGGGTCGATATCGCCAGCGGTCACATTCTGTTTCAAGGCTTTTGCCGCAGCGAAGGCCAGGATTCCAGTACCGGTGCCGACATCGAGAACATGGCGAGGACGCCGACGCTTCAGCTCATCTGCCAATGCCTCCAGACAACCGCGCGTGGTGCCATGGTGGCCCGTACCGAACGCCAGAGCTGCTTCGATCTCAATGGACAGGTCATTCGGCAGGCGTTTGTGGCGATCATGAGAACCATGCACCAGAAACCGCCCTGCCCGAACCGGCACCAATCCCTCAAGTGAGGTTTTGACCCAATCCTGCTGATCGATAATCGAAAAGACAGCCCGGTCCGCCTCTTCTCCGACATAGGGTCGGATGAGATTCCGAATCGCCTGCTCGTCAGGAGCTCGCGAAAAATAAGCTTCGAACAACCATGGCCCGTCATCCTCGGTTTCAAAAGATGCAACCGCCGTCTCACAGGGATCGAAGACCTCGCCAAGAAGATCGGTAATCGTGCGTGCCGACTTTTCAGATGTCGTCAATCGCAGGATATGGGTCGGTCGGGCAGGTTGGAGACCTTCGAGCATGATACCGTTTCTGTTCGTAGATTATGTGCCTGCTCTAACATCCTGCAGCGCCTCTGTCACCGTCTTCTGCGAAGAAGGCACTTTCTGGCCGAGGATATGGTTCAACGTATTGATACTGGTGATCATACGGTCGCTGACATCGAGAAAACTCATGGCGAGAGCATCCTGCGACATTCCGGTTTCCTCCAGTTCGAGCTTCAGGCCGCGATACTCGCTTCTGAGATCGACCGAAAGGTTCGGAAGCCTATCCTCGCGAAAGGCACGGGAAAGCTCCCCCATCGCCTGCACTATCTTCGCACCAAGGCCTGCAATCTTGGCATTTTCGAGTATTTTTTTGTCGTGATGGTCATCCATCGCCGCTTCGAAAGCAAGCGCCGCGCGCGTATAAAGGAGCGCGGTGGCGAAAATGGATTCAGCCCTCTTCACTCTCTCGATGTTATTCGGCTCGCTGCGCAGACGCTCCAACGACCCGATAGCGTTGGTGCGCCGATAGCGGGCAGTGACGCGAGCCTCGTCGCACTGTGCCTTGTCGTCAGACAGGACGGCCTGGAAATAGGCACTGTAAGCCGCAAGCATATCGGCGATCATGGTGCGCTCGCGGCCACGCTCCCATGTCGGCCAGATCATGTACGTCGCCATGGCGAGGCACGAGCCGAGCAGCGTATTGAGACCCCGGTCAAAGATCGCCTGTCCTGGCTGGACCCCTTCGAGCGACAACAGAAGAACGACTACCGCAGTCAGCAGACTGACGGCAATGCCATAATGAACCGCAACAAGCCGCCGGAATGCAAAGTAAAATATGCCGATCAGCGCAACCAGTTCCAGTGGGCCCGAAAGCCCAAGATGAACGACTGCCGTCGCCACGATAGCACCGAGAAAGGTACCAATCGTTCGCAACAGGCCAAAGCTCAAGGTATTACCGAATTCCGGCTTGAGGACGATCGCGGTGGTCATCGGCATCCAATAGCCCTGTGGCAGGTCTGCGAATTGCGCGATGGATTCGGCCAGCACCATACAGATCATGCTGCGAACAGCATGCCGAAACGCCACCGAAGACCATGACAGGTTGGCACGGAGAATGCCAAGCGGCGCTCCCGGCTGAAGGCTGCGCGGCAGTTTCGCGTCGGTCAGCAACGCACGCTCTTCACCAAGACTGCCGGCATAGTTGGAATTGCGGACCGCGGTTCGCAACTGCCCGCCAAGACCAAGCGCGCGCGCATCCGCAATATGCCGCGCATTGGTTTCTCCCATTTCTCCACCCGCCCGACACTTCTCGTCAAACCGGCGCAAGGCATTCTCAAAACCGGCAAGAGCTTCCTCTGCTGCCTGTGGTGGCCGTCCACGATAGAGAGCGACCGATATGCCACGCAACACGATGGCGGCATGGCGCAGGACCTCCGTCAGCTCCGGGCAGTCTATCCGCTTGCGCTCATCCGTCAGAACGAGAATTTCCATGCGGATGCGCTCGGCCAATTGCGTCAGAACGTAAAAGGCCTCCATGGCCCGACCTGTCGCATGGTGCCTTCCCAGCAGGAGATTCTGGACGTCATTGAGAGATTCCGTAACTGGAAGCGATGCGCTGGCTGTCGGTCGATTTCGCGCCAGTTCCGAGAGCTGCCTGTAGATATCGGCAACCGCCATGCGCTCCGGACGATACCGAAGCAACGGCCAGGCCATGATAGCAAAAAACGTTGCGATACAGCCACCGGCAAAGAAAAGACCGGCAGCCCCAAGAGCGTCCCAGAAAGGTGTCGGACGCGTTGCAGTGATCACGAAGACCACCAGCGCTCCCGTTCCGACCTGCGTCGCAGCAGGGCCGAGACAAACAAGCATAGCGCAGCAGAAGGCCCAGATACCGACGGCTGGAATGATCAAAGAGGGATGCCCACCGAGCATGAAACCGGCAAATGCCGACACCGCCGCACCAAGCGAAGCGTAAAGCATCCGCTCCAGACGCAGGCGATAGGGGCCGGGACGATCCGAGAACACCACATTGAGAGCGCCGGATGCAATCGCCATACCCATCGCCGTCTGCCCCAGGGCAATACAGATCCCAAGCGGCAGCACAATGCTGAGGCTGTTGCGCAACGCCACTGTGGACGGCACAATTGGCCTCTTCCATTGGAAAAGGATGCGCCCGAGCGGGGCTTCTTTCAAATTGGTGGCGAAACTGAGCATGAAAGCCCGCGACCTCATTCACTGCAGATACCGGAGACATCATTTCCGATAGTTACAGTTAATAAATTGTGCAGAAATGCAGGAACCGATTCTGCAAAAACATTGAAAGAACAGAAAGCTAAAGAGCCACCTGCGCTATCGAACGGTGTTCGGGCCGTTAAAACCGAGTTCTGTGACGGAATTAAGACTGAAATATCCATCTCGCCCGAGAGCATATGTATTGTAACTCGCAGTTCCGGCGATTTCCGTAGCTCCTTTCTGGTGACCCCTTACCGACCATTTGACAGTTTTTTTGCTCTCTATTCATCTCAAGAAAAAACAGGCCGGAATAACTCCGACCTGCTGGATCCGTCAGTATTAGGGCGTCTCAGTTAATGGCCGGTTCTTCTACAGCTGCTCCAAAGACTGTTTCAAGAAAATCGAAGTCGCAGCCTTTGTCGGCCTGATTGACGTGTCGTGAAAACATCCAGCCATAGCCTCGTTCGTATTTGGGTTCCGGTTCTTTCCAGTCTGAACGACGCTCCGCCAGTTCGCTCTCGCTTATTTCGAGATTGATCGCCCTACCCTCGACATCGACAGTGATCAGATCGCCATTGCGGACCAATGCCAACGGACCACCAATATAAGCCTCCGGCGCTACATGGAGAACGCACGCCCCATAGCTGGTGCCGCTCATGCGGGCATCCGATATCCGCATCATGTCGCGGACACCCAGTTTCACCAGCTTCTTAGGAATTGGCAGCATGCCCCATTCCGGCATGCCCGGACCACCGAGCGGGCCGACATTACGCAGGATCAGAACATGATCCTCGGTCACGTCGAGATTTTCATCCTCAATGGCGGCCTTCATGGAATCGTAATCGTCAAAAACCATTGCCGGACCCGTATGTCTGAGGAAGCGCGGCGAACAGGCACTTGGCTTGATGACACAACCATTCGGAGCGATATTACCCTTCAATACCGCAAGCGCCCCCTCCTGATAGATCGGGTTATCAAGCGGTCGAATGACATCATCGTTATAAACTTTGGCTTCTTCGAGGTTCTCACCCATCGTCCTGCCATTGACGGTCAAAACGTCAAGATGGAGATGGTCCTTGAGGCGGCTCATGAGCCCGAGCAATCCGCCTGCATAATAGAAATCTTCCATCAGGTACTTGTCGCCGCTCGGACGGATATTGGCCAGAACCGGCACCTTACGACTGGCTCTCTCGAAATCATCGAGGCCGATATCCACTCCGGCACGACGCGCCTGAGCGATGATATGGATAATCGCATTGGTCGAACAACCGCAGGCCATAGCGACAGTAATTGCGTTTTCGAATGCCTTGCGGGTCTGAATTCTGTCAGGCGTCAGATCTTCCCAGACCATCTCGACAATGCGGCGGCCAACAGCGCTGCACATGCGGGTATGGTTGGCATCTGCCGCGAGAATGGATGATGCTCCAGGCAGGGTCATGCCAAGCCCGTCGGTGATTGTCATCATGGTTGCTGCGGTACCCATCACCATGCAGGTTCCATAACTTCGGGCAATTCCGCCCTCGACCGCCTGCCATTCCGCCTTCGTGATGTTTCCAGCACGGCGTTCATCCCAGTATTTCCAGGTATCTGCACCGGAACCCAGCACCTTGCCCTGATAATTGCCGCGCAGCATCGGGCCGGCAGGAAGATAAATCGAGGGAAGGTTCATACTGGTCGCACCCAGAAGAAGGCCGGGCGTGGTCTTATCGCAACCGCCCATGAGCACCGCCCCATCGACTGGGTGGGAACGTAAAAGCTCCTCGACCTCCATGGCGAGGAGATTGCGATAGAGCATCGTCGACGGCTTGACGAAATTCTCTGACAGGGACTGAGCCGGAAGCTCGAGGGGGTATCCGCCAGCCTGTAGAATGCCGCGCTTCAAATCATCGACCCGGAACTTGAAATGCGCATGGCACGGGTTGATATCGGACCACGTGTTGATGATGGCGATTGTCGGGCGGCCAGCCCAATCTTCCGGGCCGTATCCCATCTGCATCAAACGTGACCGATGGCCGAAGCCGCGCAGATTGTCGGGCGCAAACCAGCGACCACTTCGAAGGGTTTCAGGTGTCTTCTTGCGGATCATTTCATGCTCCTTGGCGGGGAACACCATGTGTTCCATTTGTCTGGAATTACGGAAATTTCCCTCCCTGCGCGGGTTTTCATTTCAGAAATGTAAGCGCAACCATTTTTACTTTGTTTGAAGGGGCGATGCAGAAATACACCGCCCCTTACCTTTTGCTCATGCCTTTGCAGCGTAACTGCGCGCTCAGTTGCCGGTCGTAGGCATAACGAATTCCGCCCCGGATGCGAGGCCTGTCGGCCAGCGCGCCGTTGTGGTTTTCAGCTTGGTGTAGAAACCGACACCATCAACCCCGTAAACATTACGATCACCGAACACCGAGCGTTTCCACCCGCCGAAGGAATGATAAGCGACTGGAACCGGGATCGGAACATTGATGCCGATCATCCCTGCCTTGGCACGATAATTGAAGGTGCGCGCGGCGTCGCCGTTACGGGTGAAGATAGCAGCACCATTACCGTATTCATGATCGTTGACCAGTTGCAGAGCCTCTTCAAGCGTATCGACACGAACGATGGCGAGCACAGGGCCGAAGATTTCTTCCCGGTAGATCGTCATGTCGGGCGTGACGTGATCGAACAGGCAACCGCCGATGAAGAAACCACCCTCAAGGCCCTTTGGCTTGAAGCCGCGGCCATCGACAAGCAGTTTCGCCCCTTCCTTGACACCGGTATCGACATACCCGGTTACCTTGGCGAGATGTTCACGCGTTACCAGAGGACCCATTTCATTGTGGGCATCCATTCCTGCGCCGATTTTCAGGTTCTTGACCTTCGGCAGCAACCTCTCGACAAGAGCATCACCTACGCCGCCAACAGCAACTACCACGGATACCGCCATGCAACGTTCACCCGCTGCACCGTAAGCCGCTCCCATCAACGCATTGATCGTGGCATCGAGATCGGCATCCGGCATGACGACCATATGGTTTTTGGCGCCACATAATGACTGGGCCCGCTTACCGTGTGCCGTCGCCGTGCGGTAAACATATTCTCCGATGGGGGTGGAGCCGACAAAACTCACGGCGGATACATCCGGATGGGCCAGCAGAGTGTCCACAGCCTCCTTGTCGCCCTGGACCACATTGAAAACACCGGCAGGAAGTCCGGCTTCAGCAAGCAGTTCGGCCAGAAGCAACGACGCTCCCGGGTCTTTCTCCGACGGCTTCAGGACGAAAGTGTTGCCACACGCGATGGCGACCGGGAACATCCACATCGGCACCATGGCCGGGAAATTGAACGGCGTAATGCCAGCACACACCCCAACGGGGTGACGTGCGGAGAAAGCATCGACACCACGACCGACCTGATCGGTATATTCTCCGCGCAGCAGATGAGGAATGCCGCAGGCGAACTCAACGACTTCAAGGCCACGTGTGACCTCTCCCTTGGCATCTTCAAAGGTCTTGCCATGCTCGCGGGTGATCGCTTCGGCAAGCTTATCCATGTTCTCTTCGAGCAGCGCCTTGAAGCAAAACATCACGCGGGCCCGCACCAGTGGAGGAGTATCGGCCCACGCGGGAAAAGCCTGAGCAGCGGCTTTGACAGCCAGATCGACCACCGACGCCGGGGCGAGAGCTACTTTTGCACTTTCGACGCCGGTTGATGGATCGAATACGGAAGCGAGACGCTGGCCCGCGACGTCTGTGTTCTTGCCGTCAATGTAATGCCCGATGGTGCGCATGGTGCCTTCCTTTACATATCGAAACTGCCTGGATTTTATTTGGTTAAAAAATGCAGTTCAACGATCAAGATTCAGCAGCCGATGTGCAAAATTTGATGTAAGAAAGATAAACAGAGGAAGAACCATGGACTGGGATCACCTACGCATCTTCATTGAGGTTGCCCGGACAGGACAGATTCTGGCAGCGGGACGGCGGCTAGGCCTCAATCATGCAACCGTGGCACGTCGAATTTCCTCCCTCGAAGAACAATTGCGAACCAAGCTGTTCGAACGCCGCACCAGCGGATGCGACCTGACCACCGAAGGAGAGCGACTGCTGAACATCGCCGAGCGCGTCGAGACTGAAATCCTCCAGGCACAATCAACCATAGGCAACACCGATCTTGCCCTGCAGGGCACTGTCAGGATCGGAACACCAGACGGGTTTGGTTCTTATTTTCTGGCACCTCATCTGGGCAAGCTCGTGGAGCGCCACCCTGAGCTGAAAATCCAGCTTGCACCGCTGCCACACAGCTTTTCACTGCCGAAACGTGAGGTCGATATCGCCGTCACCATCATGCGGCCAACGGAAGGAAAACTCGTTGCACGCAAACTGACTGACTATAGTCTCGGTGTTTATTCGGCTCGCAGTTATCTTGAGCGCTGCCCGCCCATTACCACACTTGATGATCTCAATGGCCAGACCCTGATCACCTATGTGCCCGATCTCGCCTACAGCACGGCGCTCAATTATTACGAGGCATTCGATGGCATTTCCGCCCGGCGGCTCGAATGCGCGAGCGTCGTCGGCCAACTGGAAGCGGTCAAGGCCGGAGCAGGCATCGGCATTCTTCATGATTACGCGACAAGCGACTATCCTGAACTGGTCCGAATTCTGCCTGAACTTCGCTTCCAGCGTTCCTATTGGCTTGTAACCCATGCCGATGTCAGGGGTTTGCGTCGTGTTCGCGAGGTTGAAGCTTTCATCGTCGAGGAAGTGCGGGCGCAACGCTCGCGTTTTATCTCTGGAGAAAGCCGCCTTGCAGCAGAAGAAACATTTGAACTGTAGGCAGCCCCTATTTCCGCTCCAGAAAGCTTTCAAGCACCATTTTCCGGCCCGCTTTATCGAAATCCACCGTGATCTTGTTGCCGTCGACTCCAGCAACCGTGCCTGGGCCGAATTTCACGTGAAAGGTTCTATCTCCGGTAGAGAATGCGGATTGCTTTCCCTCGGAGCGAGCAATGATCTCTCCCTCGATCACAGTTGAGCCACTCCGGCCCGGTGACCGACCATAAGAACGAGACTGCTCACTGAAGCCGGCACCCGCCCTTTCACCCGCTTTACGATTGGCCTGCGCCCGCTGCCAACCCGGCGTACCATATGACGATGAGAAAGCCGGAGCCGTATCGAAACGCGATTGATGGGAATAATGCGCCGGAGCATCCATGAGCTCGACAGCCTGTTCCGGTAATTCATCGATGAAGCGACTGGGCACCGTCGAATTCCACATGCCGTGTATTCGCCGGTTGGATGCAAAATAGATCTTTGCTCTCCGCCGCGCACGCGTCAGCCCGACATGCGCGAGGCGGCGCTCCTCTTCAAGTCCGGCACGGCCATTGTCATCAAGCGCACGCTGGTTGGGAAACAATCCTTCCTCCCAGCCCGGCAGAAATACGGTGTTGAATTCAAGCCCCTTGGCGGCATGAAGAGTCATAAGGCTGACACGGTCCTCGCCCTCGCTTTCATTGGCTTCCATCACCAGAGAAACGTGTTCGAGGAAGCTCTGCAGGTCGGGAAATTCCTCCATCGACCTGACGAATTCCTTCAGATTTTCAAGACGTCCGGCAGCATCGGCAGATCGTTCCTTCTGCCACATCTCGGTATAGCCGGATTCTTCCAGAACCGTCTGCGCCACTTCCGATTGTGGCAAGTTCTCCGCCATCCGCGACCAACGGGCGAAGGCTGTGAGCAAATCCCGCAAGGTCTGCCGCGGCTTCGGGCGGAGCTCGTCAGTTTCAATAAGCGCGCGTGCCGCTTCCATCATCGGGATTCCGGCACTGCGGGCATAGTTGTGCAGCACCTGGATCGTCGCATCGCCAAGGCCACGTTTCGGTGTGTTGATGATCCGCTCGAAAGCAAGGTCATCGAAAGCCGAAGCGGTGCAGCGAAGATAAGCAAGGGCATCGCGAATTTCGGCGCGCTCATAGAAGCGCGGGCCACCGATGACCCGATAGGGCACACCAAGTGTCACAAGCCGGTCTTCAATCTCTCGCATCTGTGCGGATATCCGCACAAGCACCGCAATCTCCGAGAGAGCATGGCGCTTAGCCTGCAAGGCTTCTATTTCTTCGCCGATAAGGCGTGCCTCTTCCTCCGAGTCCCACGCGCCGGTCAAAGTGACTTTTTCGCCGTCTTCAGCCTCGGTTCGCAATGTCTTGCCAAGGCGACTCTCATTGCGGGCGATCAGATGGGAAGCGGCAGACAGGATATGGCCGGTCGAGCGATAATTACGCTCCAGCCTGATCACGGTCGCTCCCGGAAAATCGTGTTCGAAGCGCAGGATGTTATCGACCTCGGCACCACGCCAGCCATAGATCGACTGATCATCATCACCAACGCAGCAGATATTTTTGCGGCTCTGTGCCAGCAGGCGCAGCCACAGATATTGCGCAACGTTGGTATCCTGATACTCATCGACAAGAATGTAGCGGAACCGCTCCTGATACAGGGCAAGCACATCCGGATTTTCACGCCACAGGCGCAGGCATTCCAGGAGAAGATCCCCGAAATCGGCGGCATTCAAAGTCTTGAGACGGGCCTGATAGGCCGCATAGAGCTTGCCGCCCTTGCCCTGCGCAAAAATTCCGGCCTCACCGGGGGGAACCTGTGTCGGAGTAAGGCCACGATTCTTCCATGAATCGATGATGCCCGCGAGCTGACGGGCAGGCCAACGTTTCTCGTCGATGTTTTCGAATTCAATGACCTGTTTCATCAGGCGCAACTGATCATCGACACCGAGTATGGTAAAGTCAGACCGCAGGCCGACCAGTTCCGCATGACGGCGCAGTATCTTGGTCCCGATGGAATGGAACGTTCCAAGCCAGGGCATGCCTTCTGCCACTGGCCCGACCAGAGCCGCTACCCGCTCCTTCATCTCACGGGCGGCCTTGTTGGTGAAGGTAACCGAGAGAATATCAAACGGGCGTGCCCGACCGGTCGCGATGAGATGCCCGATGCGCGTGGTCAAAACCCTGGTCTTGCCCGTACCGGCTCCGGCTAGAACGAGAACTGCGCCGTCGAGCGCCTCGACCGCCTGACGCTGTTCCTCGTTCAGATCTCTGAGATAATCCCGTTGTGGCGCAACAGCAGCTCTGGCGCGCGCTGCAAGGGAGCTCCCCTGGGCGGGAGGCTCAAAGCCGGTCGGAAAAGGGTTGTCTATCGGATCATCGCTATTCATGGCGGGACCATGGATCAAAACACGAACGAGGTCGAGACCTCAAACCAAATAAGTGACACGTTTCAAGGAAAGATGCATCGGATATCGCATTACTTGTGAAATAGCTCAGACGTGCATTCGCCATATTTCTCATGGATACTGGGATAGTTGAACTTCCTGCTTTATAGGAATGCGGAGCAAAGCCGGAGTAAAAGTGATGCGCATCTTACCGACACTCTGTTGTCTTGTCGCCATCTGTGCTGTGCCAAGTTTAGCAGCGCATGCGCAAAGCCGTCCGGAACGGACATATCAGAATATTGATGGCTCCATAGTGCAGCAGCAACGCCAACAGCAGCGCCAACAACAGAATCAATTTGAAACCAACCAGTTGCGCCAGGACATCCAGCGTAACCAGCTCTTTGTTCCCCCGCCATCGGGCTCAGGAATTCGCGGTTGCACCGGTGTGAACTGCTAAGAGCCAGATCATCATTAGAGCCTTTTCAGTTTAATCGGTATCGATTAAACGATAAGAAAATGCGTCTTAACAATAAGTTAGAGCATTGCAGCGATTCATATTGAACGCAAAATGCTCTAATGCGAATCGTATCTGGCGCTATATCAATGGTCGCATCGTTTTTTGATGCTGTGAGTAGCGAACTGTGCTCCCGACATAAAAAAGCCGCCCCGAGCGGACGGCTTTTTCCAAGTTAGCCCCCACGGGCTTATTTTTCTTGTTATTGCCCCCACGGGCTTTTTATTCTTAATATTGCTCTGATTTTCTTATTGTTCTTCAAAGGGGCCTATGCGTTTACGCATGTCGTTGCGGGCCTGTTTTGCCTCGACCGCCACGCTGTAAATCAATCTCCATGCCTTGAGCATGCTTGCGATGATCATTTCCCTGCTCCTGTTGAACACACATATACGTCTTTAGTTTAACTTGAGGAAGATCAATATTCGCATGGACCCTGTGCGTTCAGCGCATAACAGCGCTATGACAGATAATGAAGCATGCACTGGCGGCATGATTGCATACCCTCGTTTTTATTCAATTGTTTTCAATAAGTTAAATGATGATACCATCAATGATATCGGTTACGCACGTCCTGGTTGTTTTTTGAATCTCTCATTCAGCAAACTTGTCGGCGCAGTTCTCTGTGCAGTTTGATGACCGCTGTCACCGACTCTTCCGGTCGGGAGAAAAAACGATCCAACAAGGCGTGACCTGCTTTCAGACCATTTTACGAGACAAATGATGGTGGCGTATTCGCAAGAGAGTTCCCACCATCCCAAAAGCGCTCTAGGATAAGTTCTCTTATCCTTTATAGCCTTGCAGGGATTTCAAATGTCTTCTCGTTTTCCGCCTGCCCGTTTCCAGAATTTTGATGAAGTCTCCGACTCCTCGCAAAGTGCCTCTCGCATATCATCTCTTCGGTCACTGCTTCGGAAACAGGGATTGGACGGATTTATCGTCCCACGGGCGGATGAGCATCAATCGGAATACGCGCCAAAGAACGCCGAGCGCCTGGCCTGGCTAACGGGTTTCACAGGCTCCGCTGGGAATGCAGTCATCCTGCTTGACAAGGCAGCTCTCATCGTTGACGGGCGGTATACACTGCAAGCGGCGAACCAGGTCGATCAGACAGTCGTCTCCCCCGTGCAACTGGCTGAAATGACAACGGAAGAATGGATATCAGCCAATCTGCCGAGCAACGGCGTGCTTGCTTACGATCCCTGGCTGCATACGAATGACTCCGTAAAGCGACTTGAAGCGGCAGTTGCGAAAGCTGACGGGCGGCTACTCGCTTTGGAAGTGAACCCCATAGACGGATTGTGGACGGAACGCCCTGCAGCACCGAACGCCCCGGTTTACCCGCATCCACTGGAATACGCTGGCGAAGACACAGCTTCAAAACTGCAACGTATCAGAGCCGCGCTTGCAGCTGCAAAAATTGATTCTCTGGTCGTTTCCGATCCGCATAATCTGGCATGGACGTTTAATCTTCGCGGCGGCGATGTCCCGCACACGCCACTTCCCATCGGATACGCCATTATCCCGGCCACCGGTCAGGCAAGTATATTTCTTGATCCAGCTAAATTGACGAAAGAGGCGGGAGCAGCGATAGGCTCATTCGCTTCAGTGGAGCCTCCGGGAGCGCTTCTCGCTGCGCTGGACCGGCTTGGTGCGGTCAAGGCAAAGGTCAGGATCGACAGCGCAACCGGAGCAGCCGCCCTGAGCCAGAAAATTGAGGCCGCCGGTGGCAAAATCGAGGTCGGGCCAGACCCGATTTCGCTGATGAAGGCCATCAAAAATCCGACCGAGATCGCTGGTTCACACGCCGCCCACAAGCGTGATGGCGTTGCGATGACCCGGTTCCTGTTCTGGCTGGCGAAGAGTGCCACCTCCGGCACTCTGACCGAGATCGACACGGCTGAAGCGCTTGAAGCGTTTCGTACCGAAACAGGCTGCCTGAAGGATGTCTCCTTTCCCTCTATTTCCGGTTCCGGCCCCCATGCGGCGCTGCCCCATTACCGGGTGAACAGGCAGACCAACCGGCATTTACAACCCGGTCAGATTTACCTGATCGATTCAGGCGCTCAATATGGGGACGGGACAACTGATATCACCCGAACCGTCATTATCGGTCAGCCGACGGACGAGATGCGCGACCGTTTCACACGGGTTCTCAAAGGGCATATCGCTATCGCGTGCGCGGTGTTTCCGAAGGGAACGAGCGGTGCGCAGATCGACGTACTCGCCCGCCAATCGCTTTGGGAAGCCGGTCTCGATTTCGATCACGGCACCGGACATGGCATCGGCAGCTACCTCTCCGTGCATGAAGGGCCGCAGCGGATCGCCAAGATCGGCACGACATCGTTGGAAGCAGGCATGCTTCTGTCGAACGAACCCGGATATTACAAGGAAGGCGATTTCGGCATCCGCATCGAAAACCTGGTTCTGGTTGAAGAACGGAGCATTGCCGGCGCCGAGCGGGCCATGTTGGGTTTCGAGACCTTGAGCTTCGTCCCGATCGACCTTGCCCTCGTCGAGCCTTCACTCATGACGCCAAACGAAATTGCGTGGCTGAATGCCTACCATAGCAAGGTCAGACAATTGATCGGGCCGGAACTGGACAGCGAGACCCGCTCCTGGTTGGAAAAAGTCACCGCGAATATCTGAGGGCGCGCGTGCTTATCCCAATAGCTGACGCAACAACACGACGGCGGCCACCCCTGTCGCTATCGTCGCCAACAGGGGCAACCGCAATGCGGCGAAAGCTGTCACCACGGCTGCCAGCGTCTCCGGCCAACCGGTCGCAAGCGCTGTAGGGGCGATAACCGAGATCAGAACCGCGGCGGGAATGGCATTGAAAGCCTCTCGCCCGCGGTGGCTCAGCTTCAGCTTGTCGGAAACCAGCAAACCTGCAATTCGCGTACCGTAAGTTACGGCTCCCATGGCCAGAAAAAGCAATAGCAGCGAAGGATCAACCCGCATAGTGGCTGCCCTTTCCGTCTGAAGCCGTCAAGTAAGCAGCGGCAATGCCGCAAACGGCTCCAACCATCACGTGCCAGGGCGATCCAAGCAGATAATAAGCCGCAGCCGCCGAAACTGCTGACGTTGCAACTGTGGTCAGCATGACGCGGGAGCGCTCGAAACCCGCGATCAGAGCGATGAACAATGCCGTAAATGCGAAGTCCGCCCCTATCCGCTCAGGTGGCCCGAACAATGGCCCCAGCGCTGCGCCCACTATAGAAGCGACCATCCAGGTAGTGGGAAGAACCGCAACTATGCTGAACCAGTAAACCGCACTGATCGGGCGCAGCAACGCTCGCCGCTCAGCCAACGCCCATGATTCATCCGTCATGAAGTAGACAGCGATATATTGCTGCCAGCGCGGCATCGCCAATTTTGGTGCGATAGAGATTCCCATGAGGACATGGCGGGCATTGATCAGTAAAGTCGAGAAAACGATTGCTGCGAAGGGTAAGGGATTCCCCCACAACTCAATCGCGGCAAATTGTGAACCGCCTGCGAAGACGATTAGAGACATCAAGAACGCTTCGGCAACCGACATGCCTTTATCGGCAGCAAGCGCGCCATAGAGCAACGCTATCGGGACAATAGCGATCGTCGCAGGAAGGATATCCTGGATCGCCTCCCGAACTTCATTTTTTCGCACGGCTGCGCTCTTCCTTGAAGGAGTTGCCGGACAAGGAATGTGTTCTTTCATGATGTCTGCGACTTACCCGAAACCAGCGCCAGCCAACCATCTTCATCCATGATCTCAAGTCCGAGTTCACGCGCCTTTTCGAGCTTGGAACCAGCTCCCGGCCCGGCGACAATAATATCGGTTTTCCTCGATACGGAGCCGGCAACCTTGGCACCAAGACGCTCGGCCATCGCCTTCGCCTCGTCGCGCGTCATACGCTCCAAAGCCCCGGTAAACACCACTGTCTTGCCGGAAACCGGTGTATCGGAACCAACAGCTTCCATCGGTTCCAGCGTGATTTCGTCAAGGAGACGCTTGAGCGTTTCAAGATTGTGCTCTTCCTTGAAGAATTCGACGAGAGATTCAACGACTGCCGAGCCTACACCGTCTATTGCCATAAAATCGGTATGAGCCTCCGACGACTTATCGGCAGCCTCTATGGCGGCAGCCTGCAAGGCCTCGAAAGATCCGAAATGTCGAGCGAGAAGTTTGGCATTGCCTTCCCCGATATGGGGAATACCCAAAGCGAATAGAAAACGATTGAGCGCAATGGTCCGGCGCGCCTCGATGGAAGCGAACAGGTTGGTAACACTCTGTTTGCCCCAACCTTCGCGATTTTCAAGACGACTGAGGCTACCCTGATTGCGTCGTTCCAGGGTGAATATCTCGTCCGGGGAGCGTATCAGTCCGGCATCGTACAGCTCGACGATCCGCTGGCCTCCCAACCCTTCAATGTCGAAACCATCCCGCGTCACGAAATGGATCAGCCGCTCGCGCGCCTGTGCCGGGCATATCAGGCCGCCGGTGCACCGCCGCACTGCATCCTCGCGACCTGTTCTGACATTGAGTTCGCGCACCGCATGGCTGCCGCATGCGGGGCAGATGGTCGGCAGTGTATAAGGCTGCGCATAGGCAGGGCGCCTTTCCAGCACGACGTCAAGAACCTTGGGTATGACATCTCCGGCACGCTGTATGACGACAGTGTCGCCAATCCGGATATCGACTCCGTTTCGGATCGGCTGACCATCGCCGCCGATACCCTTGATGTAATCTTCGTTGTGCAAGGTGGCGCTCGAAACGACGACCCCGCCGACAGTAACAGGTTTCAGCCGCGCGAGAGGATTGAGGGAGCCGGTTCTCCCGACATTGATGTCAATCCCCTCCAGAATCGTGACAGCCTTCTGCGCAGGAAACTTGTGCGCCAGCGCCCAGCGCGGCGAACGCGATACGAAGCCGAGACGTTCCTGCAGCGACAGGTCATCGACCTTGTAAACGACACCATCGATATCATAGCCGAGATTGGCTCGCTCGGTCTCGATCATCCGGTAATGCGCCAGCATTCCGGAGGTGCTATGGCAACGGACCGTCAGCGGATTGACCTTAAAACCGAACCGGGCCATGGCACATACCATGTCGAACTGTGTTGATGCCGGCATTGAGCTCATTTCGCCCCAGGCATAGGCAAAGAAACGCAGAGGGCGCGATGCAGTTACTGTCGCATCAAGCTGGCGAAGGCTGCCCGCCGCTGAATTGCGCGGGTTGGCAAAGATTGTCCGGCCCAATTCTTCCTGCCGACGATTGATCTCCGCGAAATCGGCATGAGAAATATAAATCTCACCTCGTATCTCACAGACATCCGGTACGTCGCTCCCTTTCAGGAATTGAGGAATCTCCTTAACGGTCCGGGCATTGGCCGTCACATCCTCGCCTACCGTGCCATCACCGCGCGTGGCGGCATAAACCAGTTCGCCCTTTTCATAGCGAAGGCTCAATGAGAGCCCATCGATCTTTGGTTCCGCAGTGATGGCCAGGGCGTTCTCAGACCGCAACTGGAGAAAGCGCCAGATGCGTTGGACGAATTCCTCGACATCCTCATCGGAAAAACCGTTACCCAATGAGAGCATCGGCACCCTGTGGCGAATTTTGCCAAATTTCTCAGAGGCCTTGGCCCCAACCCGCGCCGTCAGGCTATCGCTGCTTTTGAATGCCGGAAAGCGCTCTTCGATCGCCTGGTATCGCAGGCGCAGAGCATCATAATCCGCGTCGGATATCTCCGGGGCGTCATCTTGATAATAGCTCTGATCATGCCCGGATATCTCTGCAGCCAATGCATCGTATTCTGCTCGCGCATCAGGCTGCGTCAGTTCGTCGACGGCGATGGAGCGAAAAGAACCGGCGTTGGGCATGTCATCCTCAGGAGCTGCGAAACAAAAAATAGTGCACTTCTTCTGGCACACTTTTAATCGAGAAATGCTCTATAAAGTGGAATAGTCTCAAAAGTAATCAGCAAATCACTTCGTGACACGCTCAGCGACCGGCTGCTTGCAGGAGCCTTGCAGCCGCCGCCCTCGCCTCATCCGTAATCGTCGCTCCGGCCAGCATACGGGCGATCTCTTCTCGACGTGGTTGCGCCTCAAGAAATGCTACCCGCGTCGCAACCCTCTCCGAACCCGAAACACGATTTTTCTCGATCAGGTAGTGACAAGCCGCGCGCGCGGCGACCTGAGGAGCATGAGTTACCGCTATCACCTGAACCTGCTGCGCCAGACGCTCCAGTCGTTGCCCGATAGCATCGGCAACGGCACCACCGACACCGGTATCTATCTCATCGAAGATGAGAGTCGGTGCAGAACCCTTATCGGCCAGAACGACCTTCAAGGCGAGCATGAACCTCGACAACTCGCCTCCGGAAGCGACTTTCATCATCGGACCTGGTCTGGTTCCCGGGTTGGTCTGCGTCCAGAACTCGACCTTGTCGAAACCTGTGGCATCTCGCGCGGTTTCATCGTGGCTCATTTCAGTAATGAAGCGCGCGTTTTCCAGCCTCAATGGCGGCAACTCGTTCTGCGCCGCCCTGTCCAGCGCTTCCGCCGCTTGGCGGCGACCAGCGGAGAGGATGTGCGCAGCAGCAACATAATCCCTATCTGCATGGGCAACTGCCTGTTCGAGGGCAATCAGTTGCTCCTCACCGGCATCGAGCGCGGCAAGATTGGCCGCAAAACGATCCCTCAAGGCTGGCAATTCTTCTATCTGGACATCATATTTGCGGGCCGCGGCGCGCAATGAAAACAATCTCTCTTCTGTTCGTTCAAGATCGCGTGGATCAAATTCCGTCTGACGCATCGCAGCTTCCAATGCCTCACGGGCTGCATCTATCGCAATCAGGGCTTCGTCGAGGGCCTGTACGGAGGGACCAACCAGTTGCGGTGCCTGATCGCCACGCCGTGCAAGACGGCGCATGGCCAATGACAATTGTGGCCCAGGTGAATTCTGGCCGGCAACTATCTCGAGTGCCTCGGCGATATCGGTGGCAACTTTCTCAGCCTGCATCATCAACTGTCGGGCTGCGGAAAGCATCTCCTCCTCACCTGGAACGGCCGCAAGAGTTGTCAGTTCCTCGACGGCAAAACGCAGGAAATCGGCTTCCTTGCGCGCTTTGTCCATTCTTTGCCGCTGGAAAGCCAACTCATCCCTCGTCTCCCGGACACGTTGAGAGAGAGAGGCAACGGTTTCAGCCTCAACATTGAGAGCTCCGAAAGCATCGAGAATGGTGCGGTGGCTGGCCGGGTCCATCAAAGCACGATCATCATGCTGCCCGTGTATTTCCACCAGGGCAGTTCCTATCGTCTTGAGAACCTGAACACTGACCGGCTGATCATTAACGAATGCGCGAGTGCGCCCGTCCGCCAGTTGAATGCGGCGCAGTATGAGATCACCATCGGTATCGATATCGGCTTTTTCGGCGATGATGCGGGCAGGATGATCGGCAGGGCAGTCGAAAACCGCAATGACCTGTCCCTGTGGTTCGCCATGACGAACCAGACTGCCATCTCCGCGCCCGCCAAGAGCGAGCGCGAAAGCATCGAGAAGAATGGATTTACCCGTTCCGGTCTCACCGGTCAGAACACTCAGGCCTTCGCGAAAGCCGAGTTCCAGCCTATCGATCAGGACAATGTCGCGGATCGCAAGCTGTATGAGCATTTATCCCATCGATCGTTAGTTAAAGCCCAACGGAACCGAGGAAGCCCTTGAACGACCGGCTGATCCACGAACCTTTGTCTTCACGCGGTTCGAGGCCATTGGTCCTCAATAGGTTATAGGCGTCCTTGTACCATGGGCTGTCAGGGAAGTTGTGTCCGAGAACGGCTGCAGCAGTCTGGGCTTCATTGACGATGCCGAGAGCCAGATAAGCTTCTGTAAGGCGCTGCAAGGCTTCTTCGACATGCCGGGTCTGCTGATATTTGGAAACGACATCACGGAAACGGTTGATCGCCCCGATATAGTTACGCTTGTTCAGATAATAACGGCCAACTTCCATTTCGTGGCCGGCAAGCTGATCCTGGGCGAACTGAATCTTTTTCTTGGCGTCCGCCACATACTCGGATTTCGGATAGCGATTGACCAGTTCCTGCATCGAGGCAAGAGCTTTTTCGGCGCTATCCTGATCACGGGTGATATCAGGTATCTGATTGAAATTCGCCATCGCCATCAGATACTGCGCGTATGCCGCATCCTTGCTGGCCGGGTGAAGCTGAAGATAGCGCCTGGCAGACGTGATGGTATCGGCCCATTCCCGCTGCTGGTAGCGCGTATATGTCTCCATGATCATGGCCTTCTGAGACCATTCGGAATAGGGAGATTGCTTATCGAGCTGCTGGAACCTCTTGGCGGCAGCGTCGTAATCCCCTTTCTGCAAGCGGGAGAGACCTTCGTTATAGAGCTGCTCGCTCGGAACGTCCGGCACAACTTCCATCTTGTATTTTTCGGTTTTATCGAACGGGTTGAGCGACGACAACGTATCACACGCTGTCAGGGTCAAGCCACAGGCAGCGACGACGAGCAATCGCATAGCGGCGCCCTTCGCGCCTAATGAAGCTCTCGCGAAAGGCATACCTATTCGTTCCTCCAAAAATCCAAACAAACCGCACCTCGGCACGATCAATCACCATGCTTTAAACTAAGCGACATCAGTTAACCAGTCCTTCAAGTCAACATTGTTAACCGCACCTGACGAACCAGCACAACTTAAATGAAAAGAAACAGATTTTCCAAGGTAAAAACCACGGATAACAACCTCATCGTCCTGGAGATATCCAAAGAAAAAGGGCGGTGAGCCGCCCTGTCCCGCTGGAATGTATCCGGAAAAGCCGAACTCAGACGGCTTCCTGTGCATAGACCGGTGCAATATGGGAAGCGCCAACCTCACCATAAACCGACTCCCTGCGTGCTCCGGCTGTCTCGACAATGGTGTAGTTCGAGCGATCAGAGAACAGGGCTTCCAGTACAAGGAAGTTCATTTTATGTCCGCCGCAATAGGAGCGATAGGTTGCCAGTAGCGGCAAGCCAGCCAGCGACAAATCACCAACCGCATCAAGCAGTTTATGACGCACGAATTCGTCAGAATAACGCAGCCCTTCCGGGTTGAGAATACCGTCATCTCCAATGGCTACGGAGTTCTCCAAGGACGATCCCCTGGCGAAGCCGATCTTCCAGAGCTTTTCGACATCGCTCATGAAACCAAATGTGCGAGCACCGGCGATATCATGACGGAAGGCGGAAGGCGAAAGGTCGATCACCATGCGTTGACGCCCAATGACCGGGGTCGGAAAATCGATATCGACATCAAGGCGGAAGCCGCGATCATTTGGCAGCAGCTCCGAAAACGCCTTGCCATTGGTGATACGGACCGGCTTCAGAATTTTAATATAACGTCTGGTCGCCTTGAGCTTGACAATACCGACTTCATCAATGGCCTCAACGAACGGAGCGGAACTGCCGTCAAGGATCGGCATCTCGGCTCCGTCGATTTCGACAAGAACGTTATCGACGCCAAGGCCGCGTAAAGCAGCCATCAGGTGTTCTACCGTGGAAACGGAGCCTGTCGCCTCATCACCTACAACGGTGCAAAGTGCCGTAGCACTGACAGCAACGTGACGAGCCTCTATGAGACGTTCACGACCACCGGTAAGGCCGGTACGCAGAAACATGATTCCGTGATTAGCTTCGGCGGGGTGGAGGACGACCCGGACATCCTTACCGGAGTGCACCCCGATACCCGAAAGGGCAACCGCGGCGCGAAGGGTCGTCTGATGGGTTTGTTTCATCATCTCTACCTGAAAGGCGTCAGGGGAGTTTTTGTACTCAACTCCCGGGTAACGCTCACTTATCCCTGCAACACAGCTTCAAAATCTTGGGGGCACAATAGTCCCGCCGACCGCATCAGCCAAATCACGCTTCATTACCTTCTGTTACAGTGCAAACAATCGGTAAACAGAGACGTAAGCTATTTAAATTAAATGGCTATTTTATAAAAAAGACCTCCCATGCCCGGCGGACATGGGAGGTTTTGTTACACTTGGTGTCATCAAACGGGGTGTTTCACCAAAGAATCACCATCCGCCTGCTGACTTTCAACTCAGTTGGCCTGCCGGCGAAGAAAAGCCGGGATTTCCAGTTGATCTTCCTCAGCCGCCCGAGGAGCTGCCGGACGCGGCGCGGGCTCATAAGCCTGCTGCTGCGGGGCTGCGGGGCGGTAACCGGCGGGAGCAGCCGGCTGTTGAGGGGCCGGACGGCGGCTGTACTCAGCGTGAACAGGAGAAACCTGCGGCTGCATGACCGGCTCCTGACGCTGCGGCTGCTGCGTTACTTCCTGATGGACAGGAGCTTCTTCCTTACGGCCAAAACCGACTGTTGCAAGGCGCTGCAGGAGCGAAGCACGTTTATGGTGCTCGTGGTTCTGCTCCATTTCACCGGCCTGGGCGCGGATCTGGTTCTGGGCCGGCATCGGCAGTTCTTCAACGCGCGGCATCCGTGCGGGGCGGATGATCGCCCGTTCGGCCTGCGGCGGAATGAAGTTCTCCGGCAGCGCGGCTTCTTCCTGTACCGGCATAATCACCGGCGCTGCGGCTTCGTAGTTTACGGCCATGCGCGGCTGGGTCGGAGTCAAAAGAACATTGCCGTGCATGATCGGCTGCGGCGCAGCTGTCGCCATGGGGGCCATTGCCACCTGGGCGGCAACCGTCGGGTCATAAGATTGCGGCACCGGCTGAGGAGCGGCAACCTGCTGAACCGGCGCGGGCTGAATGGCAGCCGTCATCGTCTCCGGGGCAACCGGGCGCGGAGCAGCCACAGGCGGCTGTCCGGCGCGAGCGCGGGCCTCGGCACGCAGGCGCTCCGCAACTTCGGTGATGCGCTGTTCGGCGGAAGAGACCGGCTTCTGCATGTCGATCAGGGCCTGATCGATCCCCGTCGCGACAACCGATACGCGGATCGAACCTTCAAGGCTTTCATCGTAAGTTGCGCCAAGAATGATATTGGCTTCCTGATCAACTTCTTCGCGAATGCGGGTCGCAGCTTCATCAACCTCATAGAGGGTCATGTCCTTGCCGCCAGTGATCGAGATCAGCAGGCCGCGCGCACCCTTCATCGAAACTTCGTCGAGCAGCGGATTGGCAATGGCGGCTTCGGCTGCGCTGAGCGCGCGGTTTTCGCCGGAGGCCTCGCCGGTTCCCATCATCGCCTTGCCCATGCTGCGCATCACTGCGCGTACATCGGCAAAGTCCAGATTGATCAGACCTTCCTTCACCATCAGATCGGTGATGCAGGCAACGCCCGAATAAAGCACCTGGTCAGCCATCGCGAATGCGTCGGCAAAGGTGGTTTTTTCGTTGGCAATGCGGAAGAGGTTCTGGTTCGGGATCACGATCAGCGTGTCAACCGATTGCTGCAGTTCCTCGATACCGGCATCGGCAACGCGCATCCGGCGTACACCTTCAAACTGGAATGGCTTCGTTACAACGCCAACCGTCAGAATACCCATCTCGCGAGCAGCCCGCGCCACGACCGGAGCAGCTCCCGTACCGGTACCACCGCCCATGCCGCCGGTGATGAACACCATGTGGGCACCAGAAAGCTGATCGCGAATTTCATCGATCACTTCTTCTGCGGCAGCACGACCAACCTCCGGTTGCGATCCGGCACCGAGCCCTTCGGTAACCTGAAGTCCCATCTGAATGATCCGGCCTGCCTTCGAAGAGGTCAGTGCCTGAGCATCCGTGTTGGCAACGACGAAGTCCACACCGAGAAGGCCGGATTCAATCATGTTATTGACGGCATTGCCGCCTGCGCCTCCGACTCCGAAGACTGTGATATGCGGCTTAAGTTCCCGGATATCCGGAGCTTGCAAATTGATAGCCATGACCCAATAGCCCTCTCGTGGCGTCTCTTCTAAAACTCGCGTTCGGCAGGCGCGCTATTATTACACTTGGCTTTGACAACAGCCGCCGCGCTGCCGCCTACTCAATACTCCGGAGCGGGTTATTTCCTTCCGGAATTCCGATCCTTGTCCTTGTTACCCTGCGAAAAACCGATACTTCGCTTTCCGCTTGATACCTCTAGAAACTGTCACGCAGCCACCGGCCAACCCGTGAAAAGTAACCATCCGTCCCCGTGCCCTTGAATATTCCGGACGAGCGCGGTTCGAAGTGTTCGGCATGTGCCACCTGCGGATAAACCAGGAGACCTACCGCTGACGAAAAGGCAGGCCCCTTCGCAGCTTCCGGAAGCCCCTTGATTCCCAATGGACGGCCTATACGAACCTGCCCCTTCAGAATCTGCCGTGCCATTTCCGGCATACCGACGAGTTGGCTGGCGCCACCCGTGAGAACAACCCGGCGGCTGGCAAGGCCGGAGAAGCCCGCATGATGCAGTCGATCACGCACGAGCTCCAGAATCTCCTCGACCCGCGGCCGGATGATCCGGACCAGATGGGATTTCGGAATATGGTTCGGGATATCGCGCTCATCTTCATCAACCTGCGGAACCGCAATCAGATCACGATCATCCGAGCTTGAAGATATGGCTGAGCCATAAAGTGTCTTGATCCGCTCTGCGGCAGCAACCCTCGTGCTCAAGCCACGAGCGATATCCATGGTCACATGGTGGCCGCCAACTGCAATAACGTCAGCATGAACAAAATGCCCGTTGGAAAAGACGCTGGTGCTGGTGGTGCCCGCGCCCATATCGATAACGACGCATCCCATTTCCGCTTCATCATCGACAAGCGCCGACAATCCGGCAGCATAAGGCGTGGCAATCACAGCCTCGACACCGAGGTGGCAGCGTTCGACCGCCAGCATCAGGTTGCGGGCCGAAGCGCCTTCTGCCGTTACGACATGCAGGTCGACACCGAGCTTTTCACCGATCATTCCTGTCGGATCGATGATGTTGCCCTGCGCATCAAGGGTGAAACCTGTCGGCAGGGCATGCAGCACCACGCGCCCGGTCCTCGGATCATGGCGGCTGGCGGTTTCCAGAACGCGGTAAAGATCGTTTGTCGTCACCGGACCACGCACACCGATCTCTGCTTCGTAATGCTGCGACCCGACACGGCCGCCTGTCAGGTTGACGATAACAGACTGTATCTCAACCTTGGCCATTCTTTCAGCCGCATGGACGGCCTGACGAATTGCCATTTCAGCGGCATCGAGATCGACGACAGCGCCTGCCTTTATACCGAGCGAACGCTGGTGTCCGATGCCGATGATGCGCGCCAGATGCGTCCGGCCCTTCAGAGATTCAAGCGAATCCGTAGGTTGCAGCTCTGCAACGAGACAAACGACCTTATTGGTGCCGATATCCAGCACGGACAGCGTTGCACTGCGACGAGAAGACAAAGGTTTCATGTTGCGGTGAATGGAGCTCATGTTTGAATTCCTTTCACGCCATAGAGGTTTTTCTTCTTCATCACTTCGGCTCTTGCCGCTGCCGCTTCTTCGGAAAGGCGCACAACCACTCGGTCCGGCGAACGCAGATCAACGGCAAGAATGTCTTTTTCCAGGATTTTTTCCCTGCGCTCCAGTCCGACCAGCCTGGCCAGTGCCTCGACGGCACCGGTCTCGGGCAGGCGGATGTCAACGCCATTATCCACTTTCAATGTCCAGCGTCGTCCTGCAACCAGCGTTCCGGCGCGGATGCGGCTTTTGAACGAGCCGGCAGATTCGAGCAGCGACAGATATTCCTTGATGCGCACATTGGCATTCTCACCAACGACTAACGGCAGCTTGGCAAAGCGCTCATCCTGCATCTGGTCGATGACCGTGCCGTCAGCCGAGACGATGAACAGCTCTCCGTTGAGCTGCCAGACGGCAAACGGTTCACGCTCGGTCAAGGTTATGACCAGTTCATTAGGATAGAGCTTGCGAACAGCCGCGCTCTTGATCAGGGGAACACGTTCGAGATGTTCGCGCATCTCAGTTGCATTGAGAAACAACAGCGAAACCTTGGGCGTGATACCGGCTGCCGCCAGAACCTCTGCTTCATGGAGCTGACTGATCCCCGAAATTGTCACTCGGTCCAGGCCTAGCCCGACCGCGCGGGCAAGAACGTGATAAATCGGACCATTATCATTGCTAAAACGGGCAAGCTGTCCACCTTGCCAGGCGCCGGCAAGTGCAGTCCCGCTGAAAAAAACCGCCAGAAGGAACGTGCCCGCGAAACGTGGAACACGTGGGCCGCGCGAAGTAGCTACCGGCTTGCGGTAAGCCCTGCGCTTGCGTGATGAAAAGAAACTATTGGTGGATTCATCACTCCAGTCCCGGGGGAGAACAGCGCGCGCACCCGCTCTACCGGAAGAACCGGCAGTCATCGGTCGCGAGAAGCGTCCCCCAGCATCCATGAAACAAACCCACCCAAAAATTGCCCAAACGAGGCAGCCATTTCCGGCGCCAAACTAATCCCGGCAGTCCCTGGAAGGGAGTCGACTTCAGGAACAGCGTCGCTTCGATCACTTTCGAAGTATCGCCGTTTCCAAAATCCGCCAGACTCACGTCGTGGCAACCGAGTGCTTGGTGCGCCTTGAAAGCTAACTCTTGATCAAGTTGGTAAATTTTTAGTTTAATTTTTTAACGAAGAGCCGGAATTGAGCCTGCACTCGCATTTTTTAATTCATAATTATCAGGGAGAGTGTCGGTTGCCGGAATCTGGATCACCAAAATGCGGTCAGGTCAGCCTTTTGCGAGCAAATCAACCCCTGAAAAGGATAACGCGTTCAGGACTGATTCGCGCACCTGACACAGCGCAAGATTCGGAGGCTGCCAGCCGGCTTAAAAGTTAACGCTCGCAACTTCAGCAGGATGTTCTAAGGGGACGGGCGGGCAGGAGAATCGTTCCCCCTCCCGCCCATACCCGAATTACTTGCCTGCCAGCACTGCCGCCGTCATGCCGACCTGCGGCCGACCGGCCTTGATGCCGATACGTTTGATTTCCCATTCCAGCGGCACGCCGGTCTTCTCGAGAACGCGGCGACGGACTTCTTCACCGAGATTCTCGATATCGGCAGCGCTTGCGGCGCCATTGTTAATCAGGAAGTTGCAGTGCATCTCTGAGACCTGCGCATCACCAACCCGCAATCCACGGCAGCCGACAGCCTCGATCAACTGCCAGGATTTTCCATCAGGCGGATTCTTGAAGGTCGATCCCCCGGTCCTGCTATTGACCGGCTGTGTAGAGGAGCGAGCTTCAGTGATCTTGTTCATCTCGGCCTGAATTTCTTCCACGACACCCGGCCGTCCCTGGAACAGGGCCTCGGTGAAGTAGACGTCGCTCGGAACAGCACAGTTGCGATAGGTAAAGCCCATATCCGCATTGCTGAGCGTAAGTTTGCGTCCGGAACGATGAACGGCACGAACTGATACAAGCACGTCCTTCACTTCGCTGCCGTAAGATCCGCAATTCATCCTCATGGCACCGCCGATGCTGCCCGGAATTCCGCGCAGGAAGGCCAGACCGGCAATACCGGCATCACCCGCCACCCTGGCAACCTTGACGTCGGGAGCTCCCGCACCGGCACGCACCTTGCAGTCAGCCTCCACCGTCACTTCGGAAAGCGCTTTGCCAAGACGGATCACAATGCCTGGTACACCATTGTCACGGATCAGGATGTTGGAACCGATGCCGAGCATCAGAACCGGAATATCGGCAGGAATCGCTGTCAGAAAAGTCGAGAGATCGTCCTCATCGGCAGGGGTATACAACACCTGAACCGGGCCACCGGTGCGAAACCATGAGAGCGGGGCTCCCGGCGCATTGGCCTCCAGCGTGCCTCGAAGGTCGGGTACGAGATTGCGCAACGCCGGGACAATATCTTCAAACATGGAATTCTCCAAAAACTGCTTTCAAAAGGCGTCGCTCAATGACGAGATCAGGAAAGCGCCTTCAACTCGTCGGGAAGTGCATAGGCCCACTGGGTGATGTTACCAGCCCCGAGGCAAACCACATAGTCGCCGGGACCGGCAATACCCCGGATGATTCCTGCCAGATCTTCCGGTTTGTCCAGTGCAAGGGCATTGCGATGCCCGCGCGCCTTCAGCCCTTCGACCAGTCCATCTCGATCCGCACCCGGTATTGGCGCCTCCCCTGCCGCATAAACCGGGGCAACAATCACTGTGTCAGCATCGTTGAAGCAGGTGCAGAATTGATCGAACAACGAGGACAGGCGCGTATAGCGATGCGGTTGTACCACCGCGATAACCTTGCCCTCGGTTGACGCCCTCGCTGCGCGCAGCACGGCCGCAATTTCAACCGGGTGATGACCATAATCGTCAAAGATAACCGCCCCATTCCATTCGCCGGTTCGCGTGAAGCGACGCTTGACGCCTCCGAAAGCTGCCAGAGCCTTGCGGATGTCATCATCGGAGACGCCTAATTCGCGCGCGACCGCTATCGCAGCCGTAGCATTGAGCGCATTGTGATGCCCCGGCATCGGCATCGTCAAATCCGCGATCTCGCTGGTTTCACCCCTGCGATTTCGGATGGTGAGCTTGAAGCGCGTCATGCCACCGCGCAAATCCACATCAGTGATCCTTACATCGGCCTGCGGATTTTCGCCGTAGGTGATGATGCGTCTGTCCTCGATCTTTCCAACCAGGTCCTGCACGGTCGGATGGTCCATACACATCACTGCAAAACCATAGAAAGGAATCGATTCGATGAACTGGCAGAAGGCATCCTTGATCGCATCGAAGGTCTTGAAATGGTCGAGATGCTCAGGGTCGATATTGGTAACCACGGCGACATCAGCGGGAAGCTTGAGGAAAGTTCCGTCAGACTCATCCGCCTCGACCACCATCCATTCACCGTCACCCATCCGGGCGTTGGTGCCGTAAGCATTGATGATGCCCCCGTTGATCACGGTCGGATCGAGCCCGCCCGCATCCAGCAATGTCGAAACGATGGAAGTCGTGGTCGTCTTGCCATGGGTACCGGCAACCGCAACGCAGCTCTTGAAACGCATCAGCTCAGCCAGCATTTCCGCACGGCGCACAACCGGCAGGCGGCGCTCCCTCGCGACTGTCAATTCCGGATTGTCACGTCTGATTGCCGTTGAAACGACAACCAATTCGGCACCTTCGACGTTTTCGCCCTGATGACCGATGAAGGTTTTTATCCCCTTTTCGGCCAGCCTTTTGACATTGTAGTTATCGGATGCATCCGACCCCTGCACCGTATAGCCGAGATTGTGCATCACCTCGGCGATGCCCGACATGCCGATGCCACCGATACCGATGAAATGAATGGGGCCAAGTTTGGTCGGAAGTTTCATGGTGTTCTCTTTTTTATCTTAACATCTGGCGGTAACCCGCCTCTAAATCTGTTCTCGCAAAACGGCAGCAGCAGGCAATCCCTGTCACCGCCCGGAAGGCAGATAACTTAATATCGCATCGGCAAGTCGTTCCCCGGCATCTGCAATACCAGCCTTTTTGGCGGCAGAAGCCGCATTAACGAGAATGGATGGATCATCGAAACGCCTGGTAATCTCCAGGGCAAGGCGCTCAGGCGTGAAGTTTTCCTGTAGCACGACCTCCGCTCCCCCGGCATCCGAAAGATATCTGGCATTGGCGGCTTGATCCTGGTCAAGCGCCCCCGGCAGGGGCACAAGCAGTGAAGGCCGCCCGAGAACAGCCAGTTCCGCCACCGTCGACGCGCCTGATCGCGCAACGACGAAATGAGCATCCGCCATTCTTTGAGGAAGATCGGAGAAAAAGGGCTGAATATCGGCCTGGATGCCGAGTGAGGCATAAAGTCCGCTAACCCGATCAGCGTCTTCAGCACGCGCCTGCTGCGTCAACGAGAGACGGGAGCGCAATTCCTTCGGCAGAAGGGCAAGCCCTGCCGGAACGATATCGCTCATCACCCTGGCGCCCTGGCTGCCACCGAATACCAGAAGCTTGAAGTTATCTGAAGGAGCCGGGGCGGAGAACACTGTTTTCGCTGCCTCGATCACAGCAGGGCGAACCGGGTTGCCTGTATGGACGATTTTGGCACGGATGCCCGGAGGAATACTTCGCACACCGGGAAAGCCGGTCGCAATGAGGGAAGCACGCCGGGCAAGCAATCGGTTGGCGCGGCCCATTACTCCGTTCTGCTCGTGAACGATGGTCGGTATCCGGAGCATCGAAGCAGCGATCAGAGGGGGAACGGTCGGATAGCCACCAAAACCAACCACGGCATCGGGCCTCAAACGGCGCAGAGGCCCCATCGCACCCAGCGTTCCCCATCCAAGCTTCAATGCAGCGAAACCCTTGCCGACAAACGACCCACCGGACGGAGTGGCGGAAGACACCTGGACGATCTCGTCAGCGGGAAATGCTCCGGATAGGCCGCCGACCCGGTTGTCCGTCATCAACACGATTCGTACACCGCGCGGCTTGAGGGCCACAGCAAGAGATTCTGCCGGAAACAGGTGGCCTCCGGTGCCACCTGCCGAAAGCACGATCAATCTCTCGCTCATTGCGCAGGCTCCGCAACGAAAGATGGCTCTTTGCGCATACGCTGCTTCGACGACTTCTTCCGTTGCATCGGAGGATAGGGGTTGGTGAGTTCGGCGCGGGGACGCCGACGGGTCAATGCGAGCAGGAAGCCCATTGCCAATGCCAGCGAAACCAGCGAAGAGCCGCCATAGGAAATGAACGGCAACGTCATGCCCTTCGCCGGCATCAGGTGCACATTCACTGCCATATTGATCGCCGCCTGGAGACCGAACAGCATCACGAGGCCGGTGATCGCCAGGCGACAGAACGGATCATCACTACGCCGCGCCTGATAGAGGCCGCGAAGCACAATCAGCGCGAACATGAAAAGCAGGCCTATGCAGACGATGATCCCGAACTCCTCGGCGGTAACCGAGAAGATGAAATCGGTATGAACGTCGGGCAGAATGCGCTTCACAACACCCTCTCCCGGTCCGCGTCCGAACCAGCCACCACTCGAGAAAGCTTCCATGGCCCGATCAACCTGGAAGGTGTCACCCGCGGATTTGTCCATGAAGCGCTCAATGCGCGAACGAACGTGGGGAATGAACTCGTAGGCAGCCGTTATGCCGACAAGTCCGGCTCCGCCAAGACCAAAAACCCAGAACCAGTGCAGACCGGCGACAAAGAACAGCCCGCACCAGACAACGGTGATCAGCATCGTCTGGCCGAAATCCGGTTGCAGAATGAGCGGAATGATGGTTGCGGGTAACAGAAGCAGCCCCATCACGATCCCTGGCATGTCCTGGCGTCTTCCCGCTTCGGAGAACGCCCAGGCTGTCAGAACAACAAAGGCTGGCTTGACGAATTCCGACGGCTGCACGCCGACGCCCAACAGGCGTATCCAGCGGTGCGCACCCTTGATTTCCGGCCCGAACTGAATGGCGGCAAGAACAAGCACCATGCTGACGATGTAAAGAAGCAATGCCAACCTGCGAATGTGGCGCAGGGAGAGGAAAGACACCGCAAGCATTATCAGAACGGTCGGAACCAGGAATAAAAGCTGCCAGTGGACAAAATAGAAAGTAGATAATCCGAGGCGGGCGGCAACCGGCGGCCCGCCGGCCATGAGGAACACCAGACCGGCGATCATCAGCACCGCAAGCACGGCCAGAAGAAGACGATCAACCGTCCACCACCAATCTCCGACGAGCGAACGTTCAGCGCGAGATACCATGTCAATTCACCTCACCGTCGAAGTCGGTTAACGAACGGACCAGCTTGCGAAAGTGATCCCCGCGAATTTCAAAATTCGGATACTGGTCATAGGAAGCGCAGGCCGGAGAAAGCAATACAACCGGCTCGGTGGCTGCGGTATCGCCAGCCGCGTCGCTACTGGCGGCTGCAACCGCCCGCTCAAGGGTACCGCAACTGAGATAGGGAACCTTGCCTTCCAGAGTTGCAGCGAAGGCTTGTGAGGCCTCGCCTATCAGATAAGCGCGCCTGATTTTCCCGAAATACGGGGCCAGTGGCTCGATCCCGCCTTCCTTCGGCTTTCCGCCTGCAATCCAGTAGATATGCTCAAATGACAGCAGCGCCTTTTCAGCGGAATCCGCATTGGTCGCCTTGGAATCGTTAATGAAGAGCACGCGACCGGCATGTCCTATCTGCTCCATGCGATGAGGCAGGCCCGGAAACGAGCGAACATGGCGAGCGATATCGGCTCGCGCAACGGAAAACGGTGCGGCCATCAGGGCAGCGACGGTTGCACAAGCGTTCTGGCCATTATGGCGTCCGCGCAATGCCGGCACATTATCAAGCCTGGCAATGGCTTGCATAGAGCCGTCTGTCATCCGCTCGACTATCGTTTCACCATCAAGGCAAATCTCAGCGTCGGGACGGGGCATCATGGCGATACGAACCAGATGACGCGGGGCATTGCCCATGTTCTGGCGAGAAATATCTTCCAGAACCGGGAGAGACAAAGGGTCATCGACCGAAATAACAGCCGTCACAGCTCCGGCAACCAATCGCTCCTTGATCGCCACGTAATTTGCCATGTCGCCATGCCTGTCGAGATGGTCAGGCGTGATGTTCAACAGAATGCCAATGCTCGGAGCCAAAGACGGGGCAAGATCAATCTGAAATGACGAACATTCGATAACGTGCGCACGCCTGTCCGCCGGAGGTTCCAGAGCAAGAACAGCCGTACCGATATTGCCACCCATCTGCACATCCCAGCCATTCTCCCGCAGGATATGAGCGATCAGTGCCGTGGTGGTCGATTTTCCGTTTGTTCCTGTCACTGCAATGAATGGTGCTTCAGGCGCAATAAACGCCCTCTCCTGGCAGAATAGCTCAATATCTCCGATAATCTCGACCGAGGCCCTGCGCGCCAACGTAACGGTCCAATGCGGCTCGGGATGAGTCAGCGGCACTCCCGGAGAAAGGATGAATGAGGAAAAACTTGACCAGTCAGCCTGGCGCAGATAGGCAACAGAAATTCCTCTCTCCGCCGCTTCGGACATTTTCACCGGGTTATCGTCGCAGGCGACAACATTCGCGCCACCAGCCTGCAACGCAAGCGCGGTGACGAGGCCCGAGCCTCCAAGCCCGAACAATGCAACCGTCTTCCCCGCGAATGCCGTGACCGGTGTCATGAATGCCTTAAACCTCCATCTACCTGATTTTCAGTGTCGACAGACCGATGAGAGCCAGCACGAAAGCGATGATCCAGAAACGGATCACAACCTGCGGCTCAGTCCAGCCCAGTTGCTCAAAATGATGATGGATGGGCGCCATCTTAAAGACACGCTTGCCCGTAAGTTTGAACGAGACCACCTGAATGATCACCGACATGATTTCGAGCACGAACAGGCCACCGACGATTGCCAGAACAATTTCGTGTTTGGTCGCGATCGCAACCGCCCCGAGCAACCCGCCAAGAGCAAGAGAGCCGGTATCCCCCATGAATATCTGCGCAGGTGGCGCATTGAACCACAAGAATCCAAGCCCGGACCCTATCAGGGCTCCACAAATGACCGACAATTCACCCGAACCCGGGACATGGCTGAGTTGCAGGTAATTGGCATAAACAAAGTTACCGGCAATGTAGGCAATGAAACCGAAAGTGCCTGCTGCAATCATCACGGGAACAATTGCCAGGCCGTCAAGACCATCGGTGATGTTGACGGCATTTCCTGCTCCGACCAGAACCAGCGCTCCGAAGACGACGAAGAACCAGCCCAGGTTCAGCATCGCGTCCTTGACGATGGGAAAGGCAAGCTTGTTGGCAAGAGTCGGGGGGGCGATGTAAGCGAAAGCGATACAGGCGATAACGGCAATCGCGGTTTCGACGGCCAGCCTCGACTTGCCCGAGAAGCCCTTGTGAGATTGCTTGGTAACCTTCAGATAATCATCGTAAAAACCGACCATCCCGAAGCCGATAGTCACAAACAGAACAACCCAGACATAATGATTGCTCAGATCCGCCCACAGCAGCGTACCAACCAGGACACCGGCCAGAATCATCAGGCCGCCCATGGTCGGAGTTCCGCGCTTGGTTTGCAGATGCGATTGCGGTCCGTCTTCCCGGATAGGCTGCCCCCTGCCCTGGTGGAGACGCAGCGAGGAAATGATCGAGGGGCCGAACCAGAACACAAAAAACAACGCGGTCGCAGTTGCCCCGGTCACACGAAAAGTTTGATATCGAAAGATATTCAGCGGTGTGAACACGTAACTGACATCTGCAAGCCAATACAGCATTTAACCGGTTATCCTTTCGAGGCCGGGTTAGGTTTCTCTGAGCCCTGCGCGGCGGAAGCGCCAAGAACGCCGTGTCGCTCCTTCAGCGATGCGACGACAAGGCCCATACGGGTGGAAAGCGATCCCTTGATCATGATCGCATCGTCAGCACGGACAAAAGCGTTGACCTGATCGATCAGTTGCGCCGACGTCTCGCCATAACCGCCAATGAGTGAGGAAGGAAGAGCCTCAACCAGGTTTTTCATCAGGGAACCTGCGGCGAAGACCTGATCGACACCGCTATCGAGAATGACTTTCGCCAGTTCCTCATGCAATTTCGGCCCTGTCGGGCCCAACTCGCCCATATCGCCAAGCACTGCGATTTTTCGTCCCCCCTTGGGAATATCGACCATCGCAAGATTAGAGAGTGCAGCCCGCATGGAAGCCGGGTTGGCGTTATAGCTCTCATCGACCAAAAGAAATGACGAGTCGCGGGAGCCCAGTAGAAGCCTTTCGCCTCGCCCGGTTGGCGGTGTCAGGTCGATCATCGCGGCAGCCGCAGCATCAACATCGGCACCTGTTGCAGCAACCGCAGCCAGAACAGCGAGCGAATTCAACGCTACATGCCGACCGGGACTGCCGACGCGATACCTGATTTTTCTACCAAAAACAGAAGCGACGACGTCAGAAGCTTCCGAACCGGCGATGATCGTTTCGGCCCGGATATCTGCTTCCGCCCCCTCTCCGAACGAGATAACCCGTCCGGCCTGGGACCCTGCCGCATGCAACTTAAGGCGTTCAAAATGCAGGCAATCCCTTGGCAGGATCGCAATGCCACCCGGTTCCAGACCCGTGAATATCTCGGCCTTGGCATCCGCTATATCGGCAACTGAACGGAAAAATTCGAGATGAACCGGTGCAACAGTCGTTATGATTGCAACGTTCGGCCGAACCAGTTTCGTCAGAGGCAGTATTTCGCCGGGATGATTCATCCCGATCTCATAAATGGCGAATGCACTGTCGCGGGGCGTGCGGGCAAGCGTCAGCGGCACACCCCAATGGTTATTGTAGGAGGCAACAGACGCGTGAGTCGCGCCTTGACGGGATAGCGCCAGGCGCAACGCCTCCTTGGTTCCTGTCTTGCCCACGGAGCCGGTGACGGCAATCACCGGTCCAGTGATCCTGTTACGGGCTGCAAACGCAAGATCACGCATCGCCTGCATGACGTCGGCAACCGCGAATATACGTCCGAATTCCTGGAACTCATCAGCACGTGACCGCAAGACAAATGCACCAGCCGCACCCTTTGCCAGGGCAGCCTGAGCGAAATCATGACCGTCTCGTGCCTCGCCTTCGATAGCGAAGAAGAGATCACCCGGCTGAAGACTGCGCGTATCGATAGAAACACCTTGAATAGAAGAGCCGTTACCGGTGCAGATAGCATCGGTTGCAGCAACAACTTCTTCGGTGCTCCATAACGAAGCCGTCATTTTCCTCTCTCCGCAATCGCCGTCCTTATTTCCTCGTGGTCGGAAAACGGCAGGGTCACATCACCAACAATCTGGCCCGTTTCATGACCTTTTCCTGCAACGATCAAAATGTCCCCGGGTTGCAGTTCCGCGACAGCCGTCAGGATTGCAGCGGAACGATCGCCGATCTCTCTTGCTCCCGGAGCCTCAGCCAGAATTTCGGCTCGAATGGCAGCAGGCTCCTCGGAACGCGGATTATCATCCGTGATAATGACGACATCAGCTTTCTCCACGGCGATCCTACCCATAATCGGTCTCTTGCCGTGGTCCCGATCACCACCGCATCCCAGCACGCAGAACAAGCGGCCGGACGTGAACGGGCGAACGGCTTCCAACACGTAAGCAAGAGCGTCGGGTTTATGCGAGTAATCGACGATACAAATCGCTCCGTTGACCTCACCGACCTTTTCGAGACGGCCACATACGCCAACAAGACCGCCAAGAGCAGATATCACATCCGCCTTGCGCTCGACGCCCTCAATACAAAGAACGGACGCCGCTGCGACCAAGGCATTCTCAACCTGGAAGCCACCCAGAAGAGGAAAATCGACTTCGTAGATTTCCCCGAAAGCTTCAATCTTCAGATGCTGCTCAAACTGTCGTGCCTCGGAAGAGATAAGGCGGATATCCTTGCCAGCCGCTCCGGTCGTCAGCACCTTCAAGCCGCGCTTTTCAATTCTCGGCAGGAAGAAACCCGCATAAGCCCCGTCTGCATTCACTACGGCAAAAGCATCGTTAGCAAGCAATTCTTCGAACAACCGCAGCTTGGCCTCGGCATAAGCCTCTATCGTTCCATGATAATCAAGGTGATCACGGCCGAGATTCGTAAAGGCGGCACCCGCCAGGCGCACTCCATCAAGCCGACGTTGTTCGATGCCGTGGGAAGATGCCTCCATGGCAAGGCGCGTGACACCGTTTCCCGCCAGGCGATTGAGCGTTTCATGCAGCGATAGCGGATCTGGCGTCGTCAATGAGCCGTAAGCGGCACCATCTGACGTCACAACTCCCAGAGTTCCCAGACTGGCGGCGCTACGACCGACAGCGCTGAAAAGCTGGCGCATGAAATCCGCAACGGAACTTTTGCCGCTGGTCCCGGTGACAGCAACGATTTTCTCCGGCTGTTTCGGATACATCCGGGCAGCGGCAAGGGAAAGCGAGCTGCGAACATCCGCAACCCTGACATAAGGCACCTTGCCTTTGAGCATGTCCGGCTCCGGGCACTCGCCGACCACCGCGACGGCGCCTGCCGCAACCGCGAGTTCTGCGTACAGCATGCCATCGGCCCTGGTTCCCGGAATTGCCACGAAAACAAAGCCGGGCTTAACCCGACGGCTGTCGGCGGTCAGGCCGCTGACAACGATTTCTCCATCGGGTGTTATTGCAGAGGGGAAGAGATCGGCAAGAGTTCTCGTATTCATTTTATTCCCCAGGCCCCGAGCTTTTCCATCAATGGGAAAGGATGCGCAGCTACCTCGAAACGCGGCATAATACCGACCAGCGGAGCAACTCTCTGGATCAGGTTCCCGGCAACGGCACCTGCATTATACGCGGCTGTTGTATAGCCATAACTATCTGGCGTTGCCTGCGGCTCGTCAAAGATTACAAGAAACAGGTAACGCGGCTTGTCGGCAGGAACAATGGCCATGAAGGTGGTGAAGTTCTTGTTTTTGGCGTAGCGGCCCCCTATCACTTTATCGGCCGTTCCCGTCTTGCCACCGACGAAATAACCCGCAACAGCGGCTTTGGAAGCGGAACCGCGATCCGCATTGAGGCGCATGATGTAGCGGAGAGCCTCACTGGTCTCAGGCTTGACAACTCTAACCGCGTTTTTGTTGGCCTCCGCCTCATCCCTTTTGATGAATGTTGGAGTCATCAATCGCCCCCCATTCACCAGAGCAGCAACCGCCATGCTGGCCTGAAGCGGCGCAACGGCCAATCCGTGGCCGTAAGCGATGGTTACCGTGTTCAGCTCACCCCAACGTCCGGGAATGATCGGTTCAGCATTCTCAGGTAGCTCAGTCCGCAACCTGTCAAGCTGCCCCATTTTGCGCAGGAAAGCTTTATGTCCCTCAACACCGACCCCAAGCGCCATGCGCGCAGTTCCGATATTGGAGGAGTGAATGAACACTTCCGGCACGGTCAGAATACGGTTTGTGCCATGGTAGTCGCCGATGGCGAATTTTCCGTAGTGAAGCTTGGAACGGGCATCAAGGGTAGAGTTGATGTTGAACTTTCCGGAATCCAGACCCATCGCAATGGAGAGAGCCTTGAACGTAGAACCCATTTCAAAGACACCGACATTGATCCGGTTAATCCGGTCTTTATCCAGAGCGTCAACGGGATTGTTCGGATTGTAGTCCGGCAGAGACACCAGGGCGATCACCTCCCCGGTGTTGACGTCCATGATGAGGCCGCCGGTCGCCTTGGCCCTGTACCTTGCCATTCCCTTGACCAACTCATCGCGCAGCACATGCTCGACCCTGAGATCAAGCGATAGCTGAAGAGGCTTGAGACTGGTGGAATCCGTAAGGAATCCCGCGCTGCTCAGATCCTGCAGGCCCTGGTTATCGATGTATTTCTCTATTCCCGCGATCCCGTGATTATCGATATTGGTAAAGCCGAGTACGTGAGCGCCGGCGGGACCATTGGGGTAAACGCGTTTATTGTCGGGAAGAAAGCCGACTCCGGGAATGCCTTGCCGGTAAACTTCCGCCTGCTGGCGCGGGGTGATCTGGCGTTTGACCCATATAAACCCACGTTTCGACCCGAGCTTTTCATATAACTCACGGGCATTGAGATCCGGCAGGACGGCAGTCAGTTTCTCGACAGCTTCATCACGGTCGATAATGTTACGTGGCTCGGCAAAGACCGAAACGGTCCGTACATCGGTTGCCAGGATTTCGCCGTTGCGATCGATGATGTCCGGCCTGGAGGCCGCCATCTCGGAAGAGACCGCCCGCCGCAAGGGCGTTGCAGGGTCAGACGTTGTCGCGAGATAGACCAGTCTTCCCGTAATGACGGTAAAAAGCAGCGTAAAACAAAGCGCTACCAGACCAACCCGAGAAGCACTTCTTTCCGCCTGAAGAAAGAACATATCCTTGATATGCCCGATCAGAGGTTTTTTCTTTTCCGTATCGCCTGCAACTCTTTTCGCAATCAGATTGTCTTCATGTCCGGAATGTCCCGACCCGGCGTGGCCATTTTCATTATAGTCTGGATCATGGAGTATGTTTCTCATCACGGATCACCGCCTGGGCGTTGTCGACGGAGCAATTGCTCCGGTCACACCGACATCTACCGCACTTTTATCCTTCGGCGTTGAGGTACCAACGAGGCCGAGAGCCTGGAGCTTCATACCGATTTCATCCCCGCGAGACGGCCTCACAGGAATGTCGCCCCAACGGGCGAGCTGCTTTATGTCCATGACCTGGAGGTCCAGATGCTGCTCAGCGGCCGTCTGCAACCGATCCGGGCTATTGAGCAATTGCCATTCCGCGCGCAGCACGGCAATCGAACCGCGCTCTTTCTCTATCTTGTTGGTCAGTTTCGCGACCTGCTCCGAATAGAACAGCGTGTCATACTTAATGGAGTAAGCGTAACCCGCAGAAGCGATCAGTGCAGTGATGGCAAGCATATGCAACAGGCGCATCATTTGCGATCTCCTCTCGAACGTGATCGATCCGGCAACCCCGCCAGCATGGTGAGAGCCTCGACAGGCGGCTGTGGGGCAGCATCGGAGCGGATCGCAAATCGTAACTTTGCCGAACGCGAACGCGGATTGGTTGCAACTTCCTTCGGCCCCGGAGCGACAGGACCACGTGCGGGAGCATTGAATGTTGCCTTCGGCACATCCACGATGGGCATGTGCCTCGAACCCATGGGCATTCGCCCGGTTCTGGCCGTGAAGAACTGCTTCACGATCCGGTCTTCGAGGGAATGGAACGTCACTACAGCGAGACATCCACCGGGTTTCAGAACAACTTCGGCCGCATGAAGTGCGCGGACCAACTCGCCCAGCTCATCATTGACAGCAATGCGCAATGCCTGGAACACCCGGGTCGCGGGATGGGCACCGCCCGGCTCGGCCCAGACATGAGCGGCGACCAGATCCGCCAACTCCTTTGTCGTTGTAATGGGGGCCTTACGCCGTGTTTCAATGACGGCCCGAGAGATCGCACGGGAACGGCGCTCTTCTCCATAATGAAAGAAAATATCAGCGAGTTCGGCTTCCGATGCCTCGTTGACAAGATCGGCAGCGCTACGTCCGGCCTGCTCCATGCGCATATCCAGCGGACCGTCAAACCGGAAGGAGAAGCCACGCTCAGCCTCGTCAAGCTGCATCGAAGAAACTCCGATATCCAGCACGACCCCATCGACAGGAGCATGATCTGCCACCAATGTATCGAGATCGCCGAAACGGCCTTCGATAAGCGAAACCCGGCCACGTGCCTGACGAACAAGCGCCTCGCCGCGCTTTATCGCGCTCGGATCCCGATCTATTCCGACAACTCTCGTCGTGGCATGCGAAGCCAGGATACCGCGCGTATATCCGCCGGCACCAAATGTGCCATCGACAAACAGGCCACCTCGCCCAGCCCCAAGCGCCTCACAGACTTCCGCCAGGAGCACCGGGACATGTCGGGCAGGTCCGCCTGCGGCTTCGGTTTTTCCGTCGCCGCCACCCGTCATCGTTCCCTTACTCCCGGCAGAGGATCCTGTGTCATACGACCGTCCAGATTGCGAAGACCGAGACCTTTTTTCAGATCCCTCACTTTCATACGCGCCGCCTCCAGGTGCACACGAAAGCGCTCCGGCTCCCAAATCTGGAACTTCTGACCGAGACCAACGAATGTCACTGCATCCGCAATCCCGGCATGGGCCTTCACCGTATCGGTCAAAATCACACGCCCCTCCGTATCGACCTTCAGTATTTCGCTTGTCCCGAACAGAGCCGTGGACAACTGGTCCCGCTCGTCCGAATAAGGCGACATCGTCGACAGAAACGCGTCGATCTCGTTCAAAAGAGCATTGCCGCCAGCGTCGAGAGCCGGCGCGTCCAACGCCGGATGGACATATAACCCCTCGAAACCATCCCGCGCCAACACGGCCCGGAACGGCGCAGGGATAGACACCCGCCCCTTCGCGTCCAACTTGTTCGTAAAATTGGAGACGAAGCGGCTCATCACCCGCAGCACTCTTACTTTTGAAACCCCGACCATCGGCAAATCCACATTTGCCGAACCCGACAACAACATCCTCACGCAATGAGACCCGAACGCCCGCATAGCGTTCGACCGAATCACGGAAATCAGTTCCAGACGGGATAGCTTGGGATATCATGGGATACTATGGTCGTCAATGGAATAACAAGCCTGAATCAGCTCAGGCGCACGGTATCCATCAGAGACCTCCATGGTTAATGAACCGTAAGGAAATTGAGGAATTTTTGCGATTTCTGCAAATTGCATCATAAAGTGGGGTGGTTTCCCATCACAATTGCGACAACCGTGCAGCAAGGTCGGACAACGCCTTTACACATGAAAGTTGAATCCAGCTTTGTTTCCTTAGATGGATCAATTTATGCTCCTTATTCTGGCGGGTCATTCAAACTTGTTCGGGTCGTTTGCGGGAGGGGCGGAATCCTACGCTAAGCCCGCAGCAAGCAACGCTGGGTCAGACCATCAATCCACGGGTTTCAATGCTCGGCTGAATGCCTCAGTGGCCATGGCGATCAGCCGCCTATGGATTTCCAGGCGGGACCGTCCTCCTCCGTCCGAGCAGATGGGATCGCCGATCTTTTCGGAATCTGCGAGTTTGTCCGCATCGGGTTTGCATTCACCAAACATGCTATAGTGGCTCGCGTCCTCAATCGTGGAATACGTACCCTTTGGAATGGCCTTTGCTATCCCGGAAGCGAGCGTTGTCTGGGGAATTGTTCCTGATTGGCCAAGATTCACGATATCGACGGGGATCGAAACCTTTGAAAAAGTATCCATTTGGAAGATATCCACTGGCGCAGGATCTATTGCCATCACAAATTCAATCCGCTTGTCCTTGTTGTCGCGACCGGCCAGCCGCATGTCCATTGCGTGAAGGTCGACGCCGCTTTGCCTGACCCATCCGCAAAGCGACGTATTAAAGTCGTCGGTGTCGCAGTAGCTTGCTAGGCGGATCGGATCGATACGAGCGCCAGCTAGCGCCAGGGCCGTATTGCCCCCCATCGAAAGGCCGAGCGCACCGACCCTCCCGGCTTCCAGATGATTTTCAAAAGGGGGATATTTCTCCACAACGTCCAAGGTTGCGCTAATATCTGCGGGCCTCAGCCAAAGCTTCATCGTTTCCGCCGCCGATTTGTTTGCTCCCGTATTACCGGGATGAGTAGGAGCGGCCACGATGAATCCCTGCTGCGCCAATGGCGCTGCGATCCAGCTCATGGCTTGCGGGGTTCCACCTAGTCCAGCGCCATGAGATAATAAGATCAACGGATATTTTCCGCGCGAGATCGGGGCATCGAGCATGGCATCCGTCCCCACAAAAAATGTACTTTCGCCAAGGGTGACGGGTTTGCCGCCCGCATCCGCCGGATACCAAATAGTCACTCTGAGATCGCGGCCTCGTTCTTTCGAAGAGGCTACAATCTCCCGCACGCCAACAAATTCGCTGGCGGCGGCAGAGTAATGTGCGATCAACATCGGAGAGATGGTGCTAAAAAAGATCGCTGCTATTTTCATCGTCAATTTCATGGCATTTTCCTCATGGCCGTGGGATTTGTCCGGAGCAATCAGTAAAAGCGCGAGGCCGTATCCGAGGTAGAGGGCAAATAGAACAATATCGATGGGCGCGCGCCAGAAGGCAACGAAAACAGCAACGTGGATCGCCGGCGCCAGGTGCGGCTGTAAGTCGAGGGACTGCGAGTCATCGGCTTTAGAGACGCGGGCACATCCAATCAGCATGTTTCTTAAACGTTCCCGAAGCATCGCGGCATAAGGATGAATGCCGGTCATATTTGCGGCAGGAGTGAGGTGTCAGCCGGTCTGTAAGCCGGGTTCTGTAGGGCCCGTAAAAACGGACGTGGCGGCCATTCCTCTGGGACCACCGTTGCCGGTGGCCTCTAGCAACCAACCCGGACGACCAGCCTGAAAGTAGGCCTGGACGCGAACGCCCTGTCGTCCCTATTCGGTTTTGCTCCCGGTGGGGTTTGCCTTGCCGAGCACGTTACCGTGTTCGCGGTGCGCTCTTACCGCACCCTTTCACCCTTACCCGTCGAAACGGGCGGTTTACTTTCTGTGGCACTTTCCCTGGGGTTGCCCCCGCCGGACGTTATCCGGCACCGTACTTTCATGGAGCCCGGACTTTCCTCCCTGGAACAGAAGCTCCAGAGCGGCCGCCCGACCGGCTGACTCATGCACATGTGGGGTATCGGCCCCTTCTCAGTCAAGCACGAAAGATTGAAAATGCTTTGGAGAGAGGATTTCCGCTACCGTCAGACAAAAGCTATTTCTAGCGGGTGAGTTCGGCGTGGATCATCTTGACCTTTGAGCAGTAACTACGCGCTGCCAGGGTCATGGAAGTTGCCCTGTGCCCCGCCTGATAACGCAAAATCGTTCCACAGGTATCCCCCCCCGCCAACCGATAGGCCATGGCGAGATATTTGATACCATAGCGCAGATTAGTGTCGGGATCGAACAATCCTGATGCGTCGCCATTATAACCCAGTGACCGCGCAGTTCGGTGGTGTATCTGCATCAACCCCATATAAGGTCCATTGCGCGCTGCCGAGTTGTAGCGGCTTTCGATGCGGACTACCGCATCGGCCAGCATGAACGGAATACCATTTTCTGCTGCGTGACGTGAAATCAGAGGCCGCAGTTTTGCCGCCCGCACCGGATCGTCTCCGATAATTCGATTGAGTTTGGACAACCGACGCGGCTGTTCCTCGGCATCCGATGACTTGCTGGCTGTATCTGGAGATACGTTGAATAACCGCTCCAACCAATTCGCAGGCCTTTCCCCAGTCGAGCTCTGGTCATCACTGCCCTGGGTGGGAATCTGCTGATAGGAAGCCAGTTGCACATTCCCGGCGGGCGCCTCAGCCTGCTCCTGCATTTCAGGCAGATCGGGACGTATCGGCGGCATGGGAACCTGGCTCAGCACTGCTGATGGCGCAACACCAGTCAAATCCGGAACCGATGGCGTCGGAGAAGTAACCGCGTCCACAGCTAAAACTCCGCTATCGGAAGGTGCTGCGGAGAGAGGACGCGCCGGAGGTAGCGGAACCGAAAGCGAAGCAATCGATTGATGTGGCGTCTGCTCTTTTGCGGTAGTTTCCTTTGCCTGCGCATCGCCTGGCCTTGTTGCGCCCTCTCCCGCCTTTAGAGAAGATGGCCCTAAAACAGGGTAAGGTTCAAAGTGCTGCACACTCGGCGCGGGATATGACGACAGTTGTTGCGGTAATGGTTTTGCCGTCTCAGAAGCTGGAGCTTGTTGAGTGCTCATGTTCTGAATATCTGGCCGGTGGGGTGGCAATGGTACGAGGCGGAGTTCAGGTTTATCGGCGCGGGCAGCAACACGCTTTTCGGTTTCCACTGTTGCTTCTGCAACATCGGGAGCTGCTGCTTCACCAGTAACGTCCGCCGGATCAAGGGCTTTTCTGGATTGCGAGGTTCTCTTCTTCGAAGCGGGCTTTGTAGAAGCGCCCCCTTTAGATTCTGTCGCCTGGATCGGACTTTGTTCGCCCTGCGCTTTTGCGACCACTGATGCGACAAGTACCCCTGAAGCAAGAGCTGTCACGGCGACAAAATGGATGAGACGACCCACTGTCATTTCATCCTCCTTTTTGGTCCTATCGGTAAATTAGCGATAAGGTTGTCGAATTGAGGCAGAATTGTGTCAGTCCCGATAAAGCTATATTTCCCGATTCCGGGAACAAATTTCTTCACAAGCGAATTCTATTATTGAAAAGAACGCAACTATCGACTCTTTTTAACCACGGTCGTCTTCAAAAGGCAAGCTGGCCACTGGGCTGGCCCATAAACTGCCATATTTAGGTTGGCGTAAGTGCCCTAGTCACGATACCATGTGAACTGTTCACCGGCTTTAACTGGCCTATTCGCAAAACAGTATGAGGAACCCTCCCATGAATAAACTTCTCTATCTCGCCATGGCTGGTGCTTTAACTTTGTCCGTTACGGCATGTAATACACCGGGAGAGCGTGCTCTTGGCGGCGCGGCCCTGGGTGGCGTCGCGGGAGCTGCTATCGGTGGAGCGGCAACCGGTAGAGCCGGCGGTGCTTTGGCCGGTGCAGCGCTGGGCGCGGCAGGTGGTGCAGTTGTGGGAGCAGCAACGGCCCCCGAGCGCCGTAGCCGTGGCGGCTGCATCAATGGCGTTGTCTATGACCGTTACGGCAATGCTTTCTGCCGCTGAGCAAACATAATCATATTCAGCATTGAAAGAGCCGGGCTGGTAGGGTCCGGCTCTTTTTCATTGCCACGGGCGACCGTTAAACTGTATGGCATGCTTGGATTTCGTAACCGGACAAGACGATAAGGCGATTTACCAGGCCAGGGAAAGAATATGTCAGTTTGGGGCAAGTTTGGCGGAGCCGGCATCGGCTGGGTTTTAGGAGGGCCTCTGGGTGCTCTCGTAGGCGCCATGGCGGGGCACTTCTTCATTGACGAGAACAGCTTTAGCAAAGCGGATTTTCCAACCGAAGCTCCGCCGCATGATGTCGTCTTTGCGACAGGACTCGTCGCCCTCTGCGCCAAGATGGCCAAGGCGGATGGTGTGGTGCTTCGCTCGGAAGTCGAGGCATTTGAAAGCATCATTGACATTTCGCAACTGGACAGAAGCAAGGTCGAGTTTCTTTTTCGCCTGGCTCAGACCACTACGAATGGATTCGAAGGCTACGCCAGCCAATTGGCCAGCGCGCTTCGCCACGAACCTGCCCTGCTTGAAGATATCCTGGACGGCCTTTTCTATATCGCCAAAGCGGATCACGCCATCCACGAAGCGGAATTGCGCTTCCTGAAAGCGGTTTCGCAGGAATTCGGATTTAGCGAGAGTGATTTCGCCCGGATATCTGCCAGACATATCATTCTGGCGGACGATCCATATGTCATCCTCGGACTAGAAAGGAGGATGGGAGATAAAGAGCTGAAGCAGGCTTACCGCCGCATGGTTGCCGAATACCATCCAGACCGCGAGATTGCCCGTGGCCTGCCGCCAGAAGCCATCAAGATCGCAACGGAACGACTGGCAACCATCAACGCCGCCTGGGACCGCATAGCGGCCGAGCGACAACTAAAGTAAAAGCCATAGCTCTTTCAGAAATCTGGAAAGACCCGATGTCCCGCTTACAGCCCGATAGTCCCGTCGCTTCAAAAGTATTTCCCTCTCCCAATCACGGTGAGCGCCGGGACAATCGCAAACCCGACATGCTGGTTCTTCATTACACGGGCATGCCGACGGCCAGTGAAGCATTGCAGCGCTTGTGCAATCCGGTTGCCGAAGTATCTGCCCACTACTTTATTTTCGAAGACGGACGTATTCTGCAACTGGTCCCGGAGGCGCGTCGGGCCTGGCACGCAGGCGTCTCATGCTGGGCAGGAGAAGAAGACATCAATTCCTGTTCCATCGGTATCGAAATCGCCAATCCGGGTCATGAAATTGCTCTACAGCCTTTTCCCGTCGAACAGATCGATGCGACTATTGCTTTATGCAAGGACATCATCAGTCGGTGGCCGATAAAGTCACAGCGTATTCTCGCCCATTCCGACATAGCTCCCGGTAGAAAAGCAGACCCCGGAGAATTGTTTCCCTGGCGGAAACTGCACCGGGAGGGCATCGGCCATTGGGTCCCACCGGCCTCGAATGATCATGGCCATGTCTTTTGTAGAGGCGACCAGGGCAGGCCCGTGGAAGCATTACAGGCGATGCTCGCATTTTACGGATACGGTATTGAAATTGACGGAGAGTTTGGAGAACAAACCGAAGCCGTCGTCACTGCTTTTCAGCGACACTTCAGACCTGCACATATCGACGGTGTCGCGGATTTTTCGACAATTACCACTCTACGCAATTTGATCAACGCCCTTCATTAATATGAAATCTTACGGTAGCGGTAAGTAAAATGATGCCAGGTTTCTGAATGGAAGCCGATTGCAGCATCGAAGATTCTTGTCGGTAGCTCCTTCTGGACAGATCCAATTAAGTTTGTGGTTTGATAAGAATCTGCACCCATATCATCACAACATTCATTATCAGTTGTTGATATTTATAATCAAAAAAATCTCTATTTTTTCTTGACTAATGTTTGTTTAATATCTAATACAAATCTGCCTTACATTATCCCATGAGAACAAAATTGTATCTTATGGATGCGCATCGCACAGAAAAACGCATTAACAAGACGATGTTTTTCAGGGAAAAAACTCAATAATCACAACCATTTGAACAAAGAAAGCAAAGCTTTCATCGTCGCCGTTTGGGCGATTCAAAAACACTATTCCGGAGCAAGTCGTGACACGCCGCCAAAACAAATATCTCTACTCTGTAGCCTGCTTATCAGGACTCTTTTTGGTCAGCGGATCAGCCTTCGCCGCGCAATTATCAAAAACTGATGGTACGAGTATTGAGCAAACTGGCGGCACCTATTCTTCCGTCAGCGCTACTCCCAATGGTACGGCGGTTTACGCAAGCAACAGCAGCACAATCATTGGAAACTCCCTGATCATTACTGACAGCGGCTACTCAAATTATGCTCCGGTCTACGTGACCTCCGGCGGTGAGATTACGTTGTCGGATAACTCCACGATTTCCGGCAATCGTGGTCTCCACGCGGATAAAACCGGCAGCCAGATCATCATGAATGGCGGGTCCATCACGGCTACCGGCAATACTGCCGTTGATGTTTACGACGGCGCAGCAGTCACGCTTAACAATGTGAATATTACTGCAGCCAATGGAAGCTGGGGCATTATCGTATGGAGTAACGATGCGTCTCTGGCGCTCAACGGAAGCACACTGAATGTGAGTGGCAATACAGTTGGAATGCAAATTCAGTCTGGAGGCAGCATTCGCGCCGACGGCCTAGCGACTACCTCGAATGCAACGGGCGTTCTGAATTCGCAAGGTAATCTGGACCTTAAAAATTTCGCGATAACCACTCAAGCTGCCAATGCCTACGGTGTTAATGCCAATATCGCCAGCACGACGATTCTCAACAACGGCACCATTACGACAGCCGGAAGCTATGCAAACGGAATCTGGGCGGTATCCGCCAGTTACGTGTCAGAAGGAACAACCGTTACGGGCGATCACCTAACCATCAGGACAACCGGTTCCAACGCACATGGTGTCCTGGTTTCTGGCGATGCTACTAATGTCGCGCAAGTGACACTAACGAACACAACCGTAGAAACCGTTGGTGCCTTCGGTCTATATGCTGATTCCAAGGGGAAAATTTCTCTTTCCGGTGGTTCAATCACGACCACGGGCAATGGTGCAGTTGCAGTCATTACCTCCCTTCAGGACTCTTCGATAACATTGAATAATGTTGACCTGAAGACATCAGGCACAACCGCATTCGGTATCCGTGCACAAGGCAACTCTTCTGGAACTGCAACCTTCTCGACGATTTCGATGAAAAACGGCAAGATCGAAACAAGCGGCGTGGACGGTTATGCGGTTACCGCGACCTATGGCGGCAAGGTAACGCTTGAAAACGTCAATGCGTCAACAACGGGTGCTAACGGTCGTCTGTTGCATATGATCGGCAACGCCGGACAGACCAATACCATTGATGTTACAGGCGGTGTCTTTAGGGCAGAAAACGGCCTGGCGATTTCTGCCCGCGGATCAAATGATACCCTGTCCCTGACCGGGGCCACTGTTTCCGGAAACGGAACGCTACTCGACGTGGCGGCGGGCGGTCAGGTCGTCAATCCGGCTTATTTCACAATGAACGTCGACAGCTCGACACTGACCGGTGGAGCACGCGTTGACGCCGCATCGCGCTCGAATATCGCACTGAATAACAGTTCAACCTGGACCCTCACCCAGGCCGCCGACGGAACCAGCGATTCGGCGGTCTCGAATCTTTCAGTCAGCAACAGCACCATTGCTTTTGCCGCACCGACCTCCGGCACTTTCCAGACTCTGACGGTGGGCTCCGGAGATCCAGGTGGAACAGCACAATATGTTGCCAATGGTGCAACTTTGAGAATGAACACCTATCTCAATGGGGGTGGTGCTCTCTCCAACCAACAGACAGATCGCCTGCTGATCAATGGCGATGTCAGCGGCACCACCATGGTCGGTGTTGTCGGTGTCACGGGCAGTCCCGGCGGCGGGACATCCCTTGGGGGCAGCAATCTTGCTACTGAGGGAATATCTCTCATACAGGCTTCGGGAAATTCCACCGAATCGTCATTCCAGTTGCTCGGCGGTTACACCACTTTAAATCGCATGCCCTATCAGTATCGGCTCTACGCGTATGGACCGGGCGCCGCCAATGGCGAAGCAGATGCTTCCCAGCGACTTGTATCAGGCTCGAACCCTTATTGGGATTATCGTCTGCAAAGCGTGTACATTGATCCGCCCAGTCCGGATCCGGAGCTGAATCCGAATACTGATTCCAGTCCCGGCTCTACGCCAACTCCGGTCACCCCGTCGGTACGTGCGGTCGCCCCGCAGGTTCCCGCTTATATCGTCGCTCCGACTGCACTGTTTCAAGCCGGATTGCAGGATATTTCCAATTTGCACAGCCGTCTTGGCGAAATCAGGGACGATCGTGCGGCAGGTCGCAACGGCGGCACCGGCGAGTTCTTCATGCGCGCCTATGGCGGCAAGTATAATTATGCCTCTAATCGCAACGCCTCCGCTTATGGCTACGACGCTAATATCGATTATGCTGCCGTGCAGATGGGCGGCAATCTCTACGTGTTCGAAAATGCCAGTGGCATCACCCGTTTCGGTATCGCCGGCACCATCGGCTCCCTGTCTTTCGACCCGAAACGGGTTGGCTATGATAGCTCCGGCAGTCTCGACACATGGTCAGTTGCCGCTTACGCCACCTATCTGCACAACAGCGGCTGGTATGTCGACGGTATCGTCTCGTTCGGAGCCTTTGATGGCCATGTTTCGACCAATCTGCGAGGTCGCACCACCAGCCTTTCCGGCAAAAGCTTCTCGGCCTCAATCGAGACCGGCTACCCGATCGCCCTCGGCAACGGCCTCGTGCTCGAGCCACAGGCACAACTGGTCTATCAGCGGCTGATGTTCGACCGCAAGGAAGACGTTGATAACTTCACGGTCAACCTCGGCAACCAGGACCAGCTTACCGGTCGCCTCGGCGCGCGCCTGTCGAAGACCTTCAACGCTGACACCGACAAGCTGGTGACGCTCTACGCCAAGGCCAATGTGCTGCATGGCATCGTCAGCGGCGGCAAGGTTTTCCTCGGCGACAATTTCCGGCTCGGTCGGTATGGTACGGCGGTGGAGGCCAGGCTCGGCGTCAGCGCGACCCTGTCGAAGAACCTGTCGCTGTATGCCGACGCCGCCTATCAGCACAAGGTCGGCAAAAGCGGCGTCAGCGGCGTCTCCATCAATGGCGGACTGCGCTACAGCTTCTAACCGCAACCGAATCTCCGCGAAAAACGACGTGGCGTAAGAAAATTTATCGTCGTGCGATTCATAAAAATCGCATAACGATACAAGCTGCAAACTCAAAAGCTCCGGCGAAAAACCGGGGCTTTCTTTTTTGTTTCTTGGATTACAGCACGCCAATACAATCTTTTGCACCACTATCAAGCAATATACGAAAAATATTCTTCTCTTCGAAAGAAGAATATTTGTCATATCATCAAATTTTTAATAGTATTAGTATTGACAGCTTGCCAGCATCCTTTCAATGTAAAAACGAAAACAAGAAAGCAGTCTCATAGGAGAGACGATGGTTTTTCTGGTGTGCCTGGGGGTGGTTCTGTCGTTTCTGGTATGGGAACGCTGGCGGCACGAGCGAAATTTAAATCTGGTTCCTTTACGTATCCATGTTCATGGAACACGCGGCAAAAGCTCGGTCACCAGAGAAATCGCCCGCTGTCTGCGTTTCAACGGCATGCGCGTCATGGCCAAAACAACGGGTGATCGTCCGGAATTGATCCTGCCGGACGGCAGCGTTCGCCCCTGGAAAAGATGGGGCCCGGCGCGCATCCAGGAACATATCGCGTTGATGCGCTCGTCCCGGCAGAGCAACGTGGAAGCCGTTGTCGTGGAATGCCTGGCGATAGCGCCCGAGACCATATACACGGCGGGCCGCATGTTGCGCGCTTCCCACACCGTCATTACGAATTGCCGACCTGATCATCAGGAAACCATGGGAGAAACCGTTACGGATATCGCGCGTACCCTGGCTTTGGTTTTGCCGGACAAGGGTTCCAAATCATTCATAACGGTTCGCGAGCCTGGCATGGAAACCCTGGCGCGGGAGGCCGAGAAACGTGGCAGTCCGTTTTCTGTCGTGGAACTCGATCCTTCCGCATCGCCTGAAGATGTAAACCACCGTATTGCATCTGAAATTGCCGATAACCTGCAACTCACCATGCCACCCAGGGAAGCCGTTCAGAACATGGTCCGTTGGCAACCGATTAGTTCCTCACGATGCCTTTTCCTGGATCTTTTCTCCGCCAATGACGTCGTTTCGGCTCAAAACCTTGTCGAACGACACAGGGATGAGAGAAATGACCTTCCGCTGCTGGCTCTCCTCGCGACACGACCGGACAGGCCCTTGCGGACGCGGGCCTTCACGCAATGGCTATCAGAAGATGACAGTTTCTCGTGGGTTGTTCCTGCTGGATGGCATGCCTGGTATGCCTGGCATCACTTGCCCGCCGGGCGACGTTTCATGCCAAACCTTCTTCCAAATCCGGCTCCTTCCACTTTCCTTAGACATCTGGAGACCCTGGCGCCAAAGGGGTGCAGAATCATAGGTCTGGGCAACAGCCATGGATATGGCGAGAAGTTCCGGCATTGGATAGAGAGCTCTTCGAAACGAGGCAAAAATGCTGATTGAATCAATCGCGGTAGGCCTCCTGTTCGGCTTTGCCCTTTTCGAAGTGACCGGGCTCGTGGCCGGTGGCCTTGTGTCTCCGGGATATTTTGCTGTTTACTGGGAAAGACCCTGGATCATTGCTGCGGCCCTGGGGCTCGCCGCCCTGACCATGCTTCTGGTCAGGGCGATTTCTCTCGTAACGCTTCTCTATGGCCGACGCCGATTTCTCGTAACCGTGCTGACCGGTTTCTTTCTGCAATGGACACTTGGTGCGGCAGTGATCGGAACCGAGTTAGCGCAGGGACGCATTGACAGTATCGGATATATTATTCCCGGGCTTGTCGCCCATGAAATGGATAGGCAGGGTTTCGGCATCACGGTGCTGATGCTGCTTCTCCTCACGGCTGCTACGCGACTGGCTCTCCATCTTCTGGGCATGCTGGGGCCGATATGAGTAAATGCAGGGGTTCTGCGCCATGATTCCTTGGCATCTCAAACGACCTGTAACCGCAAATTTTCCTTATGCCGACCGGGGCTGGGAAAGAAAGTTATGGCCGTGGCTAATGGTGGCAGCGGTTCTATTCACTAGTGCGGTTCTGTTCGCGGACTGGAAGCGCATCCCTCACGGAGAACGTCTGGCAGCGCAACGAACGGAAGCTGCGCAACTCATGGCCAAGGCCACCGACATCATCCGTGAATACCGCCTTTCGATAGGCATCCCCATAGACGATGCACTCGACCCCAATCACACGGGGCTTATCGGTGCCCCGTTTACAGATCTGACGACAACACAGGGTGTATTGACCGCTAAACGCACCTCAACCAATCCGCAATTTGCGAGCATCATCGTAAACCTGCTCGTAAATGCCGGCCTAAAACCAGGAGATAAAGTAGCCGTCAGTCTCTCCGGCTCATTTCCAGCACTGAATATCGCAACTCTGGCTGCATGCAGGGTTCTGGAGCTCAAACCGATCATCATCAGCTCGGTTGGCGCCTCATCCTATGGCGCGAATATTCCAAATCTCACATGGCCCGACATGGAAAGAAGGCTGCTGGACAAAGGCATTTTGCCTTATGGCTCAGTAGCTATCTCCTTTGGCGGCATTGTCGATACAGACGGTGGATTGGATGGCACCGGCTTTACAGAGGCACGCGCCGCAATTTCCCGTCACGGAGCGGAATTCCTGAACGAAGGCAGTTTAAATCAGCTGGAGGACGATATTCTGCGCCGCGAACGCATATTCAGTGAAGGCGGGCCGCCGCGGGCTTTCGTGAATGTCGGAGGACCGATCACATCGCTTGGTTGGATCGCCGAAGCAGCCCGGCTGGACAATGGACTCCTCAGACGCGTGCCTCACACCACTAACCCTCAGCGAGGGCTGATCTTTCGCATGTTCGAGGCCGGAATTCCGGTAATACACCTTCTGAACATCGAGAGGCTCGCAGATCGCTATGGATTACCTATAGATCCATCTCCTCTTCCAGCACCGTTGTCCCCGAACACGAGCGGAGATCTTCACTCACGCCTGTGGCAAACCGCAGCTATCGCAACTTTCTGGCTGCTGGTGGGTGGCGGTGGATGTTGGTGGGCGTTGCACAGGAAAGCTCGCAGGGCAGATTGACCCTTTTTGCACCGTTAGGCGCATTATGCCTCTCGACATGTCTTTCGATTTGAATAGCCGCTTGATAAGCTCCCGTGATTCGCACAGGCGTCGCTTAAGCGCCCCCAAGTCCCCCAGTTTGAATGTTAGCGGCTTGGATGACGAAAGAGCTGGCGTACAGATCAGTTATTTTAGACCGCGCAACGGGATATCTCTTCGCAATGCAACATATCGAAGATAATAATAAAGCTCAGCTTAATCAAAAGACTATCGCAAAATTCAATTTTGATGAATCTGTCGGGTTCCTGGTTTACATAGCGAACCGTTTGCTGGTTGGGAATCTATCCCGCGCAATAGCTCATTCGGATATTCCCCTCACCACAGAACAATACCGGGCTTTATACAAGATATGGCAGCAAGACGGTTTGACCCAGAGCGAACTGGCCGCCAAGCTTTATCAGGATAAATCGAGCATGAGCCGCCTTGTCAGTCATCTTGAAGACAAAGGCTATATCACCCGCAATTTTCAGGAAAACTCGGCCAAACTATACTCTTTATCAATAACGGAATCAGGTATCGAGTGCTTGTCCTTATGCGTCACTGAAGCTCACAAGACGCTTGAGTTCTCTGTTCATAATCTGGAAGATGATCAGATAAATTTACTGAAGGACGCCCTCAAAATAATAATAAATAACCTATCTGAAAATTGATCTGTTTATGAGTTATTCATATATTATTACTCGTTAAGCATCATATCTATTTAATTACACTGTACTTATTCTTGAATTTAAGTATGTAATATCTGCTCTCTTAACCAATTGGGCAGGAAAGTAAGAATTCCTTTCCGCAAGAAGCAATTCGATATAAGAAGAATTGTGGCGTCGTGCAATTCGTGGAAATCGCACGACGCCATAATAGTCAGTACCCGTTGACGTGTCCGTCAATACGGGTCTCAGCTCCGCCAACCTTAACACCTGTTTCCTGATT